>Ga0126312_10000546_pt1 | contig 22846 bp, 30 predicted proteins | sample Plot104A_FD_92537 | JGI IMG/M metagenome (GOLD analysis project Ga0126312, IMG submission 92537) | Serpentine soil microbial communities from UC McLaughlin Reserve, CA, USA - Plot104A | ecosystem: Environmental > Terrestrial > Soil > Grasslands | place: USA: UC McLaughlin Reserve, Lake County...
AGATCGAGGCCTCCGAGGACCCCGACGCCACGCGCGCCGAGATGATCGAGGCCATGCGCGAGCGCATCGACCCGTACATCGCTGCCGGCAACGCGATGGTCGACGACATCATCGACCCGCGCGAGACGCGGCCGACGGTGATCAAGGCCCTCGAGATGGCGGAGACCAAGCGGGTGGAGCGCCCCTGGAAGCGGCACGGGGTGATGCCGGTCTGAGAAGGATGGCGATCACCTCTCGCTCCCGGAAGAGCGCTCAGGACACTGATGGCCTTTGTCGCGGGGTGACCGCGCAGCTCCGTCCGGGACCGGCCGGGAGCCCGGGGTGACCTCCTCGGAGCCGATCTTCTTCGACGGGGCGGAGCACTTCCGCGAGTGGCTCGAGGCCCACCACGACACCGAGGACGAGGTCCACGTGGGCTTCTGGAAGAAGGCGACCGGCAAGCAGACGATGACCTGGTCGCAGGCCGTCGACCAGGCGCTGTGCTTCGGCTGGATCGACGGCAAGCTCAACCGCATCGACGACGAGCGCCATCGTCAGCGCTTCACGCCGCGGCGCAAGGGCAGCAACTGGAGCAAGGTCAACGTCGAGAAGATGACCCGGCTCGAGGCCGAGGGCCTGATGACCGATGCCGGCCGGCGCGCCTTCGAGGGTCGCACCGACGCCAAGACCGGCGTCTACAGCTTCGAGGGACAGCAGCCGGAGGGCCTGCCTCCCGAGCTTGACGCCGCGCTGACGCCGCCGGCCAGGGAGTACTTCGAGAGCAGGCCCCCGTGGTACCGGCGTACCTCGGTCCACTGGGTGACGAGCGCCAAGAAGGAGGAGACCAGGTTGAAGCGACTGCAGACCCTGATCGAGTGCTCGGAGAACGGCCTCGACGTTCCCCCGCTGAGGCGCCCATGAGCCGTTTCGAGGACCCGGTCATCATCACCTGCTCGATCTCTGGAGCGGTGGCCAATCGCGACCAGTGCCCGGCCATCCCCTACACACCGGAGGAGTACGCGAGCGAGGCGCGGCGAATCGTGGACGAGGGCGGCGCGATGATCCACATCCACGCGCGCACGCCCGACGGCGTGCCCAGCTACGAGGTCGAGGACTTCCGCAACATCACCGACGCCATTCGGGCCGAGGTGGACGACGTGATCATCAATTACTCGACCGGGGCCATCGGGGTCCCCATCGAGAAGCGCATCGAGTACCTGCGCGAGTTGCGGCCCGACGTCGCTGCGCTGAACATGAGCTCGATGAACTACGCGAAGTACTCGCGCTCGCGCAAGGACTTCGTCTTCAAGGCCGTGTTCGAGAACTCGTTCGACACCATCATCGAGTTCCTCACGGCGATGAACGAGCTCGGCATCAAGGCCGAGCACGAGTGCTTCGACACCGGCCACGTGGCCAACCTGGACCCGCTCCTCGACATGGGGATCCTGTCCGAGCCGCTGCAGATCTCCTGTGTGATGGGGGTGACCGGCGGCGTCAGGCCCAACGCGCGCAACCTCGCCCACATGGCGGAGCAGGTGCCCGGCGGCCCCGAGGGCCGCAACAACTGGGGCGTGATCGGCGTCTCGCGCCGGCAGTGGATGCTCGTGGCGGCCGCGCTGACGCTCGGCGGCAACGTGCGCGTCGGCCTGGAGGACAACTTCTACCTGCCCGACGGCGAGATGGCCCGCTCGAACGGCGAGCTGATCGCCAAGGCGAGACAGATGACCGAGGACGTCGGCCGCCGCCTTGCCACCGTGGCCGAGGCCCGCGAGCTGCTGGGAGTCGCGGGGAGGGTGAGCGCGTGAGCACCCACCGTGCCCAGGTCACCTGGCACGGGGACCGCGACGACCTGCGCGCGCACACCGTGCGCCTGGGCGAGCAGGGCCTGCTGTCGTCCTCGCACGACGGTGACTCCGCCAAGGCCGACCCCGAGCAGATGCTGGTGGGCTCGCTGTCGGCCTGCCACATGCTCTGGTTCCTCAACCTCGCCCGGCGCGAGCGCCTGCGGGTCACGGCGTACTCCGACCACGCGGAGGGCGAGATGGACGCGAGATGCTTCACGCGAGTGGTGCTGCGGCCGCGCGTCGAGTTCGAGAGCGAGCCCGGCGACGCCACCGTCGGCCGCCTGCACGAGGCCGCGCACGAGCGCTGCTTCATCGCCAACACGGTGAGCTGCCCGGTGGTGGTGGAGTGAGCGGCGCGCTGAGCGACGTCAGGGTGCTCGACCTCTCGCGCCTGCTTCCCGGCGGCTTCTGCTCGCTGCTCATGGCCGACCTGGGCGCCGAGGTGCTCAAGGTCGAGGACACCGGCATGGGCGACTACGTGCGCTGGGCCGAGCCGCGCTACGAGGGAGTGGAGCGGTCGGCCGCCTCCTCGCTGTTCCTGGCGCTGAACCGCGGCAAGCGCTCCGCGCGGGTGAACCTCAAGACGGAGCAGGGTCGGGAGGTGCTCAAGCGCCTGGTGCGCGACCACGACGTGCTGCTCGAGTCCTTCCGGCCCGGCGTGCTGGACCGCCTGGGGGTGGGCTACGAGGCGCTGCGCGAGGAGAACCCGGGACTCGTCTACTGCGCCATAACCGGCTACGGCCAGGACGGTCCCTATCGCGACCGCTCCGGCCACGACATGAACTACCTCGGCCTCAACGGCATCCTGGGGCTGACGGGCGAGAGGGACGGGCCGCCGATCCAGGCCGCGGGGCAGATCGCCGACGTGGGCGGCGGCGCGCTGATGGGGGCGTTCGGGATCCTCGCCGCCCTTCGCGAGCGCGACCGCTCCGGCGAGGGGCAGTTCGTGGACGTCTCGATGCACGACGGCGCGATGTCGTGGCTCGCGCTGGTGGCCGGCCGCCACCTCTGCGACGGTGAGACGCCACGCCGCGGAGGCCTGGAGCTCGCGGGCTCGCTGGTCTGCTACCGGCCCTATCCCTGTGGCGACGGCTGGGTGACGCTCGGCGCGCTGGAGCCCAAGTTCTGGCAGGCGTGGTGCCGGGGCGTCGGGCGCGAGGACCTGATCGAGCGGCAGTTCGACGGGCCGGAGTCCGAGACGCGGGCCGAGGTGGAGCGGGTGTTCATGGAGCGCACCCGTGACGAGTGGCAGGCGTTCGCCTCCGAGCACGACTGCTGCCTCGAGCCGGTGCTCGAGCTCGACGAGGCGCTCGGCTCCGAGCTGACCCGCGCGCGCGAGATGGTGGTCTCGCTGGCCCAGCCCGGCGCGGCGAAGGAGGTCCGCCAGCTCGGCGTGCCGGTGAAGCTCAGCCGCACGCCGGGGGAGCCCGAGGGCCCCGGCCCCGGCCTCGGCGAGCACACACGCGAGGTGCTCGAGGCGGCCGGCTACTCGACCGAGGAGATCCTCGGCCTCGAGGAGGCCGGTGCGGTGGCCGGGCCGGCCGAGGAGGCCGCGGGGAGCTTCCTGGGGTGAGCACGGACAACAGCCCGACCCGAGCGAGCGATCAACGCTCGGCCGACCAACGCTCGGCCTCCGCTCCTTCGCTATTGCGTATGAGCGAGCTGGCTGAGGCCAGCGGAGTGAGCGCGGGCACGATCAAGCACTACCTGCGCGAGGGGCTGCTGCCCGAGCCCGTCAAGACGTCGCGCAACATGGCCTACTACTCGCCGGAGTTCGTCGAGCGCATCCGCCTCATCAAGCAGCTCCAGGAGGAGCGCTTCATGCCCCTGAAGGCCATCAAGGCCGTGCTCGACGAGGATCCCGAGCGCGCGCAGACCCTCGTGGAGCTCGAGGACCGCATCTTGGAGCGGGCCCGGACCGGCGAGGGGGCGCGGGTGTCGCGGGCCGAGGCCTCGCGGAGCTACGACATCCCGCGCGAGGCGCTAGTCCGCCTGGAGGAGCTCGGCATACTCAGCCCGAACTCGCGCGGTTACGCCGGCCTCGACCAGCAGATCCTCGAGGCGATCTCGCGCTTCCGCGCCGGCGGCTACGAGGAGGCGATCGGCTTCACGGTCTACGACACCCTGCGCTACAAGCAGGCGGTCGAGGCGCTCGCCCAGGAGGAGGTCGAGCTGATCTCCGAGCGCCTGGCGGGAGAGGACCCCGACCGAGTGGTGGCGCTGCTCGAGGCTGGCGTCGAGCCGCTGCGCGACCTCATCGGGGCGCTCCACTCGAAGGAGCTGGTGGCGCAGATGGCCCGCCAGCGCGAAGCCCGCCCCGGCTGACCCACAGCACGCCGCCGGCCACCAGCACGGGGAGGAACAGCCCGCTCAGGCTCTGCAGGTTGTCGGCGGTCGAGAGGCGGTCGGTGGTGGTCAGGTGGTAGGCGAAGTGGGGCAGCGCAGAGACGATGAAGACGATCGCGGTGGCCTGCACCAGGCGCCGCTCAAGCCACACCGCGGCCAGCAGCGCCAACACCGCGAGGCCCAGCCCGGCCGCGCCGAAGTCGCGCAGCAGGTGCTCGTTGAAGGGCGGGATCGGCGAAACCCACTCGGCCGGGCCGGTAGGGAAGGTGTCGTAGAAACCGCGCGGCGCCAGCAGGATCCAGAGCGCCACGTAGGCGCTCGACAAGGCCAGGTACGCGAGCCCGATACGTGCCGCAAGCTGCCTGGTCACGGTGCTACCTTGCCACGGCACTGCATCGAGGAGGGGGATGCTCGGAGCGGGAGGGAAGACAAGGACGGCGCTCGCGCTGGCGGCATGCGCGCTGGCCACCACGGCCGGGATCTCCTACGCCCACCCCCTCGGGCACACCACCGAGCAGCACACGATCGCCAGCGGGCCTCCGATCGGGCCCGGGTCGGACTTCAACACGCTGGTCGAAGGGCCGGGCGCGCCGCGGGTGGTGCGTCCGCTGCCGACGGCCTCCGCTCTCGCCGGGCGTCAGAGCCGCCGCGGATCGCTCTCCTACTTCGCCCAGCTGACCGACTTCCAGCTCGCCGACGAGGAGTCGCCCGCACGGGTCGAGTTCACCGATCCGGGCGCTTCGGCGGCCTTTCGTCCCCACGAGGGGCTGCACCCCTGGGCGATCGACTTCTCGTTCCGCCAGCTCAACCAGTTCACAGGTCAGAGCCCGCACCAGCAGGCCGGCGGCCGCCGTGCGGCGATGGACTTCGGCCTGGTCACCGGCGACAACTCCGACAACCAGCAGCTGAACGAGACAGCGTGGGTGCGCGACCTGATCGAAGGTCGCTCCGCGGCGGAGAACTTCAACAGCGGCACGGGCAACTTCGGCGGGACCTCGTGCACTGCGCTCGACCAGACACAGCTGGCCAGCCGCTACCCCGGCGGCGCGGCCGGGGAGGCCCCGCGGTACACGGGCGTCCAGGACTACGACGACGTGGGGGTCAAGACCGACTACTACGACCCCGACCAGCCCGCCGGCCGGTACTCGGGCTGGCCGCGCTACCCGGGGCTGATGGACCGGGCCCAGTCCCTGGCCTTCGCTCCGGTGGGCCTGCGCCGTGGCTCCACCCTGGTGCCGACCTTCGTCACCAACGGCAACCACGACGGCTTGGTGCAGGGCAACGAGGACGCCTCGGCCCTGTTCGAGCAGGTCGCCATCGGCTGCCGCAAGATCGTGCAGAGCACGTCCAGCCTGCCCTTCGGCACCGACGAGAGCCCCAACCCGAACTTCCTGCACAACCCGGTCGACCTGGCGGCCGGCGTCCCGGTGCCGCCGGACACCAGGCGCCAGTTCGTCGACCGGCGCCAGCTCAAGCAGGTCTATTCCTCCGGGATCCAGCCCGATGACCACGGCTTCGCCTACGTCCAGCCCGCGGAGAACGCCGCCTCGGGCGGCTCGGCGACCTACTTCGCCCGCGACCTCAAGCCGGGCATCCGCTTCATCTCGGTCGACACGGTCTCCGACGGGGGGACGGTGCAGGACTCCGCGAACGGCAACATCGACCACCCCCAGTTCAGGTGGCTCGAGTCCGAGATCGCGCGGGCGGAGGCCCAGAACAAGCTGGTGGTGGTCTTCGGCCACCACCCGATCCGGAGCCTGGACTCGAACACCGTCGACGAGGCCGCGTCGCCGTGCACCACGAACGACGCGCACGGCCACGACGTCAACCCCGGCTGCGATCTCGACCCCCGGTCGTCGGCTCCGCTTCACCAGGGACGGGACCGCCCGGGGGCCAAGGGGCTCGCCACGTTGCTGAACGAGCACCCGAGCGTGGTCGCCTACGTCGCGGGCCACACGCACGAGAACAAGGTGCTCGCCTGCGGCACCGCCGAGGGCTGCCCGGCGCGCGCGAACTGGTGGGAGATCAACACCTCGGCGGGTGCGGCGGACTGGCCGCAGCAGAGCCGGCTGATCGAGCTCATGGACAACCGCGACGGGACCCTGTCGCTGTTCGGCACGCTCACCGACTTCGCCGCGCCTCTTCCGATCCCCTCGTCGGGCACCAGCGCCTCGGGCTTCGGCAGCTCCCAGATGGGCTCGCTCAGTCACGCCATCGCCTTCAACGATCCGCAGGGAGGCGACGGGACCGGAGAGGGAGCGGCGCAGGATCAGAACGTCGAGCTGCTGGTGGACGACCCGCGGACCAACACCATCAGGGGAACGGCGGGTGACGACGTCATTCGCGGGACTCCCGGCGACGACGTGATCCTGTGCGGCGACGGCGACGACAGGGTCGACGCCGGCCCGGGCGACGACATCGTCCGCTGCGGCCGCGGCAACGACGTCGTGTTCGGCGGCGACGGCGACGACCAGATCTTCGGCGAGTCCGGCAACGACCGGCTGTTCGGCCAGAACGGGGCCGATCGCGTGTCGGGAGGCAGCGGCCGTGACGGCGCCACCGGCGGCTCCGGTCGTGACAGGGTCGGCGGCGGCAGCGGCGGCGACCGCCTGCGCGGCGGAACCGGCAACGACCGCCTCACGGGGCGGAGCGGCAACGACCGCATCAACGGGGACGGCGGCAACGACCGCCTCAGCGGTGCGAGCGGCAAGGACCGGATGAACGGTGACAGCGGCCGGGATCGCGTGGCCGGCGACAGCGGCAACGACCGCGTGAGTGGCGGACCCTCTCGCGACCGGCTCGCGGGCGGAAGCGGTCGCGACCGACTCCGGGGCCAGAGCGGCAACGACCGGGCGTCAGGCGGAAGCGGGAACGACAGGGTCGGCGGCGACAGCGGCAACGACCGGCTCAGGGGGGACCGAGGCAACGACCGCCTCTCCGGCGGCCGGGGTAGGGACGTGCTGATCGGCGGGCCGGGCCGAGACCGCCTGCGCGGCGGACCGGGCCGGGACCGCGGCCGTCAGTGAGGGCGCTTCACCAGCGCACGTCGTGTGACTCCATCACGCCGTAGCCCTCGCTGAGCTCGGGCCCGCCGGGCAGGCGACCGGTGAACGTGCCGAAGGGCTGGCGATAGTCGCTGCGGAAGACCAGCAGGTTGGTGTGGTCCTCGCGCGCCGACCACTCCCGGAAGCGCAGCTCCCCGACCGCTGACAGGTCGGGGGCGAAGGGGACGGGCTCCACCTCGTGCGGCTCTCCCTCCACCCAGACCGTGCGCTCGCTGTCGCGGGCGGCGTCGTGCACTCCCTCGACGAGGTTCCAGGCCACGCGCTCGCCGCCCGCCGCTCGGCCGACGCCGGCCGACCAGCGCCAGGAGGTGTGGCGCTCGTGGTAGCCGGCGCTCTCGTCGACGACCCCCTCGGATGTGATCTCGAAGCGCCGGCCGTCGACCTCGGCCGTGCCCGTGACCGCGACGCCGCCCTGCTTGCGAGTCCAGATCCAACTGCGGCCGCTCGGCGAGGCGGTCTCGACCCCGTGGCCCTCGGCGAAGGAGAGCGACAGCCGCAGCGCGGCGGAGTCGACCTCCGCGCGGCCGGGCTCGAGCCTCACGCCGCCCCGTCCGGCGCCGGTGTGCTCGTGCACTGTCCCGTCGGGGAGGGCGACCGCCCACCAGCGCTGGGGTAGCGGGCCGACCCGGGCCTCGCCGACGCACAGCATCAGCTCGGCCCCGTACACGCCTACGTAGCGCCAGCGCTTGAGCGGCCGCGCGCCCTGGCGGAGCGGCATCCGTTGCGGGGGCAGCGGAAGCCCCAGCGCGCGTACGCGCTCGCCGCGGGCGGGAAGGCCGGTCACCGCCATCCCAGCTGCTTAAGCTCCTTCATCAGCCCCGAGGCCGTGGTGGTCGACGACACCCGGATGCGGTTCAGCTCCAGGGGCCGCCCGGGGCGGGCCAGGCCGGGCGCGACGGTGACGGCGCTTTGGAAGCGCGCCCTGCGCAGCTCCTTCAGCGCGGCCGGCCCGTACTTCCCGGCGGGGTAGGCGAAGCTGGTCACCGGCACTCCGAAGCGGCGCTCCAGCCAGCGCCGCGACTCACCGACCTCGTGGCGCAGCTCGGCAGCGTTGAGCGTGCGCAGGTCGAGGTGGCTGAAGGTGTGGGCGCCGAGCTCCCAGTCCGCGCGCAGCAGCTTTCGGACGTCATCTTCCCTGAGCCCGGAAGGAGAGCGGAAGTTTGCGATGCACATGTAGAGCACGCCGGGCCAGCCGTGTCGTTGCAGTACGGGCAGCGCGTTGTTGGCCTGTCCGCGGTAGCCGTCGTCGAAGGTGATCACCACCGGCTTAGGCGGCAGCGGCATTCCCCTTTGCCAGGCGGCCTCCACCTGCGCCATCGTCACCCCGTGGCCGCCGGCCTCGGCGAGCGCCTCCATCTGGGCCCTGAAGGCCGCCGGGCGGACGAAGAGGTAGGGCAGCCCGCCCGGGACCGGCGGCTCCACCCCGTGGTACATCAGCACCGGCACAGGCGCGCGGCGCTTGGGGTGAGCGGCCGCCGGCTTGTGCGCGGCGCGCTCGGGCGGCTGGCCCGAGCCCACGAGCAGGGCGATGGCCGCTACGACCGATCCCAGGACGGCGAGGGCGACCAGCCGCCTGCGGCGGAAGGTGCGGGCGTCCGGTCGCACCTGGGCCAAGCTAGAGCCTCGCCGGGTCAGACGGCGGTGCTGGGCTCCTCGACGATGCTTTCCGCGGAGATCGCCGGGCCTTCGGGCCGCTCGCGGCGCAGGGCCACGCCGGCCACCACCAGCGCGACACCGGCCACCTCGGCTGGCGAGGGGACCTGGGCCAGCACCACCACCCCGATGACCGTGGCGGTGGCCGGCAGCAGCGAGACCATGAGCGCGTAGGCCGCACGCGACAGCTTGGCCATCGCCAGCTGGTCGGTCACGTAGGGGATCACCGATGACGACAGGCCCACGCCCACGCCGGCCGCGAGGGCGAGAGGGTCCGACAAGGCGGGCAGCGCCTCTGCGGCGGCGAGGGGGCTCACCACGACGGCGGCGATCAGCATGGCGGCGCCCAGGGAGTCCACCCCGGCGCCGCGCTGGGCCACGCGGTGGCTGAGCACGATGTAGGCCGCGAACAGCCCCGCGTTGGCGAAAGCGAGCGCGAACCCCAGGCCGCCGCCCTCGAGCCGCACATCGGTCACGAGGTACACGCCGCCGCCCGCGAGGAGCAGTGCCGCCGCGTTGCGCGGGCTCCGCGAGCCGAGCGCGGCCAGCGCGATCACGGGCAGGAACTCGATGGCCGCCACGGTGCCCAGGGGCAGACGGTCGATCGCCCCGTAGAAGCAGCAGTTCATCGCCGCGAGCACTGCGCCCCAGGCCAGCAGCGTCGCGCGCCCCTCGCCGCGCAGCCGCGCGAACAAACGGCCCGGACGCCGCCAGGCCGCGAACAGGACGGCCGCCGAGGCGATCCGCAGCCAGGCCACGCCCAACACGTCCACGCGCGCGAACAGGAGCACAGCGAAGGCTGGCCCCAGGTAGTGGAAGACCGCGCTGACGACGAAGAACAGCTGAGGAGGCACCCCCAGAAGGTTTCCCGGGTGGACGCGTGTGGGATAGTCCTCAACGAAGGAATGAAGACCGAAACAACTAATGATCGACGGCGAAACGGCGTTCTCACCGTCGACGACTCCAACCGCCGGCTGTTGGCCGAGCTGCAGCGCGACGCACGCCTGAGCCTGGCGGAGCTGGGCCGCCGCATAGGGCTGAGCGCGCCCGCCGTCGCCGAGCGGCTCGCCCGCCTCGAGGAGGGCGGCGTGATCCGCGGCTACCACGCCGACCTGGACCCGCGGGCGCTGGGCTTCGGGCTGGGGGCGGTGCTGCGCATCCGCCCGGCGCCGCGCGAGCTGAAGAAGGTGGCCGAGCTCGCCCGGCGCACACCCGAGGTCTCCGAGGCGCACCGCATCACCGGAGACGACTGCTATTTCATCCGGCTGCATGTGCGCGACGTCGAGCATCTGGAGGACGTGATCGACCGCTTTGCTCCCTACGGTCAGACCACGACGTCGATCGTCCAGTCGGCCCCTGTCCCACCGCGCGGGCTCCCGATAGACTCAGATTGACTGGTCAGTCAAAATGTCGAGCGGGCGGTGCTCGGCCGGTCAACGCCCGGCCTGTGCTCCGCCGCTCACGAGGGAGCCGATGCGCGCAGCAGCAGTTCAGCTGAACTCAGGCGGAGACCTCGCTCGCAACCTCGAGCGTGCCGATCGCCTGACCCGAGAGGCCTCCGCCGACGGCGCGGACCTCGTCGTTCTGCCCGAGAAGGTCAACGTCATGGGCGAGCTCGAGGCGCTCGAGGCCGGCGCCGAGCCGCTCCAGGGCGGCCCCACCATCGGCTGGGCCCGCGAGACCGCCCGCGAACTGGGCATCGACATCGTCGCCGGCTCCATCGCCGAGCGCCGCGAGGGCCACCGCAAGCTCTCCAACACCTCGGCGCACGTCGGGCCCGACGGCGAGGTCCATGCCGTCTACCGCAAGATCCACATGTTCGACGTGACCGTCGGCGGCCAGAGCTATCGCGAGTCCGCGAGCGAGGAGCCCGGCCACGAGATCGTGCTCTCCGAGCTGGCTGGCGGGCTCGAGCTCGGCCTGACCGTGTGCTTCGACCTTCGCTTCCCGGAGCTCTACCGCATCCTCGCGGTACGGGGCGCGCGCGTCATCTCCGTGCCCTCGGCGTTCACGCGGGTCACCGGAGAGGCCGGACACTGGGAGGTCCTGCTGCGCGCCCGGGCGATCGAGAACCAGGCCTTCGTGGTCGCCGCCGACCAGGTGGGGCCGGCCGGCGACAAGGAGAGCTACGGCGGCTCGATGATCGTCGACCCCTGGGGCGCGGTACTGGCCCGGGCCGAGGGGGGCGAGGGCTTCGTGGCCGCCGACCTCGACGTCGAGCGCCAGGAGGAGATCCGCGAGCAGCTGCCGAGTCTGGCCAACCGCGTCCCGGCGGCCTACCGCTGGCCGGAGGAGGTGCCCGCATGAGCCCCGACGGCCGGGCGGCGGACAAGCGCCGCATGATCCTCGACGCCGGGATACAGGTCTTCGCCCAGCGCGGGTTTCACCACTGCCGCGTCTCCGACGTGGCGGACGAGGCCGGCGTCGCCTACGGGCTTGTCTACCACTACTTCGACTCCAAGGAGGAGATCCTCAACACGCTCTTCCTGGAGCGCTGGCAGATCATGCTCGACGCGATCGCCGAGATCGACCGTCAGGAGATGCCCGCGCGGGACAAGCTCTACGCGGTCGCCGGCTTCATCATCGACTCCTACCGCCACGAGCCGGAGCTGATGAAGGTGATCATCGTCGAGGTCACCCGCGCGGCCAACTCCTTCGGCCGGCTGCACCTGGAGAAGATCCGCGAGGCCTATCAGGGGATAGCGGCGATCGTGGAGACTGCTCGCGCGGAGGGCCTGTTCAAGGCCGATATCCCCGCCGAGTTCGCCGCGATGTGCTTCTACGGCGCGATCGAGCAGCTCCTCACCGCGTGGATCTTCGATGTCCTCCCGCGTACCGAGGAAGAGTTTGAGCACGCGAAGGGCCTGGTAGTGGACACCATCTGCGGAGGACTCGAGACCGCATCCGGTGACCCCGCGGCCGTGTCTGGTTGAATCCGGCGCCCATGGACAACGACTTGGTAAAGCGCCTCGCCTGGAGCGGCCTGCTCGCCGGCCTGGGCGCCCTGACCTCCATCGTCGCCAACCGGATCGCCATCGAGATCTGGACCCGTGTCACCGGCGAGGATCCGCCGGTCGACTGATGGAGGCCGCCACCCCAGGACAGCCCGGCGACGAGGTCAACCGCGCCGAAGCGGCGGCCGGAGAGGCCGATCCCACCCAGGCCGCGACGCCGGAGCAGGTGGTCGAGCCCGAGGGCGGCCCCGACTCGCCCCCGCGCGGCGAGTCGCCGCTCGACGGCCAGTCGCACACGGAGTCCGACGCCTTCGCCGAGCGCCCCGAGCTGTTCGTGGGCGCGGCGTTCGCCGGCGGGCTCGCCCTCGCGGTCGCCCTCAGGGCCCTGGGGCCGAGCGAGTGAACGGACGCGACGCCGACAAGTCGCTGGGCGAGATCGTCCAGGAGGTCTCCGAGAAGGCCTCGCTGCTCGTCCGCCAGGAGATCGACCTCGCCAAGGCCGAGGTCAGCGAGAAGGTCAGCAACCTCGGCAAGGGCGCGGGCATCGCGGCCGCCGCGGGCACGTTCCTGTTCTTCGCGGTGTTCATCCTGCTGATCGGCCTCGGCTTCTTCGTCAACGACCTGCTCGACTTCGACAACGGCTGGCTGGGTTTCTTCATCGTCTTCGGCCTACTGGTGATCCTGGGTGCCATCGCGGGACTCGTCGCGTACCGCTTCTTCAAGAAGGGCGCGCCGCCCACGCCGGACATGGCGATCGAGGAGGCCAAGCTCACCAAGGCCCAGTTCGAACACCAGGCGATCGAGCGCGACCAGCTGGGCCGCTCGAGTGACCGCCTCGAGCAGATAGAGAAGGGAAGCTGATGCCCGAGCGCAGCTCACAGGAGATCCGCGCAGACATCGAGACCACCCGCGGTGAGCTGGGCTTCTCGGTCAACGACCTGCGCACGAAGGTCGCCGTGCTGACCGACTGGCGCCGTCAGCTGTCGGAGAACCGCACACCCGCATTGATCGGCGCGGCGGCGGCGGGCTTCCTCATCGGTGGCGGCGTCGCCGCCACCGTCTCGCTGTTCAGGCGCCGCTAGCCGTCGGCGGAGTACCGGCGGTGGCGATCGTCGGCTGGTCCTCGGGGGTCAGCAGGCGCTTCACCACCGAGTACTCCCGCACGGCGATGTGGATGGTGGCCGCTACCGGCACCGCGACGATCGCCCCGAGCACGCCGAGCAGCTGCGCGCCGAAGAGCACCGCGACGATGATCACGAACGGGTGGACGTTCACCGCTCGCTTCTGGATCTGTGGCTGGACCAGGTTGTTCTCCAGCTGCTGGTAGACGATCGACCACACGATCCAGATGATCGTGACCGTTGGGAAGTCGTCGAACAGCGTGACAACGCCCACCAGCACCGCGCCGATCGTCGCGCCCACCAGCGGGATCAGGTCGAGGAAGAAGATCAGGACCGCCAGGGGGGCGGCGAAGTTCACCCCGAGCAGCTTCAGCACCAGGAAGGACAGGACGCCGGCCATGGCCGCCTGGAAGATGGCGCCGGCCACATAGGAGGCGATGGCCTTGCTGGAGCGGTCGAGTACCCGGCGTATGGAGATAGCCCGGTCCTCGGGTAACTGGTGCAGCCCGGCGTCCACCCATCTTCGCCCGCTGCCCAGCATGAAGGCGGTGAGGATGAGGATGGTCACGACGGCGAAGATCGAGTTGACCAGCCCGATCCCGACGTCCCTGACCGTGGTGGCTGCGTCGCCGAGCTTCTCTGGGATCTGCCCGGCCTGGTCCTGCAGCTTGCCCGTGATGTCGTAGTCCTTGTTGAGCTTCTGCAGCCGCTTGTTCTTCTCGACGAAGTCGGTCACGTCGCTCGCATACCGCGGCGCGTTGTCGGCGAGCTTGCTCACCTCCGTGACGAGCGGGGGCACGATGACCGCCGCGAGGAGGAAAGGGACGAGCAGAAGCCCGAAGTACACCAGCGCGATGGCGAACCCTCGCTTCATGCGCCGCGACAGGACGTTCACGGGGCCGGAGAGCGCGATCGTCAAAAAAAGAGCGGCCAGCAGCCAGCCGATGGGCCTGCGCAGCAGGTACACCAGGTACAGCGCCAGCGCGACGCACACGATGATCATCACCAGCCGGACGATCTGGCGGATCGAGAGGTCGGCCATCAGCTGACGAAGCGTTCCGAGATCGACCCGACCCCCAGCAGCCCCGGTCCGGTGTGGGCGCTGAGCACGGGGCCGATCTCGCTGACGAAGAGCGGGTCGTTGCCGAAGATCTCGCGGCAGCGGGTCTCGAGCTCGGCGGCCTGCTCGGGCGCGGCGATGTGCTGCACGACCCACCCGTCGCGCCCGGACTCGTGGCGCTGGCGCGCGTAGTCGACCATGCGCTCGAACATGCGCTTCGAGGTCCGTACGCGCTCCACCGGAGTCATCTCCGACTCCACGGTGAGGATGGGCTTGACCTTCAGCGTCGAGCCGATCCACGCGCTGGCCGCGCCGATCCGCCCGCCGCGCTTGAGGAACTCGAGCGTGTCGATCGCGAACCACATCTTCAGGTCCTCACGGGCCTCGGTGACGAGGCCCTCGATCTGCTCCGCGTCCGCGCCCTCTGCGGCGGCGCGGGCCGCTGTGAGAACGAGGATGCCCAGGCCGCCCGCCGCCGTGGTGGAGTCGATCACCTTGATGCGGTCGCCGCCCTCCAGCGACTGGGCGGCCTGCCGCGCGGAGTCGGCTGTGCCCGACAGCCCCGCCGAGATGTGGATCGAGACGATCTCGTCTCCGTCTGCCAGCAGCGGCTCGTAGGCCGACATGAAGTCGCCCACCGACGGCTGCGAGGTGGTCGGCAGCGCGTCCGTCCTGCGGAGCGCCTCGAAGAACGCGGGGTAGTCGGTGATCGAGGACTCCCGCTCGGTGCGCTCCCCCTCGAAAACGATGTAGAGGTCCACCACCTCGATCCCGTGACGCTCGATCAGCTCGTGCGGCAGGTAGGACGTGGTGTCCGTGACGACGGCGACGGACATCGGCCCGCAGCCTACTGTGAAGGGAGTACGATCGCGGCTACGGAACCGAGCGAGCGGTGCTCGGCCGGGCCGGCGCCCGGCCTGCGCTCCGTCGCTGGGAGGAGAGCGATGACCGGTCAAGACAGGCAGCAGATCGAGGCCCGCCTCGACGCGCGCCTGCAGGAGCTGACGCGGATGCGGGATGCCGTCGGCCCCGCGGCCGGCTCCGACAACGCCGACGTGGTCAACCACCCCGCCGATCTCGCAGGGGACCTGCACGACCGGGAGATCGACGCCGGCACCCGCCTCCTGTGGCTCGAGGAGGAGGCTCGGATCACCGAGGCGCGCCGGGCGCTGGCCAACGGCACCTACGGCGTTTGCCTGGCCTGCGGGCAGCAGATCGCCGCCGCCCGTTTGGCGGCGGTCCCCGAGGCCGTCCGCTGCCTCGACTGCCAGCGCCACTTCGAGGGTGCCCACCGCCAGCGCGCTCACCTGTAGTTGCCGAAGACCCTCCTGACCGGAGCGACCGGATTCATCGGGTCGCACTTGGCGCGCGCCTTGGTGGAGCGCGGCGACGACCTGCGGGTAACCGTGCGCGAGCGTTCGCCGCTCGAGGTCCTGGACGGGATCGAGTGCCAGCGCGTGCGCTGCGACGTCACCGACCGCCGCTCGGTCCGCCGTGCGCTGAAGGGCGTGGATCGAGTCTTCCACGCCGCGGGCGTGACCTCGATCCGCGAGGACGACGCCGAGCGCATGTTCGAGGTCAACGTGGGCGGGGCCAAGACGGTCTTGGGGGAGTGTCTGCGCGCGGAGGTCGAGCGGGTGGTCTTCACCTCCAGCGCCGCCGCCCTGGGACCGGCCCCGCCGGGCGGCACCGCCGACGAGAGCCAGCTGTTCACGGCCGGCCACCTCGACATCCCCTACGTGAACTCGGTGCACGAGGCCGAGGTGGAGGCGATGCGGCTGGCCGCCCGCGGCCTGCCGCTGGTGTGCGTGAACCCGGCTGTGACCTTCGGCGCGGGCGACGTGCACATCACCTCCACCCGCATCGTCCGCAACTTCCTGCTGGGCCGCGTCCCCATGTACTCGGGAGGGGCGTTCTGCATGGTCGACGTTCGCGACGTCGTCGCCGGGCACCTGCTGGCTGACGAGCTGGGCGGCATCGCCGAGCGCTACGTCCTCGGCGGGCGCAACTTCACCTTCGACCGCTTCTTCGCCGACCTCGGCCGGATCTCGGGCGTGGCGCCGCCGGTGCGCATCCCCGGGGCGCTCGCCACCGTGGGTGCCCAGGCGCTGGGCGCCGCCCGGCGCCCGCCGCTGCACCCGATCGAGCTCGCAGCCGCGCGCCACTGGTGGACCTACCGGGCCACGAAGGCCAAGCGCGAGCTCATGTGGCGTTCTCGCCCGCACGAGGAGACCCTGGAGGCCACGGTGGCCTGGCATCTGGAGCGCGAGCACGACCGGATCGCCCGCACCAGGCGCTCACAGCAGGTCCAGTACCGGCTGATGGGAACCGCACTCGGGGCGGCCGGCCGTGCCGGGCGCGCGGCCAGCCAGCTGCTGGGGCGAAACGCTCCAGCCGGTCCCTAAGCTGCAGGGAAATGGCGATCCTCTACCGCTGCAAGGCACCCACCGACCGCGTGTGCCGCTGTGGGGTCGTCGCCCGCCGGCTGAAGCGCTCGGGCATCAATTTCTCCGAGGTGCGCGTGCCGTTCCTCAAGCGCCAGCGGCCGGAGGTATACGAGCTGACCGGGCAGCGCTGGGTCCCCGTGCTGATCAACGGCGAGGACGTGGTGCACGACTCCCACCGCATCCTCGAGTACATCGACTACCTCGACCGCGCACGGGAGGCGAAGACCGCGGCCTGATGGCCTCGCCCCGCTCGCAGCAGATGGCTCGCGCGATCCGGCGCGCCTATCCGATAGTCCTGGCCGCCTACGAGCGCTGGCAGTCGCTCTCCGACGAGGAAAAGGAGCGCTACAAGGCCCGCGCGCGCGCAGCCGGCGCCCGCGGGCGCCGGCTCATCGAGCAGCGCCGCGGCCGGGGCGGCGGCGGCTCCCGCCGCTAGTCCAGCCGGTTCTCCAGCTGCATCGGGGGCGCCTTGCGCTCGGGGGTGGTCTCGGCCACGGCGGCCTCGGGCTCGGAGGGCTGGTCGGCCCCGAGCTTCTCGGCCAGCTCGCCCGACTCGTACATCTCGGCCACGATGTCGGCCCCGCCGACCAGCTCCCCCTCGACGAACAGCTGAGGGATGGTCGGCCAGCCCGAGAGGCCCGAGAGCTCCTGGCGGATGCGCGGGTCGGGCAAGATGTCCAGGGCCGAGTACTGGACGCCGAGCGCGTTCAGCGCCCCCGCGGTGCGCGCGGAGAAGCCGCACGCGGGCTGCTGCGGGGTGCCCTTCATGAAGAGCATCACCGGGTTCTCGTCTATGGCGTTGGCGATGAAGTCGCGAATCTCCTCGTCGGTCACTGCGTTCCTCCCGGAGGGGTCGAGGTCTTGATCGAAAGTGCGTGGATGGGCCCGCCGACCTCGGCGCCGAAGACGTCGTAGACCAAGCGGTGCTGCTCGATGCGGCTGAGGCCCTCGAAGCGTTCGGAGGTCACCTCCGCCCGGAAGTGGTCACCTCCGCCCGTGAGGTCCTCCACCTGGGCGGAGGAGCCGGGCAGGGCGGTCTCGATGCGCTCCTTGAGGTCGTCGGCGGACGGCATGCTTCAGAAAAGATAGCCACGGTCTACAATCGAGTGAGTGGTCACCCTCACCGATATAGCCGCGGAGAAGGTCCGTGGGTTCATCAACGGGCAGGAGGCCGGGGACGTCGGCCTGCGCGTTGGCGTCCGCGGCGGCGGCTGCTCGGGCTTCCAGTACGCCCTCGCCCTGGACAACCGGAAGGAAGACGACCACGTCTTCGACTACGAGGGCATACGCCTGATCGTCGACCCGGCGAGCATGCGCTACGTCGACGGCTCGACCGTCGACTACACCGAGAGCCTCATGGGCGCCGGCTTCGAGGTCAACAACCCGAACGTCGTAGCCTCGTGCGGCTGCGGCTCCTCGTTCCGCATCGCGGACGAGGACCCCTCCTGCGGCTCCTGAGCCGTCGCGGGCCGGCGTCCTCGGTCGGCTTGCCGGCGTCCTCGGTCGGCTTGCCGGCTTAGCGGGCGGGCCTCCCTGGCGCGGAGTGCGTCACCCCCTCCGGCGAATTCGTCAGCTCCCTGAGGGATTTTTCGAGGGGGAGCCGTGGGCTCGGTGGCGCCTCAGTCGGGCGAGTTGTCCAGCGAGCGCCAGAGGTAGAGCGACGCCAGCGAGCGGTGCGGGCGCCAGCCCTCGGCCAGGTCGGCCAGCTCCGCCGGCTTGGGCGGGCCTTCCAGCTCGTAGGCGAGGGCAGCGGCGTTGCGGATGCCCAGGTCGCCCACCGGCAGCACGTCGGGCCGGCCGAGGTGGAAGATCAGGAACATGTGGGCGGTCCACTCGCCCAGGCCCTTGACCGCCGTCAGCTGGGCGATGACCTCCTCGTCGGGCAGCTCGGCCAGCCGGTCCAGCTCCAGGCGGCCGTCCTCCACGTGCTCGGCCAGGTCGCGGAGGTAGGCGACCTTCGGGCGCGACAGCCCGACCGACCGGATCTTCTCGGGGTCCGCGGCCAGGAGCTCGGCCGGGGTGGGCGCGTGGCCGCCGAACATGTCCTCCAAGCGCCCGTAGATCGAGCGGGCCGCCTTGGTCGAGAGCTGCTGCCCCACGATCGCCCGCAGCAGCGCCCCGTAGGCCTCGGTCGGCCGGCGCCCGCGGCGGCGAAGGACGTCGTCCAGCGGCCCGAAGCGCTCGAGCATCGCCGCCATGACGGGATCCCGGCGCAGGACGGCGAGGGCCTCCTCGCTCTCCTCGACGGGCTGCGTGCGGCTGCCGGCGCTGGGGCGGGGCACTGTGCCTAGGCCGCCGTGCGCCGGCCGCGCCCGAAGTAGTCGGTCTCCTGCTCTCCCAGCGGCGTGCTCGGGTCGTCGCCGAACAGCCACTCGCGGGCGATGCGGTGCCAGTTCGCCGTGCACCCCAGCTGGCCCAGCACGCCAAGCGTGAGCGCCTGCATGCGCGCGCCGAGCATCGACTCCGGCGGCGCGGTGCCGCGCCTCATCAGCTCCCAGTGGCGCGAGCGGGGGTCGCCGAAGTCGATCAGGATCCGGCCCGCGGTCTCGCTGTCGAGGGTGATCTCCTCGTCCTCGAGGTACCAGGCGACCATGTCCTGCACGTGCGCCAGCACCGCGCCGGCCTCGACCTTGTCGTCCTCGGGCTTGTAGAAGCCCATGTAGGTCATGTGGGCGAGCAGGCCCTCGGCGTCGTCGTCCATCGCCAGCTCGAGCGCCTTGACCTCGTCGGCCACGTGCTCGGGGCTGAGCTTCTTGGTCATCCCGAAGTCCAGGAAGGCGACCCGGCCGTCGGGCATCAGCTTGTAGTTGCCGGGATGCGGGTCGCCCGAGAAGTGACCGTGGCGGTAGAGCGAGCCGAAGAAGAAGCGGAAGATGATCTCGCCGAAGCGGTCGCGGGTGGCCTCGTCCATCTGGCGCACGTCCTCGAAGCCGGTTCCGTCCACCCACTCGCTCACCAGCACCTTCTCGGCCGAGAGCGAGGTGACCACGTCGGGCACGTAGATGAAGGGGTGCCCTCTCCACGCGCGTGCGAAGGCGCGCTGGTTCTGGGCCTCGTGCTCGTAATCCAGCTCGTCGGACAGCCGCTCGCGGATCTCCGCCGCCATCGCCTTGGCATCCATCCCGGGCGCGATGCGCTTGGCCACGCGCATGATCAGTCCCATGTTCTGAAGATCCGCACGCACCGCTGAGGCGACGCCCGGGTACTGGACCTTGACCGCCACCTCACGGCCGTCGTCGGCCAGCCGGGCGCGGTAGACCTGCCCGATCGAGGCCGCGGCCACGGCCTCCTCCTCGAACTCGGAGAACACCTCCTCGAGCGGCGCGTCGAGCTCTGACTCGATCAGCTTCTTCATGTCCTTGAAGGGCACGCGCGGGGCGGCGTCGCGCAGCTCGGCGAGCTTCTCCTGCAGCCGCTCCTGGAACTCCGGCGGGAGGCCGCCGGTGTCGATGAACGAGGCCACCTGCCCGACCTTCATCGCAGCACCCTTCATCTGGCCCAGCACCTCGAAGATCTGCTCGGCCGCCTCCATCTGGCGCCGCTGGGCGGCCTCCCGGCGGGCCTGCTCGTCGCGCGTGAGGTTCGCCGCCTTGGTGGCGTACTGGCGGGCCGTCTGGCCGCCGGCCAGGCGGCCGACCTTGGCGGCTCGGCGCACCCGGCCCTTGGGGATCTTCGACTCGCCGGCCACTCCTGCAAGGGTACGGGCGTGCTCCCGGGACCGCCTATCGCCAAGCCCGACAAGATCATTTGCATCGGGCTCAACTACCGCTCGCACGCCGAGGAGCAGGGCGCCGAGCTCCCCGCCACGCCCACCTTCTTCGCGAAGTTCCCGAACGCGCTCGTGGGCGACGGCGCCACGGTGAAGCTGCCGACGGGGAAGGTCGACTACGAGGCCGAGGTGGCCTTCGTGATCGGCACGGAGGCGAAGGACGTCGCCGAGGAGAATGCGCTCGACCACATCGAGGGCTACCTCCTGCTCAACGACCTCTCCGCGCGCGACCGCCAGTTCGCGACCCCGCAGTGGATCCCCGGCAAGGTCTTCGACGGCGCAGCACCCTGCGGACCCCGCCTGATCCCGCGGGACGAAGCGGGCCCTCCCGACCGGATCGGCATAGAGCTGCGGCTCAACGGCGAGCTGCGCCAGTCGGCCACGACCGCCGACCTGGTGCACTCGATCCCGGCCCTGGTGTCCCACCTCTCTTCGCTGATGACGCTCGTTTCGGGTGACCTGGTCGCGACCGGCACCCCCGCCGGTGTGGGCAGCCTGCGAAAGCCCCGCAGCTACCTGCAGCCGGGCGACACGGTGGAGATCAGCTCGCCTCAGCTGGGCAAGCTGACCACCTACCTGAGCTAGATCTCGATCTCGCGGTCGAGGGCGTCGGCCAGCAGGTCCGAGCTGCGCCGGGCGGACCACAAGGGCACCGAGGGATCGCCCCGTCCGATCTGCGGGCGCAGCACCACCTTGCCGTCCGGGGCGCTCACGTCCACCGACTTCACCGACTGGTCGCGGCTGCGCTCCAACTGCTCGGCCAGCCGGATGATCCCGCTCAGCAGCTTCAGTCGGCCCTTGTCGCCCTTCTGGGCCAGGTCGCCGAGCGACGACGCGTCGGGATCGCCCTTGCGGTGGTAGCGCGCGACGATCGCGATCATCACCTGCTCGCGGCTGGTGTAGCCGGCGAGGCCCGAGTTGAGGATCAGGTAGGCCGAGTGGTGGTGGTGATCGTCGTAGTCGATCGCCACCCCGATGTCATGCAGCTCGCAGGCGGCCCACAGCAGCTCGCGCTCGGCCTCGCCGTACTCGTGCAGGCCGGCCTCGCCCAGCGAGTCGAACAGCTCGAGCGAGAGCTTGGCCACGTGGCTGACGTGGGCGTCGTCGGTGCGGTAGCGGTGCGCGAGGTTGACCACCGAGTCGCGGCGCACGTCCTCGAACAGCGGCGGGTCGGAGCCCTCGAGCAGCCGCTCGAAGAAGATCCCCTCCCGCAGGCCGGCCTCCGAGACCTCGATCTCGTCGAAGCCGCCCTCGTCCATCATCGTGGCGAGGGCGATCGTGCCGCCGAGGATCACGTCGGCGCGGTCGGGCTTGATGCCGGGAATCGAGTCGCGCTTGGACGCCGGCTTGTCGGCCAGCTCCTCGATCAGCTCCTCCAGCGCCTTGCGCGTGAGCACGAAGCCCTGCACCTCGAGGTCGGGAGTGTCGAGCTGCTTCAGCACCGCCGCGGCGAGGTTGCGGATGGTGCCGCCGATCCCGACCAGCCGCCCGCCCTTCTTCGGCCACCACTCGATGCCCTCGAGCTCCCCGGCCACGTGGCGGCCCACCCCCTTGCGCTCCTTCTTCGATGCCTTGCCGGAGGGCAGGAACGCCTCGCTGAGGCGCACCGAGCCCAGCGGGAGCGAGCGGGCCTCGTCGAGCTCGCGTCCGCTGATCTTCATGAGCTGGGCGCTGCCGCCGCCGATCTCGATGCCGTACCCGTCTTCGACCGTGGTCGAGTTGACCATCGCCAGCCAGCCGTAGCGGGCCTCGTCCTCACCGGAGATCACCCGCAGCTCCAGCCCGGTCTGGCCGGTGATGTCGTCCAACAGCTGGTCGCGGTTGGGTGCCTCGCGGATGGCGCTGGTCGCCACGGCGTCGACCTCCTCGATCCCCGAGGCCTCGCAGAACGCCGCGAACACGGCGGCGGTGTGCAGGGCGCGGTCCATGGGCTCGGGCTGGAGCTCGCCGTCGTCGCCCAGCCCCTCGCTCACCCGCACCGCCTCGCGGATCTCGTCGGTGAGAGCCCACCAGCTGCCCTCCTCGAAGCCGTAGACCACCAGCCGGAAGGAGTTCGAGCCCATATCGATCACTGCTTGGCGCTGCACCGGATCATCATGGCCTAGCCTCGGACGAGATGCCGATCGGGAGCGTCGACAACCCCCTGCGGGTGGCCATCGTGGGCTCCGGGCCCGCGGGCTTCTACGCCGCCGGGCACCTGCTCAAGGCGAAGGACCTCGAGGTCCACGTGGACGTCTTCGACCGCTTGCCCACCCCCTGGGGGCTGGTCCGCGGCGGCGTCGCCCCCGACCACCCGAACATCAAGGCGGTCTCGCGCGTGTACGAGAAGACGGCGGCCCTGCCGGGGTTCCGCTTCTTCGGGAACGTGAACTTCGGGGACGACGTGACCCACGACGAGCTGGCCGACCGCTACCACGCGATCGTCTACGCCACCGGTGCCCAGACCGACCGGCGCATGGGCATCCCGGGCGAGGATCTGAAGGGCTCACACTCGGCCACGGACCTCGTCGCCTGGTACAACGGCCACCCGGAGTATCACGACCTCGAGTTCGACCTGTCGGTGGAGACCGCGGTGGTGGTCGGCAACGGAAACGTCGCTATGGACGTC
>Ga0126312_10000548_pt1 | contig 22828 bp, 22 predicted proteins | sample Plot104A_FD_92537 | JGI IMG/M metagenome (GOLD analysis project Ga0126312, IMG submission 92537) | Serpentine soil microbial communities from UC McLaughlin Reserve, CA, USA - Plot104A | ecosystem: Environmental > Terrestrial > Soil > Grasslands | place: USA: UC McLaughlin Reserve, Lake County...
TCCTCCTGTGTTCGGGTCCCATTGCCGGAAGGACCCTCGAGGGAGCGCGTAAGAGGCCGGTCGGAACAGCGTAAGAGGCGTCTAAGACTTGCGCGCGGGCCCTGATTGGGCGCTCTCGAGCGCGTTCGCGGCGCGCTCGTGCGCCCTTCGTGCCGCTGTCGCGGCCTTCTTCGCCTCCTTCAGGCGCTCGGCCGTCGTCCTGGCCCGCTCAGCGGCCTCCGCGGCATGCGCCTTGGCCGCGTCGGCTCGCTCCTGCGCGTGCTCAAGCGCCTTCGCCGCCGCCTCGAGCTCGCGCCGGGTATGGCGCTCGTCGGTCCTCGCCGCGGCGGCGCGCTGGCGGCGCTCGGCGTCCTCGGCGGCCGCGCCGGCGTGCCGACGGCGCTCGTCGTCCTTGGCAGCGGCGCCGGCGCGCTGCCGGCGCTCGTCGTCCTTCGCGGCGGCGCCCGCCGCGCGCTTCGCCCGCGACGATGCCTCCTTTGCGGCCGGCTTCGCGCGGGAGGGCCGCGCCGTGGCCGGCTTCGATGGGCGGCGGCCGCCGGCCGGCGCGAGGACGGAGCCGAGCTCGCCGAACCCGCCGACCGCCTCGCGCTCGCGCACCAGGCGCCCCGCGCGGAGCTCCTCGGCGGTGTCCTCGTCGAGAGCGGCGGCGTGCAGCGTCCGGGCGAGCTTCTCCTGAAGCCCGCTCGCACGCTCGCCGGCCTCGCCTGCGAGAGCGGCGCCGTCGGCGCCCAGCTTCGCCACCAGGTCCCGCTCCCTCGCGGCCGCCTCCTGGAAGGCCGACCGCTCGCCGCCCCCGAGGAGCTCCTCCTGGGCCGCTCGCAGCTCCTCGCCGGCCGCCAGGAGCGCCTCCACGTCCTCGCGCCGGCGCCGCGCCAGCTGGTTGAGCGCCCACGCAGCCACCGTCGGCTTGCGCAGCCCCTTCACCTCGTCGGCGGCCTGGCGGTCGCCGTCCTTCCGCAGCGCCTTCGCCCGCTCGTCGCGCGCGCTCGTGAACTCGGCGGGCGGGAGCGCGTAGAGCTCGCCGGCGGCCCGCTCGGCGGCGTCCGTCACGGCAACCGGTATCCCTTGAAGGCGCTGTCCGGGTCGATCGGGTCCACGGGCACCCCCGTCATCTTGGTGAAGTCTTGCGCCGGCATGAGGCGGATGGTCACCTCGGCGCCCGGATCGCCCACCAACCGGACGGTGAGCTCCCCCTCGGTGAACGGGACGTATCCGTCGCCGGCCGGCACCCCCGGAAGCGAATAGTCGGGTGGAGTGACGACCTTCGCCTCCACGCCCTGCTCGCCCGCGACCCGCACCCGCAGCTCCACCGGCGCGCTGCGATCGAGGGGCTGGAACCCGAGCCAGACCGCCTCGCCCTCACCGAGGCCCGCGACCACCAACCCGGCCTCGCCCATCGCCGCCGGGGCCACTCCGTACGCGGTCGGGGTCCCCGCCGGCGGGAGCGGGCCGGGCGGCGCGACCGTGCGCTCGAGGTAAACGAGCACCGCGTCGCCCAGCAGGATCCGGCCAGGCTCGAGCGAGAAGTCCGGTCGTGGCGGCGGCATCCACGCCAGCTTCTCAGGAGACGTTCCGGATGAGCTCCTCGATCGCCGCTCGCGGCGCGAGCATCGTGCCGCTGAGCTCCTTCTGCGCGCTGTCGGCCGCGGCGCTCGCGGCCGCGCCGGCGGCCTCGTCCACGGTGCGCTTCATCAGCCGGGCCATCTCGAGCTCCGCGGTTGCGTCGCCCTCCTCGGCCTCGGGCGACCAGGTGAAGAAGGGTCGCAGCGGCAGGACGCGCGCGGTGTCGCGCCAGATCCCCACCGGGACGAGATCCGGCCACCTGTTGCTCGCCTCGATGAGGAGCAGCCAGCTGCGCCAGAGCATCGGCGGGGCCTCGATCGGCCGGATGCTGTCGCGCTCCACGTCCGTCGCCTTGGTGGAGAGCGCGACCACGTCGGGGTGGTCCTCGCCGAGCAGGCTGCGCAGGTTGGCCACGGCCTCGTTGAAGAGAGCCTGGTCGAAGTCGAGCGGGGCCTGCGGTTGCTCGGCGATGGCGGGCTCCGCGGCCCGTGCCTCCGTGGCCTCCTTCAGCGCGTCACGGCCCAGCAGCATCAGATGGGCGCCGAACAGGCCGAGCATCGGGTTCTCGAACTTGGCGAACAGCGCGTTGTTCTGGACGTCGGCCACCTTGCGCTCGTCCGCCAGCGCGGTGCGGGCCTGCTCGGCCAGCAGAAGCTGAGGGCTGTGGGGGTTGAACCCCTCTTTGGACATCAGAATGCTGACCTTGTTGCGGAGCGCCACGTCGGGGCCCTCGGCCTCCTCGAGGAGGAACACCTGGGTCTGCCAGCCCTCGACCGCATGCACGGTCTGCTCGAGCGGCGGGCCCGCGTGGTGGCGCCAGTGCAGCGTGTACGAGCCGGGTTCCAGCTCGACGGTCCTTCCGGCCACCGGGTCCCAGCCGGACTGGCCGGCCAGGTCGAGGATCGTCTCGCCGTCGTCGCTCTGCAGCGAGACCTCGGCGAGCGGGGCGACCTGGGCGCTCCGAGCGTCCGCCTCGGTCGCCGGTCGCTCCTCGCTGCTGTAGCGGCGGCTCACGATCATGACCTGCGCGCCCTGGCCGGCGCTCTTCTCGACATTCGTGCTCGCGTTCGCCGCGAGCGCCACGTGGAACTCGTGGGTGAGCCCGGTGCCCTCGAGCGGTGCGGGTGAGGGGACCTGGAGCCGGTCCGCCAGGTCGATGGCGCGGTTCTCGTTCAGCACGACGAGCTCCTCCGTCATCGCCTCGCCCAGCGTGGCCTTCACCTTGTAGACGCCCTGCGGGACCTTCGTCTCGAGACTTCCGACCGCGCGGTCCACCAGGGCGAAGTCGTGATCGACGAGGAACAGCTCCGCGAGGGGGCTGCCCGCGCTCACGGTCACCTTGACCTTCTTGGGCCTGTCACTGAATGGGGTCGATGGCACCCGTGTTGTCTCCAGTCACCGCGAACGCCCCGAGCTGCCCGGATTCGGGCAGGTACGCCACGTACGCGCCGGGCTCCAGCTTGAGCTGCCAGACGCGCTTCTTCAGGACCGTGTCGGCCACCACGGGCTCCGACGCGCTGACGCTCACCGTCGCCGGCTTTCCGACCTGGTCCTTCGGGAAGCGCAGCTTCACCGGGAACGTCTTCTTCTGTCCCGGCACGCCGAAGCTCATCGGGTCCACCGGCCCGAACAGAGGCTCCTGCGAGACGGCGATCACGCGCTGCTTCTCCTCCATGAACGACTTCATGTTGTTGCGGAGGTAGTCGCGCAGGCTCTCGCTGGTCGCGTCGCCCGACGCCGCTCCGTTCAGCCCCTGGAGCAGCGCGTACGTGAACACGCCGTGCCACTCCCCGTCGAAGTCGCGTTCGACCGCCTGCTTGTTGAAGCCCGCGGCGTAGGCGAAGAACCGGCGCCCGCGCTCGATCCCCGCGCCGGTGGACGCGTTCAGGTCGCACGCCTTCAGGTAGGGCGTGGGCGCGTTCGAGAGGCAGGTGTCCACCCAGAGCACGAACTCCTTGAAATGCGCCGCCCGGTAGAACCAGTCCAGCCAGCTCGTGATCAGCACGTTGAGCGGGCGCTGCCTGACCGCCTCGGCGGTGATGAGCGCGGCCTCGTCCACGCTCTTGGCGAAGCCGTGCCCGCTCACGTAGACGTAGAGCCGGCGCCCCGCGTAGTTCTGGCCCTCCTCGTTGTACGAGTCGGTCGGCAGGAAGGCGATCTCGGTGAGCGCCGCCTCGATGGCGTACTGCTGAGGCGCCGCGCCCCCGTTCGAGAACGGGTCCGGGAAGTCGGCGGAGCGCACCACGTGCACGTGGTCCTTCTCGAGCCCGCCGCCCTCCGGGCGCCTCAGCCAGTCCGCGATCGCCGCGGCGTCGTTGTCCGGGCCCCTGAGGTCCGGGACCCAGTTGTTCGCCTGGTCCCCGCCGAGGTAGCGGCGGATGCCGACTACGAGCGCGTGGTCGTGCTCGTTCGTCACTCCTCGTGGTACTCGGTGCGGATGAAGTCCCGGTCCTGCTGCGACATGTCGCCGTTGAGATCGGCCGAGAAGCCGTCGAGCGTCCAGGCCGCCGGGATCGGGTACATCATGATCGAGCTGCCGTCCACGTCCGTGGCCTCGACCTCCTCAGGCGGATAGTGGTCGAGCACGTTGTGCCGGATCTGCTCCTCGTCCCAGTTGTTGGGGGGGCCGCTCAGGTCCGCGATCACGGCCGGCTCGTTCCACTCGATCCCGCCCTTCGGGTTCTGGTGCTCGTGGATCAGGCCGAGGGCGTGGCCGAACTCGTGAAGCACGACGCGCTGGAGCTCCTCGTCGTCCGAGTCGGGTGTCAGCCAGCCGTAGTTCATGGTCGGCTCGCCGGCGGGAATCTGCCTGCAGAACGTGCCCATGTACGACCACGAGCCGTCGCCCTGCTGGAAGGCGATGCGGACCTCTGCCTCGTCGTCGTCGCCGACCCAGTCGAAGGTCAGGTCGGCCATGTCGTCGGCCGTCCAGCGCTCGGCGACCTCCTTGACCCGGTCACGCAGCCCCTCGTCGCCCTCGAGGAACTTCACGGTGATGTGGTCGCCCGGGTTCCAGCGGAACTCGGTGAAGAGCGCTGCCCTGCCGTTGACGTCCTGGTCCTGCCCTTCGGGCGTGATCGCGATGCAGTAGTGGTGGTTGCCGTTATCCGTGGCCACGGGGCCTCCCTTTTGGCTGGGCGGTGGGGTCGTTTGAGCGAAGCTAACACAGCGCTCCGGGCACGTGAACCCCGTATCTCCGGGTAGTCGAAGTGCACGGCTTACGACCGGAAAAGGAGTGAATTCCATGACAAAGGACCACGGACCGAGCGTCAAGGACGACAAGCTCTACGAGGAGCTGCGCGAGGACGGCGCGAGCAAGGAGAAGGCGGCCCGAATCGCCAACGCCAAGGCCGGCGGCGAGGACGTGAGCACGAAGGGCGGCCAGGCCGAGGACTACGAGGACCGCACCAAGGAGGAGCTCGAGGAGCGGGCGGCCGAGATCGGCATCGAGGGCCGCTCCGAGATGACGAAGGACGAGCTCATCGACGCCCTCCGCAACCACTAGCTCAGTAGCCGATGAACCGCGCGAAGGCCTTCGCGCTCCGGGCGGGGCGCCCGGAGCGGGCCTCCGCGCGGTCGGCCTGGGTGAGCAGCAGGCGGCCGCAGTTCACGCCCAGCCAGCGAAGCGGCTCGGGCTCCCACGCGCGCGAGCGGTGGCCGACCCAGGGCAGCCGCGTGAGCTCGCTCTGCTCGCCCGTGATGAGCTGGGCGAGCGTCCGGCCGGCGAGGTTCGAGGTCGCGACCCCGTCGCCGACGTAGCCGCCCGCCACGCGAATCCGCCGGCCCGGTCGAGGCCAACCGAGGCGTGCCAGTCGCGCGGGATCCCGAGCGCGCCGCCCCACCGGTGGGTGACCGAGTATTCGCGCACCACGGGGAAGAGGTCGACGAGGACCTCGCGCAGCAGCGAGTGCACGCGCTCGTCCCTGTCGAATTCCGGCCGGGTGCGCGACCCGAAGTGATAGGGCGCGCCGCGGCCGCCGAAGGCGAGCCGGTCGTCGGCCGTGCGCTGGCCGTAGATACGCATGTGGCGGAGGTCCGCGAACGTCTCGCGACGGCGCAGCCCGATTTCGTCCCAGGCCTCCGGCGGCAGCGGCTCGGTCGCGATCATCAGCGAGTAGAGCGGCACGAGCCGCCGCCGCTCGCCGCTCAGGCTCGCGGTGTAGCCCTCCGTGGCGCGGACGACGACCTCGGCGCGCACCGTGCCGCGCTCGGTGACCACCGCGCCCGGGCGGAGCCTGGACGCGGCCGTCCGCTCGAAGACCGACACGCCGCGCGCCTCGACGCAGCTCGCCAGCCCGCGCGCGAGCCGGAGCGGGTGGACGACCGCGCAGTGCGGCGTGTAGGTGGCGCCGAGCACGCGGGTCGCCCGAGCGAGGGCCTGGGCGTCCTGCTTCGACAGCAGCTCGAGCTCCTCGACCGGCCCCGTCAGCCTGCGCTCCTCCTCGACCAGCTCGCGGGCGCGCACGAGCTGCGCCCGGTTGCGGGCGAGCGAGATGGTGCCGCCGCGGGCGTAGTCCACGTCGATGCCCTCGGCCTCGGCGACGCGGCCGACCTCGACGACCGACTCGTGCATCGCCCGCCGCACCGCCACCGCGGTCTGGAGGCCGTGGCGCCGCGCGATGGCGCTCGACGCGGGCGGGAACAGCGCGGAGCACCAGCCGCCGTTCCGTCCCGAGGCGCCGAAGCCGGCGATCTCCCGCTCCACCATCACGATGCGCAGCGCCGGGTCGAGGACGTTCAGGTAGCACGCCGTCCAGAGCCCGGTGTAGCCCGCGCCGACGATCGCCACGTCCGCCTCGGCGTCTCCCGGCAGTGGCGGGCGCGGCGCGAACCCGTCCCGCGCGGTCTCGTGCCAGAGCGAGTCCTCGAATGCCAAGGGCGGGGAACCTACCGTCTGGGGTACCCGGAAGCGGGGATATCCGCGTACCCATGTGATTCGGGTGCTATTCGGATGGACGTAGGCGGTGCATCTGGACTAGCCTGTGCGGCGTAATGGCCTGGGCATTTGCCCGGCCGGACGTCAAGTGCAGTGGAGTGTCATACATGGCCACCGGAACCGTTAAGTGGTTCAACGACGACAAGGGCTTCGGCTTCATCACACCCGATGAGCCCGGCAAGGACCTTTTCGTCCATTACACCGGCATCGTCGGTGACGGCTTCAAGTCGCTCGCCGAAGGCGCGCAGGTGTCCTACGACGCCGAGCCCAGCGACAAGGGGCCCAAGGCGGTCAACGTCACGCCGCTCTAGCGGTTAACGGTGGCGCGGCGCCTGAGGGGCGCCGCGCCGCCCAAGCTCAGACCCCTACGTGGGTCCACCTAAATATCGGGGTCAAGTTCAGGGGGCTACCCCGATGCGCGCGCGTGTGCTTGAGCGGAAGATGGGGGCATGGAATTCATCTACGAGCACACGGATATCCCGGCGGGCCTAACGCTCTCGGAATACCGGCGTCTTCGTCCCCGCCCGGAAGGGCGGACGCTCAGCGCCCTCCTCCGCTCGCTTCTTTTCCCCCGGCGTCACTCCCTCAACGTCGGGTGGCTATATATCGCACGCTCATCCACCTCGCGGTAGAGACGCATCCCGATAGGGCTCTGCAGCTCTTCCGCGAGGTGACCGAGCAGCCCCGCGGTCCGCGCCAGGAGCGCGAATCCGCGTAGCAGCGGTCCCGGGAAGCCCAGGTCCGCCAGCGCCGCCCCGGCCACCCCCGCGCCGTTGATCGGGAGCTCGCGGCCGGTCCGCTTCGCATGCGCGGCGGCGACCTGCCTCAACCTCGCGAGGTGCACGCCCGTCAGGCCGGTCTCGTGGGCGATCTCGTAGATCCGCGGGGTACGGGGGTCCTGGACCTTGTGCACCGGATGGCCAAGCCCCGGAATCCGCGTTCCGGCGTCGATCGCCCGCGCGACCCCGCCCTCCACGTCGTCACCGATCTCGTCGAGGAAGCGGACCGTGTCCTCCACGACACCCAGAAACACGGATCCCGCACCCAGAAGGCCGGCCGCCACCGCCCCCTGAAGCGACTCAGGCGCACCGGTATGGGTGAGTCGCGCGGCCAGGACGGTCGGGGTGAGCCCGTGATCGGCCAGCGAGACGAGGACGGCGTCGAAGAGACGCGTCTCCTCGGCGGAGGGCAGACGCCGCTGCACCATCAGGAAGGCGAGCTCGGTAAGGGTGACCTTGCCCATGAGGTCCCTGGACAGGTCCCGGCCCATGACGGTGATGCTGTCGGCGTCGGATGTCCCGACGGAGGTTTCGATGCTCATGTGGGCAGCCTATGTTTTGCGACCCGCCCCGTCGCGGTGTGGGGGAGCTCGTCGAGCGCCTCGTACTGGCTCGGCACCTTGAAGGCGGTGAGCCGCTCCGACGCCCACTCGCGCAGCTCGTCGAAGCTCGCGTCGGCGCCGTCGCGCAGCACCACGAACGCCTTGATGTCTTCCTCCGAGAGCTCCGAGGGCACCCCGACGACCGCGGCCTCGACCACGTCGGGATGCGAGACGAGCGCTGCCTCGATCTCCGCCGGCGACACGTTCTCGCCGCGACGGCGGATCACCTCCTTCCTGCGCCCGAGGAAGGTGAAGGTGCCCTCGGGGTTCTCGCGCACCAGGTCGCCCGTCCGAAGCCAGCCGTCGGCGCCGAGCACGCGCTCGGTCTCCTCGGGCATCCCCCAGTAGCCCTTCATCACGGCGGGGTTGCGCAGCTCGAGCTCGCCGTCGGCGCTCACGCGCGCCTCGTTCACACGTCCGAGCTTGGGATGCTGGCGCGCCGACCCGATCGTGCCGTAGGGGCGCGTGCCGTGCGGCCACACCGTGCCGTACGGGGTCTCGGACAGCGCGTAGCCGGAGGTGAGCTCGAGCCCGAAGCGGCGCTCGAACTCGAGGTGGCGCTCCTCCGGCGGCGTCGGCCCGGCGTAGGCGAGCCGGAGCGGGTTGTCGGCGTCGTCGGGCCGCTCGGGCTGGCGCATCAGGATCTCGAGCATCGCGCCGATCGCGTTGAACTCGGTGGCGCCGTAGCGCCGGGCGGAGTCGATGAACCCGCTCGCCGAGAAGCGCGGCAGCAGCACCAGGCTGGCGCGCGCGGCAACCGAGCCGAGCACCGAGTAGGCGGGTGCGTTGATGTGGAAGAGCGGAAGCGAGGTCATGAGCCGGTCGTCCTCGGTGAGCCCGACCCACCACGGGAAGCCCTCGCCGGCCATCGCGTAGGCGCGATGGGTCTGCGTGACGAGCTTGGAGCGTCCGGTCGTGCCGGAGGTGGGGATCAGCACGGCGGGGTCGTCGTGCGCCGCAGGACCGGGCCCGTCGAGCTCGCCCGGCTCGGCGAACAGCTCGTCGAGCTCGTCGTCCGTGACGACCAGCTTCGGCTCGACCTGGCCGACCAGGCCGTTCAGCTCGGCCTCCGTCTGGCGCGGGTCGACGCCCACGTGGATCGCGCCGAGGTAGGCGGTGGCGAGCCAGAGGAACAGGTAGCGCGGGTCGTTCCGCGCCGTGGCGAGCACGAGGTCGCCGTTGGCGACCCCGTGCTTCCTCAGGCCCGCGGCGCCGGCGGCGATCCGCTCACGGGCCTGCGCGTAGGTGTACGAGTCGTCCTCGAAGAGGAGCCACTGCTTGCCGGGGACGGCGGCGACGGCCTCCTCAAAGAGCTCTGGAATCGTGCGGTAGTCCGGGCGGATGCGGTGACGATAGTCGTGGGGCCGTGGCCGCCAGCGCGTCCGAGACCCTGCCCACGTCGAGGTCGAAGCGGTCGGCCAGGAAGCGCGCGAGCTCCTTCTGGTGCTGCTCCCACCCGTTCATGGCGCTCTCCCGCAGCTCGCGGAACGCCTTGCGCAGGTCGGCGCGGCTCACGCCGAGCGCGGAGGAGAGCTGACGCAGCGGCAGGGCTCGGCGCCGGTGCGGCAGCCCGTCGAACGGGCGTATCTCGATGAGCGCCGCACGCACGTCGGAGACGTCGAGCCCCAGCTCGTCGGCGAGCTTCGACGCGAACTGCGGGAACTGGACGGGTCCTTGCTCCTCGAGCTTGTCGAGCGCAGCCCTGACGCGGTCGGCGTCGACACCGAGCGCGTCGGCCAGCCGGCCCGCGAATCGCTGCTCGCGGTTCTGGTGAAGGTGCTCGAAGGCGGACCTCACCCTGTCGGCGGAGATCCCGAGCGCGTCCGCGATCGCGTTCGTGAAGCGGCCGCGCCTCTCCGCCTCGTGCTGGTCGTGGAAGTCGCGCATGGCCCGGGCCAGCGCGTCGGGGTTCACCCCGAGCCTGTCCGCGAGGTCGGCGAAGCCGGGCGGAGCACCGCGCTCGAAGGCGATCGGCGGGCCGCCGTTTCGCTCCGGCGCGCTCCCGTCCTGCTCGGCCGCGTTCTCCGCGATGGCCGTGCCGTCGTCCGCCTGCGTCCCGAGGCCGTAGCCGACCGACGCGATCGCGAGCGCGCCCCCGACGACGATGATCGTTGTCCGTCTGGTGCGTTGCATGCCGTCAGGCTGCCGGGCGTGTGTAGGAGGAGCGTAAGAACGGCGTATGAATTGCGGAAGAACGCGGCGGCGCCAGCCAGAATGGTGCGGATGAGGGTCCTGATCGTCGACGACGACCGCGCGCTTCGCGACGCGCTGCGCCGTGCCCTGGTGCTCGGCGGGTACGAGACCGTGTCCGTCGAGAGCGGCGAGTCCGCGCTCGCCGAGGTCGCGCGCAGCGAGCCGGACGCCGTGGTGCTCGACATCGGGCTGCCCGACATCGACGGGCTGGAGGTCTGCCGCAGGCTGCGCGGCTCCGGCAACCGCGTGCCGGTGCTGATGCTGACAGCGCGCGACGCGGTGGCGGACCGGATCGACGGCCTCGACGCGGGCGCCGACGACTACCTCGTCAAGCCGTTCGACGTCGGCGAGCTGCGCGCGCGGCTGCGCGCCCTGCTGCGCCGGAGCGGCGTGAACGGCGACGCCTCCGGCGTGACCTACCAGGAGCTCCGCCTCGACAACGGGCGGCACGGCGTCGGCGTGGGGGAGAGCTTCGTGGAGCTGACGCGCACCGAGTACCAGCTGCTCGAGCTCCTGATGCTGAACGCCGGCCGCATCCTGCCTCACAGCCTGATCTACGAGCGCGTCTGGGGCTACGACTTCGGTCCGGCCTCGAACGCGCTGCGCGTGTACATCGGCTATCTGCGCCGCAAGCTGGAGCAGGCGGGCGCGCGCCCCCTGCTGCACACCGTTCGCGGCGTGGGCTACGTGCTGCGGGAGCCGTGAGCCTGCGCACCCGCATCGCGGCCGCGGCGGGGCTCGCCGTGGCGCTGGTGGTGGTGATCGCCTCCGTGGCGATCTACCTCGGCGTGCGTGCCGAGCTGCGCGGCGAGGTGGACGACGCCCTGCGCGAGCGCGCGGCCGCGATCGGAAGGCTGACGGAGGGGCGCGGGCCGGGCCAGGGCGAGCGGCCGGATCGGCCGGGGGACGGCGCCGGGCGCCCCCCGCCCGGCGGCGGCCGGGGCGATGGGCTCTTCCCCGTGCCGCGCCCAGACCCGTTCGGCGGTCCCGAGGGAATCGCCCAGCTCGTGCTGCCCACGGGACGCGCGGTGCGCCGCCCCGGCGCGGGCGAGGCGCTCCCGGTGGACTCACGGGCGCGCGAGATCGCGCGGAGCGGCTCGGGCGAGTATCTCGCCGACATGACCGTGAACGGCACGCACCTGCGCGTGGTCACGCGTGCGGTGCCGGGCCGCGGCGCAATCCAGGTGGCGCGCCCGCTCGACGAGGTCGACCGCCAGCTCGACCGCGTGCTCCTCGTGCTGCTCCTGGTCGGCGCCGCGGGCGTGGCGCTCGGCGCGGCCCTCGCGGCCGTCGTGGCGCGCACGGCGCTCGCGCCGATCGGCCGCTTCACCAGGCGGACGGAGGAGCTGGCCGGCGACCCCGACCCATCGCATCGCATCGACGCGCACCGGAGCGACGAGCTCGGCCGGCTCGCGCGCAGCTTCAACACGACGCTCGACTCGCTCGAGCGCTCGGTCGAGGCGCAGCGTCAGCTCGTCGCCGACGCGAGCCACGAGCTCCGCACCCCGATCGCGAGCCTGAGGGCAAACATCCAGACGCTCGAGCACGCCGAGCGGCTGCCCGCCGCCGAGCGCGAGTCGCTGCGCGCGGACATAGTCGCCGAGCTCGACGAGCTCACCGCACTGGTGGCCGACATCGTGGAGCTCGCACGCGGCGCGAAGCCGGGGGAGCCGGTGGACGACGTCCGTCTCGACGAGATCGTGGAGGGAGTGGCCGCACGCGCGCGGGCGCGCGCGAACGGCGTCGCGATCGACGTGTCGGCCGAGCCCACCGTGGTCCGCGGCGAGCCCGAGCGCATCCAGCGCGCCGTCTCGAACCTGGTCGACAACGCGCTCAAGTGGAGCCCCGGCGGCGGGCGGGTGGAGATCGACGTGACCGGCGGAGGGCTGAGCGTCCGCGATCACGGCCCCGGCTTCCAGGAGTCCGACCTGCCCCACGTGTTCGACCGCTTCTACCGCGCGTCGGGTGCCCGCTCGCTGCCGGGCTCGGGGCTCGGCCTGGCGATCGTCCGGCAGGCGGCCGAGGCGCACGGCGGCGACGTCGAGGCCGTCAACGCGCCGGGCGGGGGAGCGCTCGTGCGCGTGTCGTTCAGCCCACGGGCTCGAGCCAGTGACGGCGCTGCTCGACCGAGCGGCTGATCTTCCGCGCCAGCCTGGGGGACTCGCGCTCCAGCTCCTTCAGGGCGGCCTTGCTGAGGACCATCAGCGTCAGCGGCGTCTCGGCGATCACGTCGGCGTTGCGCGGCGCGTCCTCGAGCAGCCCCATCTCGCCGAAGAAGTCGCCGGCGCCCAGCTCGTCGAGGTACTGCTCGCCGCGCATCACCCTGGCGGTGCCCGTCTCGATCACGAAGAACTCGTGCGCGTGCTCGCCCTCGCAGCAGAGGACCCGCCCCGGCTCCACGTCGATCTCGTCCGCGCGCATCGCGAGGAGCCGTCGCTGTTTGCGCGAGAGCTCGGCGAACAACTCCATCTGGCGAAGCGGTGCTTCGTCCATGCACTCCTCCGACCCCGATCCTCTCACCCGGCGGGCGCGAGGGCAACGGTGGCACACTGCCGCCGTGGCCACCGTGCTCGTGCTCGGCGTCGGCGGCGTCCTCGGCGAGGCCTGGATGTGGGGATACCTCGGCGGCCGAAGCGACGCCGGCGGGGAGGACTTCCGGCGCGCGAAGCAGCTGATCGGCACCTCGGCGGGCTCGATCGTCGCCGCGCGGCTCGCCGGCGGCGAGGACCCGCGCCGCGGCGAGGAGCGCGTGCGCTGGGACGGCGAGGTGGAGCCGGAGCGGCGCCCGAGCTCGCTTCGGGCCGCCGTCGAGCGAGCGAGCCGCATCTCGCTCGGCGCCCTGTCTCCGCTCGCCGCACCCGCACTGAGCGCCGCCACGCCCGGCGGCGCGCTCGCGCGCGCCGCGGTACTCGCGCGAGTGCCGGCGGGGCGGATCGAGCTGAACGACCTGCGCTCGCGCGTCGACGCGCTCGCTCCGGAGTTCGACGGGCGGCTCAACGTCGTCGCGGTCGACCGCGGCAACGGCCGCCGCGTGGCGTTCGGGGCGGAGGGCGCTCCGGAGGCGAGCGTCGGCGACGCGGTCGCGGCCTCGTGCGCCATCCCCGGGTACTTCGCGCCCGTTGAGATCGGCGGCCGCGAGTACGTGGACGGCGGGGTCTGGAGCCCCACCAACCTGGACCTCGCCCGCGCGGGCCGCGGCGACAGCGTGCTGTGCCTCGTCCCGACCGCCGCCATGGGCAGCGTGCCGGCACTCGCCCTCCGCGGACTCGCGGCCGGCTGGCGGCTCGCCACCTCGGTCGAGGCGGCGGCCGCGAGCCGCCGGGGTGCGAGCGTCGAGATAGTCGTGCCCGACGGCGGCTCGGCGGGCGCGATCGGCACGGACTTCATGAACCCCGGCCGGCGCGCCCGCGTGCTCGCCGAGGGCCTCAGGCAGGGAGCGGCGCGGGCCGCGGCCGCTACGTGAGCGCCGGTAGCCCGACCATCGCCCTGAACGAGGTCGCGCCGTTCAGGTGCGGCATCGGGGTGTCCGGCACCGGAACGTCAAGGAACTCGCAGAGCGGCTCCCAGCCGGGGAGACACGCTTGTGACGGCGGGGGACGGCCGCGAGAGTGCTCCGTCGGCTGCGCCTGTCGTGACAGACATGCCGCGAGCTCTCGGCGCGCGAGCTCGAGGTGCTACGCCTGATCGCCCGCGGCCACACCAACCGCGAGATCGCCGAGCGGCTGTTCCTGAGCGTGCGGACCGTCGAGAGCCACCGCGCGAGGCTGCAGCGCAAGCTCGAGCTCTCGCGGAGGTCGGAGCTCGTCGAGTACGCGCTGGAACGGGGGCTGGTGGAGCCCTCGGAGCTGCCGAGGTAGGCCCTCAACGACGGCAGTGAAGGGGTTGCCCCGGCCTGGCCGGGGCAACAATCCTGCCTAAGTGTTGCCAGGCAACACCAGGACAGGATCGTCGCCCTCGTCCCTCCCCCTCAGTGCGGTCGTCGTTCTACCGCGTAGCCGAGGGGCAGCGCCGCCACCACCTCGGTCCCGCCCTCCTCGCGCCGTGCGATCGTCAGGCGCCCGTCGAGCAGCTCGACGCGCTCGCGCATCCCGCGCAGGCCGAAGCCGCCGCTCTCGTTGCCCAGCTGGAAGCCGCGGCCGTCGTCGCTCACGCGGATCCGCATCGAGCCGTCGCGGCGGGTGAGCTCGACGACGACGAGCGAGGCGTGCGCGTGCCGCGCCGCGTTCGTGAGGCACTCCTGGACGATCCGATACGCGGCCGTGTCGATCTCCGAGGCCGGCCGGCCCTGCGAGGGCGGCAGCTCTAGGCGGGTGTCCACCCGCAGGCCATAGACCGCCCGCGTCCGTTCGGCGAGGTCGCGGATCGAGGCCTCGAGCCCGAGCTCGTCCAGGGCGGCCGGGCGCAGCTCCGAGATCAGCCCGCGCAGCTTCTCCATCTCCTCGGCGATCTGCTTCTTCGCCTCTCCGACCCGCTCGCGGAGGCTCTCGGGGCTCCCGGCCCGGCTCACCGACGCGAGCAGCACGTGCAGGCCGGCGAGCCCCTGGAGCGTCTCGTCGTGTAGCTCCCGCGCCCAGCGCGCCCGCTCGGCCTCGGCCGCCTGGAGGCGCTCCCGCGCCGCTCGCTCGCGCGCTCGGCGAGGGCGGCCTCCATGCGCTCGCGCTCGCTCTCGTCGGAGAACACGATCACCGCGCCGGCGCGGGCGGGTCCCGGCACCGCGCCGCTCCGGAAGTGCACCGGGAAGCTCGTGCCGTCGCGGCGCCAGAAGCGGTCGCCGGTGAGCGGCTCGCCGCGCGGGGCGGCGTCCGGGCCGTGGACCGGGCAGTCCTCGCGCGGGTAGGGCGTGCCGTCCGGCCGGGTGTGGTGGAGCAGCTCGTGGGCGGGCTTGCCGACCAGCTCGTCCACGCTCCACCCGAGCATCTCCGCCGCCGCCGGGTTCGCGAACGTGATCCTGCCGCTCGCGTCCACGTGGTAGATGCCCTCGCCGGCGAACTCGAGGATCCGGTCGTGGTCGCGGCCGAGGCGCTCGAGCTCGGCGCGGGCCAGGTCGAGGGCAGCGCGGCGCTCGGTGATGTCCTGCACGATCCCGAGCCCCTTCAGCGGCCGGCCGGCCCCGTCGCGGACGACCGAGACCGTGAGCGCGACCCAGACGACCTCGCCGCCCTTCTTCAGGTAGCGCTTGTCGATGCTGTAGCTGCGCAGCTCGCCGGCGAAGACCTTGCGCGCGAGCCGCAGGTCCGCGTCGATGTCGTCGGGATGCGTGATGTCGGCGAAGGTCAGCTCGGCGAGCTCCTCGGCGCTGTAGCCGGTCAGCCGGCAGAACGCGCCGTTCACCTCGGTGAGCCTCAGGTCGTCGCCCACGAGCCCCATCGCCACCGGCCCGTCCTCGAAGACGCGCCGGAAGCGCTCGCGCGCGTCGCGCATGGCCGCCTCGCGGCCCGCGCGCTCCGAGACGTCGCGGATCGCGGCGACGGTCAGCGTGCCGCCCGCGTCCTCGAAGCGCGCGACCGTGATCTCCGCGGGGAACTCGCTTCCGTCGACGCGGAGCGCCGGCAGCTCAAGGCTCGACGACCCGGTGCGCCGGAGCCGAAGCCACGGCCGCGCGAAGCGCTCGTCGACCAGGCTGCCCACCAGCTCGTCACGCCCGAGCCCGAACAGCGCCTCCGCGCGCGAGTTCAGCTCGACGATCTCGCCATGGTCATCCACGACCACGATCGCGTCCGGCGCGATCTCGAGCAGGGCATCCAGGCTGGCGGCGGGCGCGGACAGGCCCGGCAGTCTAGATTGCGCTCATGCCCTGCATCGTCGCTCTGCTGGCGCTGATTTCGCCGCGGCTGGCGCTGTTCGTCATCTTCCTGTTCAGCGACATGCTCAGCAGGGCGTACGACAGCTGGCTCCTCCCGCTGATCGGCTTCTTCCTGCTGCCGTGGACGACGCTGGCGTATGCGGTGATGTGGGACACGGGGACGCGGACTGTCGACGGCTTCGAGTGGTTCATCGTGATCCTCGCGTTCCTCGCCGACCTGGCCTCGTACGCCGGCGGTCGCAGCTATAGCTACGCACGCGACTGAGCAGGATCGCGACGCCGGCCTCCGCCGCGACATCCGGGAGCTCGGCGCCCTCCTGGGGCGCACGCTCGTGCGTCAGGAGGGCGAGCCGCTGCTCGAGCTGGTCGAGCACACGCGCGCACTGATCCGCTCGGACCGCGCCGCGGCGGCGGCGCTGCTCACGGGCGTGGAGCCCCCGGCCGCGATTCGGCTGGTGAGGGCCTTCACCACCTACTTCCACCTGGCGAACGTGGCCGAGCAGGTGCACCGCGGGCGCGAGCTCGCCGGAATCCGCGAGCGCGACGGCAGCTGGCTGTCGCAGGCGGCCGACCGGATAGCGGCCGCCGGCATCCCGCGCTGGGAGCTCGCCGCGGAGGTGGAGCGGCTGCACGTCCGGCCGGTGTTCACCGCGCATCCCACAGAGGCCGCGCGGCGCACGGTGCTCTACAAGCTGCGCCAGATCGCGGAGCTGCTCGAGGGCGGCGGGCCGCGTGTGACCGCCCGGCTCGAGGAGACCGTCGACCTGCTCTGGCAGACCGACGAGCTGCGCATCGCGCGCCCGGACGTGGTGGACGAGGCGCGCAACGCGGTCTGGTACTTCGACGGCCTCCACGCCGATGCCGTGCCGGACGTGCTCGAGCAACTCGCCGATGAGCTCCGCAGGCTCGGCCTCGACGCGGACCCGGCGCGGCGCCCGCTCGCGTTCGGCAGCTGGATCGGCGGCGACCGCGACGGCAACCCGAACGTGGGGCCGGACAGCGTCGCGCGCGTGCTCGGGCTCCAGCACGACCACGGCCTGCGCGACGCGATCGCCGTCGTAGACGTCCTGCGCCGCGACCTGTCGAGCTCCGTCCGGATCGCGGGCGCGACCCCCGAGCTGCAGGAGTCGCTGGCGCGCGACCTCGAAGTGCTGCCGGAGGTCGAGCCGCGCTTCCTGCGCCTCAACGCGGAGGAGCCCTACCGGCTGAAGCTCACCTGCATCCAGCAGAAGCTCGTGAACACGCGACGCCGGCTCGCCGACGGGCGGCCGCGTGAGCCGGGGCGCGACTACGTGGGCGCCGACGAGCTGCTCGCGGAGCTGCGCCTGGTGCGCGACTCGCTGGTGGCGCACCGGGGCGGCCTGATCGCTCAGGGTCGGCTCGAGCGGGCGATGCGGACGCTCGCGGCCTTCGGGCTCCACCTGGCGACGCTCGACGTACGCGAGCACGCGGACGCGCACCACGACGCCGTCGGGCAGCTGATCGACCGCCTCGCCGAAGCGCCGGTCCCCTACGCGGAGCTGTCGCGCGACGAGCGGCGCGAGCTCCTTGCGCGCGAGCTCGCGTCGCCCCGCCCGCTCGCCTTCCGGCCTCCTGCGCTCGACGAAGCGGGCGAGCGCACCTTTGCCACGTTCGAGGCGATCGCAGCCGCGCGCGCCCGCTACGGGGCCGAGACGATCGAGTCGTACATCGTGTCCATGTGCCGCGGGGCGGACGACGTCTTCGCCGCCGCCCTGCTTGCTCGTGAGGCCGGTGTCACGGACATCGGCTTCGTGCCGCTGCTCGAGACGGTGGACGAGCTGCGCCACGCCGACCGCGTGCTCGCCGAGCTCCTGTCCGACCCGGCCTACAGGCGCCTGGTCGCTGAGCGCGGCGACGTGCAGGAGGTGATGCTCGGCTACTCGGACTCGAACAAGGAAGCGGGCATCACGGCGAGCCAGTGGGAGATCCACCGCGCTCAGCAGCGGCTGCGGGACAAGGCCGCGGAGTTCGGCGTGCGGCTGCGGCTCTTCCACGGTCGCGGCGGCACGGTCGGCCGCGGCGGCGGCCCGGCGCACGACGCCATCCTCGCCCAGCCGCCGCGCACGCTCGACGGCGAGATCAAGGTGACCGAGCAGGGCGAGGTGATCTCGGACAAGTACCTCGTGCCGAGCCTCGCGCGCGAGAACCTCGAGCTGATGCTCGCCGCGGCGCTCGAGGCCACCGTCCTGCACCGGCGGCCGCGGATGTCGCCCGAAGCACTCGCGGACTGGGTCCAGGCGATGGAGGTCGTGTCGGAGGCCTCGTTCCGCCGCTATCGCGCTCTCGTGGAGGACCCGCAGCTGGCCGACTACTACTTCGCCTCGACGCCGGTCGGCCTCCTGTCCGAGCTGCACCTGGGGTCGCGGCCGTCGCGCCGCCCGGAGTCGCGCGCGGGCACCGAGGGCCTGCGGGCGATCCCGTGGGTGTTCGGCTGGACGCAGTCGCGCCAGATCGTCCCCGGGTGGTATGGCGTGGGGAGCGGCCTCGCCGCCGCCCGCGAGGCCGGGCTGGGGGAGCGCCTGGCCGAGATGCATGAGCGCTGGTACTTCTTCCGCAACTTCCTCTCGAACGTCGCGATGACGCTCGTGAAGACGGACCTCGAGATCGCGGGCCACTACGTGGAGCGGCTGGTTCCACCCGAGCTGCGCCAGCTCTTCGGCGACATCCGCGCCGAGTACGACCTCACAATGGCCGAGCTGCTCGTCCTGCGCGGCGAGGACGAGCTGCTCGGCGCCGACCCGGTGCTCCAGCGGACCCTGCGCGTGCGCGACGACTATCTCGCGCCGCTCCACTACCTCCAGGTGGCGCTGACGGAGCGCAGGCGCGCCGACGCCGAGGCCGGGCGCGAGCCCGACCCCGACCTCGCCCGCGCCCTGCTCCTGACGGTCAACGGGATAGCTGCAGGCCTGCGGAATACCGGCTGAACGCGGCGACCCCGGCGGCGAAGCGCTCGGCTGCTCCCAGTGCACCGCGTGGGGACCTGGCACTAGGCGCGCTTGATCGTCCGGACGCCCTGCCCGGGCGTCCACACCTCGATGAGGAGCGCCTTTCGCTCCTCGTCGAGGCCCACGGTCGAGACCTCGCGGAGGTCCAGGCGGAAGCGGTGTGATCTGGCGTTCGGCGCGGAGACTTCCTCGGCAACGCCCGCAAGCTTCGCGTCCCCGGTCCAGACGTCAGGGTCCTCGGAGGCGCTGTGGAGCGCGAAGCGGGGATCGCGCTGAAGGTCGCGTGCCTTCAGCGCGTCGAGCATCGAGCCGATCCACAGGTCGCCTTCGCTGAGCTCCGTCTCCGTTCCCGAGATCCTGGGGGACCCGTCCCTGCGGATCGTCGCGATCGTCTTGTGGCCATGCGCCTCGAGCCGCTCGCGCACCCGCGCCGCCAGCTCCGGCGCCTCCGCCTCGAATTCGGACCAGCTCGCCACCTTGGAAAAGCTATGTGATCGGCCTTAGGCTCCCTCGATGGCCGACTCGCAGGGCCGGGCGTCGTTCCGGCAGTCGCTGACGGACGCCCTGGCGACCCCCGACCTTCGGCGTCTCCAGATGAACTGGACCGCCGCCTCGGTCGGCAGCTGGATCTTCTTCATCGTCCTGGCGGTCTACGCCTACAACGAGGGCGGCGCGACGGCGGTGGGGATCGCGGCGCTGGCGCGCATGGTCCCGGCCGGGCTGGCCGCGCCCCTTGCGGGCGTTGTGGTGGATCGGCGCTCGCGCCGCGAGGTGCTGCTCGCGAGCACGATCGGGCGCTCGCTCCTCTTGGCCGGCATCGCGGCGGCGGTGGCGGCGGAGGCGCCGCTCGCGATCGTGCTGGCGCTCGCCGCGGTGTTCACGGCGCTTGCGACGGCGCACAAGCCCGCTCAGGCCGCGCTGTTCCCAGCACTCGCGGAGACGCCGCGGCAAATCGCCGCGTCGAACGCGATTCTCACCGCCGTGGACAGCGCCGGCTTTCTTGCGGGCTCGCTGGTGGGCGCCGTGCTCGTGGCGGCCGCGAGCTTCGAGACGGCTTTCCTCGTCACGGCCGGGCTCTTCGGGGTCGCCGTCTGGCCGCTCGCGCGCATCCAGCGTGACCCGATCCCCGTCTACCGCGAGCACGCGCATGAGGCCGAGCGGGCGTTCGAGGAGCTCGCCTCGGGTTTCCGCACGGTCGCTCGCGACCCGAGCCTGCGCCTGATCGTCGGCCTGGCCGCCTGCTCCACCTTCGTCGAGGGAGCGGTGGACGTGCTCGTCGTGCTGGTGGCCATCGAGCTGCTCGACCTCGGCAACGCCGGCGTGGGCTGGCTGAACAGCGCCTGGGCCGTGGGCGGCATCGTGGGCGGCGCCGCCGCGATCTCGCTGCTCGGGCGCGGACGGCTCGCGGCGGGCCTCGCCGGCGGCTGCCTCCTCGTGGGCGTGCCGCTGCTGCTCGTCGCCGCGCTCCCCGAGGTGGCGGTGACAGTGGCGATGCTCGCGGCCCTCGGCGTGGGCTACTCCCTGATCGAGACGGCGAACCTGACGCTGCTCCAGCGGCTCACCTCCGACGACGTGCTCGGGCGTGCCTTCGCGGTCCTCGAGAGCAGCTACTGGGTCACGACCGGGCTCGGGGCCATAGCCGCTCCGGTGATCGTGAACCTGCTGGGCCTGCGCGGCGCCCTGGTGGCACTCGGCTGCGTCCTGCCGCTCGTCGCAGCGTTGCGCTGGGCGAGGCTGGCCCGCCTGGAGGCGGGCGCGACGATCCCCGAGCACGCCTTCGCGCTGCTTCGGCACGTCCCGCTGTTCGCGCCGATGTCGATCGGCGCGCTCGAGAACCTCTCGTGCCGGCTCGCCGAGCTGCAGGTGCCGGCCGGCCACGCTGTGGTGCGCGAGGGCGACCCCGGCGACCGCGTCTACCTGATCGCCGAGGGCGAGTTCGACGTGAGCTGCTCACTCGGCGCGTTTCCCTCGCTGGCCGATGGCGACGTGTTCGGCGAGATGGCCCTCCTGCGGGACGTGCCACGCACCGCGACGGTCACGGCCCGCACCGACGCCCGCGTGTTCGCGCTCGACCGCGATGCCTTCCTGACGGCGGTGAGCGGCCACCGCTTCAGCGCACGAACGCTGGACACGATCGTCGCCGAGCGCTCGGCGCGGGAGCCGGCCGCGCCGCCCGTGTGACGCCCTCTACTTGATGAACAGGATCTCGCTGTATTTCGGCAGCGGCCAGAGGTCGTCGGCCACGATCTTCTCCAGCTGGTCGCCCAGCTCGCGCACGCGCTCCATCGCCGCCATCTGGTTGTCGCGGGCGTAGACCGCGAGCTCCAGTCCCTCGACGCCGTCCGGGTACGAGTTCGCCTCCTCGAGCGCCGCGATCGCGTCCGCGAACTCGCTCACCAGCGAGCGCGCATCGGCGGCCAGCGCTTCCAGGCCGGCGGCCTCGACCAGCGCCACATGGCGCAGCCCGGCCGGCAGAAGCATCGTCCGCGCCATCGTCCCGGCGGTCTCGGCCTCGATGTTCGCCCGGATCGTGTACTGCTCGGACCAGACCTCGAAGCGCGAGTCGAGCTCGCGGTGCGAGAGCACCTCGTACTTCTCGAACGCCTGGACGGTCTGGTCGGACAGCACCTCGGGCAGCGCGTCGGGCGTGGTGCGCAGGTTGAGGAGCCCGCGCCGCTCCGCCTCGGCGTGCCACTCGTCGGCGTAGTTGTCGCCGCCGAAGATCACTCGCTTCGACTGCGTGTACGCGTCCTTCACGACGGCGTTCACGGCCTCCGCGAGGTCCGCGCCGCCGGACCCGAGCTCCGACTCGAGCTGGTCGGCCAGCTCGTCGATCGCCTCGGCCACGATCGTGTTCAGCACCGTGTTCGGGAACGCGAGCGACTGGCTCGACCCGAGCGCGCGGAACTCGAACTTATTGCCGGTGAAGGCGAACGGCGAGGTGCGGTTGCGGTCGCCGCCGTGCATCGGCAGCGGCGGCAGCACGGGAGTGCCGAGGCCGAGCACGGACGCCGGCGTGTGCGGGTCGCCCTCGCCCGAGGCGATCGCGTCGAACACCTTCTCCAGCTCCGCGCCGAGGAAGATCGAGATGATCGCCGGCGGCGCCTCGTTGGCGCCCAGGCGGTGGTCCTGGCCGATGCTCGCCACGGACGCGCGCAGCAGCCCCTGGTGCTTGTCTACGGCCTTGATCACGGCCGAGCAGAAGAACAGGAAGTTGATGTTGTCCGCCGGCGTGTCGCCCGGGTCCATCAGGTTGTGGCCCGTGTTCGTGCTCATCGACCAGTTGTTGTGCTTGCCCGAGCCGTTCACGCCCGCGAACGGCTTCTCGTGCAGCAGGCAGACGAGCCCGTACTTGCGCGCCACCCGCTGCATCACCTGCATCGTGAGCTGCTGGTGGTCCGAGCCGACGTTCGAGTTCTCGAACACCGGCGCGATCTCGTACTGCGCGGGCGCCACCTCGTTGTGGCGCGTCTTGACCGGCACGCCGAGGCGCGCCAGCTCGAGCTCGCAGTCCATCATGTACGCGAGCACCCGCTCGGGGATGGACCCGAAGTAGTGATCGTCGAGCTCGTGGCCCTTCGGCGGCTTGGCGCCGAACAGCGTGCGGCCCGTGTTGATCAGGTCGGGGCGCTCGAAGTAGTACTGCTGGTCGATCAGGAAGTACTCCTGCTCGGGCCCGACCGTGGTGAACACGCGCGAGGCGGCGTCGTCGCCGAGCAGCCGCAGCGCGCGGACCGCGGAGCGCGAGAGCGCGTCCATCGAGCGCAGCAGCGGGATCTTCGCGTCGAGCGCCTCGCCCGTCCACGAGGCGAACGCCGTCGGGATGCAGAGCAGCGCGCCGTTCGGGTTCTGAAGGAGGAACGCCGGGCTCGTCGGGTCCCAGGCGGTGTAGCCGCGCGCCTCGAAGGTCGCGCGCACGCCGCCGGTCGGGAACGACGATGCGTCCGGCTCGCCCTGGATCAGCTCCTTGCCCGAGAACTCGGCGA
>Ga0126312_10000549_pt1 | contig 22825 bp, 20 predicted proteins | sample Plot104A_FD_92537 | JGI IMG/M metagenome (GOLD analysis project Ga0126312, IMG submission 92537) | Serpentine soil microbial communities from UC McLaughlin Reserve, CA, USA - Plot104A | ecosystem: Environmental > Terrestrial > Soil > Grasslands | place: USA: UC McLaughlin Reserve, Lake County...
AGCCGAGTACTTGCAGGCGGGTGGTTCGGTTGCAGGCTTCAAAGAGTTCTTGGAGGCGAGAGAGGAAGAAATTATAGTGATCTCGACCGTACATCCCACTCACTTCGACACCGTTGTGGAGGTCGAGGGGAACAGGGTAAGGCTGAGCGAACCACCCGAAAACCTTATCTTCGAGGGATAGTTGGTCCTGGCTCGTTTGGACCAGGTATACCGGGTGTCTCTGTTCCTATGGGATCAGGGCTATGGAAGATCCTGCATCGGAACTTCGTAGAACTCCGTCCGTCAATGCGAAGTTCGCGTTCTGGGGATTCTCAGAAGTTCGCATTCATAGAGTTCTCGGAACTTCGCGGTAGCAGGGTCGCCGTTTCGGCGACTAGGCGGGGGGGCAGGCGCCCATACCAGACCACTACCTGCAGATGGCGTGATACCAAAAGATGAATCCAAGAGGTTGGGAATCCACACACCAAGCATTGTATGCGTGCCGATGGGTACGCTCTAAAAGCTTAGCTATTCACCCAAGTGCGTGGAAAAGGCATTCTGCGAACTTCGCATAAGGCGAATTCTCGGAAGTTCACCGCCAGCTTTATGCATAGCCCCGTCCCACCACCTATGAGCGTCCCCGGCTGAGATCGGCTTCCTTCGGGTAGTATCTGACCTTCCCTGACTTCCTCATGATACCCATCGGGCGCACTGCACGGTGCGGCGGCTCTCGGCCTTCGGGCCGGGGATCATTGGCAGTTCGTGTTAAGGACGGACCTTTTTAAAGAACTGTTAGGCTGCTATTAAAGTTTGTAACAGACGCTGCAAAATTCATCGCGGATTCATCGCCTAGAACTATCCTTTCCCCAGGTGACTAGGGAAAGGAGAAGAGAGAGATGACCGAAATGCTTCGTACCAAAGCGTGGCTGCTCATCGGGCTTACCGACAGTGTCGGTGGTGTTCTACAACTTGCAAACGGGCGCTTATCTTTTACAGCGCGCTCGTCGGAAGCCAGGGGGATGCCTCTGTATCTGGGGCATAATCTTCGCGTCCTAGAAAAAAAGGTGCAGCATCCAGGTTTGGCAAAGAAACTAGGTTGGGGGGCCCTAATAAAAGATGAAGCTGTACAAGTGCTTGATGTGCCGTTCGACCAAGTAGAACAAGCGACTTTCCCTTGGTACCAGCTTGGTAGGGGTGTTCAGTTAGTTATCCGCGGTGAAAAGTTCCGCTTTCTGTTTACGAGGCCAAGCAATACTACGCTGCAAACGGACAGCGCAGCAGACCTCCTTGGCGACGTCGGCGAGTTCTTCGAGAAGGGAGACGTCGCGAAAGCCTGGAAGGCCGCGTTAAGCACAAAGATGCCTGCGTCGCGGCGGGACTGGCAGGATACGCTAGAGTCGTGGGTGCAGAAGGAACACGTCGAGAACCAAGCTGCTGCCGTATATCCGGCAGAGATAGAAGCTTCCGAAGAGTCCCCTTCTACGGCACAGGCTGCGTCTACCGGCATCCCTGAGCTGATCAAGAAGCTGGCGGAGCTTCGGGACTCCGGAGCGATAACCGAGGACGAGTTCGAGCGCAAGAAGGCCGAACTCTTAGATCGGATGTAGCTTTCAGGCAGCCTCGGCCCTCCCTCTTGCCCTTATTCACCCAAGTGCGTGGAAGTAGAATTCTCGGAAGTTCGCGGTAGCAAGCTACTCCTCTACGTGGCTTCAACCCCTTCACAATAGACCCTGCTGCACCCCTTTGGGGTCAAAACACCCCGACTTGGTAGCAGTAGTTGCACCTATGTGTGTCAAGGGGTTGCGACTCGTAACGATGCAACTACCTGAGAAATTCTCACCCATCGGACTGGAGACCAACCGAAGTTCGCATATTCGGCTTTCTCAGAAGTTCGTCTGCGGTGTTACGAAGAGCCGCGGTTCTCCCTGTTCCCCCCGCGGCCCTCTTTGTCTTTGAGCCACTCTTCAAACGTCGGCCTGTGGGGCATCTTATCGCTTTTGAGAGTCTGTCCGTCGGGCATGGTGGCACCTTCTCTAGTGACCTAGCTGCGGTCAACTGCTCCATAGTCCATCCTTTGGCCTCGATCAGGTCGGCATCGGTAAGGTTGGCATGGGTAAGGTCGGCACCGCTCAGGTAGGCGTTGCTCAGATCCGCATCTTGTAGAGCGGCATAACTTAAATTGGCGTCGGTAAGATTGGTGGCCTCCTTCTTAAGAAACCAGAGTGGCGCGTCCTGTAGGTCGGCAGTGCTCTCGGCGCTGCTCAGATCCGCATTTTGTAGGGCGGCATAACTCAAGTTGGCGCCTCGTAGGGAAGCGTTGCTCAGATCCGCACGTTGCAAGGTGGCATTGGTCAAATTGGCTTCATCCAGGGTGCAATGTGCTAGGTCGGCCTCCTGTAAGGCGGCCTTGCTCAGGTCCCCCCCTCTGGTTAGGTTCGCTTCTATGTCCTTAGCGGAGAAGTCAGCACTATTCACTGTTCTCGTTTTTCGCTCCAGCTTCCGCAGGAGATCCGTTTCCAGCCATGATCCACCCCCATACCTTCCTTACCATTGCGGCAACCCCTTGACCTATAGCCATCGTTCGTCCCCTTGAACGGTTACATGCACACTATCAAAGCAAGTTGCGATGAGTTCGCGATGAATTTTTGCGTCGATAAGAGAAAAATCCCAAATAGGCTGGAGTTTTGCGGTCAGTTATGAATCGCTCCGTCGGGCACGGTTGCACCTCCTAGGATTTTGGCCTGCCCTCCCCGAGACCCACTTCTCTTAATTTCGGAGAATCAGATAAAGCCGAAGTTTGCAGAATTCACCTTCTAGCAACTCGATGAATAGGACCTGGCGGGTCCCACCGTTAGGAGTCTCCGCAAAGCCTTACACTTTCAGTTCGACCCTGATCAGCCTGTGGTCGCTCAGGCTCTTCGTCGCCGCATACCCCACCGCGTGGAAGTCTCCACGGTGGAGCACATAGTCTATTCTACGCCCGCTGTCGTGGGTGGCGGTCCCGGGTCCGGCTGGCTGCAAACCCGTCGCAAGCAGAAGATCGGCGAGGAAGAGTTCCCTCGTCGTCGCGTTCAGGTCCCCGGTCAGAAGCGCGGTCTCCGCTTCGCCAAGCTCGTCCTGCAGCAAAGAGAAACAGGGGTTCCTCAGCAAGGCCTTGAAGGGAAGGTGAGTGTGCACCATCCGGAACGTCCGGCCCTGCCAGAGCACGCTGACCACCTGCGCCACCCTGGGCTCCAGGCTGTTCAGCCAGCCGCTGCGCCCAGCCCTGTAGAGCGCATAGCCGCGGCGTAATGACCAGATTTTTGGGATCAAGCCGCAGTAACCAGTGAGCTGCGCTGTGCGGCGCCCGAGGAACCGGGCGTCCTCCGGTAACACGAGGACGAGATACTGCAAGCCGTGCTTCGTGAGGGAGACGAAGGCTCGCCGCCCGAAGATCCGTCTGATCTCTAGCGCGCGCACCAGACTCACCTCCTGGAGGCAGACGAGCGTCCCGCTTTGCTGTAGAAGGGCGTCCAGCGCGGGATCCCAGCCGTTTTGCTCCCGGTAGGTGTTGTAGGTGGCGACGGTCAGCTGCGGCATGTGGCTCCTGTCGAGCTCGAGGCCATTACTCGGGTTTAGCTCGGATTGGCATATGCTCGTTCGTTTCGTGCCGCCTTCGTGTCTGTCAGTGAAGCTATGTTAATAGATGGCGATGAATCGGTGATGAATGTCGCAAACTTCCTAGAACTCCGTCAAGGTCGACTTTAGCCAATTGGCCGTCTAACACACCGCATAATTTCTGCAAGGCGCAAAATTTTCGTGCGGTTTTCGGCAATTTTCATCCAGAATTCATTGCTCTAACCTATCCTTGCTCGTAACGAGAGCAACGTCTCCAGTAGGCGGAAAGGAAGGTGTAACGGTGTGATTCACGATAACACCCTGGACAGAGGCGAACGGCGTTCGGATGATGATTGTCAAGACTTGACTTGTCACTTCGAGGTTATCGTTCTAGGTAGCGGCGCTTTGGCCCAGTTTTCGCCCTTCGCCCTTTCTTCTGATCAAGCCGGGAGGTAATTTTGAAAGCCCTTGTTCCGCAAACGAATGTGGCAAAGGTGGGCGTCCAACAACTGGACATCGGTGAACTAAACATCGGTCCCGCCTCGATAAGCAAACTGGTGCTCGACTCGGTACGCGTTGGCGTGTCCACAGGATCGGTCAAGATGCGGGATCTTCGGGTAACCATCTCACTTGCCATGAGCCTCGATTGGAAGGTGAGCGTCACCATCGATCTCCCGGGACCCTGGGACCCTGACTTCACCTGGGATGGAACGATCTCGTTCGGGACCCAGTCTATCACCGTCCCCTTCGGGGACGTAAATCTTCCCGGCTTGGGGACGCTCACCTTGGACGTCCCCAACGTGACGGCGCACAACCTGACCGCGGCCTTCGGGGCAATCCGGGACCTTCGCCTCGGGCCACTCTTGGCGGAAGAGATAAGAGCCAATAACCTCGTCGCGCCTCCGCCCGGCTTCCAGGTTACCGGGATAGGTCTCGGTCGGTTAGGGTTGGACGACGTCATGGTTCCGAGCTCGACTTTGTCGGACGTCGAAATCGGGCACGTCCACGGGGAGCAGCTCCCGCTTGGAGTGGTGAGAATCCCAAACTTCGAACTGCCGCAGGCTTCCCTCGGCCAAATCTCGAGTCAAGGCGTGGACGTCAACGCGGTTTCACGTCCTTTCGAGTTCGTTGCGGACGCGGGAGTACTGGAGATCACGCTCAGATTGACGCCCGGGGCGCGCACACGAATCGGCGAGCTCCACCTGAACGACGTCAGGTCCACTACCTCGATAGGGTCGATCGAGCTCCAGGATGTCACCCTTCCGTACGACGTGCTCGACTTGAAACTGTCACAATTGGGGATCGAAACTATCGAAGTGCCAAAGATCGAGGTGAGTTAGATGGCTGAGGATTCGGGGCGGCAAGAGCCGGTTAGGGTCGAGGTCGAGACGCAACGCGTAGACGGGACGATCCAGCCCTCGGAGATTCTGCGGCGAATCAGGCGTAGGGCTGCAGCCCGTGGGGCCCAAGACGTGGAGCGCCTCGCCGACGAACTCGTCCAAGCATTACAGAAGATGGAAGCCGAGGATGCCGAATCCGAGCAAGGGCGCCCGCCGACGGATTCCGGAACTTGAGTGTTCCGCAGGGGGAGTGCCCCATCTCTAATAACTACTGCCCGGGAGGTTAGAGTTCTCGTAAGTTGGTTACTCGCTTTTACGATTCATCGCCGTATTCTCTTGTAGAGGCTGCCGGTATCGTACAACCGAAGGAGGAGATGGTGTGTGCAGAAACAGTCAGGATGAGGCGGCCCCACGCCCACGTGGCCCTTACGGGCGAAGTGAAACCCAAAGACGGTAGTAGGAGCAAGTGAAAGCCCTCAGCAGGCAACAAGCTACCACGGCCATCGTCGCTGTCCGATTCGTGTTGGGGACGGCCAGCTGGTTCTTGCCCCGGCTGACCGCGCGCCTAATGCTCATCGACCTCGGCCATAACGCCGCGGCCGCGCTCCTGCTACGGCTCTTTGGCGTCCGGGATGTCTACCTTGGTGTCACGGTGCTCGGAGCCGAACCCGGCAAGCGGAACCGCTTGTTGAGTATAGGTGTTGCTGTGGATCTCTTCGACGTTGCCGCCTGTGTGATCGCCGGCCTAACCGGCCAGACCTCCAAGAGGGCGGCGGTGCTATCGAGCACCGCCGGCACGTTGGGCGCAGCGTTGGGCGCCGCCGCGGTAGGTGTGGGCCCGTTAGCCCGGAAAGATTAGTACCTCGTGTCGAGACCAGATTCGGATCAAGTGGACCCGGGGGTTCGGATAACCTAAAGCGGATGCTCGCCTGGGCCATCTGCCACACGCTCGGGATGAGCTGCGGGGGCGTCAGGCGCTACTTCCATGCCTTCCGGAGCGCCGTCGTAGGCCGCGCGAGCCTAGCACGCTTGATCCCTTCGAGCTATACCTTGCCAAGAGATGCGAAGACTAACGCCTTTGCGGAGCTCTCGAAGACCATTGCTTCTCCCATACGCCCGTTGAGGTTCATGTGCGCGAGGCCGGCTGCGTCCTCTTGTGGTCGGGCGCCCGACGCGGCACGGGAACTTGCGGCAAATGCTCCTTCAGCGCAGGTTCCTCAAGTACGGTAGCCCGTCTCATAGAGACTCTTTAAGGAATCGCAACGCCTCTCCGAAGGCGCGTACAGGTGCGCTCACCACTTCGAGACGATTTTCGGCGTCTCGGGCCGCCAGATCGAGCAACGAGTCGTCGCCTACCGTCACCGCCTCGCTGAAGGCGACGTCTAGGAGGTACTCTTTTCTCTCGTCATCAACGGCGAAGAGATGGCAGGCCGGATGCCGCCCGGGACTGTCCACCACCCAGGCGCCACAGTTATAGACGTCAATTGGCTTGCCCCATGGGGGCGAGGAACCTCCAGGGGCGAGCGTTCCCCAGCCACCGCTGTGCGTGTCGCCGTAGATGAAGGCGAGGTCGTCGCGCAAAAGGTTTGCACGATCCAGATGGGTAAGCAGGTGGCTCAGGAAATGGTCGCGGAAGCGTTCGAGGGACCCGTGACTGGGTTCTCCGTCCTCGTCCGTAAGCCTGTTGATGCGATTCTCGGCGGTTTGGGAAAGGTTTTCCGCAGGAAAAACCTCACTCCTTGGAGGGGTACGCCTCCCTTCGGTAGCGGAGGTCTCCCGCAAGAGGGTAAAGAGGTACCAGAGCTCGTCGGATCGTGAGGTGGGCGTGTTCTTCGAGCTAGGCCACAGGGAGTCGACGAAGGGGGTCACTATATCCTCAAGTTCATCCATGCTCCCGGCGTGGGCCAAGTCGCCGCCCAGCTCGAGCTCGAGTCTTAAGAGCTGATCCATCCCTGTACGATCGAAGAGGCGCAGGAATCCCTTGCGCCACACCGAGACGAGCTCCGCTCTGAAGTGCGTCCCGTGGGCGAAGGCATAGGTTCTCTTGCCTATCGTCGTGGCGTACACGGGGTTAGCGATCCAAAAATCGAAATCGGGATCGTCGCGTATCTCCCACCAAGCCCAGCCTATGGGGTATCCAAAAAAGATGGAGAGAATCTCCTCAGCGCCTTTGTCGAGACATTTTCCCCCCTCGACCAGTTGTTCCCCTTCGGCGCTGGTAATCCTGGGTGATGCGTCACCCCGCTGGGAGTTCTCGCGCCGGCGCGAGCTTCCTTGGATGTAGCCCGTCCACAGCGTATGGTCGTGGTTGCCTGGCACGTATACAACCTTCCTTACGTCAAGCGCATCTCCCAGCATCATTGCCAAAGCGTGGGCGTGACCAGAGATCTGAGATGTAGATGAGAGCGTTCTGTCAGGAATGTCTCCTACCAGTACGAGTTCGTCGACCATTACCTTGTCGCCCTTCTCGAAATCAGGAAACACAGGCTTCCAAAAGGCTGGATCTTCCCTCAGGGTTGTCCACACATGCTGTAGTCCACGCGGAAACGAGAGAAGCGAGGTCTCCTCGCCTAGGTGCGTATCAGAGACAGCCAACAACTTTAATCGCTGCGGTCCCATCAGACTACCTCCTGAGGGTGTTCGCTGTGCAAGCTTGTCACGACTCGTACTCTTTGGTGTATAGAGGTATTGTTAAGGAGGCTCTTGTTGGGGAGAGCACTGTGGCTAACAGGAGTATCAGGCCGAAGAGCACGTTCAGTGCCAGGTACTGTTGTTTGGACCGTCGACAGCGGGGTGCTCAGTGAAGAAGTTGCAAAGACCTTCTCGGTGTCGATGCCTACCATTAAGCGTTGGCTAAAGAGGCGCCACGAAACCGGGGACGTAGAACCGAGGCCGATCCCCGGCAGGCCTTCCTGGAAGGGTACGATGCTCCGAGGGTGGCTGCCCCGGCAACTGGAGGCCAACAACGATCTCACCCGGCCTTCCTTGTATGGAAGTCAAAGGCTTCGACGGCTCGCTCTATTCCGTTTTCTTCCCTGATCCGTCGGCCCAGCGCACCAGCCCTGGCCTGCATATCGCGATCAGATGTGGCCTTTCGTATGGCATTGGCAAGTAGTTCAACGCTGAGCGAGCGGGCGGAGATCGGCTTGGGACCGACGCCCAATTCGGCCACCCTATACCCCCAGAATGGTTGGTCCGCGAAGAAAGGCACCACGACGGGGGAGAGACCGGCGCGCAAGGACGCGGACGTGGTTCCGGCGCCACCGTGGTGTACCGTAGCCTTGACTCGCTCGAACAGCCAGTCGTGAGGCACATCTTCCACCCTGAAGACCGTATCCGGTAGATCAGCATCGCCCAACTTTACCCAGCCGGTATCCAATATCCCTCTGTGGCCTGTAAGCTCCAGCGCGCTCAGCACGATTTTGGTCAGCTTCTCAGGGTCGATGTTGTTCATGCTGCCAAACCCGACGAATAGGGGAGGTGGCCCCGAGTCGAGGAAGTCGGTCAACTCGTGTGGCGCTTTCCACTCACCCTGTCGCTCCAAGAACCAGTAACCGGTCGTGTGCAGCCATTCTCCCCAGTCCGGTGGTTGGGGCAAGACGCTAGGGCTCCAACCGTAGAGTATCGGTTCCCGCTGCCTAGCCATCTCTCCAAAGGGTCCCCAGAAACCCCTAGAGAGCCGGAGATGGTCCTTGATGGCTCTGTTCACTGGAGCCCTAAAAGACTGCCAGAAGAGCTGTTCGGATAAGCAGTAGGTGAGGTAGTTGTAGAGACTGCTAAAGGCCTTCCTCGGGCGTAGCTTGCCGAGGGGAACGATGGAGCTGGGGAAATACCTCGTTCGGCTGAACAGAGGATAGAGGGCGGCCCCTACCCGTGGGACCCTCAGCGCCGCAGCGACAAAGTAACCTAGGAATCCCACCGGGCTGTAAACGATCGCCTCTGCGTTTTGGCACGCTGTCAGGTACTCCTGTACATTCTGTTCCATCAGGGGTTTCACGACGTCGCTAAAGCGTCGCGCAAATCCAACGGGGTTGTGGCCTTCTTCCAGGAGTTCCGCGACGAGCTGGTGTGGGTCTCCTGAAATCGGATGGAACTCCAAGTCCCTGGCGCGGATGAACCCCTCGTAGGCCGCCTGGGCCGCGATGCGGACCTCATGGCCGGCGCCTTTGAGCCCCAAGCCCAGAGCGACGTAGGGCTGCACGTCACCGCGAGAGCCGCCGGTCGTGATAGTAATCTGCATCCGATCTCGCCGACTCGTTTGGGTTGCTGCTACGAGCGCGCAGGCGAGGGATTGGCGGACACATCAGGCACGGCGGGCTGCAGCGCGAAGTAGGCAACTAGCCTTCGGCTCGGGCGGCTCCGCTTGCCGTACCTCAACAGCACCTTGCCGAGGCATACGTCGGGCACGACCTGCACGAGCTCATCCAGGATGTCGCGGATCAAGAAGCTCGGGTTTTCGTTCGAATCGTAGTCGATCTTGAGCACCCGGCGATCGCGGTCAAGCGTACCTGCGCCTGTGTAGCTTCGAAAGCGGAAAGCGGCGTAGCGACCCTCACCTATGTCCTGAAACCGGTAGCTCGGCCAGACGAGCTTCGCCGGCACACGCGCACTCGGCAGCATCATGTTGTCGCCGGACGTCGTCTCAGTATCGAAGCGCTTTCCGAGCCAGGGCATCCAGAGCGAGAGGAGCACACGGAAGAGCGGGTCGGTGGCGGCGAAGGTCGTGGTCGTCACGACTAATCCATCGTAGCGACCGTCGGGCAACGGATCGGGCACGGTTGCGAGCCTGAAGAGACGGTTGAGGCTGTCGAGGGCTTCGTTGCGGCGCCGGCCCGCGCGCATTCCGGCGAGCCTGATCTGGCTCCAGGCTTGGCGCCTGGCCAGATCGGGATCAGACTCGGCGAGTTCCTGCAATGCTGCGACGTAGCGCTCCACTTCCTCGGTGCGGGGTTCGAGGGGGTCGGGTTGTAGCGCGTGCAGGTCTTGCGCACTCTGGTTTATCCTCATCATGCTGCTCCTTTTCTGAGCTTATGATATCGATTCTAGTTCTCGGGAACGCCGCCGGGTCGACGCCCAGAATGCTTGCAAGTGCTTAAGAGACCTCCTCACGATCATACCCTCGTCCAGGGCCAAAATGCGTTCTTCACGCCTCGAAGCGCTGGTGCCAGGGCAGGATAGTGGCGTAGCAGCACCGTGGACATGTCGGTCTCGTTTACCCACTCTATTCCCGCCTTAGTGTAGACCTGCTCGTTGTAGTCAGTCGTGAGGAAGCGGTCGCTGTTGAGCCGCCGGGATGCCATCAACACGAAGATACGGAACGCAGTGTCGCTAAACGCGAAGTCCCTCGGCGGATTCTCCGCGTACATACCGATCATTTGGTCGATCTGCTCGACGTCATCGTTATAGACACGCCGCAACTCCTGCACCCACTCTGGTATATCGGTCAGATCCTCGAAGGCCTTTATGGGTTTGAGGTGGAGCAGCCTGCGGAACTCGTTGTAGCGGGGCACGCCGAGCTCTCGGCTGCGAAATACGTCGGTCGCCGCGAGGTCCTGGGGTATGCCATCGGGCCTCTGGAAGTTCTGGAGGCCGCGCGGGTAATTGTGCAAGGTGATCTTGCCCGGGTGGGCGACACCGAACGAGTAGAACAGGTCCTGCATGTCCACCTGGTCCATCAGTTCCATAGAGGGCCGTTGCGCCACTTGGGCGAACTCCCGCTCCTGCAGCACCTCGTCGTTCGCGACGGCCCGGAAGGTGTAGTCGTCGGGGATGAGCGGGTGCATCCTGTAGACCGATACGAACTCCTCGGTGAGGGAGTAGGGCACGCCGAAGTGGTCAGGGCGCCCACCGACGATGCCGCTGATCAGCTCGCTATCGCTGATACGTCCCACCAGCCTCTTGACGGTCTTTCCGGCCAGCCCCCACCAGTTGGCGTTCAGACCGACCCGCGCGGTGGGGTGATCGAGGAGGGCGGGCGTCCACTCGATCGTGTGAATCTTCGCCAATAGCGCCGTGTTTATGAGCCGAGCGCGGTCGAACAGGTCGTCGTCGGACCAGCTCGGGTACTCAGCGCGCAGCCTATCGCAGATCGCGTTGTGCTCGCGGGTGAAGAGCGTGTGCATCATGACCAGCCCGATCCAGAAGCCTGGCTCGTCGGCGGGATGCTTTTGGCTGTTGGGGTCGACTGGTATCAGGCCGTCGGGGCCGATCTTCAACTTGCCGGCCTCCTCCGACCTGACCCGAGCCTGGGTTGGCTCGTCGTTGCCGTAGATCTGCGAGCCATCCCACCAGTGGGAGTGAAAATTGATGTGGGTAGGGGGCATCCCCTCCTCTTCCGGCGTGGGGGCGGGATCTTCCTTCGTCCGGAGGATGCGCATCGGCCTCTCGGGCCACGGATCGTCGTCCGCCAAGGGCACTTCCCAGGGCTTATCTTTGGGGCTCTTACCGTGGCTCACCCAGTCGCGGAGCATGAATTGGATCCACGCGGCCGCTAGCAGGTTAAGCGTTTCGGCCGGAAGGAAATTCTCGCGTGTCAATAGCTCGCGGCTGACGGTGCGCGGGTTGGGCTGCAGGAGCCGATCGGGGTCAGGGAAAGTCCGCTCAAGCGGCACGTTGCGGCCAAACCGCGTTCCGGCGCTACCCATACGAGGGTTATCCAGGTCATTGTGAGTACCGTCCGCGGTGCGCGCGGTAAGGTGACGGGCGCCTTCCGGTGCAGACACGGGCTGGTTTTGTGCGGCTGGGGACTCTGTATCGTACAGGTTCTGTTGTCTTAACCTATTGCGATAGATGAGGATCGTCGCAAGCCCAAGAGGGACAGGCAACCTGGTCCATCTACTCGTTTCAGCCGCCCAAGCGGTCAACCGTGCCAACAGCGGCGTTCGAGAGAAGTACGCTAGCCACAACAAGCCGAGCGTGGCGAGAGTGGCTACGCCAAGTGGGCTCAAAGGCCTGTGCCAGCCTCTTATGTCGGGGAATCGGCTCACAATTTTTCCTCCTAACAGAACGACAACACCCAAAACTCAGTTCCTTGCTGCGGTCTTCGCGGTGGGTAAGGCGAACTGCGCTCGCTTCCCGGCTTCGGCAGGGCCGATCCGTGAAGAACAGGTTAGTGCTAACGACGGTATCTGTATGCTCCAATCCTTCTATACCATGGGGAACGAGCCTCCTTGGCCTTGTGGGTCTGCGCGACGACGGCCAGGATGGTGTTGATCGTCGAGATGAGCGCGGCCGTCGTAGCTGCACGCCGAGGTAGTTGCCCTTGAGCACCGGCGATCATCGCCGCTGCGGCGTCGAGGACGTGGATCACAGGCGCGACGCGTAGGGAGTGGGCACGTAATCCCTCGTTTCGCAGCAGCAACTGAGCGCCGATGAGCACGGTGCGAACACCGAACATCCTGAGCGCGTAGAGCGCAGCACGGTTGGCTTCCGGGTCGACTCCGAGCCGGCGGAGCAGCGTTGCAGGCGCGAATAGGGCTGCGATGCCATTGAACAATCTAATAGCTGAGAGTATGATGCGCGCATATTCGTGTACGCCATTAGCGCGATCAAAACCACTGGGCATGCTGGTCTCCCTTACGGTTCGCTTGCATCAGTATCAGTTTGGAGCTCTTTCCTACGTTTATCCTCTCCTTGTTTTGTCTTGGATTTCAGGACGTTGGGTGCCAAACGGCCGACAGCTGCCTGAGGCGAAAACAACGCTCATCACGTAAGGGCAACTCCCTAAACGCGTCAAGACGACGGCCGGGGGAATACTTCATCCCCAGTCGGTTCGATTCTTTTATCGTTATTCATCTCTTGCCTGAACTTTGACAGTCTGAGATAGATGCGCATCCTTGCTCGGTTCTGGTTCCCTAACGGGCGGTGATCTGCGATGCAATGCCACGGATTGAATGAGAGCTTCCGATCAAAACTCATCTGTTCCGGTGAGTCAAACTCTTGAGCAGGTATGTGGATGGTCGCGACTTTTCTGAACGGCGAGTATCTTTCTGGCCAGACGACAGAGGCATTTTCGATGGGCATTTTGTGTGGCTCGGTCTGGACCTGTACCAAGAAATCAAAATATACATCTACTTCGCGCAATGTCCTCACCATTGCTTCCCTTAGGTAGTTGGGGGGAGGGTCTTTCGGGACTTTCGTTCTCTCTTCCCCGCTAGGTTTCATTGAGTACTGGATAGCCCGCCCCTCACCATACAAGTACGCAACGCAGCTGAAGTAATGGGCTTCCAGTGGATTGCCTCGAGCCTTGGCGAACAAACCCTGCATGACGGCGTCGAGCAGGTGAGAGTCAAATGGATTAACGAAGTATAGAGTCGGCGTTCCCCGGTAAACATGTCTCTGCAACTTAAGGTTTTCTATGATGTTGGGAGTAGTGAAGGTTGGGGCGCTGATGCCCGTAAAGTCCTGCGTCATTCTTTCGTCATCCAGCAACTTTTCCCCCTTCACACCCATTACTTTGATGGCCATGCTGAGGATGCCGTTGTCCTCGATGTCGGCCGGTGCGAGGGGACCAGGTCCAGCGAACCGAATCCACGCCGGATAAACCTTCGCAGTCCGGAAAAGTCCACTTCTCAGCTCCGCCGGGAGATCGGGAAGAACCTCAAAGTGGCCTCTCACGAGGCCGTGAGTCTTAGTATTTCCAGCCCTCAATGCGATGCCGTTGCTGTAGTGCTTGACCAAAAACCTCTCCATTTGCTCAGCGATTTGCTCCGTGATCTCTTCTTCGTTTGGAAGGAGTTTCTCTTCTGCAATGGCAAGGTGCTCGTTTGCCCTCCGCACATTGATTAAGAACTGCGTGATCGCCATGACGGGTTTTCGGAGAACCCGGTCAAAGGCATCTCGATATTCGGGATTGAGGCGCAGAATCCATCGGAAGAAGGCTTCGATCTGATTATTCAGGAGTCGTGAGATGGTCATGGCATTCGGCCTGCGTCTGGGGGCAACGGGATATCGTGCGGTGCCGGCTTCAGTGATCCGAGATAGCGAACCGCGCGGATGCCGGGCATGAAGAAGTAAGCGCCGCCGCGAACATCGACAACTTGAGGAAGATTGGTCACTCGCCTTCTGACGGGCATCGCCTGTTCGGTGAACACACTCGGTTGCCTTATTTCTCTGGAGGCACGATCGCCGATCAAGGGGTCGGTGTCCTCGTACAACCCCGCAAACTTCGGGTTATTGATCCACGTCTGTTGAACGAACTCGAACTGTCGACTGATATTAGCGTTGAAGCAGATAAAGTGGAGCCCGCGATCCCCTGATGTATCAGCGTGCATGATGTCTTCGATCCGCATGGATGCGGAAACCGGCTGCCCGTAAGCACGGCCCCGACGGAGGATTCGGTGCCGATTGTTAATGGCCAGCGTCTTCTGCGGACCGAGATGAGGATCCAACGCATCGCGGGGATTCGTCCGACGAATATGGGCACCCAAAGGGCATCTATGGCCGAGTGAGTCCATGTCACGGTACCCGAAGTCATTCTCCAGTCCTAGCTCCGGGTTGTCGTGCTCAGCGGTTCTGACGAGTGGGGCGCCGCTAGGCCAACGTCCGACCATCTTCGCCGCCAATCTGACCTGAGCTTCGGGGTCGCTGTTGCCGTTCGCATCTCTTGTGACATCGTCTAGGAATTGCCAGAAGCGGCCAACGTCCTGGTACAGTTGGCGAAACACTAGATAGCTACCATTGCTCCCTATATCATGGGCCCCGCTTTCGGACGGATGCTCAGGCAGTAGCCCCTGCGGATCTCGCTGTGCTCGGACCGTCGGTCTCTCTGTCAACAAGTCGTATTCGTTGGGATAGCCTAAGATGAATTCCCCCGCCTTCACCGTGTTGGCAGGTGACCCGCTCTTGCCAATCCCCTCTATGAGCGGCTGACTGATCGCGTCATTGAAACCGAAATGCTCCTTGCTGTATCCGGTCTGCGCATCCCGGAGTAGAGTCGATGTGAGCGTTTCGCCTATCTGAGTCACGCCTCCGGAGGAGAATCCGTGCGAAACCGATTCGGAAAACCTCTCGAGCGTGGGCTCGTCGACGGCAAAGAGCATCAAGAGAATGTGAACCGGCGGGGTCTCGGGACCACCCCACACCCACTTTCCCGGCGCATTTTCGCCGTGATCTCCGAGAATGATCCGGCGTCGTTCACTGGTCATTCCTTCCGTAAATTCGTTGGGGAAGGTTGCCAGCGTCTCAGCGTCGAGGCCCAGAGCCACCAAGCTAGCGTTCGTGAAGGCTACGTTCAGGGAGGTGTGTGTGGGCCTTGTCTCGGCACTGGTGATTTGGTCGGCTAGCGTGACGAGCCAACGCCGCGTCGCCTCTCCATCTTGGATTTCAAGGAGTATATAGCAAGCCACTTCCAGCTTCCCGTAACCCCGGACGATGAGGCCTTGGATATCTTTAAGATCAAGGTCGGGCATAGTACTTTCCATCCTCACTCGTCGACCGCCAGGCAATATCCGCCCAGGGCAGAGGCTTTGCTAGAGCCTCTGCAGCCACATCGCCGCATCTTGCTCCTCCTTCTCACCATATAGCCCTGCTCGGACCTTTGCATTGTTGTCAATATTCCTGGCGGTGAGCCACCCATAAGCGGTATACCAAGCTTGGGTGGGAATTTGATGCTTATAAAGGAAAGCCTTGAATGCTTGTTCGTCATTGGCTCCCTCCAGAACAAGCCAGTTCGTCTTTGGATACCCGACACCGTTGCTAAAGACAGCATTTAGTCCCCGAGCGACTTTATTAATGAAGTCATCCATATAGCTCTCCAGGCTTCCATCGTAGTTAGACAGAAACAAGATACGCTGCCCTTCGTCGATCATGATCCACTGGGCGAAGTGGATGGTGTCCACACCGGTGAGGATGCCACGGTTGAAGATATGACGAAAGCCGAAGTTCAAGGCCCACAGCAAACCCCTCACCGTTAGCGCACGAAACCAGCCTGGCTTGACGTTGCCGACGGCGCTGAACTGGTTTTGTACGAGGTGATCTTCATGAAGGGCCAGCGTTCCCCGCGTTTGGGAGCTAAGCTGGAGGTGGCTCTCCTCGGCAGCGTCCTTTTTCTCATGGTAGCGTAGGAGGGCCAGCCAGATTGGGAGAACCAGAAGAAACACCGGTATCAGGACTAGTAGGACAAGGAGCGTCAGGAAAAACCGGATCCTCTCTTTGAGCCGCCACCCGAACGTGAGCCCTGCAGCCGGTCTCTCGGCCCAACGAAGATCCGGTTGCTCCTTGATGAAACCCTGGATGGCCGCGCGGACGCGACGAGCGTCCCACCCTGACCAATCATGCTCGGCCTGTTGCCGATCCAGTATGCCTTCAAGGCTGTCCCGCAGTTTAGCTTCCTGATGGACCTGCTCGAGGGTCCGGCCGAGGGTGTTCACGTAGAAAGCCTGGCTCGGCACCATGTGAGCCCGCAAGTAGTTCAAACGGCTGCTCGGTGTTCGCTGACCGGGCCCGGGATAGCCTTCGCAATGACTGTAGATCCGATCGAGCCCTTCACCGGTGTGCGTTACCAGCTCTGTGAGATGATCTCCCAACGGCGCATCAACGTTGCTCGCGAACACCAGACTGGGCCGGATGCTTTGGTTATGGACATTTTTCGCTTCGTCGAGGATGACGAAGCGCGCGAAATGAACGCTGCTTAGCTGCACAAAAGGAAAGATCTCGTTCTTCTCGACATCAGCGCCTACAATCCTGAGGAGATCCTTGAGGTTTTCGGTCTCCCCAGGCTTGATCTTCGCCAAGACCGTCAGAGCCACTTGGTGCGTCATCGGTTCTGATCTCCAGTAGAAAGAGAAAAATCCAACAACCGCTTCCGCGCCCGATGCGCTATCCTCAGATTGACTTTCGCTTGGATCGCTTTGAACCGGAAGGGGCTGATCCGATTGAGGACGTTACGTCGGGCTGGGTTGAACACCTTGCCCTGCCAGAAAGGCAGGCGGATGAGCGGTGCGATGAGGCTCCCGAATGGCGTCCCAGGTGCGACGATGGTTGTACCCTTGGCTTCTCCGACCGGGATCGCGCCTACGGAGCTGCGCCGGTAGAGCACATCAAGTTCGGCCTGCGACATCTCGCTGAGATTCCTTACCCTAAAATTCTCTGTATTGATCGTCATTCGCATTCCTCCCACTTATTAAGGGTTCGCGACAACGACCTGGGTCTCAACATGCCAAAGTACGCTAACGTCCCGGGTTCCGGTCCTCGTAGGCAGATCTCTTTCCTTCTTCTTTCCCCAATGAGCAGGACATTCGCAACCTTCGCCAAGAGGCTTTCTCGTCTCAGCTCAGAATGGGCTCGAAGAGAGTACACGACGGGCGTAGACGTCCCACAAATCACCGAGAAAGAGTTTTCCGAAGCGGGTGAGCGCCGAGGCTCTCTCCGCGGCTGTTGGACCCTCGGTCCGGAAAGTTGTCAGCTGCCTGAAGAAGTCGAGCAGATGAATGTTGATGATCCCCGAAGCGACGATCTGCGCTTGCTCTTCTTCCTCGGGTTCCACGTGGCCCTCCAGGATATGCGTGAACAGGGTGGTGGTATCGGTCCAGAGGTCCGAGCCGGGATCGTCCTCTATCACTTTGAACCCGCTCAGCGTGAGTGGACGGCCGTCGCCGTCGCGGAAAATAAGGCGGTAGCGCATTCGTCTGCGGCTCGGGTCCTCCTCGTACATGAAAAGGTTGAAGACCCCCTTCTCCACCGGGAGTCGGCCACCGAGCGCCTCGCACCTGACGTAGCCCTCCGCCGTCGCCTCGCGTTCCGGGTCGCTGACGAAACGCTCGACCCCGTCCACCTCTATGGTCAGGTGGAACATCAGGAACGTGCCGTTGTCGCGCCCGTCCCTGAAGCCCGCGTCGTAATCCGTTTCGCCGAGCGTGACGTATCCCTTCATCTCTTCCGTGAAGCGCAGCTTGGTGGGATCATCGGGCCGCTGCCCCTTCTGGCCACTCAGCGGGATGCCCTGCTCGACGCACCACTCCCGCGCCACCTTGACGCCTCGGTTCACAGCCTCTCGGAGGCGGTCAGAGCTGAAGTTGACCAAGTAGTGGAGTGCCACCTCTGCCTTCAGTACCTTTAGCTCGATGTGGCGGCCGAACTCCCCGGTGTCTCCCCTCGCGGGCGCAGCATTGTTCTCCTCTATCCGCCGTACCATCCTCTTGAAGTGGCCGTTGGCGCTGGTTTCTACGACCTGGAAATAGTTTGCGACGAAGCCGTCGTTCCACTCACCCCTCTCACTCACCGGCCAGATCACCCACAACTCGTCGGCGCCGCGTCGTATCGCCTCCTCGACGTTGGCGTTAGTTACAAAGCCTGGGTCGATGTAGGTGTCGCCGTGGATGATCACCGGCGGGAACCACATCGGGAGCGAGACGCAGGCGGCCAGGTACTCTTCGGCCATCCTATCAGGAGTTATTACCTCAAGCTCGTGCTTGCTGAAGTTGTAGACGTTGAAAGTGGCCTCTTTCTTCGAGGCGCGGATGCGGTCCCAGTCCAGTCCCCACCCAGGGAAGACGTTCTTCCTGTACCGATCCAGCGTGAACAGCGACTCAGCGTAGAAGAGTTTTGCGTACTCCTCCAGATTGAAGTCGACCCCGAGGAATGGTGAGAGGTCCCGCCAGTTGTCGGCGATCTGGGCACCGCTCATCCCCTGACAGTACATCGCGAGGTTGAGCGCACCGCCACTCACCCCGTCGGCGTGGTCGAAGGTCAGGCCTGCTTCATCCAGCCAAACCTGCAGCACACCCGCCTGGAAGGCGACTTTGACGCCCCCCCCGGCCAGGATCAGTGATCGCTTCTTAGTAGTATCGACACCTTCGCTCATCGTGCCGCGCCTTTCTTCTCGACGATCCGGTCGGCAAAGCGATCGGCGAAGGCGGCGATCGTCAGGCTCGGGTTGGGGCCGACTGGACCGGGCATCACCGATCCGTCGGCCACGTAAAAGCCGGGATAGTCGAAAACCTGTCCGTAGGAATCGACCACCCCTTCCCTCTTGTTACGTCCCATGGGGCAACCTCCCAGCGGGTGCACGGTGGCCAGGCGGTTAAGACGGTCGAGGGGGTCCGAGTAACGCGCCCCCAGCTCTTCGGCGATATCCCGCATCTTCTCCCTGATGTCGTTGAAGTAGGGCTGGGACTCGTCTACCTGCCAATCGACGCTCAGCAGCCCTCCGCGCAGCTCCATCGTTCCGTTCGGGATGTCCCGCCCCATACCGAGCAGGGGGAGCAGACCCGCAGAGAGCTCGGTCGAGTCTAACAACCTCGCTACCTCGGCCCCAATATCGGTCTCTGGCTCACGGTTCAACCACTTATCCCTGATACGCCTGAAGGCATTGCCCCAGAAGGACCGCACCGCGTCTGAGGGCGCGTCGAAAGCCTCTAGGACCCAGTTGACGAACGCGGGGTACCCGGCATCCTCCACGTAGAATCCTCGTCCATCGCCACCGTCCTCCCGGTCCGCGACGCGGACGGCGCTAGTGATGACCGGGCCGTAACCAGCGTCGATCAATCGCGGCACGCGCTTACCGGATACTTCTTTCCCGCTTCTGACCGCGAAGGTGATGAGGTCGCCGTTGCCGCAGAACCGCGTTCCTAGCCGCCCACTAAGCCCGGGGAATGCGCCGCGGTTCTTCAGCAGGAGATAGGTGGAGCCGAGGCTGCCTGCGGAGAGGATCAGCCGGTCGGCAGTGATCTCTTGCGCGCGTAAGGCGGACGTGTCCGTCTTCTGTCCCTCGCGCTCGGCATTCGGTGCGTGCCGCACATAATAGACAGCGTAGCCTCCCCCGTCGCGTGGCTCGAATCGCCTCACCTCGCACAACGTATGAATCTCGGCCCCGAGTCGCTTTGCCGCCGAGAGGTAGTTGTAGTCGAGCGTGTTCTTGCTGCCGTAGTTGCAACCGAAGTCGCACTCGCCCACGAGGCGGCAGGTTTGGCGCGTGCGGCCGTGCAGGTTCGGGTGCGCCTCCCGGATGGGCTCGCCCTGCACCGGGTCTTCCCCCTCGTTGGCAAAAGTAACAGCCAGGTTAGGCAGGCGCCAGTCCAGCCCGAGCCGTTTGGCCGCACCCTTGAACTCCCTCGTCTTGGGGGTGGTCCGGTCGAACGGGTAAGGCGTTGCGCCAAGCATCTTTTCGATCCGGTCGTAGTGGGGATCCAGGTTGGCGCGGGTGACCGGCCAGTACTCGTACCCGCCGTCGTTGATGTTCTCTTTGACAAACCACCGCTCGTCCTTGCGGATCAAAACGTTCGCGTAGATGAGAGAGCCACCACCCAGCCCACTACAGACGACCGCGCCCAGACGATCGAACGACCAAACATTGTACATCCCGTACAGTCCTTCGCTTGGATCCCAGAAATTCTTCTGCATTCGGTGCGGGGCTCGAGGAAACGAATCGGGTGGGTAAGCCTTGCCCCTCTCCAAGAGGCAGACCCGAAGACCCGCCTCTGCCAGCCGATATGCCGTTACTGAACCGCCGAATCCGGAACCGACGATCACCGCGTCAAAGTGTGCATCATCCATTTCAAACACCGATCAGTACTTGGTTTGCGGTTGGTTGTGGCAACGATCCTCTTGAAGCCGATATGTGCGCGCCTTGATCGTCCCTCATAGGGTTCCTGATCAGGAAACCCGATTCTTTCTCCTGATGGGAGGTAGGATGGAGAGGAGCTCTGCCCCACAGGGAGGCAGCAACAGTGTGGTTGGGAGAGGCCGGCGCATACCTGAGCGAACAAACACTGATCCTATCCATCGTACGTTCTACAAGTATGGACATTAGCTGGGCACAATGAATTCTCGATGAATCGGCGATGAATTTCTGAGCAAGTTCGCAAGTAATCGGCCGGGTGTAACGGCAATGAAGCCCGCAACTCGATGTGGTCTCGCATAGCTAGCACCGCCATCTGTAGTCCCGCTATCCAGTCCTCAGCGCGAGTCCCCAGCACGACAATACCCTCCGCCTAGAACTCTGAGCGGGGTGTTTTCATCGCTTCACACCTGAAACTCGGTGTCCTCGTAAGCCAGGTCGAACCTGCCACTCTCATCGATGAGCACCGAGCCGAGGCGATCTCCCTGGAGAAGTGGGGCCCAGACGTTGGTGGCGGCCCTGGAAGCGGAGCGTTCCTCCGCCCCGCACCGATCGCCGTGCGGTCCTAGCAGCGTGTTCGTATCGTGATCTTCGGGCAAGGTGCTGAGATCGATCTCGTAGAAAGAGACAAGGAGACCAGAGATCGGTGTTCCCGTCTCCTTGGTAACGATCTTCCCACTGATCTTGTTCATGCTTTTCTTCCGGTGGGCGAGGACAAGCCGCGTAGTGAACCGCCGTGTGTGCAACGCCACGCGGAATGAATACCCAAGCCATTACCCCGTACCTGTATGCTAGGAAGATTTCGTACATTGCCTCTCGCTCTTTCTCCCTACTTACATTTCCTCCTCAGACGCAGAGCCAAATAGCTTGGGATAAATGAGGGCTACGAAAGTGTAGTCCGTCTGGTCGATATCCACGCCTCCGATAATCGGCTTACCGTCCTTCGTGATCTCACCGGGGATCTGGTAACACATGATCGAACTGGGATCGGCATGAAGAGTGCCAATCAGCGAAGACTCCTCAATCGGAGTTAGCACCTGCCTACGGGCCTCCTCCTCATTCCATCCTTGGGTTCTCCCGTAGTATTCGATCGCCTTGTCTTCATCGATGCGCTCAACCAATTCCCGGCGCATGTGCTCGTGCGGGAAACCCATCGTATGCCCGGTTTCATGACGAACGACCCGACGATACTCAGATTCCGGTGTATTCATGGTGAATGACTCGAGGTTCATGGTGGGCTCGTCGGCAGGGATCTGGAAAATGTCCGTTCCTAGATAAGACCAGTACCCATCACCTGGTGTTCTTGCGATGCGCACCTGTGGGTCCGTCGCGGTTTCTACGAATCTCACGTTCGCCGTCTGCGCCCAGGCATTCATGTGCGACAAGATCCGCGCGCGGAGGTCTGTCGGCGGATCATCAAAGGGAAATCCTACCGTCAAGTGGACGCCCAAAGGACCCCAGTACTTGGTGGTCAGGACCGCAAGGCGCTCGCGTGTCGGCCGGAAGTCAGGCTCGATGCGCGCCAAGCGTTCGAGAGGAGGGTGATTTACGGGGTTGATCTCTGTTGCGGTACGTGCTGCGGCCACCAACTTATCCTGGGGCAACCTCCTTGGCTGGCAGACAATAGGTTCACTATACGGTTCACTCATGAGCAAGCCTCCTTCTGGCCGCCTTTTTTGGCGCTTGGGCACCACGCGCACCACCCTTTGCCGGTTTGCACACCCAGTACTCTGACACAAGCCGATGAATTCCCGATGAATTTTTCCTCTCCGGCCCCTCTTACCCTTATTCACCCAACCTGCGAGGAGGGATATTCTAAGAAGTTAGCTCGATACTCTATGGTGATTCCTCGCCGATTCATCATCTTTACTAAAATTTATGTGGATAACCCAAAGCGCGGTAGTGCCCCGCGGAACCGTGGAGGAGGGCTGAGTTGAACTACATGCGGGTTCCTGCGACACCCTTGCTAGTTGTCAAAGCTGGCAAGGAGAGTTTGCATGAACCCGCATCAAAGATGGTGCCACAACCGACGCTGCCGCGCCTACGGCCGTCCGGGAGAGGGCCACATCGTGATCCATAGTCAGAAAGAGCGCCGCTACCAATGTAAAAGGTGCCGTTGCACCTTCTCCGAGACCACCGGCACCGCCTTCTACCGCATGCACGAGCCGAAGTGGTTGGTGCTCGCGGTCGTGACTCTGTTGGCCTACGGCTGCCCGGTGCAGGCGATCGTTGCTGCCTTCGGAATAGATGAGCGCACCGTCGCCCGCTGGCAAAGGGAGTCCGGCTCTCAGTGCCGGCGGATCCACGAGCACCTCATAGAGGCAGGTAGGGTTGAGCTTCTACAGGTTCAGGC
>Ga0126312_10000550_pt1 | contig 22820 bp, 19 predicted proteins | sample Plot104A_FD_92537 | JGI IMG/M metagenome (GOLD analysis project Ga0126312, IMG submission 92537) | Serpentine soil microbial communities from UC McLaughlin Reserve, CA, USA - Plot104A | ecosystem: Environmental > Terrestrial > Soil > Grasslands | place: USA: UC McLaughlin Reserve, Lake County...
ACCGCCGGGCGCCTACACCTGTTGCTAAGGGACTCCGAAGCTCAACCCGTGGGGGAACGGCCCGTTACGGCTCTTCTTCGCCCGGCGGCTCGTCCTCGGCCAGGCGGCGTTGAAGGACCACGCGGGATAGGACACCGACCAAACGGCCGTCCTCGACGACCGGGACGCGCTCGGCGTCGCGTTCCTCCATGAACCGGAACGCCTCCTCCGCCGGAGTCTCGGCCTCGAAGGTGTAGTGCGGCGGCTCGGCAACGTCGCCCAGTCGCGCCGCGCGCGGATCAAGGCCCGGCGCAACGACCTCCCGAACGAGCGTTTTGCGCGTGATGACCCCGACGAGACGATGGTCGTCGCAAACGAACACGGCGCGGACGTCTGGATTGGCGAGCAGCTCGCCGGCCTCCTGCGCCGTCGCGTCGACGCCGAGCGCCCTCGGCTCGACAACCATTGCCTCGCGGACGAGGATCACGGATAGATGCCGCGGGCGGTCAGCGCCCCGGCGACCTCGCGAATCGCCGCGACCATGGCGGACCGCCTCGGCGTGATCTCGAGCTGATCGGACAGCTGCCAGACCCGGTCGAAGGCGTCCCCCAACTTCTCGGCCAGCTGCTCGCGGATCTCGTCGCGGGTCCAGAACAGACGACCGAGATCCTGGACCCATTCGAAGTACGAGACTGTCACCCCACCGGCGTTCGTGAGGATGTCCGGGAGGACGTGAATCCCCCGGTCGGCGAGGATCGTGTCCGCTTCGATCGAGGTCGGCCCGTTGGCGCCCTCGGCGATCATCCGGGCCTCGATCCGCCCGGCGTTCTCGCCCGTCACCTGGTCCTCGAGCGCGGCGAGGACCAGGATGTCGCACGGCAACTCGAGCAGCTCGGCGTTCGAGACGTGCTCGGCGTCGGGATAGCCCTCGAGCGACCCCGCCTTCTGGATCCACACGTTGACGGCGTCGAGGTCAAGACCCTGGTCGCTGAAGACGCCGCCCGAGATGTCCGAGACGCCGGTGACGATCGCGCCGCGGTCGTGCAAGTCGCGCGCCGCGACGCCGCCGACATTCCCGAACCCCTGGACGACGCAGCGCTGGCTCGCTACGCGCCAGCCCAGCCGCTCGCACGCTCGGTCGATCACCATCACTACGCCGGCTCCGGTTGCCTCGCGCCGGAAGACCGAGCCGCCGATCGCGACCGGCTTCCCCGTCACGATCTCGGGGACGGCGTGGCCGATCTGCATCGAGTAGGTATCCATGATCCACGCCATCGTCTGCTCGTTCGTGGCCATGTCCGGCGCGGGGATGTCCTCCTCGGGGCCGATCACCGGCAAGAGCTCGATCGTCAGCCGCCGCGTCAGCCGCTGCAGCTCGTCTGCGGACAGCTCGCGCGGGTTGCAGCGCACTCCTCCCTTGGCACCGCCGTACGGGAGCCGCAGCAACGCGCACTTCCAGGTCATCCACATCGCCAGCGCCGCGCATTCGCCGAGATCGACATGGAGGTCGTAGCGGATGCCGCCCTTCGTCGGTCCGAGCACGGTCGAGTGCTGCACCCGATAGCCCGGAAAGACCGTGAACGTGCCGTCGTCGCGGCGGATCGGCACGCCGACGATCGTCGAGCGCTCCGGGAAGCGGAGCCGCTCGGAGACGAAATCAGGTACGTCCGCGTGCTCGAGCGCCTGCTCGAACTGGCCGAGCGCCATGCGGAAGAGCGGCGTGTCCCATTCGAGCGTGAGCTGCTCGACCGACGTTTCGTCGAGCTTGGCCACGGGCGGAGTCTAGATGGGTGCTCGGTGCACGATCAGCGTCAGATCCGGACCCAGCGACTCGACGACGACGGTGTCGCCGAGGTCGGCACCTTCGTCGCAGCGCGCGCGCCAGAGCTCGCCCAGCACGCGGATTTGACCGATCGGCCGGCATGGCGCAACCACGGTCCCGACCGTTCCCGGCAGCGCTTCGACGCCGGTAGTCGCCCGCCGCCGTCTCGAGTACCAGATCAAGACGCCGACCTCGCCCACCTCGTACACGGCGGCTGCGGCCACAGCGACGTAGCTCCACGGCGCCGGAAGCCAGAAGATCGCGGCTAGGAGTGCGAGTACAAGAAGCATGCCGGGGGCGGGAGTCGAACCCGCACGCCCCCAAGGGGGACACCTGATTTTAAGTCAGGCGCGTATGACCAGTTTCGCCACCCCGGCCCGCGGAAGCGTAGCTACCCCCGTCCCGGGAGCAGCTGGTCCACGGTGAACGCTTCTGGACCGTGTCCGCGGTAGGTGTCGACGAAGGTATTGAACACGTCCTCGTCGAAGCGCGAGCACTTGGCGAGCCGTCCCTCACCTTCGTACTTGCGGTCGCTTTTCCGGCTCTGGTCGTACGTCCACGCAGTGAGTGCGATCGTCTTGCCGAGGCCGGGAATCGGAGCGACGACGAGGCCGTTCGGATCGTCGAGGTAGAACTCGCGAATCTTCTCCACTTCGCTCGCCGCGACGTCAGGGCCATAGCGGATGATGACAGCGCCGTGCTCGAGGTTGTGGACGCTCGAGATCGCCGGCACCGGCTCGTCGTAGATGCCGAAGATCACCGTCGTGTCGGTGTGAATCCCGCTCGTCGGCGGGTTGGAGTTGTATTTGAAGCCCTTCGGCAGCGCGGGCACGTGGCGCGGCAGCTGCTGACCCTTGAAGCGCAGGTTCGGCGCGGCCGGAAGCGTTTCGAAGGTGCAGCCCGACTCGCGAATCTGCGTCGCCGCGTCGGCGTCCGCGTCAGAGCCGCCACCCAGGAACAGGAAGCCGAGGACTGCGGCAACCACGATCAATGCTGAGCCGCCGAGGATGAGCAGGATCATCCGGGTCTGGCGCTCGTCGCGCGGCGCGGTCCGCACCTTGGGTGCCTGCACGGGGCGACGGGGCGGTGGTGGCGTTCGTGACTTTCTGGGCAACGCGCCGGCCATCGTAGCTAGTGGCGTCCGGCTCCCCGATGCCCCATACTCGCTGGGCCGCACACCGATTAAGGAGGAGCGATGGGTTTTCTCGACAGATTGCTCGGACGAGAGAAGAAGGCTGAAGACATGCCCGCCGAACCGCAGATGCGAAGCGAAGGCACCCAGCCCGACACCGCGAGCATGCCCGAGCCACCGCCCGGTCAGCCGGAGGGAATGGGACAGGAGCCCGGACCCGAGCGCGACCAGCCGTAACTGATGTGGCGCGCGGGGGCGGCTAGGCCGCCCCCGCGCCGTCCGATCGCCTCACTAGCGTTTACAAGTCCTATGGGGACTGCCCTGCTCACCCTTGGTTTGGCGGCCGCTGTGACGATCGCCGGCACCGTGATCGTTCGGACGATCCGCGAGCTGATCGAAGCGCGCCTCGGTTCGGTCGAACAGCGGCTCGACCGGCGTCTGTCGGAGGTACACGAGGGCTTCGACCGACGCCTCGACGGACTCGACGGACGCTTGCTCACGAGCCAGCAGAGCGCTGGAAGGACGGCGAACGAGATCGTCGACCGGCTCGGCAAGCTCGACGGCGCCGCCGTCCAGATGATCCAGCGCGCCAATGACCTCGCGCGCCTCGATCAGGCGCTCCGCCCGCCCAAGGCCCGCGGAGGCGTCGGGGAGATCCTGCTCGCCAACCTCCTTCGCGACATGCTCCCCCTGGACGCCTACAAGCTCCAGCACACGTTCCGCTCCGGAGAGCGAGTCGACGCGCTCATCAGGGTCGACAAGCTCCTCCCCGTCGATGCGAAGTTCCCGCTGGACAACTTCGAGCGACTCGTGAACGCCGACGACGACGCGGAGCGCGAGCTCGCCGAGAAGGCGTTCGCCCGCGACGTGAAGCTGCAGGTGGACGCGATCGCCTCGAAGTACATCCGCCCGGAGGAAGGCACGTTCGACTTCGCGTTCATGTACCTGCCGTCCGAATCGATCTACTACGAGCTCGTCTGCGGCAAGACCGGGGAGCTGTCGTCGTACGCGCTGACGAAACGCGTCTTCCCCGTGTCGCCGAACACGTTCCATGCGTACCTGGTCATGGTCACGCAGGGGCTCCGCGCGCTTCAGATCGAAAGGCACGCAGAAGACGTCATGACGTTCTGCGCGAGCCTGGACAAGGACTTCGAGCGCTTCCACGACGAGTTCCGCAAGCTCGGCACCCACATCGGGAACGCGCAGTCGAAGTACGCCGAGGCCGATCGCCGGGCAGCCCGGCTGGGAGCGAACCTCGAGCGGGCGACCGACTGGGAGCCTGAGGCCGTCGAGCCGGCACCGGCAAAAGAGCTTCCCCGCGCTCTCGACGCAGCGTAGGACCGGCGTGTGCTCGAGCCGACGTTCCCGACGCTGGTCTCCCTCTTTGTCGCGTTCGTAACCGGGTGCTACGGGCTCCGGACGTGGTTGGGAAAGACGATGGCGACGCTGTTCGGCCTCGACCGGACGTATTGCGGCGACCTCGGGGGCGTCTTCGGTGGGATCGCCAGTCTGGGACTGTTTCTCGGTGTGGTCGCCGCTATGGTTTGGTCATAAGGAAAGTGAGCCCATTGCCTCTTGCCCTTGTCTTCGTTGCTGCCGTTCTCGCCGGAGTCCTCGTCACCTCGGCCGACCTGGGCGTGGCCGGGACCATCCTCGCGGGGTTGGCAATCGCGGTGGTCTTGATCGTTGCTGGACTGGTCATCGAATTGCGCCTTCACGGGCCCACCCGGCGGGTACATCTTTCGCGTGGCTAAGACCCGCGCTCTCGACGCCGGCTAGCCTCGACTAGCATCGGCTGTATGGCCGACGCGTTCGGAGCGCGTTCGACGCTCGAGGTCGGCGGCGAGCGCTACGAGATCTTCCGCTTGGAGCCGCTGCAGGCGCAATACGACGTCGAGCGGCTGCCCTACACGCTGAAGATCCTGCTCGAGAACGTTCTGCGCACCTCGACGCCCGAGAACGTCGAGGCGCTCGCGCAATGGGTCGCGAAGGAGGAGCCGTCGCGAGAGATCGCCTTCACGCCGGCCAGGGTTATCCACCAGGACTTCACCGGGGTGCCCGCGATCGTCGACCTCGCGGCGATGCGGCACGCGATGCACGATCTGGGCGGCGACGCAGCGAGGACGAACCCGCGCCTCCCCTCCGAGCTCGTCATCGACCACTCGGTGCAGGTCGACGCCTTCGCCAACCGGCTCGCGATCGCGCACAACACCGAGCGGGAGTACGAACGGAACCACGAGCGCTACGCCTTCCTCCGTTGGGGACAGCAGGCGTTCGACAACCTGAAGGTCGTCCCACCAAACACCGGGATCGTGCACCAAGTCAACCTCGAGTACCTGGCCCGCGTGGTCGAGGCCCGAGACGGCCAGGCGTTCCCGGACACGCTCCTCGGCACCGACTCGCACACGACGATGATCAACGGGCTCGGCGTGCTCGGCTGGGGCGTCGGCGGGATCGAGGCCGAGGCGGCGATGCTCGGCGAGTCGGTTTCGATGCTGGTTCCGCAAGTCGTCGGCTTCCGCTTGAACGGGGCGCTGCGCGAAGGAGCAACTGCGACCGACCTCGTGCTCACGGTGACGCAGATTCTCCGCCAGACCGGCGTAGTCGGGAAGTTCGTCGAGTACTTCGGTGCCGGCGTTACGAACCTGCCGCTGGCAGACCGCGCGACGATCGGAAACATGTCCCCGGAGTACGGGGCGACCTGCGGCTTCTTTCCGGTCGACGACGTCACGCTCCAGTACCTGCGCCTGACCGGGCGTGACGAGGAGCGCATCGCGCTCGTCGAGGCGTACTGCAAGGAGAACCTGCTCTGGCACGACCCCGAGCACCACCCGACCTATTCGGAGGTCGTCGAGCTCGATCTCGGAGACGTCGAGCCGAGCGTTGCCGGCCCGCGACGCCCGCAGGACCGCGTTCCCCTCACCGAGGCGAAGCGCTCCTTCCTCGCCGCGCTCGAGACCTTCGGCGTCGACTACGGCAACGAGCACGACCAGGCTGTCGCGGAGTCGTTCCCGGCCAGCGACCCGGCCGCCGACATCACGCCGGGACACGGTCCTGCAACCCCGGCGGAACCCGTGCCTGTGCCGGACGTCGTCGTCGCCGAGCGCGCCAAGGCAGTACCTGTCGAGCTCGACGGCGCTCAGTTCGACCTCGAGCACGGCGCCGTCGTGATCGCGGCGATCACGAGTTGCACGAATACGTCGAACCCGAGCGTGATGGTCGCCGCCGGGCTGGTGGCGAAGAAGGCGGTCGAGCGAGGCCTCCAGCGCCAGCCGTGGGTCAAGTCGAGCCTCGCGCCCGGGTCGAAGGTCGTCACCGAGTACTACGAGCGGGCCGGACTGACTGAGTACTTGGAACAGCTTGGCTTCTACACCGTCGGCTATGGCTGCACCACGTGCATCGGGAACTCGGGCCCCCTTCCGGAGCCGATCTCACAGGCGGTCACCGACGGGGAGCTCGTCGTGTGCTCGGTCCTCTCGGGGAATCGCAACTTCGAGGCGCGGATCCACCCGGAGGTGAAGGCGAACTACCTCGCCTCTCCGCCGCTCGTCGTCGCCTATTCGCTGGCCGGGCGGATGGACATCGATCTGACGACCGAGCCGTTGGGACAAGACAGCGACGGCGAGGACGTCTACCTGAGCGACATCTGGCCGAGCGCGGAGGAGATCGACGCCACCGTCGCCTCGGCGGTCGAGGGCGACATGTTCCGCCGCACATACGCCGACGTGTTCACGGGCGATGAGAACTGGGCGGCGCTGGAGATCCCGGAGGGCGACGTCTACGACTGGCGCGAGGAGTCGACTTACGTTCGGCGGCCGCCCTACTTCGAAGGGATCTCGCCGGAGCCGGGCGCCGTCGAGGACATCCGCGGCGCGCGCTGCCTGGTGCGCGTCGGCGACTCCGTCACCACCGACCACATCTCACCGGCGGGCGCGATCAAGCCGGACAGTCCGGCGGGGGAATACCTGATCGAGCACGGCGTCGAGCGCAAGGACTTCAACTCCTACGGCTCGCGGCGCGGCAACCACGAGGTGATGGTCCGGGGGACGTTCGCAAATGTCCGCCTGAAGAACCTGCTCGTCGAGGGCAGCGAGGGCACGTGGACCGTCCATGTCCCGAGCGGCGAGGAGATGACGATCTACGACGCCTCGATGCGGTATCAGGAAGACGGGACGTTGCTGATCGTGATCGCGGGCAAGGAGTACGGCTCAGGATCGTCGCGCGACTGGGCAGCGAAGGGGCCGAAGCTGCTCGGCGTTCGAGCCGTGATCGCCGAGACCTACGAGCGGATCCATCGCTCGAACCTGCTGATGATGGGGATCCTTCCGCTGCAGTTCATGGACGGTGAGAACCCCGACACGCTCGGGCTGACGGGCCGCGAGGAGTTCTCGGTCGAGGGCGTCGAGAACGGCGAGGCGCGCGAGGTGACGGTGCGGGCCGACGACAAGGAGTTCAAGGCGCGCCTCCGGCTCGACACGCCGCGCGAGCGCGAGTACGTCCGCCACGGCGGGATCCTCCCCTACGTGCTCCGGCGGCTGCTCCGCGCTTAGAGCAGAGTGTCAGACACCGGGGACCGTCAAGGGTGCGGAGTGTCAGACACCGGGGACCGTCAAGGGTGCGTTTATGCCAAGGCTGTAACAATTTGCAGCGCTCGGCAGCTGACGACTAGCCGGACTCTGCGCCCTCTTCAAGGAGATCCGGCAGATCGCTCATGTCGTCGAAGACGAGGTCTGCCTTCCGGAGCCGTTCCGGGGACATGATCCCGCCGGAGTAGGCGAACACGCGCATGCCCGCCGCGTGAGCGGCCTGTACGCCGAACGGGCTGTCCTCGACGACTACGCACGCCGCCGGCTCGACGCCCATGTGCTCCGCGGCGAATAGGAAGAGGTCCGGCGCCGGCTTGCCCTGCTCGACGTCCGCCGCGCTGAAGATCCGTCCCTCGAAGCGCTCCCAGAGGCCGGTCAGCCGCAGCTTGTGCTCGATGCTCTCCGGCCTCCCACTGGAGGCGACGCACTTCGGGGTGTCGATTCGATCGAGAGCGTCGACGATGCCGTCGACCGGTTGGAGCTCCGCGGCGAACGCGCTGCGATAGCGGTGCGCGAAGCGGTCCCAATCACTCTCCAGCGATCGGCCGAGACGAGCCTCCACTTCCTGTCGCATCGCCGCGTCGGTCTTGCCGACGAAGCGTTCGATCACCTCGTCCTGTGTGATCGCCCAACCCAACTCAGTTAGGACCCCGACATCAATGCGGGTGGAGATCCGCTCGCTGTCGACGAGCACGCCGTCGCAGTCGAAGATGACCAGGCCGAAGCTCAGAAGCGCAGCAGCGTGCCGATCCCGCCGACCGGCTCGAGATCGCGGCGGTGCCGAAGCGCCAGCACCCGCCCGCCGTGGGCAAGCACACGGTGGACGGCGAGGTCGAGGCCTTCGTCGCGCTCTTCCATCTCCGTCCCGTCGAGCGGGCAGCGGCCGCCCTTGAGGCTGACGCGGCCACAGGCTGGACAGACGCAGGCGGCGTGCTCGACACCTTCCTGGAAGAGCAGACAGTCGACGCGCGCGTCGGACGCCGCCTCGAGCGTCTGTTCCCAGCCTGACGTTGCACGGCCGTTGCGGCCCGCCTCCTCCCGCCAGCGCTCGACCGCGTCCGTCTCCTGGCTTTCCCGCCACTCCTCGAGCACGGGCATCGCCGCGGCAAGCAATTCGACCGGCGACGCGTGCGCCTTCGCCGTCGTCCAGCCGATGATCGCGTTGCGCGCATCTCCGGCGAGGACTTCCGAGAACTCGCTCCTCATCTCCTCCGGACAGACGACGATGACCTTGGGGTAGCGCAGGCGCCGCAACTGAATCTCTAGTTCCTCGCCGACGTCCTTGAGATGGTCCTTCGCGAGGACGTCGGTGTGGCGCTGGATGCGCGCCTGCGACCAGCCGCCCTGATCGTGCCGGCGCGGCTGCTCCTCGAACAGGTCGGCGACTTCGTCGAGCCTCCCGGCCTGCAGCCGGTAGAGCCGACCCTGCTCGCGACCGACCACGGCAACCACCGCACCCTCCCCGCGCCCGACTAACGGAACGAGCGGCGCAAGATAGAGCTCGCGTCTGACCTTCACTTCGTCGGGCACCGGCTCGCTGAGCCCGACCGTCTGCCACAGGTTGTCGAGCCCCGCGCAGAACACGGCGTAGCCGCGGGCGCCGTCACGTTGGAACTCCTCGTTGAAGAACTGCCGGATGCGCTCGAAGTCCGCCTTCAGTCCCACGCGCTGCTCATGTGTCTGCTTGGCAACGTCACTTCGCTTCTCGCCTTCGTCGAGCAGCGAGTGCACCCTCGTCTGCGCGTGGCCTGGCGTCGGCGACACGCTGGGATCGAGGTCGATGAAGAGGCTGATCGCGCAGCCCTTCTCGGCGCGGAAGCCCGCGAGTTGCCGGAGCGCGTCCCAGGTCACGCTGCTGGCCACGAGGGGCGATTCTACGTTGGGATGAGGTGCTACACCGCCGGCCATGGCACTAGAACCTCGGATGACTTGGTGCAGATGCTCCGGAAGGCCGATGTCCAAACCCTCGTCGACGTCCGGCGCTACCCCGGATCGAGAAGAAACCCGCAGTTCAACCAGGGGGTTTTGGCGAGCGCTCTCGCCACTGCAGGCATCCGCTACACACACGCCGAGGCACTCGGCGGACGTCTGAGCGGGGAACCCGGAGAAGAGCGCTTCGGCTGCATCCGTACGGCTGCCTTCCGCAGCTACGCGGCGCGGATGGGAACGCCGGAGTGGCAGCAGGCGCTCGCCGGGGCGCTCGAGGGGCCGGCTCCCTGCTTCCTCTGCGCAGAGACGAGCTGGCGCCGCTGTCACCGCAGGCTGATCGCGGACGCGCTCGTCGCACGGAGGTACGAAGTGCTGCATCTGCTTCCGGCCGGCGTGGAGCGACATCGTCTCTCGGACGACGCCGAGGCGCGCGACGGACAGCTTTACCTCTGCGGAGAGCTCGTCGGCTAACGCGACAGGCGCGTGAAGTTGACCGTCCAGCGGACGCGTTCGGTGACGCGCCCCTCGACGTCTCCCTCGAGCGAGGTCACCTGCTCGGAATCACCCGAGATGAACCAGCGAGAAACGTTCCGGGAGAAGACGTCGGCGGCATCGAGCGGGCCGGTCGCGAGCGGCAGGTCAGTGCGGATCGCGCGAATCTCACTCGGCTCTTCGAGACAGGTCGAGCGGAACCACCGGATCGCATCGGCGCCGCGGAGCCGCTCGAGCCGGAGGATGCCCTTCCGCGGGCTGGCGAGAGCGGTCCAGCCGCCGCGGAACGCCCGCCGCTCCCGTCCACAACGCATCGAGCGAGAGAGCCGCTCACACGGCGGCAGGCCCGTGGTCTTGATGGTCATCGACCCAGACCTGGCAGCGGCCCCCATGAGCGTCCTGAGCGTCGCGCCGGACAAGCGAACCTTGCCGGCGCGCGCCGCAATCGCGCGCACTCTGCCCGCGCTCCGCGTCGAGAGCTTGGCTTCCCAGCGCCCGACGCCGCGCGTCGTCCGCGTGCAGTCCGCCTCGGACGCCTCACTCCGCGTGAACGTCCAGGTCTTCGTCAGCGTGGCGGTCAGCGTGACCTTGAAGACCGTCTGTCTCGGCGTCGCGGCGTATGCAGTACCCGCCATTGCGAGCAGGCACGCGAATAGCGCCAAGACCCCGGGCCGCAGTTCCCGCATTCCGCGTGCATTCAAGCGCATCCCGTCGCGGGTGGGAAGTTTCGGTTCGTCCGCCTCGTTGAATACTGTTGACAGGCCCAAACCGGGCTTCATTCCTTTGGAGAAATATGAGCGAGAGCGTTCGTGAGTTGATCATCATCGGCGGCGGCCCAGCCGGTTACACGGCTGCCCTGTACGCCGCCCGCGCGAACCTCGACCCGCTCGTAATCGAGGGCTTCCAGTGGGGCGGGCAGCTGATGATCACGAGCGACGTCGAGAACTATCCGGGCTACGTCGAAGGCGTGCTCGGGCCCGAGATGATGAAGGACTTCCGGCGCCAGGCCGAGCGCTTCGGCGCCGAGTACATCTCCGACGACGTCACCCGCGTCCACTTCTCCGAGCGACCCTTCCGCGTCTACATAGGCGACGACGAGTACCGGTCACAGGCCGTGATCGTCGCGACCGGCGCGAACGCCCGCCAACTCGGTCTCGACTCCGAGCGCGGCCTGCAGGGCCGTGGCGTTTCCTACTGCGCGGTTTGCGACGCGGCGTTCTTCCGCGAGAAGGAGGTCGTGGTCGTCGGCGGCGGCGACTCGGCCATGGAGGAGGCGACTTTCCTGACGAAGTTCGCCGACAAGGTCACGGTCGTCCACCGTCGCGAAGACTTCCGCGCCTCGCCGATCATGCTCGACCGCGCCCGCGCCAACGACAAGATCGACTGGGTTACGAACGCCGTCGTCGACGAGGTCGTCGGCGAGAATGCGGTGACGGCGGTGCGCACTCGTGACGTGAACACTGACGAGTTGGCCGAGATCTCCGCGGACGGCTTGTTCGTCGCGATCGGCCACGACCCGAACACCGAGCTCTTCGGCGGCCAGCTCGAGATGGACGAGCAGGGCTACCTGATCACACACGACGGAACGGCGACGAACGTCGAAGGCGTTTTCGCCGCTGGCGACGTGGTCGATCACACCTACCGGCAGGCGATCACCGCAGCCGGGATGGGCAGCATGGCGGCGCTCGATGCCGAGCGCTGGCTGACGGCGCAAGAGGGCCATCCGTACGAGGCGCTGACGGCTCCGCGAGATCCCGCGCCCGCCTAGACGGCCACGCCGGCAAAAGCCGGCATGGCCTCTGCTGGTCGGCGCCGACTAGTCGGCGCTTAGACGACTACTCGGGCAGAGGTCGTTCACGACGCAGCGCTCGCATTGCGGTGCGCGCGCGAGGCAGACCCGTCGGCCGTGCCAGATCAGCAGGTGCGGGAGGATTCCCCAGTGCTCACGCGGGACGAGCTTCTGGAGATCGCGCTCGATCTTGACCGGATCCTCCTCGCGCGTCAGGCCGAGGCGTTGCGAGAGGCGGCGGACGTGGGTGTCGACGACGATGCCCTGCGGCTCGCCTAGCTCGGCCGCAACAACGTTCGCGGTTTTCCGCGCGACCCCGGGCAAACGGAGGAGCTCTTCGATCCGACGCGGCACCTGGCCACCGAAGTCCTCGATCAGCATCGCCATCGTCCCGCGCAACGCCTTCGTTTTCTGTCGGTAGAAGCCGGTCGCGAAGATGTCGCGCTCGAGCTCCTCGGCGGGGACGGCGAGGTAGTCCTCGGGACGGCGGTACTTCTCAAAGAGCCGCTCGGTAACGCGGTTGACGTTCACGTCCGTCGTTTGCGCGGAGAGCATCACCGAGACAAGCAGCTCGAGCGGGCTGCGGAACCGGAGGGCAATCGAGGCGTCGGCGTGCTCCTCGACGAGGCGGTTGATGATCGGCAGGATCCGGGCGCGCTTCGGTCCGACGCGCGCCCGCGCCTCGTGGACGTAACTACGAGGCAACGGCGGCCGCGGGCTGCGCGGCGGGCACCGGACGCGGGAGTCGCGGCCCGGCGCAGACGACGTCGAGCGCCGGGCAGCCGGCGCAAACCTGCTCGCTCGGAGTCGGCTGAAACTCGCCGGCGCGGATCCGCGCGATCGCCTCGGAAAGCTCGGTCTCGAGGACGGGGAGCTCGGAACGCTCAAAGGTCGTCGACACGACAGCGTCCGAGCGTTCGAGGAAGTGGTAGACGATTTCCACGCTCTCGGCGCCGGCCCGGAAGCAGGCAAGCGCGTAGACGAGGCGTTGGATCCGGTAGTCGCTCCCGACGATCTCTGCCGGTGAAGCCTCCTCGAGCGCGTTCGTCTTGTAGTCGAGCACGAGCGCACGTCCGTCCTCCCGGTGGAGGACATCCAGGCGGCCGTGGAGGAGGACCCCGTCGTGCTCGAACGCGAACGGGCGCTCGACGGCTGCTCCGGGGAGGGCCGCGATTCGCCGCGCGAGCTCCGAGTCGCAGTACGCAGAGACGAAGGCGGCAATTCTCTCCAGCTCCTCGTCCGTGACCGCCGGATACCAGGCGCGGACTTGCTCCACGTCCGACGGCACCGGGTTCGTCAGGTCGACTAGCTCCAGCAAACGGTGGACGGCATCGCCGATCTCGGTCGCGGCGAGGCAGGCCTGCCCGGGCACCTGGGATCTCGCATCCGCGGGGCTCAGTCCGACGACACGTTCCGCGTAGTACCGGTAGGAGCAGCGCTCGAAGAGCGAGAGCGACGTGTACGAGAGCGAGCGCAGGGTGTGGAGGCGCGGGGTCGGGACGTCAGCAAGCTCAGGGAGCCGCGGCGCCGGCGGTGGGAGCGCGCCGGCCCCGTTGCCCGCAAAGAGCTCGAGCTGACCGACCTCGATGTCTGCAGCTGGTTCTTCCTCTACCGGTTCGGCATAGCGGTCGAGCCGAATCAGGACGCGTGCGTCCTCCCGCTCGAGCTCGATCGGGCCGGGCCCGCCCGCGGCGAGCTCGTCGTCGGCGCCGAGCCGTCCAAGCACCCAACCGAGCGGTGTCGACGCATCGGCGGTGCTCTCCGGATCGACCGCGCCGGAAACGATTAACCGGTCGATCGCCCGCGTCATCGCCACGTAGTAGAGGCGCAGCCGCTCGGCCCGGTCCTGGGCCTCGCGGGCCTGGCGCACCTCCTCGTACCCGAACGCTCCGCGCCGCTCGCTCGTGATCGGATCGACGACCCGGAAACCGAACCGCCCATCCGAGAGAGCAAGGAGCTCGTCGGCGGCCGGCGCCGGGCGGTCGCGACCCGCGTCGGCGACGACGACGACCTTGAACTCGAGCCCTTTGGCGGCATGGATCGTCAGCAGCCGGACGGCGTCGGCGCCTTCCTCCTCCGCCACCGCCTCGAGCTGTTTCGCGCCGACCGCCTCCTGGTCGCGCATGAAGTGCAGGAAGCCCTCGATGTCACGGCCGCGAAGCTCCTCGTACGCCCGCGCCAGGCGCGCGAGCTTGCGGATGTTGGCGTAGCGTCGGCGGCCGTCCCACTGGGCGAGCACAGCGAGGTCGTAGTCGTGCTCGACGAGGATCTGCTCGCAGAGCCGCTCGAGCGAGAGTCGCGAGGAGGCGTCTACCAGGCGGCCGTAGCGCTGCTTGAACGCGAGCAGCATCCGCTCGTCTCGTTCGCCCACACCCTCGGGCAGCGAACGCTCCAAGCCGGTGAAGAGCGGTCGCCGTCCTGCGGCGCGGCGCAGGAGGACGAGCGCATCGTTGGAGATTCCGACGAAGGGCGAGGCGAGAACGCTGACGAGGGCGCGATCGTCGTAGCGGTTCTGGAGCAGGCTGAGGTAGGCGAGAACGTCGACGACCTGCTGCTGGCCGAAATAGCCGCGTCCAGTCGCGCGATAGGTCGGGACGTCCTGGCGGCGAAGCTCCTGCTCGTACCACTCGGCATCAGTACCGGCCGCGAACAGCAGCACGATCTCGCCTGCCGACGCAGCGCCGCTTTCGATCAGCTCGCGCACTCGCCGGGCGATCTGCCGCGCCTCCGCCCGACGCCAGTGGGTCCCGGTGCCGGAGTAGGTCGACTTGTCGGTAACGAGGAGCTCGACGGGCTGGCCGAAGACCGGATCCGGAAACTCTCCCGACGCCGACAGTGGCTGGAAGTCGTCGCCGAAGTCCCCTCGGAAGAGGTAGTTGACGGCCGCGAGCACCTCCGGGCGTGAGCGGTAGTTGCGGACGAGCGACCGGCCGCCGCCTTCCGCCTCTCGGCGCTCGCGAAAGACCTGGACGTCGGCGTGGCGGAAGCCGTAAATCGACTGGAACTCATCCCCGACGAAGAAGAGACCACGTCCTCCGGGCCCCTCCGCGAGGAGATCTACGAGGTCGCACTGGAGTCGGTTCGTGTCCTGGAACTCGTCGACCATGATCGCGCGGAAGCGGAGCGCCTCGCGGTCACGGATCTCGGGATGGTCGCGCAGCACCGCCCGTGCGGCGAGCTGCAGATCCTCGAAATCGAGCGCCGACTCGCGGCGCTTGGCACCTGCGTACGACTCCGCGAAGGCGTCCAAGAGCTGCTGGACGAGGTCGCGGTCATGCACCGCGAGCTCGTCGAGCGCAGCCTGCTCAACGGCGAGCCGCGCCTCCTCGTAGCTCGCCGCGCGTTCGCCGCTCGCCCGGTGAGCCTTGAGGTCGAGAAGCGCGTCGGGGCGGGGCTCTCCGGAGACGAGCTCGAGCAGAGCGGCGCCGCTCCCTCGCTGCAGATCGCTCGCGGCGGTGTCGTTGACGAGGCAACGCGCGGCGGTACGCAGCTCCTCGACCCGCTCCGCCAGTGCCGGCCGGTCGCCGAGCTCGAGCACGAGCTCTCGCCCCGCCGAGCGCAAGGTGTCGTAGATCCCCGTGATCATCCGCCGCAGCCCACGCGCCCCGTAGGTGGTCAGGAGCTGCAGGCGGTCGGGATGGCCGTCGGCGCAGAAGGCCGCCAGCGCTTCGTCGAACGCCTCTCCGGAGAGGACCGCCGACTGCGACTCGTCGAGCTCGCGGAACCGCGGATCGAGCCCGGCCGCGAACGGATAGGTCTTCAACAGCCGGTTACAGAAGCCGTGAATGGTCGAGATCCAGGCACCGTCGAGCTCCCGGGCCAGGTCGGCGCGACCGCGGCGGCGAAGCTCGGCGCGGATCCGCGCGCGGAGCTCGCCCGCCGCCCGCTTCGTGTAGGTGATGACGAGGATCGAATCGACATCCATCCCCTCGTCGCAGACGGCCCGCACGAAGCGCTCGACCAGCACTGCCGTCTTCCCCGTGCCGGCGCCCGCGGAGACGAACACGCGGCCCTTCGCGTCGATCGCGGCCTGCTGCTCCGGATTGGGCTGCCAGATCACGGCCGCTCCACCCGGCACATCGGCCAGAGATCGCACCACGTCGGGCACTCGCCGCCCTTCGGGTTGTGACGGACGTCGCCGGCACGGATCTGACCTGCGAGCTCACGAGCCGTGGTTCGCGCTGTCTCTATCTGCTCCCAGAACGCGTCTTCGTCGAGGTAGTCGTTCCGCGAGTAGCCCGCGAGCACGTCGCTCTTCGCATCGGCTCGGAGCAGCCCCCGTGGGCGGCGTCCGCCGGCAAGTGGCCGGTAGAGTCCGCCGAGCGGCTCGATCCCGACGAGGTCGCGCAGGACGAGCATGTAGAGCGGGATCTGGAGCCTGAGCTCCTTCTCCATCTCCCTGGCCGAGGGCGCATGCTTGCCGGCCTTGTAGTCCTGGACGATTCCCCGCGCGCTCAGCGGCTCGACGTCGATCCGATCGATCTTCCCGGAGAGCACCGTGCCGTCGCCGAGGTCGAGGCCGCGCTGGAGCTCGGGAGCCGAACGCTCCATCCCGAACGAGACCTCGAACTGGCGTGGCTCGAGCGGAGAGTCACCCGTCGCCTCCGCACGGACCAGGCGCTCGAGGTCGCGAGAGAGTGTTTGCTCGAGCTCCTGACGCTGCATCTCGATCATCTCGAGCCGGACGCCGCTGAGCGCTTGCTCGAGACAGTCGCGCATGAAGCGGACCGCGTCCTCGACCTTGGCGGGCTCGATTCGATCGCTCCCGAGCACCTTCGGGAAGCCCTTGAAGAACTTGAAGAGCGCGCTGTGGGCGATCGAGCCGCGCAGTCTCGGGTCGACTTCGGGGTCGATCGTCTTCGGGTCGATCAGCCGATCGATGAACCAGGCCGAGGAGCAGTCGGCGAAGCGCTCGAGTTCGGTGACGTTGAAGACACGCCGGTCCTTCAGCTGCTCGAGTACGAGCGGGTTTGTCAGCTTGGTGGGGCGTCGGCCCGCCCGGTGCGCGCGGTCGAGCCGCCGCTCCCAGCCATTCGCCCGCGCGAGCGCGTCGGCTTCGTCACGCCGTCCCTCGTCGGCCGAGAGGATCGCGAGCGCCCGCAGCCGCTCCCGTTCGGTCGGGGCCGACTCGAGTCGCCATGTCAGCGACGAGAGCGGGCGCCGAGTCGTCCAGCGGCCGACGTCCTCGGCCGGGTACACGGCGGCAACCTCTTCCCAGAAGGGGCTTGCCTCGCGAGGGCTGCCTTCGTCGGAAGCCGCTTCGCGGACGAGGTAGAGCCGCTCGGTCGGCCGCGTGCAGGCGGTGTAGAAGAGATAGCGGTCGCGCGTGACCGCGTCGGCGCGGCGCAGGCGTGGGCCGAGACGCCGCCGCTCGTCGTCGTCGAGGAACGGCGTCGCCGGCGAGCGGCGCGGCAGGCTCCCCTCCTCCAGGCCGAGGACGAACACGTAATCGAACCGGCGCGTCCGTGCGCGCATGAGGTCGACCACCTGAGCGCGGCCGGCCTCGGTCGTCGCCGGCTGCCGCACCTTCGCCCGTTCGAGTGCAGCGACGAGGTCCTCGCGGGAGACCTGCTCGGCGATTCGCTCCCAGCCTTCGAGGTCGTCCAATACCCGGCGGCAGCCTTCGTAGGCGCGAAGATCGTCGCGAGAGTCCTCGTCGGCAGGAGGGCGGTCGAGGCCGTAGGAGGCGCGGAGCATCGACACCGACAGCTCATGCACCGCCTCGAGCGGCGAGGAAGCGGCTTTCACCGCGTCCAGAGCGGGCAAACGCGCCTCGCGGAGCGCTTCCAGCTCCTCCTCGACCCGCCCGGGCGAGGAGATCGCCCGGCCGCGAAGCCGGCCCTCGACGAAGTCGACGCTGCTGCGCTTGAGACCGGAGTAGGGCGAGCGCAGGTAGCGGAAGAGCTCGCTGCGGTCGGTCCCGCTCCAGGCAAAGCGCAGCAGGGCCAGCAGCGCCTGGCCGTAGGCGGTCTGGTCGAAACGTACCTCCGCCTCGGCGTCGACCGCGTACGGGACACCCAGGGTCCCGAAGGCGGTCTCGATCGGCCCGCGCCAGCGCTCGAGCGAAGGCACCACCACGCCGATCTCAGCCGGCGCGGTTCCGCCGCGGAGGAGTTCGAGAACCTCCTCGCCGACGAGCTCCAGCGTGCCTCGGGAACCCGCGCCGTCGAAGAAGCGGACGGCGCCCTCGATCGGCGGCGGCGCGTCGACCCGGCCGCCGAAGAGCGCCCGCTCGAGGTAGGCGAGCGCAGGGTGCGCGACATCGGCGTAGCGTGGACTCAGCTCCTCGAGCGCGATCCCGGCGAGCCGCTGGAGCCCCTCGGAGGTCTCCCGTAACCACTCGAACGCCGGCCGACCCGGTTCGTAGGGAAGCGAGACCGTCACGTCCGTGCGTCCGGAGAGCGTCTCGAGCAGGGTCCACTCGGCGGCGGTCAGATCCTCGAAGCCGTAAGCGAAGACCGGCTGCCCGTCCCAGGCGGCCAGATCGGCAGCGAGCCGCTCGGCTGCCGCCGCGCGGAGGAGGTGCGTGTCCCAGAGCGCGAGCCGGTCGAGCTCCTCACGGTAGGAGGCGTAGAGACGCGCAAGCGGACCTTGAAGCTCTTCCGGCGAGATCAGGCCAGACTCGACCTCGGCGATTGCGGCGCGAAGCGCGTCGACGAAGCCCGTCGACCGAGCGGACTCACTCAAACCGTTCAGCGACGCCTTGCCGACCACGCCGCGAAGCACGAGCGCCTGTTGCGCCTCGGAGACGACTCGGCGAGGAGCGGGGTGCCGCTCGGCGATTTGCCGGAACAGCTTCGGGAACGTGACGATCGACCCGCCGAGCAGGGCGGGCGTGCGTATGAGGAGCTCGCGCTCGGCCCAGTCGACGTCCGGCCGGTTCGGCACGATGAGGACTGGATCTCGGCCGAGTGCGGCCAGATACCGGTCGAGCAACAGCTCGACTTTGCCGGCGTTGGCCGGCCCGACGAGGAGCGTCAGGGCCATCGGCCTATCGTAGACCTGGCCTCTGACGGCTCCCGCCGCCGTTATCGCTGTTTGCGCTAAGCCTGGGCTAGGCCGCGGCTGACTTGGGCCGGCGGCCTCTGCGGGCCACGGCGCGGCCCGGCGAGTCGGCGGCGCAGTCGTCGCAGAGGTCAGCCTGCTTGGCGCCGCGACGAGCGTCCGTAAATGTCAGTCGCAGCGTCGCGCCCTTTCCTTCGCCTACTTCCTTGCCACAGTTGTCGCAAACGAGGACGGTCTTACGAGCCAAGTTCGAGCCTCCTTTTACGAGCAGATTACGGGAACTCTAGCGAAATCCGACCGGGAATTCTACGCAGCGGCGCGCGACTGGCGAATTCGCCAAGATCGCAATAGCGACAACAGCGCTTGCTCCTCCGGGTCCAGCCCGATATCTCTCGCGCCGACGACGCGCAAATGGCGGGGGCGAAAATCGTCGATCGTCCGTCCGTCGAGATACTGGTCGACAACTGCGGGACTGACATAGGAGGATCGTGCGACTGCCGCCGTGTTTCCAAGCTTCTCTCCAACCGAGCGCATGACCGCGGCGACGACACGCTTCGCGTCGGTCTCGGTCTCAGCGGCTTCCTTCTCGGCGAAAGCGATTGCCGCCGTCAAGGTGCCACCCCAGGTGCGGAAGTCCTTCGCGGTGAACTCCTCCCCCATGTGCTCCTGGATGTACTCGTTCAGCTTTCGGCCGGTGAGATTGAAGATGTCGTCGCCTGCGCGGTAGCAGAAGAGGCGCCGACGACCGTCGAGCTCTTTGAGCTTCCGGATCGCATCCGCGAGCTCCGCATCGACGAGTGCCGTATGGACGCGCGCTCGCTGCTTTCCTCGATACCGGAACGAGACGCGGTTTCCTCGTACGGTGACGTGGTTCTTGTTCAAGGTCGTGATTCCGAAGGTTCTGTGCTCCTTCAGGTAGCGGTCGGAGCCGACCCGAAACCACCCGAGATTGATCAGGCGGACGGCGAGCGCACTCGTCCATTCACAGCTGAACTCTTCCCCGTCGAGGTGCTCGGCCATAAGTTTCCGAAGCGCGGGGAGCTTCTCACCGAAACGGATCAACTTGTCGTACTTGGCCTCCTCCTGCTTTGCCCGGAAGTTCTCGTGGTAGAGGTACTGCTTCCGCCCGGCTGAATCCACGCCGGTTGCCTGCAGCTTCGCGCCGGGTCGGGGCGAGATCCAGACGTCATTCCAAGCGGGCGGGATGGCGAGCGACGCAATCCGCTCGAGCTGAGCTTCGTCGGTGATGCGTCGCCCGCGCGCATCCTCGTACCGAAAGCGGCCCCCAGAGCCGACGCGTCTCCACCCTCCCTTCCTGGCCATCGCCTCCGTTCTTTCTCCGGGGCGGGCCGCTTTCAATCCACCATCCAAGGAGGGATTGGCGAAATACAGTCTGTGCCGCATTCCGCCAACCCCTCCTAGAATCGCCGGCGATGGACGCCAACACGATCGTCGTGCTCGAGGGGGACGAAACCGGGCAGGAACTGCTCGAAGAGTCACTCCGCGTCCCCGCACCCGACGTGATCGGCTTCGAGCTCGAGTTGCCTCGCTTCGATCTCTCGCTCGAGTCGCGACGGGCGACCCGCAACGCCGTCGTGCACGAGGCGGCGGCCGCGGTTCGCGAGCACGGGCTCGGCCTCAAGGCCGCCACGGTCACGCCGGAGGGCGCAGGCGACGTCGGCTCTCCGAACCGGATCCTGCGCGAGGAGATCGGCGGACGGGTGATCGTGCGGACCGGCCGCCGCATCCCGGGGGTTGTGCCACTCGGCGGCGTGCACGCGCCGATCTCTGTAGTCCGGATGGCGGTCGGCGACGCTTACGGGGCCAAGGAGTGGCGCGAAGGAGAAGGCGAGGACGAGGTCGCTTTCCGCACGGAGCGGATCGAGCGCCGCATCTGCCGCGCCGTCGCCGAGTTCTCCTTTCGACTTGCCGGGCGGACCGGCGCGAAGGTCTTCGGCGGCCCGAAGTACACCGTCAGTCCGATCTACGAAGGAATGCTGAAAGAAGAGATGGATGCGGCGGCCGAGCGCCACGAAGACATTCCCTACGACCCGCAGTTGATCGACGCGACCTTTGCCTACCTCGTCACGTCGAGCGGGGCGCCGCTCGTGATTCCGGCGCTGAACCGGGATGGCGACGTGCTCTCAGACCTCGTGCTGCCGCTCTTCGGCTCGATCGCGGGCGCCGAGTCGCTGCTCGTCGCCTTCGACGAGGACTACGTGCCCGATGCAGTCATGGCCGAGGCGGCACATGGGACGGCGCCCGCGTTGCGGGGCAAGAACGTCGCCAACCCGATGGCGATGATCCTGGCCGTCTCGTCGCTGCTCGGCTACGGCGGCGAGGATGCACAGGAGGCGGGCCGCGCGATCCGGGAGGCCTGCCTCGAAGCGGTCGCCGACGGTATCCGTACGGCCGACTTGGGCGGCCACGCGTCGACGTCCGAGTTCACCGACGAGGTGATCCGCCGTACGAAGCAGAAGCTCGAGGTCTGGGCCGCGCTTTAGGACGGCTAGGCGGTAAGGCGTTCGTCCGGGAGAAATCGATCGAGCTCGCCCTCGCTCCAGGCGCTGAGGAAGGCCTGGACGACCCCTGGATCGAACTGCGTCCCGGCTCCGGACTCGACCTCCGCCAGGGCCGCGCGAATCGGCAGCGGCGCCCGGTAGGGACGGACCGAGATCATCGCATCGAACGCGTCGACGACGGCCACGATGCGGGCGCCATTCGGAATCTGCTCGCGCGAGCGACCGCTCGGATACCCATGGCCGTCCCAGCGCTCGTGGTGGAAGAGGACGTAGGGAAGCGCCGGACGTAGCGCGTGGAAGCCGCGGATCAGACGTGCGCCGGCAAGCGGGTGGCGCTTGATCTCGTCGAACTCCCGCTTGTCCAGCGGCCCGGGCTTCTGGAGCACCGTATCGTCAAGGCTGAGCTTGCCGACGTCGTGAAGGAGTGCGCCAACCCGGAGGGCGCGGAGCCGCGAACTCTTCCAACCGAGGCGACGCGCCACAACCTCGGCGAGCGAGCTCACTCGATCCGAATGGCCTCGCGTGTAGGCATCACGAGACTCGATCGCCTGCGAAAGCGCAGCCAGAACCACGTCGTGGGTCTTCGCGCCCGCCTCGCCGTTTCCCTCTTTAGGATTCCCGCGGCGTGAAGGTGGCCGTCCCGAAGGAGATCGCCCCGGGCGAGCGCCGCGTCGCGCTCGTCCCTGAGATCGTGAAGAAGCTCGTCGCGTCCGGCTTCGAGGTTGCCGTCGAGCAGGGCGCGGGCGCGGAGGCGTCGTTCTCCGACCACGAGTACGAGCAGGCCGGCGCGTCGATCGGCTCCTCGCGGCCGGAACTCCTGGGACAGGCCGACGGCGTCCTCAAGGTGCAGAAGCCGACGGCCGAGGAGATCGAGCTCCTTCGCGAAGGCGTGATCCTGATCTCGTTCCTGCAGCCGCTCACCGACCGGGAGGGGATCGAGCTGCTGGCCAGCCGGGGAGTGGTCGGGTTCGCGCTCGAATCGGTGCCGCGGATCACTAGGGCCCAGCCGATGGACGCGCTGTCGTCGCAGGCAACTGTCTCGGGCTACAAGGCGGCCCTGCTCGCTGCCGAGCGGCTACCGAGGTTCTTCCCGATGCTGATGACTGCGGCCGGGACCGTTGCGCCGGCGAAGGTGCTGGTGCTCGGCGCGGGCGTGGCCGGACTGCAGGCGATCGCGACCGCCCGCCGACTCGGCGCCGTGGTCTCGGGCTTCGACGTGCGGCCCGTCGTCCGGGAGCAGGTCGAAAGTCTCGGGGCGAAGTTCCTCGACCTGGGCGTCGTCGGCGAGGAGACCGCCGGCGGCTACGCGCGCGAGTTGACGGAGGAGGACCAGCGGCGTCAGCAGGAAGAGCTCGAGCGGCAGATCCCCGAGTTCGACGTCGTGATCACCACCGCGCTCGTTCCGGGACGGCCCGCCCCGAAGCTGATTCCCGCCCCGGCGATCGAGGCGATGCGCGACGGATCCGTCATCGTCGATCTCGCAGCTGAGGCCGGCGGGAACGCCGAGCTGACGGCACCCGGGGAAGAGGTCGTGCGCGAGGGGGTGAGGATCGTCGGGCTGACG
>Ga0126312_10000551_pt1 | contig 22809 bp, 19 predicted proteins | sample Plot104A_FD_92537 | JGI IMG/M metagenome (GOLD analysis project Ga0126312, IMG submission 92537) | Serpentine soil microbial communities from UC McLaughlin Reserve, CA, USA - Plot104A | ecosystem: Environmental > Terrestrial > Soil > Grasslands | place: USA: UC McLaughlin Reserve, Lake County...
CAGCGAAGCCGTCGCGACAGCCGCCGGGCGAGCCGGGCAGGTTGACGACGAGCGTCTCGCCGATCGTGCCCGCCGCCCCGCGCGACAACAGCGCGTGCGGCGTGCGCGAGATCGCGTCCGCGCGGATCGCCTCCGCGATTCCCGGCACCACCCGATCGATCACCGACGCCGTCGCCTCGGGCGTCACGTCCCGCGGCGCGACACCTGTCCCGCCGGTCGTCAGCACGAGGTCCACGTCGTCGGCGAGCGCGCGCAGCGCGCGCGCGATCTCCGGCCGGTCGTCCGGCACCAGCTCACGGCGGACGTCGAAGCCCTCATCGGAAAGCAGCTGCTCGAGCACGGCGCCGCTCGCGTCCTCCCGGTCGCCGGCGGTGACGCCGTCGGAGACGGTGAGCACGGCCGCCCTCACGTCTTCGTCTTCTCCAACAGCCGCACATCCTCGACCACCATCTCCTTGTCGATTGCCTTCGCCATGTCGTAGACGGTCAGCGCGGCGACCGAGGCGGCGACGAGCGCCTCCATCTCGACACCCGTCTGCGCCGAGGTCTCGGCCACGGCGACGACGTCGACGCCCTCGCCGCCAACCTCGAGCGACACGTCGAGGTGCGAGAGCGGGAGCGGATGGCAGAGCGGGATCAGGTCGGCGGTGCGCTTCGCGGCCATGATCCCCGCGACCTGCGCCGTCACCAGGGCGTCGCCCTTCGGCAGCTCGCGCAACCGTTCTGCCGTCGCCGCGGCCATCCGAACCCGAGCGCGGGCGACGGCCCGCCGGCGCGAGACCGGCTTCGCGCCGATGTCGACCATCCGGACGTTGCCCGACTCCGATACGTGGCTGAGCTCCGTCATCGCCGCACGTACCGCTTCGCGAGGTGCCGGAGCCCCCGCCGGTGCCGCCACGAGCCGGAGGCGCGCGCCGTCAGCCCCTCGCGGTGCAGACCCTCGAGCACGCCCTTGAGCCCTTCGACGGCCTTCGCGTCGTACGGGTACCACCACGGGACGGGAACACGGCCGCTGTCCTCGTCGACGACCTTGATGTGCGAGAGCTCGTAGAGGCCGTGCTCGCCGTGCAGGCGCCCGTAGCCGCTGCGCTTGGTGCCGCCCCAGGGCGCGCCCGCGCCGAACGACCAGCCGATGTCGTTCGTCCACGCCATTCCCACGTCGAGTCGGGCCGCGACCCGCCGCGCCCGGTCGCCGTCGCGCGTCCAGACGGAGGCGCCCAAGCCGAACGGCTGCTCGTTCGCGAGCTCGATCGCCTCGATTTCGGTGTCGAACGCCCGCACGGTCACGACGGGCCCGAACACTTCCTCCTGCTCGATCCGCGTCGCCGGTCCCACGCCCGCCAGCACCGTCGGCTCGTAGAACCAGCCTGGCAGCGGCAGGGTCGGCCGGCGCGCGCCGGTCAGTGCCTCCGCGCCGTGCTCGACCGCCTCGGCGACGAGGTCCTCGACGTGGGCGCGCTGACGCTCGGAGACGAGCGGACCGAGGTCCGTCCGGGGGTCGTCGCCGCGCCCGATCCGGAGGGCGCGCGCGCGCCGGACGAGCTCCTCGACGAACCGCTCGTGTAGCTGGCGGGCGACGAAGATCCGCTCCACGCCGACGCAGATCTGGCCGCAGTTCGCGAACGATCCCCAGGCGGCGCCGGCCGCGGCGCGCTCCAGGTCGGCGTCGTCGAGGACGATCATCGGGTCCTTGCTCCCGAGCTCGAGCGTCACCGGGCGAAGCAGCTCGGCCGCAGCCGTGGCCACTCGTGTGCCCGTCGAGGGCGAGCCGGTGAACAGGATCTTCGCGATGTGCGGCGCGCTTACGAGTGCCGCTCCGACCTCTCCGTCACCCTGGACGACGTCGACGAGGCCGTCGGGTGCGCCGGCCTCCGCGAACAGACGATGGATCCAGGCGCCCGTCAGCGGGGAGAGCTCGGACGGCTTCAGGACGACGGCGTTTCCGGCCGCCACCGCAGCGGCGGTGTGCGAGAGGGCGATCGCGAGCGGGAAGTTCCATGGTGCAATCACGCCGACGACGCCGCGCGGCTCGTAGACGACGCGCGCGCGCTTGTGCAGCAGGTACGGGATCCCGATCCGCAGCGGCCGTTGAGCGAGCACGTCGTGCGCGTGACGCCCGAGCCACCGCAGCTGCTCGACGCTCAGCAGCAGATCGGTTGCGTAGGCCTCTGCGAGCGGCTTCCCGGTCTCGGCCGTGATCGTGGCGGCGACGGCGTCCCGGCGGTCGAGCAACGCGTTTCGTACGCGTCCAAGCAGCTCCCGACGCCGCTCGGGCGGCTCGTGACGCCAGTGTGCCGCGGCCCCGGCGGCACGCGCGGCGGCATCGTCGACGTCGCTGGAACTCGCGGCGGGTACCGTGCCGACGACGTCGAGCGTCGCGGGATTGACCGACCGAAGCTCGCGCTCGGCCAGCTGCGTCGTCATGACGCGGACACTACCTCCGGACGTGAGCACGACCGGGGTCGAGTGCCCGAACCTGGTTGTGGACCCACGCGGCGAGGTCGTGCTCGCGGACCCACGCGCGGATTGCCTCGATCCGCTCGCGTCGCTCTTCTGCGGGCATCGTCAGCGCCACGTGCATCGCCTCCGCCTGCGCCGAGACGTCGAACGGGTTGACGGTCAGGGCCCAGTCGCCGAGCTCCTCGTGCGCACCCGCGTTCTCGCTCAGGATCAGGACGCCGTCCCGCTCGTTGACGAGCGGCGCCTCTTTCGCGACGAGGTTCAGGCCGTCGACGATCGCGTTCACGAGCAGCACGTCGTAGTCCTTGTACGCAGCAACCGACTGCGGAAAATCGTCGTTGATCTCCAGGTCGATCGGCTGCCATCCTCCCTGCTGGAAGCGCGCGTTGACTCGCCTCGCCTCGCGCTGGATTGCGCCGATGTACTCCGCATACTGCGGAATCTCCTGGCGCGAAGGATCGAGCAGGGTGCGGAGCACGACACGCCGGTGCATGTCCGCATGAGCCTCGAGATACAGCTCGTACGCTCGGAAGCCGCGGACCACGTTCTTCGACGGGTCTGTGCGATCGACGCGCAGGATCACCTTCTCGGGCCGGTCGGCCGCGAGCCGTCGTCCCGCCTCGATCACCCTCGGGCTCGCCGCAAGCTCGGCGAACTCGGCCGGCTCGACCGAGATCGGCGTCGCCGCGACCTCGATCCGCCGGCCTTCGTAGCCCACGCAATCGCGAGCCCAGTCGCAGGTGGCGCCGACGAGGTCCTCGGCGCTCCGCATGAAGTTGCGGCGCCAGCGCCGGGTATGAACGCCGATCGAGTCGTTGGCGAGGAGGCCGTCGTGGATCGCGCGCCGCATCTGGAGGGGCAGCACGTGCCAATAGTCGGCCTCGGGCCACGGAATGTGGACGAAGTGCGCCAGGTGGGCATCGGGCCGCGCCTCGCGAACGAACCGCGGCGCCAGGTACAGGTGGTAGTCGTGGAAGAACACGGCCGCATCGGGCTGCCGATCGAGCTCCTCGACCACGGCCTCGGCGAACGCGCGGTTGACCGGGACGTAGCCGCTCGTCCACGCGTGGTGCAGGCCGTGGTCGACGTTCGGCTGGTGCACGAGATCCCACAGATAGTGCTGCAGGAACCACAGGATCGGGTTCGCGACCACGTTGTAGTACCAGTCGTATTCCTGCTCGTCGTGCGCGACGAGCCGGAGGAGATACGGCGATCCGTCGCGTCCGACGTCCTCGACGGCACCGTCGCTCTCGGCCGCGACGGCGCGATCCTCCGGCGTCATGGCGCTCGCGATCCACGTCACGTCGTGGTACGCGACCAGCGAGCGCAGCGCCGTCGCGAGCCCGCCGCCGCCGCGCTTGATCGTGCGTTCGCCGTCCTCGTCGCGGGCGTACGAGACCGGCCCGCGATTCGAGACGACGATCAGCTTCAAGCGTTCCTCCCCCCGCATCCTGCGAGCGTAGCCCCTGGAGAGCGGTCGTTACGCAGCGGCGACGGTCACGACGTCGGCGCCGTGGGTCTCCTGGCCGAGCAGGCGGTTGAAGAGGACAAGCCAATCCCGCAGCAGCCGCGGCGTGAGAAAGTGCCGGCGGACGACCTCCTTGCCCTTCAGCGCGCGAACGCGAGCTTCGTGCGGATCCCGGAGGACCTCGATGCACGCCTCGGCACACTCGGCGGCCGAGTGGACGAGCCAGCCTGTTTCGCCGTCCGTGATCTGGACGCGAATCCCGCCGACTGCGCCCGCGACGGTCGGGCGCGCCTTCCACAACGCCTCGCTGACGGTGAGGCCGAAACCCTCCCGCACCGACTTCTGGATCACTGCACGAGAATGCACCTGGAACGCATTGACCTCGACGGAGCCGACGTTGTTGAGGTTCGAGAGGATGAAGATGTCAGGGTCGTTGTCCGCATAGGCAACGGTGTTGTTGTAGTACTCCCAGCCTTCCGGATCGTCGTGCGCCATCGACCCTACGAGCGCCAGCTGGACCTCCGGGAAGCGCGCCTTCACCGTGCGGTAGGCGTCGATGACGCCGAGAGGATCCTTCCATGGGTCGAAGCGGGAGACCTGGGTCAGCAGCGGCCGCTCGACGTCGATCCCGAACTGATCGACGATGTAGGCAGCGTCCTCGGGCGAAAGGGCCATGTTCTTCGGCGCGAGCGGGTCGATCGCCGGCGGCCAGACGACTGCAGGCGGCATCCCCGCCGCCCGCGGTACGTATTCGACGAGATGGAAGATGGCGGCGTCGTAGCGCGCGAGCCACGGCAGCAGGAAGGCGAGCACGTCCGGGTTCGGCTCGGAAAAGTCGATGTGCGCACGCCAGATCCACTTCGCGGCACCCTTACCGAGGTACTCGACGACGCCAACCGGCTGCGGGTCGTGGACGACCACGAAGTCATACGAGTCCTCAAGCTCTTGTGCGTTCAGCTCCTGGTAGCGCTTGAAGATCTCCTCCTGCTCGAGCGTGAGCGCGGTGGGGTCGCCTTGAATCGCGTTGTGGATCGTCTTGGTGACGTTGAAGAACTCGTCCGCGCCGCGGATGATCCGCCACTCGACCTCGAGCCCGGCGTCCTGCATCAACGGGACGAGGGTGTAGTTGATCTCGGCGACGCCGCCGCCGAACGCCGTCGCCGACAGGTGCAGGACGCGCTTTCCGGCAAGCGGCTCGGCGAGGGCTCGAATCTCGTCGAGCAGCCCGCGCGCCGCGATCGTGGCGTAGTCCGCGAGCGACTTGTGGCCGACGTTGACGAGCTGCAGCATCAGGGCGCGAGGATACGCGCCTCGACGGTTAGCCCGAGAGCAATTTGACGAAGCGCAGGCGCGACCCCCGGCCGCCGACGCCGCTCCCGAGCTCGAGCTCGTCCGCGACGGCGCGGATGATCGCGATCCCGAGTCCGCCCTCCGTCAGCTCGCCGAGCTCCTCGTCGTCCTCGAACCGCCCGTTGCGGTCGAAGCCGCGCCCCTCGTCGGCGACCTCGATCTCGAGCCGGTCGCCGTCGAGCGCATACGTGATCTGGACGTGCCCATCGCGCCCTGGATACGCGTGCCGCACCGAGTTGGACGCCGCTTCGGTCAAGGCCAGCTTCAGGTCGGCGAGCACCTCGTCGCCGATTCGCCGAGTCCGCGTCAACCCCGTCAGGGCAAGCCGGCAAAGCGTGATGTACTCGGCCTTGGCGGGGATCGTCAGGCGTACGGATGCCGTTCCGGCACTAGTGCCCATGCGCTCAGGCGTCTGGGAGCTCATCTACGTGGCGTTGGGGTATCCGCAATTTCAGAAGGCTAAACCTCACCTTTCCTTGGTGAGGCCGCTCCCTGTCGGCGGACGGCGCTTCGGTGTCGTTGCCCGCGTCATCTCCGCCGGCCGCGAAAAGGTAACCCTTTCCGTCAGCCCGGGCGGCGGTTGGGACGCGCCGCGAGACGAAGGGCGACCGTCCGCCGCTCGGCGCCGCGGAGGATCGTGAGCTTCGCCACTTGTCCGGGCTCCAGGCGCGAGCTGACCGCGCGGACGAGGTCGTCGGCAGCAGCGACCTGGGCCCCGTTGACCGCGATGACGACGTCTCCGTCGGCGGCGACCGGAACCCCGTTCAGCTCCTCCGCGCGCGTTGACGGGCGAAGGCCCGCCGCATCCGCCGGGCTGCCGGGCTCGACGTGGGTCACGATCGCACCGTGCTGCACCGGGAAGCCGAACTTACGCGCGATCGACGGCGTCAGCGTCTGCGCCTTGACTCCCGCGTAGGCGTAGCGAACCTCGCCGTCCCGAAGCAGCTGGCGCAACGAACGTTGCGCCGAGTCGATCGGCACGGCGAAGCCCACGCCCTCGGCCGTGCCGCTGGACGACCGAATCTGGGCAGCGATGCCGATCACGCGGCCGCGGGCGTCGAACATCGGGCCGCCCGAGTTCCCCGAGTTGATGGGAGCGTCCGTCTGGATCGCGTCGAGCAGGTCGTACTGCGACGTGAGCGACGGGATCGAGCGGCGCGTCGCGGCGACGACGCCCACGGCGAGCGAGTTCTCGTTGCCGAAGGGGCTCCCGATGATCGCGACCGGATCGCCGATGCGGACGTCCGCCGAGCGTCCGAGCGGGACGGGGATGAGACGGTGGTCGCGCGGCTCGACGCGAACGACGCCGACGTCGTCGAAGACGTCCCAGCCGACGACGCGGCCTGCCGCGCGGTCGCCGTCCGCAAACTCGACGTAGATCTGTTCGGCGCCCGCGGGCTCGCCAGTCTCCGTCGACGTGATCACGTGTGAATTCGTGAGCACGAGTCCGTCCCGTGACACGACGAAGCCGGACCCCTGCGCGCGCGCGCCGCCGCCGAACTCGGCGTAGACCGTGACCACGCCGGGCGAGCGGGCGCCGTAGATCGCCGCGGGGTCGAAGCCGTTGCCGAGCAGCGGCTTCGCGCCGTTCGTCCGAACGGCCGGCACGACCGGGGACATGGCCGTCGGCTCGCCGAGGCGCGGGGACGAGACAACCACCGTCTCCGAGTGCGATTCCCCGAGCCAGCCCGCCGCGTGAGCGATCCCGAGAGCGAGGACGACCCCGAGCGCGGCGGCGACAAAGGAGAGCAGTGGAGCCGTGGGCGAGCGGCGCATTTGCGGCCAGGGTAGCCGTGGGAACCGCAACCCCCACCCATTTAAGGGTGGGGGTGTTGCCCCTTACCCCTACTGCGAGGCTACCCACCGGAGCCGCACGGGCGGGCGTCGAATTTGTGCCGATTTGGCACATCCTCGTCCGGCGCATGCCGGGTTCCGCCGCCCGCACTGCGCGTAGGTCGACTTTTCACGTGGAAAGTCGGCTATGCCAGGACGGACGCTTGCTCTTGCTCGCGCTCGCTTGACGTGGCGAGGAGCCGGAGCGTGAACGCGGTGCGGCCGGAACGCGACTCCAGCTCAAGCGTGCCGCCCATCGCCTCGGCCAGCTCATGCGCGATCGCAAGGCCGAGGCCGCTTCCCGAGGCGTGGCCGCCGTCAGCTCGGTAGAAGCGCTCGAACACGTGGCGCGCGTGCTCCTCGGCGATCCCCGGACCGTCGTCCTCGATCACGAGCGCTGACGTCGCAAAGGCCGCGCGCGCGGCGTGCACGCGGACGGTCGTGCCCGGCGGCGTATGGCGCAACGCGTTCTCGATCAGCGCGCGGCCGATGCGGCGGATGCGCTCGTCGTCGCCCAGCGCGGGAGCGTCGGCCTCGATGAGCTCGAGCCGGTGGTCGCCTGCATGGGCGACCGCTCGGAACTCCTCCCACAGATCGCGGGCGAGCTCGCCGAGATCCACCGGCCGGTGCTCCACACGCAGTCGACCCGCGTCCAGCCGCGTCAGGTCGAGCAGATCCTCCGCCAGCCGCTGGAGCCGGTCGGCCTGCTCGGCCATCGTGAGCAGAAACTCACGTCGTGTGTGCTCGTCGAGCTCCTCGTCGGTGAGCAGCTCGATGAACCCGCGCAGGGCGAACAGCGGCGTGCGCAGCTCGTGGGATGCATTGGCGACAAACTCGCGGCGCGCTCGCTCGAGCTGTGAGAGCCGCAGGCGCATGCGCTCGAACGCGCGCGCCAGCTCGCCGAGCTCGTCGCCGCTCGGGTCCTCGATCGGCGCGTCGAACACACCGTCGGCGATCTTTTCTGCCGCGAACTCGAGTCGGCGGATCCGGCGGGTGAACAGATACGCCAGCCCGTAGCCCACGACGAGCGCGGCCACGAGCGCGAGGGCGCCGGCCTCCAGAACCCGCTTCTGGACGGTGTCGACGTTCGCCAGCGCGTCGTCCAGCGACGACGACAGGAGCAGGATCCGGCCCACAGGAGCAATCGGGCGCGCGACTTCCGCATAACGGGTGCCACCCCGCATCACGGTCCCGTCGACAGGCTCGAAGGCACGGGCCGCCTTGATCGCGAGCGGGTCGTCCTGAACGTCGCCCGAGTCGAGGTTGTGGGAATCCTCGATCACACTCAGAATCGGCCGCTCGCCGCTCACAAGCGTCTCGTAGACGACCACTCGCGCGTCCGCGGTCGACGAGGCTCTTTCGAGATACAGCTGCCATTGCTCGAACGGGTACGACGACGGCGCGCTGTGCCCGAGCTCGGGGGCAACCGAACGCAGCGACTGCAGGCGCGCGTTGATCAGGTTGCGCTCGAGAGACGGGATCACGATCGCGTACACGAGCCCGAGCGCGCCTGCAACCAGCACGACCAGCGCCAGGCTGAGCTTTAGTCCGACGCTATGCAGGGGATTGGCGGGCTTCACCGTTCGCGGAAGCGGTAGCCGACTCCGCGCACGGTGTGAATCAGCTCCGGCGCGCTCGGATCGCGCTCGAGCTTCTCGCGCAGGTGCCGGACGTGGACGTCGATCGTGCGCGGCTCCCGGTACGCAGAGCCGCCCCACAGTTCTTCGAGCAGTGCCTTCCGCGAGAACACCTTGCCGGGATGTGCTGCGAGTGTTCGCAAGAGCTCGAACTCGACGTATGTCAGCTGCACAGGCGCTCCGTCGACCTCGACCGTCCGGCGCACGACGTCGACCCGGAGGCCGTTCGCGACGATCGTGTCGTCGCGCTCGTCTCCGAAAGCCGGCAGCTTCGCCCGACGGAGGAGCGCGCGGACGCGGCTGCGGAACTCGTGGATCGAGAACGGCTTCGTGATGTAGTCGTCGGCACCGAGCTCGAGCCCGACGACCTTGTCCAGCTCGTCGTCGCGCGCCGTGAGCATGATGATCGGCACCGTGCTCCGCGCCCGTAGACGCTTGCAGACCTCGAGCCCGTCCAGCTTCGGAAGCATCACGTCGAGGACGACGAGATCGGGCTGCTCGGCGATGAATCGCTCGAGCGCCTCTTGGCCGTCCCGGGCCGGCACGACGCGATAGCCCTCTCGCTCGAGCGGATACGCGAGCAGCTTCTGGACGGAATCTTCGTCGTCCACGAGCAGGATGGTCGGAGAATCGGGCATGTCCGTTGCCTGCCGGACGACGCGCTCGCAAGCCGTCCGCCTACTATAGCCCCGGATGTCGGCGGCCCCGCTCCGGCCCCCGCGGCACCGGCCGCGCCGAGGGTCGCTCGAGCGGCCACTCAGCGCACGCACCTACCGCGGCACGTGGCTACTCGTCTCCCTCCCGTTGCTCATCGCAGCGTTCACGGTCGCGCGGCCGGCGCCGATCGCGCAGCCGGAGCTGCCCCCTGCATTCGACGGCGAGAGCGCCGCCACGCTCGCCGCAGAGCTGGCGCAGAAGCATCCGGATCGCTCGGCCGGAAGCCCGGGCGCCGAGGGCGCGGTCGACTGGCTGCTCGCGCAGCTTCGGCCGTACGGCTTTCGTCCGCGCGTGGAGCGATTCACAGTCGACGTCTCGGGCCGCGGCCGGGTCAAGCTCGCGAATGTCGTTGCCACGGCGCCGGGACGATCGCCCGAGGCGATTGTCGTGATGGCGCATCGTGACAACACCGGCATTGACGAGGGCGCAAACGACAATGCCTCCGGAACGGGGGCCGTGCTCGAGCTCGCGCGCGCGTACGCGAACCCGGCCGCAGGCTCGGCGACACCGTCGACCGTCACGCGCACGCGGCCGGCCCACACGATCGTCTTCCTTTCGACCGACGGCGGTGTGCTCGGCGGCGCAGGAGCGCGCTGGTTTGCCCGGCACTCGCCGATCGCCGAGCATGCCGTTGCAGTCGTCAACCTCGACTCGATAGCGGGACACCAAAGCCCGAGGATCGAGTTTGGCGGAGACCGTCCGCGCTCCCCGAGCCCGACGCTCGTTGCGACGGCCGCAGCTCGGGTGCGCGACCAGACGGGGGAGCTTCCGAAGCGTCCCGACTGGCTCCACCAGCTCGTCGACCTCGCGTTCCCGTTCAGCTTCTACGAGCACTCGCCGTTCGTGGGCCGCGGCATCTCAGCCGTAACGCTCACCTCGGCCGGCGATCGGCCCCCACTCGCGTTCGGCGACACCGTCGACAGCCTGAACGAGCAGCGGCTCGGCGAGATCGGACGATCGGCGCAGCAACTGCTCGCCTCGCTCGACGACTCGGGGGAGCGCGCCGAGAGCACCTCGGCCTACGTCTATCTCGGCTCGCGGCTCATTCGCGGCTGGACGATCGAGCTCGTCCTCATCACCGCCCTGCTCCCGTTCCTTGCGGCGGTGGTCGACCTCTTCGCTCTCTGCCTCAGGCGGCGGATTCCGCTCGCGCCCGCGCTCCGGAGCTACGGAAGCCGGCTCGCCTTCTGGCTGTGGCTGCTGCTCGTCTTCGAGGCTCTCCACCTGCTCGGCCTCTTGCCACACGGCGAACCGTTGCCCCCGCCCCCGGAGGCGAGCGCCGGCACCGAGTGGCCGATCGGCGCGTTGTTCCTCCTCCTCGCGCTCGGCGTGGTGGGCTGGCTCGTGGCCCGAGATCGGCTCCTGCCGCGACGGCCGGTCGCGGACGACGAGGCGCTCGCGGGCCAGGTGGCGGCGCTGGTCGTCCTCGCGGTCGTCTCCCTGATTGTGCTCGCATTGAACCCGTTCTCTCTGCTGATCCTGCTGCCGGCGCTCCATGCGTGGCTCTGGCTTCCGCAGTCGCGCCGCGGGTCGCTTGCTCATTGGGCGACACTCGTCGTCGGCTACGCAGGGATCGTGCTCCTCCTCTCGTCGTTCGCACTCCGCCTCGACCTCGGCCTCGACGCGGCCTGGTATCTCGCGTCACTCGCCGCCGTCGGCTACGTCCCCTTCTCGGCGCTGCTCGTGGCAGTCGGATTCGCAGCCGCGGCTGCTCAGCTCTCCGCCGTCGGCGCCGGGCGCTATGCGCCCTACCCCTCGGCCCGCGAACGCCCGCCGCTCGGACCGATCCGGCGCCTGTTGCGACGCATCGTCATCGCGAGACGGAGCCGGCGCCGGCGAACGCCACCTGTCGACGAGACGGAGGTCGCCGTCGGCTGACGCTATGCGAGCGGCAGGAATCGCACCGTCGTTCCCGACGCGAGCTCGCCCTCACCCCGCGGCGCGAGAACGAGGGCGTCGGCCGCCGCAGCGCGCGCGATCATGTGCGACTCCTGGCCCGAGACCGGCTCGAGCACGACGCGGCCGTCCGCAAGCCTCGTTCGCGCCCGCACGAACTCGTCCCGCTCCGCGTTCCGTCTGATCGCCGCCGCAAGGTCTCCCGCCACGTAGCGCGGCCGCGGGTCGCGCTCGCCTTGAAGCGCGCGCACCGCCGTCCGGACGAACACCTCGAAGCACACGAGTGCCGAGACTGGGTTCCCCGGCAGGCCGAACACGAGCGTGCGCTCGCGAACGCCGAATGAGAGCGGCTTGCCCGGCTTGACCGCAACTCGCCAGAAGATCTCCTCGACTCCGAGCTCGCGCTCGACCGACCGCACCAGGTCGTGCGGCCCGACGGAGACGCCGCCCGAGGTGACGACGAGATCCTGCTCGAGAGCCCGCGCGAGCGCTTCACGGTGCAGGCCGGCGTCGTCGGCGACGGCGGAGACCGTGACGACGTCCGCGCCCGCACTCTGGAGCGCGGCGGCGAGGATGCTCGCGTTCGCTTCGTAGATCTGCCCGGGGCCAAGAGGTTCGCCCGGGGAGCGGAGCTCGGTTCCCGTCGTAACGACGGCAACCCGTGGACGTCGTGTACAGCGCACGACAGCGACGCCGGCGGCAGCCGCCGCGCCGACCTGCGCCGGACCAAGCCGCGTGCCGTCCGCAACAACCGTCTCGCCTGCACGTACATCCCCGCCGCGCGGACGTACGTGTGCACCCGCGCGCACACGTTCGCCAACATCGATCGTGTTGTCACGCTCGACAACGTACTCGAGAGGGATGACAGCATCTGCACCGCCGGGCACGACTGCGCCTGTGGCGATAGCCATCGCCTCGCCGGCCGAGAGAGCGCGTGACGCCGGGCGCCCGGCGGCGACCCGCTCGACGACGGGGAGGGTGCCGGGCGTGTCGCCGGCACGGAGGGCGAATCCGTCCATCGCCGAGCTCGCGAACGGCGGCAGGTCGACGGCCGCGCGCGCATCCGCAGCGAGCACCCGCCCGGCGGCGCACGCAATCGAAACGTTCTCGCTCTCCAGCCGTTGCGCCCGCGCGAGGATGGCGTCGAGCGCTCCATCGACGCTGAGGAGCTCTGTCACGACAGAGAGGCTAGTCTCGCCGCGTGATCTCGGTCGTCGTGCCGATCCAGAACGAGGAACGGACGATCGCGCTCCTGTACGAGGAGCTCCAGGCGGCGCTCGATCCGGGAGGGACTGAGTGGGAGGCCGTTTACGTCGATGACGGCTCCACGGATGGCTCGTTCGCCGCGCTCACACGTCTGCACGCTGGCACGTCGAACGTGCGCGTCGTGCGGCTTCGGCGCAACTTCGGCAAGGCAGCCGCCCTCGCCGCGGGTTTCGCTCATGCCGGGGGCGACACGGTGATCACGATCGACGGCGACCTCCAGGACGATGCAAGCGAGATTCCGCGGCTGCTCGCGAAGCTCGAGGAGGGATTCGATCTCGTCTCGGGCTGGAAGGCCGCGCGCCGCGATCCCTTCGCGCGGCGGCTCCTCTCGCGTCTCTTCAACTGGACTGCGAGCCGCATCGCAGGTATCCGGCTCCACGACATGAACTGCGGGCTGAAGGCGTACCGGGCGGACGTCACGCACAGCCTGAGGCTCTACGGCGAGCTCCACCGCTTCATTCCCGTCCTCGCACACGAGCGTGGTTTCCGGGTGGCCGAGCTACCCGTCAACCACCGCCCGCGCCCGCACGGGCGCTCACGATACGGCCTCGAGCGTTACCCGCGCGCGTTCCTCGATCTGCTGACGGTGAGCTTTATGGGCCGCTATCGGCATCGGCCGCTGCACCTGTTCGGCACGGTCGGCATTCTCCTCGGCCTCGCCGGCTTTGTCGTGCTCGTATACATGACGGTGCTGAAGCTCGCGGGCAACGCCATTGGACATCGTCCGCTGCTCACCCTCGGCGTGCTGCTCGTGGTGGTCGGGATGCAGTTCTTCTCGCTCGGCCTGCTCGGCGAGCTCGTCACGAGTCACCACGCAGAGCGCGGCGCCGCGCGCGACAGCCAGGACGCGCGGATCGACGAAGTGCTCGCGTGACGCGCACAGATGCGCGTTCTCCTCTTCGGTACCTACGAACGCGACTATCCACGCATTGCAGTGATTCGGTCGTGCCTCCGCCGCGCCGGCGTCGAGGTACTCGAGCGGCACGTCGCCGTCTGGGACAACGGCGTGAACAACTGGGCGGCGGGCCCAGAGACACTCGTCCGCCTACTCGCGGCCGAGGCGAGGCTGCTGGCGCGACCTCGCGCACAATTCGACGTCGTCCTCGTCGCGTATCCCGGGCAGCTCGACCTGCCTGCGGCCCGCCGTGCGGCCCAGGGGCGGCCGGTCGTGTTCGACCCGCTCGTCTCCCTCGCCGACACGCTTGTCGCCGACCGTGCGCGCTTCCGCCGAGGCTCGCTCGCGGCGCAGGCACTCGGGGCGCTCGACCGGTTCGCGTTCCGGCGCGCGGACGTGGTCGTTGCCGACACGGCCGCGCAAGCCGCGCTCTACCGCACGCTGGGCGCGAGACGCGTCGAAGTCTGCTTCGTCGGTGCCGAGGAGCGGCTGTTCGGCCCGGGATGGCGCCGCCCGGCCGAGTTCGTCGCCCTCTTCGTCGGCAAGCTGATCCCTCTGCACGGGCTCACAACGATCCTCGAGGCTGCCCGCCTTGCGCCCGCGGTGCGCTTCCGCGTCGTCGGCAGCGGCCAGCTCGAGCGAGAGCTCGATGACGCCCCGCCCAACGTGGAGCGCGTGCCGTGGCTCGAGTACGAACGGGTACCGGCTGCGCTGCACCGCTGCGGCTGCGCGCTGGGCATCTTCGGCACGTCCGACAAGGCACGGCGAGTGATCCCGAACAAGGTGTTCCAGGCGCTCGCGTGCGGCGCCCCCGTCGTCACCGCCGACACACCGGCAGCACGCGAGCTCCTCACGGACGGCGAGAGCGCACTCCTCGTCGCGCCCGGCGACCCAGCGGCGCTTGCCGCCGCGATCCGGCGCCTCGCCGCCGACCGCGCGCTGGCTGAAGCGATCGCCGCGGGTGGCGAGGCCGTGTTCCGGCGCAACGCGAGTGAGGAGATACTCGCCGCCCGATGGCGCGGCTTGCTCGAATCCGTCCACTGACCGCGCTCTGGGCCGCGGTTGCGGCCTACGCGGCCGGTTTCGGCGCGCTGTCGGTGTTGCGACACGAGGCCTTCTCGACGGGCCGCTTCGACCTCGGGAACATGACCCAGGCCGTCTGGGCGACCGCGCACGGCAACCCGCTTCGGGTCACGAGCCTCGCAGGAGAGCAGATCTCGCGCCTCGCGTCGCACGTCGACCCGATCCTCGTCGCCTTCGCGCCGCTCTGGTGGATTTGGCCGAGCCCGAACGCGCTGGTGGTCGCGCAAGCCGCCGCGATCGCGCTCGGCGCGCTCCCCGTCTACCGCCTCGCCCAGCGGCACCTCGGCAGCGACCGCGCGGGCGTGGCCTTCGCCCTCACGTATCTCGTCTACCCCGCGACCACGTGGATGACGCTCGACGAGTTCCACCCGGTCGCCTTCGCGACGCCGCTGCTGTTGTTCGCCGTTGACGCGCTCGACATCGACCGCCTCGTGTCCTTCGCCGTCTACTCTGTGCTTGCGGCGCTGACGAAGGAAGAGATCCCGCTCGTCATCGCCGGCCTCGGCATCTGGTATGCGATCGCACGCGGCAACCGCGGCGTCGGCGTGGCGATCGCCACGGCCGGGACCGCCTGGACCTTCGTCGCGGTCACCGTCGTCATTCCTCACTTCGCGCGCGGCGACGGAGCGTTCTACGGCCGCTATCGCGAGATCGGCGGCTCCGCCGGCGGCATCGCCCACACGGCCCTGGCCGATCCCCTGAAGCTCGTCGATGTCGCGTTCGACGGCGCCGGGGTCCGCTACCTGCTCGCGCTGGTGCTGCCGCTCGCCGGTCTGTGCCTGCTGTCGCCGATCGCGCTGGCAGCGATGCCCGAGCTGGCGCTCAACCTGCTCTCGTCGACGCGGACGCAGCAGTCCGTGCATTTCCACTACGTCGCCGGAATCATCCCGCCACTCGTCGCCGCGGCCATCTTCGGTGCTCAGCGGCTGCGCGGTCGTCGTCCGCTGCCGGTGGCGACGATCGCGCTCGCGGCCGCGATTGCCGGCAACTACGTGCTCGGCGCGATCCCGGTGTGGCGCGCGCTTCCCGGCGGCGCGCGCTCGGCCGCACACGATCTCGACGTCACGCCTCACGATCAGGGCGCCGAGCGTGCGCTGTCGGTCGTTCCGGACGATGCGGTCGTCGCGGCCACGAACAGCCTCGGTGCGCACCTTTCGGCGCGGCGGCGAATCCTCAGCTTCCCGCTCCGGGCCGACGCGACGTGGATCGCGGTCGACACGACGAAGCTCAGCTACGGGGACAGCCTGAAGCCGCAACCGGCCGCGGCCGAGCTGGCGCGGCTTCGCCGCGACCGCTCCTGGCGGCTCGTGCTCGACCGCGACGGCGTGCTGGTCTTCCGCCGCGTCACCTCGCAGTGATGCTCGTCAGAGCGGAATCGTCTGTCGGAGAAGGTACGCACCCAGCGCGAGCGTGGCGAGACCGGCCCACTCATCGTCCTCCGCCGCGGCAAGCGGCACCGCCCAGGCCAGATACCACGGTGCCAGGTACGGCGTCACGAGCAGCAGCGCGACGCTCGCCCGGCCGAGATAGGCACGTCCACGCAGCGCGAGGCGAACGAGCCACGCGTAGGCGATCACAAAGGCAACGGCGAAGGTGCCCGTCGCCACGGCGTCCGGAACACCCAGCTGCTCGAGCCGGTGCGGAAGCGCGAACCGCGTCTCCCGGTTGGCGTTCCCCCAGAGTGTCGCGAACGCGTCGAGCCAGGAGAGGCCGTACACCAACGTCGCCACCAGAACGAGTGTCGCGACGGCAACGGCGAGACCGAGATGCCCGACGCGTCGCCGAGTCGAGCGCGCTTCCAGCACGCGCAGCGGAAGCAGCAAGAGCGGGACCCATTTGACGAACGCCGCGATTCCCCAGCAGACGCCCGCGAGCCGGCGGCGCCCGGAGGCGCCCGCGGCCAGGGCGCCAACCACGAGCGCGATCACCCAGGCGTCGTTGTGGCCGCCGCCCGCGAGGTGCACCGCGAGCAACGGGTTCCAGCCCGCGAACGCAAGCGCCAGCTGTGGACGCGCCGCGATCCGTGCCGCGAGCCCGGCGGCGACGAGATACGCGAGCGCCGCCAGCGTTTTGAAGATCCAGGCCGCGGCGTCCGGCGACGATCCCGCCGCGCGCGCGAGCGGCTCCGACGCAAGCGTGAACGCGGGGCCGTAGACCGTCGTGGTCGTTCGCCAGTCACTGCCGACCCACGGATACGCGGGATCGTCCGGGAACGCGGAAGGCGGCACTTCGTACGGGTTGGCGTCGTAAACCGAGGCGAGCCGGCCGTAGTCCCAGTACGTCCACGCGTCGGTCGAGAGCAGCAACGGCGCCGCGAGCGGCGCGAGCTGGATCGCGGCCGCCAGCGCCGCGACGTGCGCAAGCCGGGGCGTGCCGCGGCGCACGAGGAGGACGCCGCCCACGTACGCGGCGAACGCGAGCGCGAGCAGCGCGAGGAATCCCCAGGCGAAGACGACCCGGCCGGCTGGATGGCCGCCGTTTCGCGGCACGAGGGGCGAATCGCCGGGCCACGCGAGCGCCGCGGCGGCAGCGACGAGCGCGAGTACCGCCGCGCCGGCGAAGAGCGCCGCGCCGGAGCGTCTAGGGGCCGATCGAGCCAGGCGTCGGCTCGCTCGTCGGCGGCAGCGGTGTGGTCGCAGGCGGCGGCGGAGGCGGCGGCTCGGCGGGTGCCGGCGGATTCTCCTCCTTCGGCGGCTTCGGCTTCTCCTTCGGCACCTGCGCCGGTGGGGTCTCCGGCTCAGGCTCAGGCTCAGGCTCAGGCTCGGGGGCGGGCGTCGGCGTGTAGTTGTCGTCGCTCGAGTACCCGTCGCTCGAGTACCCGTCGCTCGAGTCGTCGGTCGAGTAGGACGGGGTCCCGGCAAACGCGTACTCGCCGGACCACGAGATGAAGCTCGGCCAGACCTTCGGCTCCGGCCAGTCTTCGACCGGCGCCTCGGACAGTGCGGATTCCATGTACCGGCGCCAGATCTCGGCAGGGAACGTCCCGCCCGCAACGGCGATCCCGTGGACGCTCTCCATCGGGATCTCCGCACTCGGGTACCCGACCCAGACCGCCGTCTGAAGCTGCGGCGTGTAGCCGCAGAACCAGGCGTCCGCGTGGTCGTCCGTCGTCCCGGTCTTTCCTGCCGCAGGCCGGCCGAAGTAGGCGGCCGTGCCGGTTCCGTACAGCATGTTGTCCGCGAGGATCTTCGTCACCTCATATGCAACCCCGTCGGAAATCACGCGCTTGCGCTTCGGCCGGCCCCAGCGCCGGTCGACCCGGCCGCTCGGCAGCACGACCCTCCGGATCGCCATCGGCCGCGAGTAGACGCCTCCGGCCGCGAGCGTCGCGTACGCGGACGCCATGTCGAGCGGCGTCACCGCGATCGACCCGAGCCCGAGTGACGCGGGGTAGTAGCCGCGCACCGAGAGCGGCGTGCGGACGCCGAGCTTCCTGGCCATCCGCGCCACTCTGTGCGGGCCGACGTCGAGCGTCAGACGCGCGTAGACGGTGTTGTCGGAACGGAGCGTCGCCGAGGCCACGGAGATCCCGCCGACGTACGAGTGGTCGTACGTCTCCGGATCCCAGGAGCAGTTCGGATCACTGGTGTTGCAGTTCGGCGACTCGTAGTGGAACGGCGCGGACAGATACGTCGTCGAGTCCGGATCGAGACCCGCATCGACCGCGGCTGTGAGCACGAACGTCTTGAACGTCGATCCCGCCTGCCGATGCGCCTGCGCAATCAGGTTGAAGTGGTTCTGCCGGCGGCCCGGGTAGCTCGCCTCCATCGCCCTGATCGCTCCCGTGGCGGGCTTGATCGAAATGATCGCGGCGGCCGGATCGGACTTGTAGTAGAGGGTGTCGCGGATCGCCTTACGCGCGGCTCGCTGGAGGCGCGGAACGATCGTCGTGTACACGCGAAGCCCGCCGGTGCGCACGCGCGCCGGGCCGTAGACGCGGTTGAGCTCGTCGCGAACGTAGGAGAAGAAGTAGCGCTGCCGGATCGCCTTGTAGACGTTGCCGGGCTTCAGACCGAGGTTGTTGCTCGAGATCGCGTAGCGGTACTGCCCGGCCGTGATCGCTCCGGTCGACAGCATCGCGCGGAGCACCTCGTTCCGCCGCGCGAGCGCCGCCTTCGGGTTCCGGACCGGGTCGTAGACGGACGGCGCCTGCGGCAGCCCGGCGAGCAGCGCCGCCTGGCGCAGCGTCAGCTTCCCGGCCGGGCGCGAGAAGTACGTCTGCGCCGCCGCTTCGACTCCATAGGCCTGGCTGCCGTAGTAGACGACGTTCATGTACTGCGTGAGGATCCACTGCCTCGGGTGTCTGCGGCTCAGCTTGATCGCGAGGCAGGCCTCCTTCAGCTTGCGCTGGACGGTGCGCTCGCGCGAGATGTAGAGGTTCCGCACGAGCTGCTGCGTGATCGTTGAGCCGCCCTGCACCGCCTCGCCCGCCCGGATGTCTTCGATCACCGCCCTTGCGATCCCCTCCGGATCGATGCCGCCGTGGCTCCAGAACCGCTTGTCCTCGATCGCGACTGTCGCCCTCGGCACCCATCTGCTGATCCGTTTCCAGCCAACGGGCGTCCGGTTCTTCTCGGCCGGGATCACGCCGAGCAGGGAGTTGTCGGCCGCGTAGATGAAGGTGTTCTGGCCGATCGCGACCGGCTGCAGAGCCGACAGGTCGCAGCTCGACGTGAACGCGAGAGCGCCTCCGAACCCGACCGTGGCGAGAAAGGCGCTCCCGGCGACGAGCAGGAACACCGTCAGCACGGCGGTGCGGCGGCGCCGACTGGCGCGGCCCCTCCGGCGGGCCCGCCTCCGCCTGCCGCTGAACACGTCCAGCTCGGCGGCCGTCCGCCGGGCGGCGGCGGCTTCGCTGCGGCGCTGCGGCCGCCTGGAACGACTCATTTCAGCACGCCCGCGGCGCGGAGCGCCCGGTGCGCTTCGCGGCGGAGCTCGCTTTCGAAGCGGCGCGTGTCCCGCTCGACGCGCGCAGGCCCGCGCAGCGTCACGGTCGCCTCGTTGCCGAGAGCGCTGATGAAGACCTCGGCGTCCGTCTCAGCGGCAAGCGCGGTAACGACGGCGTCGAGATCGGAAGCGAGCGGGACCTGCACCGTGATTTCCGCGACCTTTTCCGGAGTGCGAATCGTGAAGTTCCGGATGCTATCCGACACGATCTTCTCGTTCGGCACGACGAACCGGGAGGCATCCGGCAAACGGATCCACGTGTAGGTGAGGCCGATCTCCTCGACCACGCCGTCCGCCTCGTCGACGTTGACGCGATCGCCGAGACGGAGCGGCTGCGCAAACGCGATCAGGATTCCGGCCACGAAGTTGCCGAGCGTGCGCTGCGCGGCGAAGCCGACGATCAGGCCGATCACGGCACCCGAGGCGAGGATGCCTCCGGCGATCGCACGCACCTGCGGGATCACGAGCAGCGCCGAGAGCAGCCCCACGGCGACGATCGCGGTGATCACGGAGCGGCGGAGGATGCGGTAGCGGGTTGCCGTCTCGGGGTCGAGCTGGCGGCGCGCGATCGCGCGATCGACGACCCTCGCTATGACCGAAGCGAGCACGATGACCGCGACCGCGACGATCAGGCGTTCCCAGAACTCCATTCCGTGTCTATTCGAAGGGAAGCGCCTTACGTCCTGCGAACCCCTCCTCGAGCCCATGCCAGTGCGCGACCTCGGACTCGCCCAGCCGCCAGCAGAGGAGCACCTCCTCGCCGCCCCAAAGCGCCGGGAAGTCGACGAGGCCGGTGTCGACGTCCTTGACGATCGCGCCGACGCCGTGGATGCGGTTCACGCAGCGCGCGATCCCGATCCGCGTCTGCTCGAGCAACGCGGCGAGCGCGGCGAGCTGCTGAGAGTCGATCGCGCCGCCGTTGCCCGCGATCCTCGCCGCAAGCTCGCGGCGCTCGGCCTCTGCGCCCCGCTGCGACCGCCGGTGCTCGACGAGCTCCTCGACGAGCGGCCGGATCTCCTGCAGCAACGCAGTCGCCTCCTCGGGCGTGAAGTGGCGCGGCATGGGCTTCCGTATCATCAGCGGGTCGTGGCCGCCGGTCAATCGAGAGCCGAGGCTGGCGCGACGCGTCCCGATCCACGCGTGACGACCGGACGGCTGGCCGGGTGGATCGCGCTTGTCGGCCTCCTCGCGGCGCTCAACTATGTGGGCCGGTTCAGCGGCGAGACGACGCCGGACGACGTCCTCTACCAGTACTCGACCGCAGCCTCGGCACTGGTCCTCTTCGCGGTGATGATCGGCGTCGTGTTCGCGCTTGCGCGTCCGGACCTCGAGTTGCTCGCCCTCCGGCGCCCGCGGAGCTGGGGCCGAGCCGCGGGACAGATGTTCGGCGTCTTGATCATGGTCTACGTGATCGGGCTCGCTCTCTCGCCGTTCCTCGATCCGGGCGAGGAGCAAGGACTGACACCGGACCGCTGGGACTCCTCACGCGCCGCGCCGTTCTTCGTGAACGCGTTCGTGGTGGTCGTTGTCGCGCCCTTCGTCGAGGAGCTCACGTTCCGCGGCCTCGGCTACTCGCTCCTGGCTCAGCTCGGCGCGGCGATCGCCATCGCCGGCACCGCAATCGCGTTCGCGCTCGGACACGGGCTCCTGGAGGGCCTTCCGGTCCTCTTCGCCTTCGGCGCCGGCCTCGCCTACATCCGCTTTCGCCAGGACAGCGTCATTCCTGGAATGCTCCTACACGGAATCTTCAACGCGATCGCGCTCTCGGTCTCCGTGTCGACCTGAGCCGCAGCCGAGGATCTCCAACTGGCGCGACCCGTATCGTCTACGACTCGTGACCGACGACGATCCCTTCATTCGGCAGACGCGCGAACAGATCTCGGATGCCGACCGCCGGCTCGTCGAGGCGCTCAACGCACGCCTCCAGCTCGTCGCGCGCCTGAAGCGCTACAAGGAGGGTCGCGGCATCGGCTTCGTCGATCCGGAGCGCGAGGAGTGGATGCTCCAGTACCTGCAGCGCGTCAACCGCGGGCCGTTGTCACAGGAGGGACTCGAGGCGTTCTTCTCCCAGGTGCTCGACCTCACGAAGCGCGAGGTCTCGGACTAGAGGAGCGCAATAGGGACGAACAGCGTCGCCGGCGGCGACGGACTATTCGTCCTCGGGACCGGTCGCGAAGTCGTCCGGCGTGAGCGTGTCGAGCTGCTCGCGGAACTCGGTGACTTTCGCCTCGATCTCCTCGTTCGCCGGCTCGCCGTCGCCCTCGAACTCGATTCCGGACTCCTCGATCACCTCGTCCGCGACGAAGATCGGCGCCGATGCGCGAACCGCGAGCGCGATCGCGTCCGACGGGCGTGAGTCGATCTCGACCTCCGACCCGTCCTGCTGAATCGTCACCTGCGCGTAGAACGTGTTTTCCCGAAGCTCGGTCACCGCGACCCGCGTCACCTGCGCATCGAGCTCGCGGAGGATGTCGTTCAGGAGGTCGTGGGTCATCGGGCGCGGCGTGGTGGCGTTCTGGAGCTTCATCAGGATCGCCGCCGCTTCGGGATGGCCGATCCAGATCGGGAGGAATCTGTTCCCGTCGACCGTTTTCAGGAGCACGATCGGCTGCTTGCCCACGAGGTCGAAGCTGACGCCGTAGACCTGCATCTCGTGCATCAGCGCGCCGGCCCCGCAGCATCGATCCTCACCGGAGTCACCTTGGGATTCTAGCTCCGGCGCCCCAGGAGAAACCCCCCGCGCAGGTGGATCCTGCCCCGGCGCTTCTCCGAGGCCTGCCCGGAACGCGCAAATGAGCGGGCCGAACCGGCGGTACACTGCGCCCGCGGGCGATTAGCTCAGTTGGTTAGAGCGCCGCTCTGATAAGGCGGAGGTCCGTGGTTCGAATCCACGATCGCCCATTCGTCCAGCGCCGGCGTCGTTGCTCGGCGCCTTCGTCGTACCTCATTCAGCCGGCGCGACGCGCTCGAGCGCTTCGACGAGCTCCTCGAGCTCGACCTCGGACGCGAACGGGATCTCGAGTCGCCCGTTCCGAACACGCGCCTCAACACCCGTCAACCGCTCGGCCGCGCCTCGGGCTCTCCGCGACAGCTCGGGGTCCACTGCAGGCGCGCGCCGCGGCCGCGTTCGCGCTCCCGCGTCCGATGCGGCCCGCTCGGCGGCTCGAACGGAGAGGCCTTCGCGGACGATGCGATTCGCGAGCCGCCGCCGATTGTCTTGATCCGGAACGGCCAGCACGGCGCGAGCATGGCCTTCGG
>Ga0126312_10000552_pt1 | contig 22808 bp, 26 predicted proteins | sample Plot104A_FD_92537 | JGI IMG/M metagenome (GOLD analysis project Ga0126312, IMG submission 92537) | Serpentine soil microbial communities from UC McLaughlin Reserve, CA, USA - Plot104A | ecosystem: Environmental > Terrestrial > Soil > Grasslands | place: USA: UC McLaughlin Reserve, Lake County...
GCGCTCGTGGTGGTGGGAATGGCCGCCCTTGGCGCGATCGCGCTCGCGGCGAGCGGCGGCGGCGATTCGGAGCCGGTCGCCCCCGAGAACGCGTTCGCGGGCGCGTCGCTGCCGGATGGCTTCGTCGCTCCCGACTTCGAGCTGCGCAACCAGGAGGGCGAGCGCGTGTCGATGCGCTCGCTCCGCGGGCGTCCCGTGATCGTCACGTTCCTCTACACGCACTGCCAGGACACCTGTCCGATCATGGCCCAGACGGTGCGCGGCGCCCTCGACGAGCTCGGCCACGACGTGCCCGCGCTGGCGATCGCGGTGGACCCGCCGAACGACACCGCCCGGAGCGCGCGCAAGTTCCTCGCCGAGCAGCGCGCGACCGGCCGGATCGACTTCGTGCTGGGCTCGCGCGCCGAGCTGCGCCCGGTGTGGCGCGGCTTCAGAGTCCAGCCCCAGCGGGTCACGGAGGAGCACAACGCGCGCATAACGCTCGTGGACGCGCGCGGCGTCCAGCGCGTGGGCTACCCCGGCCCGCAGGCGACCCCGGAGCGGCTCGCCCACGACCTGCGGCTGCTCGAGCGCGACATCGGCTGAGCTTCTCCGACTCCCTAGGTAGGATTTGAAGACGTGATGTTCTCGACCAAAGCGGAGTACGGCGTGCGCGTCATGGCGCATCTCGCCAGGCGCGGCGGCGACGACCCGATCTCGCTCGGCACGATCGCCGATTCCGAGGGGCTTCCGCTCGCCTATCTCGAGCACCTCGTGCAGAGGCTGCGCAAGGCCGGGCTGGTCGAGTCGCGGCGCGGCGCACACGGCGGCTACACGCTCGCCCGCGACGCCGGCGAGATCAGCATGGCCGAGGTCGTGCGGGCGCTCGAGGGCGAGATCGCGCCGATCGAGTGCATCACCGCCGACGCGGACGGCGTGCTCGTCTGCTCGCGCGAGCACCACGAGAACCACGGCCCGTGCCCCACGAAGTTCCTCTGGACGCGGGTCCAGGGGTCCATCGTCCGAACCCTGAACGAGATGACGCTGGACGACCTCGTCCAGCCCCTGATGTCGAGGAAGAAGGCAACGCCTGTATGACGCTGGAAGTCCAGAACCTGCACGTGCGCACGGAGGAGCGGGAGATCCTCCACGGCGTCGACCTGGTCGTGAAGAGGGGCGAGACGCATGCGCTGATGGGGCCGAACGGCTCCGGCAAGTCCACGCTCGCGAACACGCTCATGGGCAACCCGAGCTACGAGGTGACCGAGGGCCGCATCCTCCTGAACGGCGAGGACCTGACCGAGGCCGATCCCGACGAGCGCGCCCGCGCCGGCCTCTTCATGGCCTTCCAGTACCCGGCGACGATCCCGGGCGTGTCGGTCGCCAACTTCCTGCGCATGGCGGTGAACGCCAAGCGCGACGAGCCGATCAAGGTCAAGGAGTTCGGCGCCATGCTCCGGGAGAACATGGACCTGCTCCGGATCGATCGCGAGTTCACGAGCCGCTACCTGAACGAGGGCTTCTCGGGCGGCGAGAAGAAGCGCGCCGAGATCCTGCAGCTCGCGATGCTCCAGCCGGAGTTCGCGGTGCTCGACGAGACCGACTCGGGGCTCGACATCGACGCCCTGCGGATCGTCGCGGAGGGCGTGAACGCCATGCGCGGCGACGAGCGCGGCTTCCTCATCATCACGCACTACACGCGCATCCTCGGCTACGTGCGGCCCGACTTCGTCCACATCCTGCTCGACGGCCGGATCGCACGCGAGGGCGGCGCCGAGCTCGCCGACGAGCTCGAGGACAAGGGCTACGAGTTCGTCCGCGAGGAGGTCGGTGCGGGTGGCGCCTAGCTTCGTCGAGGACCGGCGCCGGGCGGCGCTCGAGGTCTACGAGTCGCAGGAGGTGCCGACCTGGCGCCGCTCCGGCTTCTGGACCACCTCGCTCCGCGGCCTCGAGCTCGACGCGCTCGAGCCGAAGCGCTACGACGCCCTGGATTCCGCCATCGTCCGGGACCACCTCGGTGACGAGGACCACGCCGCGCTCATCGTGCAGCAGGGGGCGAATGTCGTTCACACGGACGTCGCGGACGACCGCATCATCGTGATGCCGCTCGAGCAGGCGGTTGAGGAGCACCCCGATCTCGTTGCGGAGCACTTCGCGAAGCGGCTCCCGTACGACGAGGGCAAGTTCGCCGCCGGAACGGCCGCCTTGTGGACCGGCGGCGTCTTCGTTCATGTGCCCGACAGCGTCCGGATCGAGAAGCCGATCCAGACCGTCTGGCTGATCGAGGAGCCGGGCACCGTCCAGTGGGCGCACTCGCTCGTCGTCGTCGGCGAGAACGCCGAGTGCAAGATCCGCGAGTACTTCCTGGCGCCCGACTTCGACGGTCAGGCGCTGCACGCCGGCGCATTCGAGCTCTACGCACGGCCGGGCGCCCAGGTCCATCTCGCTCATTACCAGGACTGGGGATCGGGCGAGGTGTACGACCTATCGGTGAGGCGGGTCGAGGTCCAGCGCGACGCGCACGTGAAGTGGGTGCCGATCCACCTCGGCGGCCGCCTCACGAAGCAGACGCTCGACATCATCACGGCCGAGCCGGGCTCCGACATGCGCCACACCGGGATGTACTTCACCGAGCGCGAGGAGCACCTCGACCTGTTCACGACCGACAAGCACGAGGCCGGCCACACGACGGGCGACACGGTCTGGAAGGGCGCGCTCACTGGCGAGTCGCGCGCCTCATACGAGGGGCTGATCCACATCGTCCCGGGCGCGTCCGAGGTGGACACCTACCTCCAGACGCACTCGATGCTGCTGTCGCCGAAGGCGAAGAGCGACGCGATCCCGTCGCTGATCGTCGAGGTGGACAACGTGAAGGCGTCGCACGGCGGGACCATCGGCGAGCTCGACCCCGAGCAGATCTTCTACATGATGACCCGCGGGATCTCGCGCGCCGAGGCGGTGCGCGTGCTCGTGGAGGGCTACTTCGAGGAGGTCGTGCAGCGCCTCGACGACCCGGGCCTCGAGGAGCTCGTCCGCCGGCGGATCTCGGAGAAGCTGGCGCGCGCCGAGGACCAGGTGCGCGAGTTCATCGGGGAGCGCGCGGAGGCGAGCTAGTTGGCCCACGTCGCCTCCACCCCCCTCATCGACGTGCGCGCCGACTTCCCCGTGCTCACGCGCGAGTTCGGCGGGCAGCGGGTGGCGTACCTGGACTCGGCCGCGACGTCGCAGCGGCCCGAGCCTGTGATCGCGGCGATGGACCGCTTCCAGCGCGAGTCGTACGCCCCCATCCACCGGGGCGTGTACGAGCTGGCGCGCGAGTCGACCGAGGCATTCGAGGCGGCGCGGAGGCGGATCGCGACGTTCGTGAACTGGGACCCGGCCTGCTCGATCTTCACCCGCAACGCCACCGAGGCGATCAACCTCGTGGCGTACGCGTGGGGGCGCGAGCACGTGGGCGAGGGCGACGAGGTGCTCATCACCGAGATGGAGCACCACTCCAACATCGTGCCCTGGCAGATCCTCTGCGCGGAGACCGGCGCGAAGCTCCGCTACCTCACGCTGACCGACTCGCACGAGCTGTCGCTCGACGAGCTCGACTCCGTCCTGGCCGAGGGACGGGTGAAGTTGGTCGCGGTCGCGCACGTGTCGAACGTGCTCGGCACGATCAATCCCGTCGCCGAGATCGTGCGGCGAGCACGCGCCGCCGGCGCCGTGACGCTCGTGGACGGCTCGCAGGCCGTACCGCAGATGCCGGTCGACCTGGGCGAGATCGACGCCGACTTCTACGCCTGGACCGGGCACAAGGCGCTCGGCCCGACGATCGGGCTGCTGCACGGGCGCCGCGAGCTGCTCGCTGCGATGCGCCCCTTCCTCGGCGGCGGCCACATGATCTCGCGCGTGGAGCGCGAGCACTCGACCTGGAACGAGCTGCCGTACAAGTTCGAGGCGGGCACCTCGGCTGCGACCGAGGCGGTCGAACTGGGCGCCGCGGTCGAGTACCTCGACGCGATCGGAATGGAGCGCGTGCGCGCGCACGAGCGCGACCTCACCGCCTACGCGCTCGAGCGGCTGCCGGAGGTCGAGGGAATCCAGCTCTTTGGGCCGCCCGACCTCGACCGCCGCGGCGGGGTCGTCGCGTTCGCGATCGAGGGCATGCACCCGCACGACATCGCCGAGCTGTGCGACCGCGAGGGCGTCTGTGTGCGCGCGGGCCACCACTGCGCGCAGCCGCTGATGCGCTGCCTCGGCGTGGGCGCCACGGCGCGCGCCTCCTTCCACGTCTACAACTCGCGCGACGAGGTGGACCGCCTGGTCGACGCGCTCACGAAGGCGCGCGAGGTCTTCGAATTGTGAGTCACAGTTCCGAAAACCGAGGAGGTCGAGGACCCAGGGTCGAAGGCTTGGTGGGCCAAGCCGAGGCCCGAGGACGCAGAGATCGGAAGGTTTGCAGGCCCCTGTGATGGACGCCCTGTACCGAGACTTCATCCTCGAGCACTACAAGAACCCCCGCAACTTCGGCGAGCTCGAGCCGCACGACCTCCAGTGGCATGACCACAATCCGCTCTGCGGCGACGAGCTGGGCGTCCACATCGTGGTCGAGGACGGCAGGGTCAAGGACCTCCGCTTCCACGGCCAGGGCTGCGCGATCTCCCAGGCGGCGGCCTCGATCACCTCGGACGAGCTGATCGGAATGCCGATCGAGGAGATCGAGGACCTGGGCTCCGACTGGGTGCTGGAGCAGCTCGGGATCGAGATCAGCCCGACGCGCCGGAAGTGCGCGCTGCTGTCGCTGAAGGTGATGCGCGGCGCGACGACCGGCGACGCGAGCTGGCCCGAGTAGTCAAGCCCACGCAGCTGGTGGGTCAGCGTTGCGGAAAACGCTACGCCTACCCACCACCTCGCTGGTGCGCCGCCCCTAGGCGGTCGCGCTCGCCGGCTCGTGCTCCGTCACTGCGCCGTTCCGGGCAAAGCGGCCGGTGCGGTGGACGGGCTCGGGGGCCGGCTCCTTCGGGATCCGCCGGCCGGCCTCGATCGCCAGCGCCGAGCCGGCCGCTCCTGCCGCCAGGGCGGCGAGCGTCCAGGCGTTGCCCTTCGCCTCGATCGAGAGGGCTCGGTCCACGGATGGGGAGCCCGGGCCGCAGTCGACCAGCGCGAGTGCTCCGGCGATCAGCGCCAGGTTGAACTCGTAGCCGCCGTTCGTGTTCCAGATCCCGTTGGAGAGGTGGACCTTTCGGATCGCGGTGAGCATCGTGCCCGTGATCAGCGACGCCGCGAGCGGCGTGAGCGCGCCGAGCGCGAGCAGTGCGCCGCCCGTGGTCTCGGCCGTGGCCGCCGCGAGCGCGTTGCGCCGCCCCGGGCGCAGCTCGAGCTTGCCCATCATCTGGCTCGTGCCGTCGAGGCCGGGACCTCCGAACCAGCCGAAGAGCTTCTGGGTGCCATGGCCGGCGAAGAGCCCGCCGACGCAAATGCGAAAGATGAGTCGTCCCGCGTTCATATGGAGGTGATTCCGGGACGCGCTCCGAGGAAACACCCGTCGGCTAGCCGCCACGGGTGAGTCGGCTTCCCGCCGCAAATCTGGCGGGAGCCTCCAAGGGAGTTGGCGCGCCGGGGCCTCACCATGGAGCCCCAGATTCAAGACAAGGAGCCCCATGTACCCCGCCAACTCATACGCCATCAGGCAATCCACCGAAACCGACCTGGGCACGCTCCGCCACCTCGCCGAGCTCGACGGCCAGCGGCCGTTCGCCGGCCCGGCGCTGATCGCCGAGAGCGACGGCGTCGCGGTCGCCGCGATCTCCGTGTTCGACGAGCGCGTGGTCGCCGACCCGTTCGAGCAGACGGCCGTCGTGACGCAGCTGCTGCGGATGCGCCTGGCCGCCCTGCGCGCCTACTCCGGCACCCCCTCGCTGCCCGAGCGGCTGCGGGCGGCGATGCGGCCCTTCCTGAGCGCCCACGGCGCGAAGGCGTGACAGGCGATGTCGTTCCCACGTGACCCGAACGGCCCCGGCGGGCCGCGACGCTCGGAATATGTCCGTGCGAGCGTCGCGGCGCGGCCGGGTTCGGATCATCCGGCCGAGGTGTCGGTGCGGCTCTCGACGTCCGAGGGGGACGACGGCGAGTCGCCGCACCGCCTCGCCTCGCTGCACGACCGGCCCGCCGCGAGCGGGCCGGTCGTGCTCGCCGACACGATCGCCGCTGCCTGAGAGGCGTCCGCCCACATCTCCCAGCGGCCCGAGGCCGAGTTGCGGTCGCCCAGGAAGCGGTAGGGCCGACGGCCGCCGAACTCGGTGTGGCGCAGGTGCGATACGCCGCCCAGCACCGAGGCGATCCGGCGGCGCGGCCAGCCGATCGCGTCCTCGATCTCCGGGAAGGGGCGCGGCCGGTCGGGCGCTTCCGCTAACGCGTCCAGGAGCTCGCGCATCAGGTCGCTGCAGCGGTCGTGAAATCGCGCGATCTCGCCCGGATCGCTCATGGCGTTGTGCGGGGCGTGCTGGAGCGGAGCGGTCAACTGGGCGGTCTGAGTAGCGGATATAGCAACCGAGACAGCCCACCTATGCAAAGATTCCTTTGCATGTGTCCGAGGTTCCGCAAGATCGAGGACGCCCAGCTGCTGCGGGCGATGGCGCACCCGCTGCGGCTGCGGCTGATCGGGTCGCTCAGGATGGACGGTCCCGGGACCGCGTCGAGGCTCGGACGCAGGTTCGGCGAGTCGAGCGGTCTGACGAGCTATCACCTGCGGGTCCTCGCGAAGTACGGCTTCGTGGAGGACGACGAGGAGCGCAACCGCGGGCGCGAGCGCTGGTGGCGCGCCGTTGACGAGGGGGTCGAGTGGTCGCTCGATACCAACGACCCCGGGATGATCGAGGCTGACCGGGAGCTCGGGCTCCAGCTCGTGTCCGAGTACGGGCGCTGGCTTGAGCGCTGGCACGACGAGCTGCCGGACTGGGACCGAAGCTGGCGCGCGGCGGCCAATTGGACCGAGCAGTGGTTCGAGTTGACCCCGGCCGAGCTGCGCGAGCTGAGCGACGAGGTGCTCGCGGTGCTCGAGCGCTACGCCGACCGGCGCGACCGCACCGAGGGCACCGAGCGGGCGATCGTCCTCTTCCACGCGTTCCCGCAACGCCGGGGCACCGATTGACCGCCGACGGGCTCACCCGCCGCTTCGTCCTCCTGCGCGCGCTCCGCTGGCTGCCGGTCGGCCTCGTGCTCCCCTTCCTCGTCATCACGCCCGAGTCGCGCGGACTTTCGCTGGGGGAGATCGGCGCGGTCTTCGCGGTCCACAGCTGCGTCGTCATCGCGCTCGAGGTGCCGAGCGGCGCGCTCGCGGACACGGTCGGCCGCCGGCGCGTGCTGCTCGTCGGCGCCCTGCTGACGGCGGTCAGCCTCGCGGTCTTCGCAGTTGCCGAGGGGATCGCCGCGTTCATGGGATCGGTCGCGCTCCTGGCGACCGGCCGGGCGCTCATCTCGGGGGCGCTCGAGGCCTGGTACGTCGACTCGCTCAGGAGCCTCGATCCCGCTGCGCCGCTCAGCCACGGGCTGTCGCGCGGCACCGCCGCGGAGGGAGTCGCGATGGCGTTCGGCGCGCTGGCCGGCGGCGCCCTCGTGACGCTCGCCGGCTACGGGGCGGCGGCCATCGCGGGAGCACTGGCGGCGCTGGCATATCTCGCCGCGGTCGCGGCGCTGGTCGGCGAGCCGCGCGTACGCCCGCGTACGTCCGAGGCGCACGAGTCGGTCGCCGCCCGCGCGAGGGAGGTCTTCCGGACCGCGCGGGCCGAGGCCGCCGCATCCGTTGCGGTGCGCGTGGTGTTCCTGACCGGAGTCGCCATGGGGATGTCGTTCACCGCCGTCGAGCTGCTCTGGCAACCGCGGCTCGGCGACCTGCTCGACCACGGCAACGCGCACGGCATCGTGTTCGGCGCGCTCGCGGCCGGCTCGATGCTCGCCGTCGCGGCCGGAGCGAGCGCGAGCCCGACGCTCCGCCGGCGCATCGGCCTTCGACTCGGCTACCTGGTGGCGCTCGCGTTCGGAGCCGTCTGCATCGCTCTGCTCGGAGCGCCCGGATCCCCCGCCGCCTTCGCGCTCGTCTACCTGCTCGCCTATCTCGGCCTCGGTGTCGCCGATCCGATGCACTTCGAGCTGCTGAACGACGCCGTCGGGCCCACCGCCCGCGCTACGCTGATCTCCGCCGAGTCGCTCGCGGCGCAGGGCGGGGCGCTCGGTGCGAACCTGAGCGTCGGAGTTCTCGCCTCCACACGGGGCCCGGGTCTGGCGTGGGCGCTGGCCGGGATCCTGCTCGCGCTGGCCACCGGCGCGGCGGCCGTGCGCCTCTACCAGGTGCGCTCGAGGAAGGTGACCGACCAGAGGATCAGTTGAAGGAGGAGCAGCACGCAGGCCGCGACGAACACCCTCGAGCGCGTCTTGAGGGTGCGGAAGTTCACGCGGCGCGCGATGCGTAGCTCGTCGAGCACGTCCGACTTCGAGATCGACCCTGCGTCGAGCTGCTTGATCCTGTAGCCCGGAATCGTCACCTTCCAGTTCCGCCTGCCGCCTGTCAGCTCGCCCCCCGTGGACTCCTCGGCCGGCATGTCGCCCTCGTCCCGGACCTTCCAGAGCACCCAGATGCACGCCACGATCCCGACCGCCGTCAGGACGAGGGCCCCAACCGCGAGCACATGGTTGTAGTCCCCCCTGAGCGCCTGGCCTCCGAGCAGCGAGGCGACGATGCCACTCGCCGAGAGGACGATGCTGGAGCGCTGGCGCAACTCGCTCAGCACCTGGCCCTGCCGGTCGAGCCCGCGCAGCATCTGCTCCAGAGCGAAGTCGCTCACCCGGTCGCGATACTACGCCCATGGCGGTCCGCTATTTCGCCTACGGAAGCAACATGTCCGAGAAGGTCATGGCGGAGCGCTGTCCTGGTCACACGTCGCTCGGCCGTGCCCTTCTGCCGGACCATCGCCTCGTGTTCAGCCGGCGCTCGATCCGGTCGGGAACGGGCGTCATGGACGTGGCTCCCTCTCCGGGGTCACAGGTGTGGGGAGCGCTGTACGAGCTGGACGAGGACGGCCTCGCGGTCATCGATCGCAAGGAGGGCGCCGGATGGGCGTACGAGCGGGCGCCCGTGATGGTGCTCCCCGAGGGCGAGCCGCCGGAGGTCGAGGCCGTCACGTACCGGGTCATCAGTCCCGAGCCCGTCGAGGTGCCGCCCTCGCGCGAGTACGTCGAGAACCTCATACGCAGCGCGCGCGAGCGCGGGCTGCCGGACCACTACGTCCGGCAGCTCGAGACGTTCAGGGAGCGCGCCGAGGCGGTCTAAGCCGCGCGGTCGGCGCCGCTCGCGGGATTGTCGCGGGCCCAGGCCGCGATCTTGTCGGAGCCGACGACCACCTCGCCGTCGTCGGTCTCGAGCACCGGGACCATGTTCTGGCCGGTGAGGTCGCGGATTTTCCCGCGGGTCGGGTTGACCGCGTCCCCGAGTATGCCCAAGCCGTAGACCTTCTCGACCTCCGGGCTCCAGCCGGCCTTTCGGAGCGCCTCGTGGGCGTTCCGGCATGGATGCCCGCCTGGACGGGGCGAGCGAAAGGTTCCCCAGCAGACGTAGAGCTTCATGGCGCCGACCCTAATCCACGAGCGCCGTGACCGACGCCGGCGCGGGCCGTACGAAGACCCTGTCGCCCACCTCGTGCAGCTGGAGCGAGGGCAGCTGCACCAGCAGTGTCTTGCCGCCCTCGTGGCGGAGCCGGTAGAGCACGTCGTGGCCGCGGAACTCCCGCGCGATGACCTCGGCGTTGCCGCCGGCGTCGCGCGCGCTCAGCTCCAGCTGCTCGGGCCGGACGGCAACATGCACGGAGCCGGTGGCCGGCGCGCGCAGGTCGAACACGCCCAGCTCCGTCTCCACCCCGCTCCCGCGCGCGACCCCCGATAGCACGTTCACCTCGCCGACGAACTGCGCCGCCCAGCGAGTGGCCGGGGAGCCGTAGACCTCGACGGGGGCGCCGACCTGGACGATCTGGCCGTCGCGCATCACGGCGAGCCGGTCGGCGAGCGACAGCGCCTCCTCCTGGTCGTGCGTCACGAGCAGCGCGGTCGCCTCGGCGTCGCGCAGGATCAGCTCCACCTCGCGCCGCAGGCCGGCCCGGAGCGACTGGTCGAGGTTCGAGAAGGGCTCGTCCAGCAGGACCAGCTCCGGCTCCGGCGCGAGCGCCCGCGCCAGCGCCACGCGCTGGCGCTCGCCGCCCGACAGCTCGTACACCGGGCAGCTCGCCTTGTGCTGGAGCCCGACGAGCTCGAGCGTCCGGCGCGTCACGCCATCGCGCTCCTCGCGCGGCCGCGTTGACAGCCCGAACGACACGTTCCCCTCCACGGTCAGGTGCGGGAACAGCGCGTAGTCCTGGAACACCATCCCGACGCGACGCTTCTCCGGCGGCACCATCCGGCCGGGCCCCGCGACGACCTCGTCGGATACCACGACGCAGCCCGCGTCCGGGCGCTCGAAGCCGGCGATCGTGCGCAGGAGCGTCGTCTTGCCGCAGCCGGACGGCCCGAGCACCGCGAGGAGCTCGCCGCGGTCGATGTCCAGGTTCAGCCCGCGCACGGCGGCCACCGCGCCGAAGGACTTGGAGAGCCCGCGGATCCTGACGTGGCTCATGCCGCCACCGCCGCGGCGTCGCGCTCGTCGACCCAGCCGCCCGCGGCCGGCGACGCCTCGACCTCGCTCGCCCCGAGCCGGCCCGAGAGCCGGATCATCAGCGCCACCGGCAGCAGCCCGACCAGCACGATCATCAGCGCAGGCAGCGCCGCCGTCTCGAACAGCGACTCGGTGGTGGCCTGCCAGACGGCGATCGCGAGCGTGTCGCCGCCGAGCGGGCGCAGCAGCAGCGTGGCCGGCAGCTCCTTCATCACCTCGACGAACACGAGCAGCGCGGCGGTGGCGAGGCCGGATCGGAGCAGCGGCACGTGCACGCGCGCGAGCACGTCGAGCTGGTCCGCCCCAAGCCCGCGCGCGGCCTCGTCGAGCTGGCGCGGGATGCGCAGCAGGCTCGACTCGATCGCGCCCCAGGCAAGAGCGAGGAAGCGAACGAGGTAGGCGTAGAAGAGTCCGATCACAGTGCCCGTGAGGAGTAGTCCCGTGCCGAAGACCCCGTCGAGGCGCCGGTCGAGCCAGCCGAGCGGCACGATCACCGCCACGGCGACCACCGAGCCCGGCAGGCCGTATCCGATCGTAGCGGTGCGCGCCGCCGCCGCTGCCGCGCGCGAGCGGCTCGCCCGGGCGCCGTACGCGAGCAGGAGCGCCACCACCGGCACGAGCACGGCGCTCATGCCTGCCAGCAGCAGGCTGTTCCGCACGGCTGAGCCGAACTCCGGCGGCAGCAGCCCGTGCCTGACCGACTCGACCGACCACACGCCGAGCTGCACGAGTGGCGCTCCCACCACCACCGCGACGAGCGCGAGCGGCAGCACGGCGGCCGCCAGGGCGGCCAATCCGCGGAGGCGCACCGGGCGCACGACGTCGCCGCGGGCCGCCAGCTGTGCGTGGCGCGCTCGGCCGCGCGCCAGCCGCTCGAGGGCCAACAGCGTAAGCGTCACCGAGACGAGCAGCGTGGCGAGCTGCATCGCGGCGTCGCGGTCGAAGGCCTCGAACCAGACCCGGTAGATCGCGTCCGTGAACGTGCGGACGCCCAGCAGGTTCACGGTGCCGAAGTCGGCGAGCGCCTCCATCAGCGCGAGCGCCACGCCGCCGAGGATCGCCGGGCGCGCCAGCGACAGGCCCACGCGGAGGATCGCCTGCGCGCGCGAGAGCCCGAGCCCGCGCGCCGCCTCGATGAGCGTGCGCGACTGGCTCAGGAACGCGGCGCGCGCGAGCAGGTAGACGTACGGGTAGAGCACGAGCGTGAAGACGCAGACGGCGCCGAACGTCGAGCGGATGCCCGGCACGTCGAGGCCGAGCGCGAACAGCGTGAACACGTAGCCCGGCATCGCGAGCGGCAGCACGAGCGCCCACTCGATCCAGCGCCGCCCGGGGAACTCGAAGAACGAGACGAGTACGGCCAGCCCGGTCCCGAGCAGGAGCGTGCCGCTCCCGACTCCGAGCAGGATCCAGGCCGTGGCGCTGACCGCCTCGGGCAGGAACCCGGAGAACTCGCTGAGCCCGCCGGGGGCGAGCGCGAATGAGAGCGGGAGGCCGACCAGCGGGCCGGCCACCAGCAGTGCGCAGAGGACGGTCGCCCTCAGTCCCACCCCACCGCGTCCATCAGCTTGAGCGCCTCGCCGAGGCGCGGGCCGGCGCCGGCCACGTCGATCATGTCGCGCTTGAAGGTCCCGAAGCGTGCCATGACAGGATCGGGCTTCACGCCCTCGACGGCCGGATACTCGTGGTTGTTCTCGACGAAGATCTCCTGCTGGCTCGGCTCGCGCAGGAAGTCGATCAGCTCACGCGCTTTCGCGGCGTGGTCCGACCCGCGGACCACCCCGAGGCCGGACAGGTTGACCTGGGTGCCGCGCCCGTCCTGGTCGGCCCACACGGGCGCGACCGGGAACTTCGGGTTGTCCGCCAGCTCGCGGCCCAGGTAGTACGAGTTCGTGAGGCCCACGTCGCAGTCGCCGTCGGCGATCTTCTCGAGCACGTCGGTGTCCGAGCCGAAGATCTTCGGGTCGTTCGCCATCCAGCGCCGCAGCATGCGCTCGGTGGCGGCGCGGCCGTCCTTGGCGAGCCGGTCGGCCACGAACGAGACGTTGTACTCGCTGGTGCCGGAGCGGAGACACAGCTTCCCCTTCCAGCGCGGATCGCCGAGGCCCTCGTAGGTGGTCACGTCGTTCGCCCCGACGCGCTCGGTGGAGCGCATGATCGTCCGCGCCCGCAGCGTGAGCGGCTTCCAGGAGTCGATCAGCCCGGCGTGCTGGGCCCGCCACAGGTTGGCCGCGTCGACCGTGATGAGGACGTCGGCCGGCGTGTTCGAGCCCTCGGACTCCAGCCGCTCGTAGAGCTCCGAGGCGTCGCCGCCGCGAATGGTCAGGTCGGTGCCCGTTTTCTTGGCGAAGTCCTCGAACGGCTTCTCCTCGCCGTAATGGGAGCGCGCCGAGTAGAGCACGAGCCCGTCCGAGGATGAGCCCGAGGTGGCGAGCACCACGCCCACGAACGCGGCAACCATCAGCGCGGCACCGCCTATGACGAGAGCTAGGAGAGTGCGGCGCGACATCTAGTCCTGCTTGCCCGAGCCGGTCTCGGTGCCGGTCGTCTCGGTGCCGTTCGTCTCGGTGCCGGTGGTGCCCGTCGTCTCGGTCGCCGTCGTCTCCGTGCCTGTCTCGCCCTCGAACTTGACGTCCCCGGAGCGGTCCTCACCGCACGCCGAGATGCCGATCGCGGCCCCGCCTCCGAGGGCCGCCGCGATGGCGAGCGTGACCGTCCTCCTGAGCATGTGCGTTAGGGTAGCCTAACTCCTACCTGGGGGGTCTGGAAAGCCGCCCGGCGCGCTATCCTGGGAGACGTATGGCAGCCACTGACAAGACCCGCGTCCAGAAGCCCAGCCCGATCAAGGAAAACGAGCAGGGACAGCTCGTGGCGAAGACGGGCATCTCCCGCGAAGTCATCGAGGAGCTCTCCAAGATCAAGGGCGAGCCGGACTGGATGCGCGAGAAGCGGATCAAGTCCTACGAGATCTTCGAGCGCAAGCCGATCCCGACCTGGGGCGTCGACCTGTCCGACCTCGACCTCTCGTCGCTGGTCCTCTACTCCCCGCCCGAGGCCGGCCGCTACGACAGCTGGGACGACGTCCCGCAGGAGCAGAAGGACACCTTCGAGAAGCTCGGCATCCCGCAGGCGGAGCGCGAGCACCTCGCGGGCGTCGTGGGCGTGTGGCGCCAGGAGCCCTTCTACGAGGGGCTGAAGAAGGAGTACGCGGACCTCGGCATCCTCTTCTGCGCGATGGACACGGCGGTCACCGAGCACGAGGACCTGGTCCGCGAGTACTTCATGAAGAAGTGCGTCCCGCCGCAGGACAACAAGTTCTCGGCGCTGCACGGCGCGGTCTGGTCAGGCGGCTCGTTCCTGTACGTGCCGAAGGACGTGAAGGTCGACCTCCCGCTCCAGGCCTACTTCCGCATGGAGGGCTCGGGCGAGGGCACCTTCGAGCACACGCTGATCATCGCCGACGAGGGCTCCGACGTGAACTACATCGAGGGCTGCACGGCCCAGACCTACTCGGTCAACTCGATGCACTCCGCGGTCGTCGAGATCTTCGTCAAGGAGGGCGCGAAGGCGCGCTACACGACCGTCCAGAACTGGTCGAAGGACGTCTTCAACCTGAACACCAAGCGCGCGATCGTCGAGGCGCACGGCACCGTCGAGTGGGTTGGCGGCTCCATGGGCGCCAAGAAGGTCATGCTCTACCCCGGCTCCTTCCTGATGGGAGAGGGCGCGCGCGCCGACCACCTCAACGTGGGCGTCGCGTCCGGCGACGTGTGGAAGGACACCGGCGCGAAGGTCGTGCACCTGGCGCCGAACACGACCTCCAACATCCTCGCGAAGTCGATCTCGAAGGACGGCGGGATCATGGGCTACCGCGGCCTCGTCCGCATGGGCCACAACTCGCAGGGCTCGAAGGCCCACGTGCAGTGCGACGGCCTCATGATGGACGACCGCTCGCGCTCCGACACCTGGCCCGACATCCAGATCCAGAACCCGCACGTAACCGTGGCCCACGAGGCCGTGGTCGGCAAGATCTCCGACGAGCAGCTCTTCTACCTGCAGTCGCGCGGCCTCACCGAGGAGGAGGCCGCGGCGATGATCGTGAACGGCTTCATCGAGCCGGTCACGAAGGAGCTGCCGATGGAGTACGCCGTCGAGCTGAATCGCCTGATCCAGCTCGAGATGGTCGACTCGATCGGCTAGCGCCGGGCCTCAACAATGCCGGGCGTCATGCCGATGGCCTGAGGGTGAGCGTCAACGACCTCGTCCTCGTCCAGGGCATGGAGGACACCAAGCTCGCGCTCGCGCGCTGGAACCGCGAGCCCGGCGCGGCGCTCCGGCCCTGGTGCCTGCTCAGCGCCGCCATCGCGGTGGCGCTGCTGGTCGCCGTCTACGGGGTGGCCAAGGTCACGACGCCCGACCGGACCTACTACCTGATCCCGGGCTACAACGCGGACGCGACGCTCGTCGACTACGTCCACGTCCTGATCCGCAACTCGCTCGTGCTCGCGCTGCACGCCCTCGCCTGCGTCGCGGGCTTCATGGCCGGCAGCTCGCTGCCGCTGTCGGCGTCGCACCGGAGCGGCGTGTCGAGGTGGGTTCACGAGAAGGCGGGCCCGCTTGCGATCGGGTTCGTGGTCTGCGCCACGCTTTTCTCGCTCTGCACGCAGGCCTACGTGATCGGCGGCGGCGCGGCCTCGATGGCCGGCCAGATCGGCACGAGCCCGGCGAACCTCCTGCTCGCGCTGCTCCCCCACGCCCTGCCCGAGCTGTTCGCCCTGTTCCTGCCGCTCGCGGCGTGGATGGTGGCGAGCCGCCGCGGCCACTGGCACGAGCTCCTCGCGGCGACGTTCGTGACGGTGTCGATAGCCGTGCCGATCCTGCTCGCGGCGGCGGCCGTCGAGGTCTGGGTCACGCCCCACATCCTCGCGGGACTCGGCAGCTGAACGCGAGAGGGGCGGCCGTGTGGCCGCCCCTCCGCGATCGATTGGCTTGCGAGCGAGGCGCTAGCCGATGGTCCTGGTGGCGGTGCTCTTCGCGCCGGACTCGTCGATGAACGTGACGCGCACGGTCCGCGTCCCGCCCTTGCGGCCGACGAGCGAATAGAAGCCAACCCGCCGCGTGGCGGATGCCGCCGGCACGCCGTTCTGGACCCGCACCAGGCCGGTCAGCTTCGTGATGCGGGAGGTGACCTCCACGACCGCGTTGTCGAGGCCGCCCGGGTGCGCGAGCGTGTCCGGCACCGTGAAGCGGAGCTCCGAGGTCGGAATGCGCTGGATCTTCGTGTCGTAGAAGGGCGCCGCGAGCGCCTCGTGGACAGGGATCGGGCAGTCCGGCGGATCCGTGTCGATGCGGATCGCGATGCCTCCGCGCCTCCTGATCTGGGTCACCGTAGCCGGGAAGCGCGGGTCGCCGTTCGAGATGTTGATCAGCGTCAGCTTGACGTTGCACGGGAGCTTCTGGTTCCGATCGGTGGGCGAGCCCGCCAGGTTGTTGATCGTGCCGGTGCCGACCTTGGCCCTGCGGCACGCCGAGCTGAGCTGTGCCGGATCGACCACGTTCGGATCGGTTGCCTGGTTGAACGGGCAGCGCGGCCGCGACTTCGGGAAGGCGAACGTTCCCTCGATGGCGATGCGGTACTGGCGGACGACGAACGGGCGCTTGTTCTCCGTGTCGCCGACGCGGTAACCGAAGTTCAGCTTGGTCGGGACGGGCTTCGCCCGGGTGCCCTTGCCGGCCGAGGTGGCCGCCATGTGCACCTGGTAGGTGTTCGCAGCGATTGCCACGCCGGCCACGGCCAGCACCGCGGCAAGCGCAAGCGCTGCGATCCAAAGCTTTCGCATTCCTCCTCCTCCTGAGGGGTCAGACGGGTACAGACAAAAGCGAGGGGGGTCACCTTATAACAACCGCGCGGACCCGCACAGTTGCCATTCTCCGGACCGTGCGCCCGCCCGAGGAAGCCGAGATCTACGCGCCCGAGTTCCCGCGCGAGCTCGAATGGCTGAACGTCGCGTTCCTCAGAATGAACACGCTGATGGGGCGGGGCGCTGTCCTTGTCGAGTTCTGGGACTTCGCGCGCGTCAACTCGCTCCGCACGCTGCCCTACTTGAAGGAGTGGCACGACCGCTACTCGGGCGAGGGGCTCCGCGTGATCGGCGTGCACACGCCCGGCTACTCGTTCGGGCGCGACCGCGACACGGTGGCGCGGGCCGTCGAGCGGCTCGAGATCCCGTACGCGGTGGCGCTCGACCCGGCCTACGAGGTCTGGCAGCTCTACGGGAACAAGGGCTGGCCCGGCCGCTACCTCTTCGACCGGACCGGGAAGCTGGCGCTGATCCACTACGGCGAGGGCGAGTACGACGACACCGAGCGGGCGATCGGCGAGTGCCTCGCCATCGAGGTGGAGCCGATGGCGCCGCTCCGCCCGGAGGACGAGCCGGGCGTCCTGCTCGAGCCGCAGACGGCCGACATCGTCCTGCCCGCGGACCGCGAGCGCCTCGACCTGGTGCGCGACTGGACCGACGGCGAGGATTGGATCGCCGCCGCCGACGCGGGCGCGGCAGCGACGTTCAGCTACCGCGCCGGCGCCGCCTTCGCGGCGCTGTCGGAGGGCGGCATCGAGCCCGGGCTCTACGAGGTGGATGGGACCGTCGAGGCGGAGTCGCCGGGACTCCGCCTGCACGGCGTGCAGTTCACGCCTGTGCCGCCAGGGCCTTCCTGATCTCCTTCGGGAGCATGAAGCGGACGTCCTCCTGGACGACCTCGAACTCGGACACGTCCGTGGTGCCGCGCGCGCGGAAGAAGTCGATGAGGTGCTGCACGAGCTCCTCCGGGGCGCTCGCTCCGGACGAGATCCCGACCACGCGCTTCCCCTCGAGCCACTCCTCCTGGACCTGGCTCTCGTTGTCGATCAGGTGCGACTCGGCGCCGTGGTCGCGCGCGACCTCCACCAGCCGGTTCGAGTTCGACGAGTTGCGTGAGCCGATCACCAGCACCAGGTCGCACTCGCGCGCCATCTGGCGCACGGCGAGCTGGCGGTTGGTCGTCGCGTAGCAGATGTCGTCGGACTTCGGGCCCGTGATGTTCGGGAAGCGCTCGTGCAGCCGCCGGATGATGCGGTCGGTCTCGTCGACGCTGAGCGTGGTCTGCGTGAGGTAGGCCACGCGGTTCGGATCGGGCAGCTCCAGCCGGTCGACGTCCTCCTCGGTCTCGACGAGCACGAAGTGGTCGGGCGCCTCGCCCATGGTGCCCTCGACCTCCTCGTGGCCCTCGTGACCGATGAGCACGATCATGTAGCCCTCGGCCGCGAACTTCTTGGCCTCCACGTGCACCTTCGTGACCAGCGGGCAGGTGGCGTCGATCGTGGTGAGCCGGCGCGCCTCGGCGTTGGCGTGCACGGCCGGGGAGACACCGTGCGCCGAGAAGACGACGGTCTCGCCCTCCGGCACCTCGGTCTCCTCGTCCACGAAAACCGCGCCGCGCTCGCGGAGCTGCTCGACGACGTGTTTGTTGTGGACGATCTCCTTGCGCACGTACACGGGCGGCCCGTACAGCTCGAGCGCGCGCTCGACCGTCTGCACGGCGCGGTCGACGCCCGCGCAGTAGCCGCGCGGCGCGGCGAGCAGCAGCTTTTCGGGAGCGGCGGCCATCTCCGCCCGGAGGCTAGCGATCAGAGCTCTCTCAACAGCTCGAACACCGACTCGCCCACCGCGTCCACGCTCCGCTCCGAGACCGCCGTAATGTCGTCGCAGCGACGGTGCCAGCAGGGGAAGTCGAAGTCGATCAGGTCGATCGACGGGACGCCCTCGCGCGCGAACGGGGTGTGGTCGTCGATCACCGCGCCGGACACACCGGGCGGGAAGGTGCGGCCGGCGCCCACGCGCCCGGCCGCGGCGCGCAGCTTCCGCCACAGCCCGGGCGCCGAGTTCGCCTCGCGCGGGATCGAGAGCCGCCTGTCGCCGACGAAGTCGAGCAGGATCATCGCGCGGGCATCGGCGAACGCCGGCGCGGCCACCTTGCTGCCGCGCAGTCCGCGCTCCTCGAAGTCGCTGTTCGACACGCCGCGCGGCGCTTCCTCGCCGTCGAAGAACACGAACCGCACCGTGTGGCGCGGGCGTTTGATCATCCGCGCGAGCTCCGCGCTCACCGCTGTGCCGGAGGCGCCGTCGTTCGCTCCGACGAAGCCGGGGAGATCCTTCGTGTCGTAGTGCGCGCCCACGACCACGTAGCCCGGCTCCCTCCCGCGCACAGTGCCGATCACGTTGCGGAGCCCGCCGGGCACCTGCTGGTAGCGGCCGCCGGGGGCGATCCGCTTCAGGAGGCGCGCCAGCCGCCGTGACTCCGGCGAGCCGGCCGGCCGCGGGCCCAGCTCGACCTGGCGGCGCAGCAGGCGGAACGCGGCCGCGCCGTCAAAGCGGTTCACGTCCACGGCGGCCGGGCGCGCGGGGCTGCCGTCGGCGTCGTGGTCGCCCGTGAACGGCAGGTTGTCGGTGGCCACGAGGGCCACCAGCGTGATTCCGAGCGCCACCTGAACCGCGAGCACGATCGCCAACAGCTTCACAGAGCCGATTGTCCCGAGTAGGCTCCCCGCCGTGGCGCAGCAGGGTCACAAGGACCGCCTGACGGCGGTCGATGCCTCCTTCCTCGCTCAGGAGAAGCAGTCATCGCACATGCACGTCGGGGCGCTCGTCATCTTCGACGGGCCGCCGCCGGGCCGCGACGACTTCCGCGCGCATCTCAGTGCGCGGCTGTCACGGGTGCCGCGCTACCGGCAGAAGCTGGCGTTCCCGCCGCTCGAGGCCGGGCGGCCGTTCTGGGTCGACGACCCCGACTTCAACCTCGACTATCACGTGCGCCACACCGCGCTCCCGAAGCCCGGAAGCGAGGACCAGCTGCGCAAGCTCGCCGGCCGGATCTTCTCGCAGCGGCTCGACCGCTCGAAGCCGCTCTGGGAGACCTGGATCGTGCACGGCCTCGACGGCGGGCGCTTCGCGCTGATCTCGAAGACGCACCACTCGCTCGTCGACGGGGTCGCGGGCGTGGACATCGCCACGGTCCTGTTCGACCTCTCCCCCGTTCCGGACGAGCCGGAGGGCGACGACAACTGGACTCCGTCGGCCGAGCCATCGGACGTGGAGCTGGTGGCCGAGGGCGTGCGCGGGCTCGTGCGAACTCCGTTCAACCTGGCCGGGCGCGCGCTGGGCGCTCTTCAGCATCCCGGCGAGGCGCTCGTGCGCGTGCGCGACGCGGCGGAGGGCCTCGGCGAGGTCATCTGGGCGGGGCTGAACCCGGCGCCGGATGTGCCGCTGAACGTCGAGATCGGCCCCCACCGGCGCGTGCGCTGGCTGCAGAGCCGCCTGGCGGACTTCAAGGAGGTCAAGAACGGGCTCGGCGGCACCGTCAACGACGCCGTGCTCGCGGTCGTGGCCGGGGCGCTGCGGCGCTGGCTGCACGACCGCGGCGTGCGCACCGAGGGCGTGGAGCTGCGCGCGCTCGTGCCAGTCTCGATCCGGTCCGAGGACGAGCGCGGCGCGCTCGGGAACCGCATCGCGGTGATGCGCGGCCCGCTGCCCGTATACGTGGACGACCCCGTGGAGCGGCTGCGGCTCGTGCGCGAGGGGATGGGCGACCTCAAGGAGTCGAAGCAGGCGCTCGGCGCCGAGGTGATCACGGGCCTGACCGACTTCGCGCCTCCCACGCTCCTCGCCCAGGCGTCGCGGCTCAACTTCTCGACCCGGCTGTTCAACCTGATCGTCACGAACGTGCCGGGGCCGCAGTTCCCGCTCTACCTGCTGGGGCGCGAGATGGAGGACATCGTCCCGATCGCGTTCCTCCCCGAGGACCACGCGCTCGCGGTGGCGATCATGAGCTACAACGGCAAGGTCGACTTCGGGCTGCTCGCCGACTACGACGCGATGCCCGACCTCGACGCGTTCGCGGCGCACCTCGAGGAGTCGCTCGCCGAGCTGCTGGCGGCGGCGCGCAAGGCCGGTCGCGCGCGCGCTCGCTCGAACGGGCGCAAGAAGGACGGCACGCCGGGCAGCGCGCGGACGAAGACGACCACCTCGTGACCCGCCCTGCCCTCGCGCTCGCGCGGGTGGAGCAGCCGGGCCGATGAGCGAGGAGCGCGCCGACGTCGGTGCCGTCGAGCTCGTCTACGAGACGATCGGCGACCGCTCGGACCCGCCGTTGCTGCTCATCATGGGCCTCGGGATGCAGCTCATCCACTGGGACCTCGAGTTCTGCGAGCTGCTCGCCGAGCGCGGCTTCCGGGTGATCCGCTTCGACAACCGCGATACGGGGCTGTCGACCAAGATCCGCGGCCCGGTGCCGAACGTCATGCGGCTGATGGCGGGGCTGCCGGTCCGGGTGCCCTACCTGCTCGACGATATGGCCACGGACACCTTCGGGCTTCTCGACCACCTCGGGATCGAGCGTGCCCACGTGGTCGGCGCCTCGATGGGCGGCATGATCGCGCAGACGATGGCGATCCGGGAGCCGCGGCGGGTCCTCTCCCTGGGCTCGATGCTGTCGACCACCGGCGACCGGCGCGTGGGCACCCCGAAGCTGCGCGTGTGGAGCATCCTGATGCGGCGGGCGCCGCAGGACCGCGACGCGTACATCGCCTACTTCACGCGCATCTTCCGGATGATTGGCTCGCCGGGCTACCCGGACGACGACGAGCGCATCCGCAAGCGCGCGGCCGCGACCTACGACCGCTGCCATTACCCGGCCGGAACGGCACGCCAGCTGGCGGCGGTCCTCGCGTCCGGGTCGCGCACGGCCGCGCTCCGGGAGCTCGACCTGCCGACCGTGGTGATCCACGGCGAGTCCGACCCGCTAGTGCCGCTCCGCGCCGGCCGCGCAACCGCCGCCGCAATCCCCGGCGCCGAGCTGATCACGATCCAGGGCATGGGCCACGACCTGCCGAAGGAGCTGTGGCCGACGCTCGTGGCGGCGATCGCGAAGAACGCGGAGCGGGCGACGACTCGTCAGGCGGCGTAGCCCGAACAACGGGCATTGAGGGGAGCGACAATCCTGCCTAAGGGTTGGATGCCAACCCCAAACAGGACCGTCGACCCAACCCACCCTTCACCGCGGTCGTTCCCGGACGCGGTGCTCCGGCGCCAGCTCCTTGGCCAACCTGAGCGTCTCCAGGTCGACTTCGGCGTCGATCAGGTCGTACTGCCGTGCGTATTCGGTGACGATGGCGTCGCGGACGGCGGGCCAATCGGCGCTGGGCGTCTCCGCGCGCACCGAGCCCGTCACCGCGGGCTCCCAGTCGAGGCCGAGCGCGGCGTAGACCGGCTCGAGCACCTCGTTGATCCGGTCGTCTCCCTCGACGACCAGGACCACTCCGGTATGGGATCCGCCGCCGACGATGCGCTGCCCGATGCCGGCCAGCTTCGCGGCCGCGCGCGCGTTCACGCTGTAGCGGCCGGGGCAGTACTCGCCCGCGACCTCGCCCACCCGCGCATCCACGCCGAGCCGCGCCAACGCTCGCGCGAGCCGCCCCGCCGTCGCCTTGAAGCGTGCGTGGATGCCGGCGCGCGGCTCGTCGTCCGGCACGGCATGCCCGATCTCCATCGTCCCGTCGTGGAAGATCGCGGCACGGCCACCGGCGAGGCGGAGCGTCGCCTCGAAGCCGTGCTCGCGAGCCGCCCGGACGGCCGCGGTGTAACCGGGCGCGACGGCGTCCCGCTTCGCGAACGCAACCGTGGTCCCGGGGTGCGCGATCCGGAGGGTCTCCGGTAACTCTCGCGCGGCCACTCGGAACATGAGCGCACGCGAAACGGCCGCATCGAGAGCGGGATCGTCCGCGAAGGAGTCCTCGAGAAGTCGCAGGCGACGCACGCGGGAACTATGTCGGACGCAGACGAACGGCAGCGGTGAACGAGGGGCTCCTAGACGAACGGCAGCGGTGAGGGAGGGGCTCCCAGACGAACGGCAGCGGTGAGGGAGGGGCTCCCAGACGAACGGCAGCGGTGAAGGAGGGGCTCCGTCACTTATGCGCTATATACGCGCTTAGTGCGTATCCGGTTCCGTCAGGTAGCGGCTCTACGGTCGGCCGATGCCTCGTCCAGACTGGCCGGCGACGATCATGGAGTTCCAGGAGCGCTTCGCGAGCGAGGCCGCCTGCCTCGACTAC
>Ga0126312_10000553_pt1 | contig 22802 bp, 18 predicted proteins | sample Plot104A_FD_92537 | JGI IMG/M metagenome (GOLD analysis project Ga0126312, IMG submission 92537) | Serpentine soil microbial communities from UC McLaughlin Reserve, CA, USA - Plot104A | ecosystem: Environmental > Terrestrial > Soil > Grasslands | place: USA: UC McLaughlin Reserve, Lake County...
CCGGCGGATGGCGAAGATCCTGCCCGAGCGACTCTCGTACGACTACGTCGGCCGGCAGCTCCGGGCGGCCCCCGGCGAGGGCTACGCCGCAGCCCATAAGCGCGAGCAGTCCCGCATCGTGCGGGTAGCGCTCGACCTGGAGCACGACCGCCTCGAGCCGGACAGCTCGGCGCAGCGGCCGGTGATGTAGGCCGCGTCGTTCTATGCCGGCGCGGTGAAGCGCGAACGACCGGCTCCGTTCGGCGCTTCCGGCCCACCAGGTACGACGACGACCGGACACGGCGCCCGCCGCATGACCTCGATCGCGGTGCCGCCGGCGACCACTCCGCGCGCGGAAGCGGAGACGCGCGAGGCGATCACGAGCAGATTAGTGCCGTTCCAGGCCTCCCTGACGATCATGTCTCCGGGCTGTCCCTCGGCGACCACCACCTCGGGACGCAGCTCATCCGGCACGGACTCGGCCGCTTCGCGAAGAAAGCGAAGGAGGTCCGCGCGCCGGCGCTCGAACGCCTGCTCCGGGCTGCGGCGCGGGTGATAGAGGAGATCAGTCCTTCCGACCTCAAGCGGCGACACGATTCCCACAAGCCTCAGAGAGGCGCCAGCCGAACCCGCGATGCCCGCGGCCTCCTCGAGCCCGCGTGCCGACTCCTTCGAGCCGTCGTATGCGACCGCGACGACGCGCAGGTCGGTCGCCACGTCGCGAAAGCCCTTCGGCGCCACCGCGAGCGCACACGGCGCCTCGTAGACGAGACCGTCCGCAACGCTCCCAGGGACAAGCCTGCCAACGTCTTCGGAACGCGAGGACCCGACGACGATGAGATCGGCGTTCATCCCCTCAGCGCACTGATGGAGCCCCTTCGCCGCGGAGCGACCCCTGATCGCCCGCGGGTCGACCCAGGCGACCTTCGTACTGATCAGCGCGTCTCTCCAATGGGTCGCAGCGGGCGGCTCGGCATCGGACACCACGCACGCCGCCACCCCGGCGGCGTCCGGCGCACGCAGGAGCCCGGCGAGCGCCAGTGCATCGTGCGCCTCGGCTCCGCCGTCCCACCCGATCACGATCCTGCGGTACATCCCGGCTCCTTCCATCGCGGGACCCATGGTCGCCGGGCGCGCCGCGGAATCCATCGGTGGGCGACCGCAGCTCCGATCCGGGTTTTTCCGCGGGGCGGGTTCAGCCTCGGTCGAGCAGCGCGCGGGTCTCCGCGGCCATCTGGAGCTCCTCTCGTGCCGTGACGACGAAGACCGCCGTTCGCGCGCCGGCATCGATGCGCACGTCGCCGGCCGCCTCCTTGTTGCGGGCGGCGTCCAACTCGACGCCCAAGAACTCGAGACCCTCGCAGACCCCCGCCCGCACCCGTGGCGCGTTCTCGCCCACGCCGGCGGTGAAGACGATCGCATCCACACCGCCCATCGCCGCGGCCATCGCCGCTATTCCGGCGCGCAGCCGGTGGAGGTAGACGTCAAGCGCGAGGCGAGCGTGACCGTCACCCTCGTCCGCGGCGTCGAGCACGTCACGCATGTCACCTGAGCGCTCCGACAGGCCAAGCAGCCCCGACCGGTGCTCGAGCGCCTCGCGCACGGCCGCGGGACCGCCGGCTCGCTCTGCCAGGAGAAGCAGGGCGCCAGGGTCGACGCTCCCGCTGCGAGTCGCCATCACGAGACCCTCGTTGGGGGTCATCCCCATGGTGGTGTCAACCGAGCACCCACCCGCCACGGCGGCGAGCGAGGCGCCCGCACCCAGGTGGCACACCACGACCCGCAGGTCCGCGATCGGGCGCGACAGCAGCTCCGCCGCCCGCCGGCTGGCGGAGGCATAGCTAAGCCCGTGGAAGCCGCTCCGACGCACCCCGTGGCGCTCGCGCCACTCCCGGGGGATCGCGTAGGCCGCGGCCGCCTCCGGCAGGGAGCGGTGGAACGCGGTGTCGAGACACGCGACCTGCGGAAGCGCCGGTCGGAGACGCAGGAGCTCGCGCGCACAGGCGATCGCGAGCTCGGTGTGAAGGGGGGCGATGACGGTCGCCTCGGAGATCTCCTGAAGCGCGCGCTCGTCGAGCAGCGCATGGTCACCCAGCCGCCCGCCATGGACGAAGCGGTGCGCCACGGCGTCGAACGGTGGGAGCTCGTCGAGAAGACCGGATAGCCTGCCCCTGTCGCCCGCAGAGAGGTCGCCGCCCCCGATCACCCGGTCCTCCCCGCTGATCAGCCGCAGCTTGAGGCTGCTGGAGCCGGAGTTGACGGCGAGGACGTCGAGTGGGTGGGTCAGCCGTGAGGCCAGGTCCACTCTCTGACGTCCGGAGGGTCCTCTCCGTGGCGACGGGTGTACTCCCGGTGGCGCAGCCGCTCGTCGACCATCCGCTGTCGCAGGTGAGTCGCGCGGACCCCGAGGCCCGGAACCCGGTCGATGACGTCCATGACTAGATGGAAGCGGTCCAGGTCGTTGAGCATGACCATGTCGAAGGGCGTGGTGGTGGTGCCCTCCTCCATGTAGCCACGCACGTGCAGCTGATCGTGCCCAGCTCGACGATAGGTCAGGCGGTGGATCAGCCAGGGGTAGCCGTGGAAGGCGAAGATCACGGGCCGGTCCCGCGTGAAGAGCGCGTCGTAATCTCGATCCGAGAGCCCGTGGGGGTGCTGGGACTCGGGCTGCAGCCTCATCAGGTCGACGACGTTGACGACCCGCACCCTGATCTCCGGAAGATGCTCGCGGACCAAGTCTGCGGCGGCGAGCGTCTCGAGTGTCGGGATGTCGCCGGCGCACGCGAGCACCACGTCGGGCTCGGAGCCCTCGTCGCTGCTTGCCCATTCCCAGCTGCCGATGCCGCGCGCGCAGTGGGCGACCGCGTCGTCGATCGAGAGGTAGTCGAGCGCCGGCTGCTTGCCGGCGACGATGACGTTGATGTAGTGGCGGCTGCGCAGGCAGTGGTCGGCCACCGACAGCAGGCAGTTCGCGTCCGGCGGCAGGTAGACCCGTATCACCTCGGGCTTCTTGTTCACGACGTGGTCGATGAAGCCCGGGTCCTGGTGCGAGAACCCGTTGTGGTCCTGGCGCCAGACGTGCGAGCTGAGCAGGTAGTTGAGCGAGGGAAGCGGGCGGCGCCAGGAGATCTGCCGACTGACCTTCAGCCACTTCGCATGCTGGTTGAACATCGAGTCGACGATGTGGATGAAGGCCTCATAGCAGTTGAAGATGCCGTGCCGGCCGGTGAGCACGTAACCCTCGAGCCACCCCTGGCAGAGGTGCTCCGAGAGCACCTCCATCACGCGGCCGTCCGGTGACACGTGGTCGTCCGTCGGCAGGATCTCCGCCTCCAGCACCCGATCGGTCGCCTCCAGCACGGCGCCGAGCCGGTTGGAGGCGGTCTCGTCGGGCCCGAAGACCCGGAAGTTACGTCCCTCCTCGTTCATCCGCATGACGTCGCGCAGGTAGGCGCCGAGCACGGTCGTCGCCTCGCTCGACGTCACCGCCGGCCGCGGCACTTCTATCGCGTAATCGCGGAAGTCGGGCAGGAACAGGTCACGCGTCTGCCGGCCGCCGTTCGAGTGGCGATTCGAGCCCATGCGCCGCTCTCCCTCGGGCGCCATCGAGGCGATCTCAGACCGCAGCGTCCCGCGCTCGTCGAAGAGCTCGTCCGGCCTGTAGCTGCGCAGCCACTCCTCGAGCTGGGCCAGGTGCCCCGCATTGCCCCGCACATCCTTGAGCGGCACCTGGTGGGAGCGGAATGAGCCTTCTGCGGGAAGCCCGTCGACCTCCTTCGGACCGGTCCAGCCCTTCGGGGTGGCGAGCACGATCGCAGGCCAGCGCGGCCGTTCGCCGCGGCCGTCCTCTCGGGCCCGACGCTGGATCGCGCGGATCCGCGCCACCGCCGCCTCGAGGGTCGCGGCCATCTGCTGGTGCATCCGCTCCGGCTCGGCGCCCTCGACGAACACCGGCTCGTAGCCGTACCCGGAGAGCAGGTCACGCAGCTCATCACGGGGAATGCGGGCGAGCACTGTCGGGTTGGCGATCTTGTAGCCGTTCAGGTGGAGGATCGGCAGCACCGCACCGTCGCGCACCGGGTCGAGGAACTTGTTGGAGTGCCAGCTGGCCGCGAGCGGGCCGGTCTCTGCCTCGCCGTCGCCCACAACGCAGCAGACGAGCAGGTCCGGGTTGTCGAACGCGGCACCGAAGGCATGCAGCAGCGAGTAACCGAGCTCGCCGCCCTCGTTGATCGAGCCCGGCACCTCCGGGGCCACGTGGCTCGGCACCCCGCCTGGGAACGAGAACTGGCGGAACAGCGCGCGCATCCCGGCCTCATCCTGGGTGATGTGCGGGTAGGCGTCGGTGTAGCTCCCCTCGAGGTATGTGGCGGCAGTCAGCGCCGGCGCGCCGTGGCCCGGGCCCGTCACGTAGAGCGCATCGAGATCGTGCCGCTTGATGACCCGGCTCAAGTGCACGTACACCAAGCTCAGTCCCGGCGCCGTGCCGAAGTGGCCCAGCAGGCGCGGCTTCACGTGCTCGGGCCTCAGCGGCTCACGCAGGAGCGGGTTGTCGAGCAGATAGATCTGGCCGACCGAGAGGTAGTTGCAGGCACGCCAGTAGGCGTCGAGCTTCTCGACCTCGTCGGGAGCCAGCGGGCTGTCCGCGAGTTCCTCCGCCATACCCCTCACTGATAGCGCAGAGCCTCCGACGGATAGACACGTGACGCTCGTCTTGCGGGGGCCAAGGTCGCGAGCAGGGAGGCGACGTAGACGCCCGCGAAGATCACGATCAGATTGATCCACGGGACTGTGAACTCGAGGTTGTCCCAGCTCGACTGGCTCGCCGAGTCCGAGATCACGTTGAACGCGAGGATGAGGCCCAGCACAGTGCCCACGAGGATGGCGGAAGCCGCCAGGAACGACGACTCGAGCAGCAGCGAGAGTTGAATCATCCCGCGGCGGAAGCCGATCGCGCGCAGCACGCCGATCTGCTGACGCCGTTCGACCACCGAGCGCGCGGTGATCACGCCGAGCGCCGCCACTCCGATCACGAGCCCGAGGCCCATGAAACCTTGGATGATCAGGTTGAAGGTGCGCGAGGTGCCGGTCACGTCGTCGAGCAGGTGCTGAATCGAGGCGGCCTCCATCCCGTTCGCCAGAAAGCTGGCCTCGAGGCGCTTGGCCACTGCCCCGGAGTCGACACCGGGCGCGACCTTGAAGTAGTGGACCGTGGGTCGGACCCGATCCCCGAAGGCGGACAGCGACCGCTGGGAGGTGGAGATGCCGGCCATGGCGAGCGGTGCGGTCTCCTTGAGCACGCCGATGACCGTCAGCCGGATCTCCTTACCACTCTGCGGGTCGCGGACCCGGACCGGAACCGGATCGAAGCGCTTGTCCTCGAGGTAGAAGCCGCTCAGCCTGAAGTCGGGCAGCACCGCGCCGGTGTTGTAGTTCGAGCGGCGTGGCACCACCACGCTGTCCACTACCGCGAGGCCGTCGCGTCGCTTCACGGCCCGCCATACCTCGCGAGCGGAGCGGTAACCCCGAGCCACGGTCGCGAGGCCGAAGGTCGTGTTGTCGAGGAAGCGGTCGTCTAGGCCGCGCACCGGATAGTCCTCGTACTTGGGCGCCGTGCCCTCCTGCACGGCCGTCGCGGGCAGGAAGGACTGACTCGCCGCGACCTCGATCTTCCCGCGCAGGTCGGGCCGCCGCGCGACGGCGGCCTGGATGTCCGGAACCGGGTTCGCCGGCGCGGTGTCCGCCCGCACGTCGAAGCCGCCGCCGAACGCGTCCACGTCGTCGAAGGCGTTCACGAACGCGCCCGATGTCGTGGCACCGATCACGAGCGTGAAGACGACCAAGGTGAACATCGCGAACGTGACCCCCGTGCGGAAGAGGTCCCGCAGCGGATAGGAGATCGCCATCTTGAGAACCGGCGCGACGCTGCGCAGCCGGCCCCCCAGCCACATGAGTCCGCCCAGCAGGAGGTCCGCGTTGTACATGACAGTCCACGCGGCGCCGAGGACGATCATCAGCCCACTCGTGATGAAGACGGAGATGTCGAACTTCAGGTCGGGGAGGACGGACTTCACGGCTTCGAACGGAAGGAGCCACCAGATCACCAGCGCCAGTCCGGCAGTCGTTTTGATCAGGCGCTCCGGCAGGCCGGCCGCCCGTCCAAGCGGGACGAGCGAGAGGAGCAGGACGGACGCGCCGAGCATGAACGGCGTTCCCTGGTTCGCCGACGCGCCACCGGCGGCCATCAACGAGCCGAACGTGCAGCCCGCGGCGCCGAGGAGGACGCTCCGCCTCCGCCGGGCCCGGCGCGGTGGCTCGGGAAGATCGCGAATCGCCGTCACCAGGTTGAGCCGGCTGACGCGCCACGCTGAGGCGACCACGACGATCAGCGTGAGGACCACTCCGAGGCAGTACGCGATCGCCACACTACGCAGCTGGACGTCCTGCTCGATGTCGAGGCCGAACGTGCTGAGGCCCTCCGCCAAGACGTACACCATGCCGAAGGCGACGGCCACTCCAAGAAGAGCGCCGACGAGCGCGGCGGCCAAGTCGTAAGCGACCCCCTCGAGCAGAAACATCTCCACGAGATGCCCGCGCCGCATCCCCAGCGCGCGCGTCACTCCCAGCTCGCTTCGCCGCTCGGCCGCGAGCATCACGAAGATCAGGAATATCAACAGGATGCCGGCCGCTATCGAGAAGGAACCGAACGTCGTGAACAGCGTCATGAACCCGTTGCCCTGGGCGTCCGCCGCGTCCAGGGCGTCGGCCTTTGTGGGGTGGGCCTCCAGAGCCAGCGGTGCGAGCAGCGGCTCGAGCCGCTTCACCACCTCGTCCGTTAGCTCGGCTCCCTCGATGGGGCCCCCCTTGTTCGATACGAGGACCTCGCGGATCTGTCCGGGTCGGCCGAGCAGGTCCTGTGCCGCGCCGAGCGGCAAGATCAGCGCCGAACCGTCCGTCCCGGTGCCCGGCCAGTCCACGACGCCCGCGACGCGTAGAGGAGCACGGCGGCCGGCAGCGAAGGCGGCGATTCGATCGCCCGGCCGAGCGTCAAGCTTGTCGGCCGCGTCGGCGTTGATGTAGGTCTCGCCGGGACCGAGGTCGGCGAGCAAAACCGTGCCGCGGTCGCGGTCCACGATGTCGCCGAAGCCCTCGAGGCGGCGCGGGTCAGAGGCGAAAAGGGTGACGCGCGGCTCGCTCTGACGCGCGCTCGGATTCTGGACGGCGATCGGCTCGACGATGGCCGGCGCCACGCCGTCGACCAGCCCGCTGCCGCGGACGCGCTCCACTACGCCGTTCAACGCCCCCGTGCTGAAGTACTCGGCCGACGTGGCGCTTCCGAGCTGAGCCTGCGGATCGACCTCGGCGCTGCGCGGTGAGACGACCTCGTCGGTCTCGCCCAGCGACGTCACCGCAGACGAGCGAATGGTGTGACTCATGGTGTCGCCCGTGGTTAGAGCTGCCGAGACGATGGCCGTCCCGAGCATCAGCCCGAGCACGATCAGGGCCGTGCGACCGCGGCGACGGGTCGCGTTGCGAAACCCGAGCCGAAGCAGTACCGGGTTGCGGATCGCCAGGACCGCGACCGCGCCGAGGGCGGCCGCCGTGAGCGCGACGAGGCCGACGAGCAACTCGTCGACCGGAATGCCGAAGAGCTCTCGCATGACCTAGCTCGGCATTGCGACCCTCCGCGCCGCCATGGAGAGACGCGTCGGCTCGATCAGCTCTTCCTCGACGATCTGACCGTCGACCACCCGAACGAGGCGATCCGTGGCGCGCCCAACACCGATGTCGTGCGTGACGATCACGAACGTCAGGCCCCGCTCGCGGTTGAGGCGCTGCATCAGGGCCACGATCTCCGCGGCGTTCTCGCTGTCGAGGTCGCCGGTGGGCTCGTCCGCCCAGACGATCGCCGGATCGTTCACCAGCGCGCGGGCGATCGTCACGCGCTGGCGCTCCCCGCCCGACAGCTCGTCGGGCTGATGATCTGCCCGGTCGGCGATTCCGACGAGGTCCAGGGCGTTCAGAGCTCGTTCGCGGGCGCGCTGCATCGGCACGCGGGCCACCAGCAGCGGCAGTTCCACGTTCTCGACGGCCGTCAGGACGGGAATCAGGTTGTAGAACTGAAAGACGAACCCCATCCGGCGGGCGCGATAGTCGGTGCGGTCCCGATCGGACATGCTTGCGAGCGACGTTCCCTCGATTAGCACGTCGCCGCGGTCGATCGAGTCGAGGCCGGAGAGGCAGTTCAGCAGCGTGCTCTTGCCCGAGCCGCTCGGCCCCATGATCGCGAGCATCTCGCCCCTCGCGACGCTCAGCGACACGCCGTTCAGAGCGTTGACCCGCACCTTTCCCGTGTCGTAGACGCGCCAGACGTCGCGGGCCTCGACGATCGGGACCGGCTTGCCGTTGCCTTGGACCTCCATTGCGCCGGAGGCTCGCAAGATGCGGGCGCGCTTCAATCGGGGGAAACGCGTACACCTCCGAGGAGAACTACGGAGCACATCGACGCTCGACTGGCGCCTGGGAGGGGCTTGCCCGGACGTTTAGTGTGGCTCTGTGGGGCGCTTGGACGCACTCGATCTATCGCTCTCGCTGGACAGCTCCGAGGAGGCGGACCGCCTGGCGAAGGGGCACCGTCGGCTGCTCGCACTGCGGTTGGCGCTCGGCGGAAAGCTCGACGGGCGGAGCGACCGGCTCGGTCCACCTGTGTGCGTCCTGTTCGAGGGCTGGGACGCGTCCGGAAAGGGAGGGGTCATCAAGCGGCTGGTCGCGCCGCTGGACCCGCGGCACGTGCGAGTCGCGCAGTTCGCCGCTCCGACCCATGACGAGAAGCGCCACCACTTCCTCTGGCGCTTCTACCCGGCGCTGCCTGGCTGGGGCGGGATGGCTGTCTTCGACCGCTCATGGTACGGACGCGTGCTCGTGGAGCGTGTCGAGGGCCTCGCCACCGTCGATCAGTGGGACCGGGCGTATGACGAGATCGTGCAGTTCGAGAAGTCCCTCTGCCTCGAGGGAATGATCTTGATCAAGTTCTGGCTCCACATCTCCGACCGCGAGCAGCTCAGCCGCTTCGAGCGCCGGCAGAAGGATCCGCTCAAGCGCTGGAAGCTGACGCAGGACGACTGGCGCAACCGCGAAAAGCGGCCTGCCTACAGGCGGGCGGTGGAGGACATGCTCGAGCGGACCGATCACGAGCTGGCCCGCTGGCAGCTGGTCGAGGCGGAGTCGAAGCGCTTCGCTCGGGTGAAGGTGATCGAGACGGTGATCGGCGAGATCGAGAACGGCATGCGCGAGCGTGGCTTCGAGCCGCCGGCGCTCGCGGGCACCGGGGCCTAGCTTTGCCCGGATAGCGCAAACCGCGGCTGCTAGGTCGCCGTCGCCGCAGACGGTGCCTCCGAGCGACGCTCCTCCCGTCGACGCAGGTGCCGGCGGCGCAGCTCGTCGGCCCCCCACACGATGAAGGGAAACGGGGCAACGAAGAGCAGCATGTCGGGGGTGAGCGGGGCGGTGCCGAGGAGCTCCTGGAACAGCGGCGTGTAGATCAGGATCGCCGCGAGCGCCAGCTCGAAGGCGATTCCCCAGAGAAGCAGGTGGTTGCTGAACACGCCTACGGAGCGGAGCGACGCGCGGTCGGTCCGGGCCGCGAACGCGGTGCCGATCTGCCCGACGATCATGCCGAAGAACGTCATGGTGGTCGCCTGCTGATAGGCGTGGTGGAGGGAGTGTCCCTCGCTTGTGGGGTCGCCCGGGCTCCAGCCGGCTCGCAGCAGGACGTAGAAAAAGCCCGCCATCTCGAGGACTGCGCAGATGACGCCGAGGAACAACCATGCACGCAGCAGCATCGGGCGCTGAATGACGTTCTCTGAACGCCCGCGGGGCGCGCGCCGCATCAGTCCCGGCTCCGCGGGCTCGCGGCCGAGCGCGAGCGCAGGCAGCGTCTCGGTGCCGACGTCGAACGCGAGCAGCTGGAGGACCGTGAGAGGCAGCGGGATGGCACCGCCGCCGAGCGCGAACACGAGAAAGGGGGTCACCTCGGGGGTGGCGTGGGCGAAGATGTAGAGGATGAACTTGCGGATGTTGTCGTAGACGCGTCTGCCGGCCTCGACAGCCGCGACGATCGTGGCGAAGTTTGTCGTCGGTCAGGACCATCGTCGAAGCCTCACGGGCGACATCCGTCCCGGAGCGGCCCATCGCGACGCCGATGTCGGCGCGGCGCAGCGCGGGGGCGTCGTTGACGCCGTCGCCCGTCATGGCAACCACGTGCTGCTCGGCGCGCAGCGAGTCGGCGATCCGCAGCTTGGCCTCCGGCGAGCTGCGCGCGAAGATCAGCTCGCGGCCCTCGCGGAGCAGCAGGTCGAGCTCGTTGTCGCTCATTCGCTCGAGCTCGTCGCCGGTGACGATCGTCGGCCCGTCGCGTGCGATGCCCACGCGGCGGGCGATCGCCGCCGCGGTGAGGCCGTGGTCGCCGGTGACGACGATGATCCGGATCCCCGCGTCATGACACGCGGCGACCGCGTCCGGGACCTCGCCCCGCGGCGGGTCGAACATCGCCACCAGCCCGAGCAGGCACAGGTCGCGCTCGGCCTCCTCGCGCCGGTCTGGCAAGCCAGCTCCCCCGCCGAGGCGCCGACGTGCCACTCCGAGTACACGCAGCCCCTGGCCCGCGTAGTCCGACACGCGCCGCTCGACCTCCTCGAGCTCTCGCGGTCCCAGTTGCCGCTCGCGGCCGTGCGCTCCGAGGATCGCGGCGCACCGAGGCAGCAGCGCCTCGGGCGCCCCCTTCGCGTCGACCCACAGCTCCCGGTCGCGTCGGTCACCGTCGACATGAGCTTCAGGACCGGGTCGAAATGGAACTGCAGCTGCCGCGCCCGCTCGCGCTCGGCGACGCTCACCTCCACTCCGAGCCTCGCGGCCGCGGCGAGCATGGGCACTTCGGTCGGATCCCCGGCCGATCCGTCGGGCTGCGCGTTGTTGCAGGCGGACATCGTCTCCGCAAGGGCGGAGACGATCAGGTTCGGCGCTCGCTCGGCGCGGTCCTTGGGAGCGTCGAGGTCGACGGTCTGCGGAGCGGTCCAGATCTTGGTGACGGTCATCCGGTTCTCGGTCAGCGTCCCTGTCTTGTCGGTGCAGATCACGCTCGTGGAGCCGAGCGTCTCGACCGCGCTGAGCCGCTTGATTACCGCCCCGCGGCGGACCAGCCCGCGAACGCCTACCGCGAGGGCGAGGGTGATCACGGGCAGCAGCCCTTCTGGGACGTTGCCGACCAACAGTCCAACCGCGAACACGACCGCGTCGCTGATGGGCAACCCGGCGACGAAGGTCCCGATCGGGATGAACGCGGCGCCGGTCACAACCGCGATCAGGGCGATCAGCCACGCCCCGCGGCGGACCTGCGCCTCCAAGCGGGCTCTCCTCCTTCTCGACCCGCTCTGACAGTGCGGCGATCCGCCCCAGCTCGCTGTGCATACCGGTCGCGAACACGAGCGCCTTGGCCTCCCCCTCGGTGCACGTCGTGCCGGAGAAGACGAGGTCTCGGGCCTGTAGCGGGGGCACGCTCCCGTCCTCGAGGTGAGCCGCTCGGAACGCCGGCATGGACTCGCCAGTCAGCGCGGACAGATCCACCTCGACGCTGCCGCTCAGGAGCCGCGCGTCGGCCGAGACGCGACCGCCCTCTTCGATCACGAGCACGTCCCCGGGAACGAGCCGGCCGGCTTCTATCGACTGCTCGCGGCCATCGCGGAGCACCTTCGCCTCGGGCGGTAGGTACTCTGCCAGCGCCTCGACAGCTCGCTCGGCCTGCATCTCCTGCACGAAGGCGAGCGCCGCGTTGATCACGATCACCACGACGATCGCCACCGCAACCGCCTCGATCCCCGCCGCCCACGCAAGCGCCGCCGCCGCCCACAAGAGGAGCGCAAGCGGGTGCATGAGCTGCCGAGCAAGCCCCCTCGGCCAACGCCGGCCGCCCCGACGGCGCAGCACATTGGGACCGAACTGCACCAGCCGCCGATCGGCCTCCCGCGCCGACAGCCCCGCGCGCGTGCTGCGCAGATCCCGCAGCAGCAGGTCGACCCGATCCTCGGGGTCGACCCCGACGACTGACACGGGCAGATCGGAAGCTTCTGAACCGGACGGGAGCAATTTCACCGACACGGATAGATCTTCGGGCCCGCCCGCCCGCAAGACATCGTGGACTTGACGCGGTGCTGCTGCGGCGAGCTACCTAGGGGCGCTGTCCAGCGCCGCGGCGTGGACGACGAGAATCGGGACCGGTGCGTGATGCACCAGCGCACGCGAGACGCTGCCCACCAGCCCTGCCTCGAACCCGGATCGGCCGCGCGAGCCCACCACGACGGCGGCTGCCCGATGCGCCTCGGCACTGCCGAGCAGCGTCCGCCAGACGTTGCTGCGAGCCAGCAGCGCTTCCGGCCCCGCGTCGAGCCCCTGCGCGAAGGCCAGCCGGGCCCCCTCGTCGGCCGTGCGCTGAGCGCCCCTGCGCAGATCGCCGTCGATCTGCTCGGCGGCCCGAGTGACCACCGCCACCGGAGCGCCGGCGCTTGCGGCAGGTGTGACGGCAGCGTAGGACACCCAGACGGTCTGCACGATCCCCTTGCGTACCGACAGCAGTCTGCCAGCGGCCTCGATTGCGGCGCGCGCTTAGGCTCTTCCAGCTGTCTTCGCCTCCGCAGCCGCCCACTGACCTTCTCCGTGGGAAGTACCTAAGGCGGCACATGTCCCGATACGCTCCGCGACGGTCTCGAAACCGAGCTACAGGAATGGCCCCGGATCGCATCCGCCTCGGTGAAGACGAGCTGCGGCGCCTGCTCGAGGTGGGGCGCACTCTCGTCGCCGAGCTCGATCTCGAGTCCGTGCTGCAGCGCGTGCTCGATACGGCCCGTGAGCTGACGGCCGCTCGCTACGCCGCTCTGGGGATCCTGGACGAGCGCAAGGACGAGCTCGAGCGCTTCTTGTTCATCGGCATCTCGGAGGAGCAGCGACGAATGATCGGGCCGCTGCCGCGTGGCCGGGGTGTCCTGGGTGAGCTGATTCGCGACCGGAAGCCGCTCCGCCTGCGCGACGTGACCGAGCACCCGCGCTCGTACGGCTTTCCGGCCGCCCACCCGTCGATGACGACGTTCCTGGGGGTTCCGATCCTGATCCGTGGTGAGGCCTTCGGGAACCTCTACCTCACCGAGAAGGACGGTGGCGCAGAGTTCACAGAGCACGACGAGGAGTTCGCGCTGGTGCTGGCGGAATGGGCGGCCATCGCGATAGAGAACGCCCGCCTCTACCAGGACGCGGACCGCCGCCGCGGGGAGCTCGAGCGCGCGGTGCGGGGCCTCGAAGCCACCTCGCAGATCTCTCGAGCAGTGGGTTTCGAGACGCAGCTGGACCGCGTGCTCGAGCTCATCGTCAAGCGGAGCCGCGCGCTGGTCGAGGCGCGCTCGATGCTGCTTCTGCTCGACCAGAGTGGGCAACTCGTGGTGTCCGCCTCGGCGGGCGAGATTCCCGACGACGTCCTGGGGGTCGAAGTCCCGATCGAGGGATCGCTCGCCGGCACCGTCCTGGTCGCCGGAGCGCCGGAGCGCGTAGAGCGCCTCGAGAGCAGAGTCGGCCATGGCCTGGAGGCGATCGTCGGACGGTCGAGCTCCGCGCTGGTGGTCCCGCTCGGCTTTCGCGGGAAGGCGCGCGGCGTGCTCCTCGCGCTCGATCGGTCGAGGGACCAGATCGGCTTCGATGCCGACGACGAGCACCTGCTGAGCTCCTTCGCCGCAAGCGCCGCGATCGCCATCGCCACTGCCCAGTCGGTGGAGACCGGCCGCCTGGAGCACTCGATCCGGGCAGCCGAAGCCGAGCGAAAGCGCTGGGCCCGCGAGCTCCACGACGAGACTCTGCAGGAGCTGGGCGCCCTGAAGCTGCTGCTCGGCACGGCGCAGGTCGGTCGAGATCTTGACGAGCTGCGGAGGCGGGTGGCGCTCGCGGTCGAGCAGACCGACCTGACGATCCGCGGGCTTCAGGGCCTCATCACCGAGCTGCGTCCCGCGGCCCTCGACGAGCTGGGGCTCGAGCCTGCGCTCGAAGCGCTCGTGGAGCGCACTGCAGCTACGTCCGGGTTGGTCGTGGAGGCCCGCATAGAGCTGGCGTCGGGACCTGGACGGCGGGGCGCGCGGCTCGACCCGGAGCTCGAAGGCGCGCTCTATCGACTCGTCCAGGAGTCGCTCACGAATGTCATAAAGCACGCCGGGGCCGAACGGATCTCGCTGGAGATGGTGGAGGCGGATGCGCGTGTGACGGTCACGTTGAGAGACGACGGGGTCGGCTTCGATCCGCAGCGGGTCGCCGGCGGCTTCGGCCTGATCGGCATGAAGGAGCGAGTCCAGCTGGTCGGCGGGCGGCTCGAGATCGACTCCCAGCCGGGCGGGGGCACGACCGTGCGAGCCGAGCTGCCTGCCCGGCATCGTGCGGAGCCGCCCGCTGCCGAGCATGAGTCGGCGGGAGCTCCTCCTCAGGGCGCTTAGCGCCGCCCAGCGAGAGCGCCCACGCGGCGCGGGGCTCGACCCGGATCGAGGCCGATCTCGACCGGCAGGCCATCCGGCTCCTCCTCCAGCTCCTCGTGCCGGAGGGCTAGATATGGGGCGAGCCAGCGGCCCGCCACTTTGCTCGCAGGCCACCAGAGCGCGTGATCCGAGATCTCCCACTGCTCGCCGCGGCCGCCACTCACCTCGGCGCGCAGGTAGCGCGGCTGCCCGCCGGTCAACAGCAGGCCGCGGAGCACGGGCCTGAAGAGCTTCGGCACGAGCGGGGTCCCGGCCCTCGCCGCGATCGCCTCCGCGGCGGCGTCGGCCTGCTGTGAGGCCACTCCGCCTTGCTTGATCGGCGAAGTCGTGGCGTCGCCCGCCGCGTACACATCGACCTCGCCATCGACGAGACCGTGGAGGTCGACAGGAATGAAGCCCTCGCCGTCGTGCGGCAGGCCGGGCATCTCGGGGCCACGGAGTCGGGGCAGGCTCACGACGCGATCCGCCGCGATCCCGCCATCGGGCACGAGACCGAGCTCGCCCTCGGCGAATTCCCCGGCGTAGTGGGCGGTGTGCAGCGTGACTCGGCGCTCCTCCAGCAGCCCGCGGACAGCCGCCGAAGCCGCGCGGCCGAACAGCGCGAGTGGCTCCTCCTCGGGGGTCACCAGGAGGATCTCGACCTTGTGCAGGCCGCGCTCTCGCACACGCCCGGCCGTCATGAGCGCGAGCTCGTAAACCGGCAGGGGCCAGGAACTCCCCGGCGGCACAGCAAAGACGACACGGCGGATACGACGCTCCTCGAGATCACGCAGCACGCTCCGGAAGCGACCGGTGTAGCCCGGACCCCTGATCGTGACGCTGCCGGGAATTGCTGTCTTCGGCACCGCTCCAATGGCCATCAGGAGAAGGTCGAAGGCGAGCTCCCGTCCGTCCCAGGTGATCAGTCGGCGCTGCTCCGGCTCGACCCTCTGCACGCCGGCGAGGTGAAGTGCGGCGTTGTGATCGTGGGCTATGCGCACGAGGTCGTAACGGCGCGCCTCCCCGAGCCCGAATGGCTCGGCGACCGCGAGCGGTCGGTAGGCGAACTCAGCCTTCGGCGTGACGAGCTCCAACGTCACCCGCTCCTCGGCGAGGTGCCTGAGCGCGATCAGCGCCTCCAGGGCGGCTACCCCACCGCCCGCGATCATGACTTTCATGGGAGCCTCTTTCATGGCTCTCAGAATCGAGCATGTGGAGGATCGCTACATCGGTGAATGCCTCCTATCCCGATCCGTGATTTCCCGCAAGAGATAGCCTCCGCCGCGTGGACCGCTTCAGAGTCGTGATATGCGGAGGCGGAATCGCGGCCATCGAAGGACTCCTTCGCCTGCGACGGCTCGCCGGCGACGCGATCGAGATCAAGTTCCTCTCGCCCGCGGATGAGCTGCGCTATCGCCCGGTCTCCGTGCAGGAGCCGTTCGCCCGTCCCGCCGCACGCCGCTATCGGCTCGGCCGGATCGCCGATCGCACCCGCTCGGAGTGGGTGCAGGACGCAGTCGAGTGGATCGATCCGGACGGCCAGGCCGTGCATACGCGAGCCGGCGAATCGCTTCCCTACGACGGCTTGCTTCTCGCGGTCGGCGCTCGTACCGCGGCGCCTTTCCAGCACGTCACGGTGTTCGACGACGCCCGCGCCGACGAGACGTTCCAAGGGGTGGTGCAAGACGTGGAGGGCGGCTACACGCGCAGCGTCGCGCTGCTGGTGCCGGAGGGTCCCGCCTGGCCGCTTCCGGTCTACGAGCTCGCGCTCATGACCGCAGAGCGTGCGAGCAGTATGGGCCTGGAGGGAGTCGGCGTAATCCTCGTCACCTCCGAGCCCGCGCCGCTCGCCGCCTTCGGCGAGGAGGCAAGCCGCGCCGCAACCGACCTGCTCGAGCGCGCCCGGGTGCAGGTGCACGCGAGCTCGACCGCGGAGGTGCCGGCGTCACGGCACCTCGTGGTTCGGCCCGCCGGCGTGGAGCTCGAGCCGGAACGGATCGTCGCCATGCCGCTCATCGAGGGTCCGGGCATCCGCAATGTCCCGGCGGTAGCGCGAGGCTTCATCCCGGTGGACGACCGGTGCCGCGTACGGGGCCTCGGCGAGCGCGTGTTCGCCGCAGGCGATGCGATCGACTTTCCGGTCAAGCACGGCGGGCTCGGGGCGCAGCAGGCCGACGTGGCTGCCGCCGGCATCTCGGCGCTGGCCGGCGCGGGCGGGGAGCCCGAGCCACTACGCCCAGTAATTCGCGGCGTCCTCTACACCGGCGCCGAGCCCCTATTCCTCACCGCTCACATGTCCGACGGGGACGTGAAGTCCGAAGTCACGCGCGAGCCGGCCTGGCCCAGCGACGAGAAGGTGGCGGCGGAGGAGCTCGGCCCCTTCTTACGCTCCCTCGAGTAGCGGGCGCGAGGAGTCCGCGGGCCACGGCGGGCCGGAACCTTTACCGCTCGATCAGGTCGTTCTCGAGCGCGTAGCGGACCAGCTCGGCGCGTGTTGAGAGGCCGAGCTTCTGCTGGATGTGGGCGCGGTGGGTCTCCACCGTGCGGACGCTCAGGTAGAGCTGCTCCGCGATCTCGTTGTTCGTGTGGCCGAGGGCGATCAGCCGCAGCACCTCCACCTCGCGCTCGGTCAGGTCGCCGGGCGGTCCGGAGGGGGTGGGCGGCGCAGCCGCCATGCGCGCCCCCAGCTCCGGGTTCAACCAGGTCCCGCCGCCGGCGGCTGCCCTGATCGCCTGAACCAGCTCGGCGCCCGCGGCCTGCTTGAGCACGTATCCGCGCGCGCCCGCCCGGAGCGCCTCGCGCGCGAAGGCCGGATCCTCCTGCATCGTCAAGACCACCACCAACGTCTCCGGGGACGCCTCGGCCATCGCCGGGATCGCCTCCAGGCTCGAGCCGCCAGGCATGTTGAGGTCCAGCACTATCACCCTCGGCTTGTGGCCCAGCACAGAGCGCTTGGCGGCCGCCACGTCGCCGACCTCGGCTACGACCTGGAGGTCGTCCTCGGCGTCCAGCAGCATCCGCAGTCCGCTCCGGACGACCGGGTGGTCGTCCGCCAGCACGATCGAGATCGTCTCCGCCGGGGGTGGCGCGCCAGCTTCCACCGCTGCGACGCTACCGCTTCGAGCGCTGCCCCCGGGCGATCGCGTCGGCCAGGCGCTCGGAGCCGAGCAGTCGCTGCACGCGGGCGGTCGGGACGGGCGCCACGGACGCGAGCAGCGAGCCGGCGCGAAGGGAGAGCGGCGCCACGTCCAGCTCCGCCTTGCCGGTCTCGATCCCGCGCACCACCGCGTCGGCCACCTCCTCCGGCGTGCTCGTGCCGATCCAGCGGGGGAGGTCGACGCCCGCGTCCGCGTACAGCCCTGCCCCGCTCACGAAGCCCGGGAACACGACGGACACGCCCACGCCGCTCCCGTGGAGGTCCTCGCGCAGGCCGCCCGCGAAGCCGCGCAGGCCGAACTTGGTTGCGGAGTAGAGCGACGCGCGCGCCGTAGCCACCTTCCCCTGAAGCGACGACACGAACACCAGATGGCCCCGGCCCCGCTCCAACATTCCCGGCAGGAGCGCTCGGGCGAGCTGCAGCGGGGCGCGCAGGTTCACGTCGAGCACGCGGTCGATCTCGTCCGGGCTGAAGTCCTCGAGTCGCCCGCCCGCCGGCAGTCCCGCGTTCGCCACGAGCACGTCCGCGTCCCGCGCGTGCTCCGCCAGGACGGCGGCGTCGTTCGCCACGGCCAGGTCGGCGCCGAAAACGTCGGCACCGCCGCCCAGCTCCAGTCGGAGCTCCTCGAGCACCTCGGCGCGGCGGCCGCTCAGAAGGACCCGCGCGCCGCGGGCCCGCAGCGCCCTGGCGATCGCCTTGCCGATGCCCCCGGAGGCGCCCGTGAGGAGCGCTGTAGATCCCTCCAGTTGCACTCTTCAAGACGCTACTGCACCCCGTTCACGACAGGCGTAGCATGAGCGTCGAGGCGACACAGGAGGGGGTGCATGAGCGCTCAGACTGGGTTCCAGGCGGTGACCGGCTACCTCGAGCGGGAGGGCGTGCCGTTCGAGGTGGTCGAGCACGATCCCACGGAGTCGGCGGCTGAGGAGGCCAAAGCGGCCGGGGTTCCCGCCGAAGACGTCGCGAAGACGGTGGTCCTGCGCGACGACGACAGCTACCGGCTGGTGGTCATCCCGGCCTCCCGCAGACTCGACCTGCACAAGGTCCGTAGCCTGCTGGACGGTTCTCACGGGCTGCGATTCGTGACCGAGTCGGAGATGGCGACCGAGTTCGACGATTTCGAGGTGGGCGCCCTGCCGCCGTTCGCCCCCTTGCTCGAAGCGGTCGAGATGATGGACGAGCGGCTGCTCGACCACGACCGGGTCCTCTGCTGCGGCGGAGACCACCGCCACGGGGTCTGGCTCGATCCGCTGGACGTCGTGAGGGCCGGGCAGGCGCGCGTGGCCGACCTCTGCGAGGACTGAGCCCTGCTCGTCGAGCACGAGGGCAAGCGGCCGCAGGTCGCGGCCTCGGCCTACGTCGCTCCCAACGCCGTCCTATGCGGCGACGTGAGCGTCGGCGAGGACGCGCGCATCCTGTTCGGCGCGGTCCTGACCGCCGAGGGCGGGCCGATCGAGGTCGGCGACCGCTGCATCGTGATGGAGAACGCGGTCATCCGCGGGCGGGAGGGCCACCCCGTGCAGGTTGGCAAGCACGTGCTCGTGGGACCGCACGCGCACCTGAACGGCGCGACGATCGCCGACGACGTGTTCCTCGCCACGGGCGTGTCGGTGTTCCCGGGGGCGCGGATCGCCAAGGGCTGCGAGGTGCGGATCGGAGCGGTCGTCCACGTGAACAGCTCGCTGAGGGAGGGCGCGACCGTGCCGATCGGCTGGATCGCCGTGGGCGACCCTGCCGACTTGTTCCCACCGGACGCCCATGAGGAGTTGTGGCCGATCCAGCGCCAGATGGACTTCCCTCGCACGGTCTTCGGGATCGAACGGGCCGAGCTGACGATGGAGAAGGTGGCACGCCGCTACGCGGAGCGCTTCGGCCGCCACCGGCAGGACCGCGTGCTCTGAGCGGCCGCCGGACGAGAGCCGGCGCCCCGACCTGCGCGGCCGGAGCGCCGGCGCAGGGGGTCAGCCGGTCACGATGAAGGACTTCGTCATGTTCGCGCTCGAGCTGTCGCCGGCGTAGACGTCGATGTCGCCCGGCTCCACCACGAACTTCCCGCGGTTGTCGTAGAAGCCGAAGTCGCTCCGATCCAGCGTGAACGTGACCGTCTGCTTCTCGCCCGGCTTCAGCGTCACCCGCTCGAACCCGCGCAGGCGGCGGACCGGCTGGGAGATGCTGGCGACCGGATCGTGGATGTACAGCTGCACGACGTCGTCTCCCTCTTTGCCGCCCGTGTTCGTGACGTCGACCATTGCCGTCAGGCTCCCGCTCGGCGACACGCTGGAGGAGCTCAACCGCAGGTTCGAGACGTCGAACGTCGTGTAGCTGAGCCCGTAGCCGAACTCGAACAGCGGCGAGCAGCTCGGGATGTCGCGATAGCGCGAGTTGTACTTGGAGCCCGCGTCACAGGGCCGCCCGGTCGGCTCGTGGTTGTAGTAGATCGGCGTCTGCCCGAGCCGGCGCGGGAACGACACGGGCAGCTTCCCGCCCGGGTCGACCTTGCCGAACACCACGTCCGCGACCGAGTTGCCGGCCTGCACGCCAGGGAACCAGGCCTCGAGCAGGGCGGGCGTATCGCCGACGATGTTCTCGAGCGCGAGCGGACGGCCGTTGAACAGAACCACCGCCATCGGCTTGCCGGTCGCCTCGATCGCCTGGATCAGCTCCTCCTGCCGACCCGGCAGATCGAGCGTGCTACGTGCGGCCGCCTCGCCGCTCATCTCGCGCGCTTCGCCAACTGCAAGCACGACCTGCTCGGCGCTGTTCGCGGCGGCGACTGAGTCGGCGAATCCGGCGTCGGAGCCGCAGCCCTCCGGGTCATCGGTCGGCGGCTCGGCGTTCGAGAGCTTGCAGCCCTCCGCGGTGACCGGCTCGGGGCCGGTGCTCTGCTCCTTGATCCCGTCGAAGACGCTCACCGCGTCCGAGTCGCGGCCGGCTCCCCACCACGGTCCCAGCATGTCGTGCTGGTCGTCCGCGAGCGGCCCGATCACGGCCGTCTTCTTGGACGGATCGAGCGGCAGGATGTCGTCGTTCTTGAGCAGGACCATCGAGCGGCTCCCTGCATCCCGGGCGGCCTTGACCGCATCGGGCTTGAGCATCTCATCCTCCGCCTTGTCGGGATCGACCGGCGCGTACGGGTGCTCGAACAGACCGGCGCGGAACTTGACGCGCAGGATGCGCCGCACGGCGTCGTTTATCCGACTCATCGAGATGCGGCCTTCGCTGAGCAGCTGCGAGCCGAAGTCGCGGATCAGCGTGCTCGTCATCTCAGAGTCCACGCCGGCGTTCAGCGCCAGCGCCGCGGCGCTCGGGCCATCCGCCGCCACCCCGTGTCCACACTCGCCCACGTCGGGGTTCCTCGCCGGGCAGGCGCGCATCTCTGAGACAGCTGTCCAGTCGCTCTCGACGAACCCGTCGAAGCCCCACTCGCCCTTGAGGATCTGGGTCAGCGTGTAGGGGTTCCCGCAGCCCGGGACACCGTTGAGCGCGTTGAACGAGCACATCGCCGTGTCGGCGCCGGCGTCGACCGCGGCCTTGAACGGCGGCAGGTAGAAGTTCCGGAGCCGCTGCTCCGACATGTCGGTCGTGTTGTAGTCACGCCCGCCCTCCGGCTGGCCGTAGGCCGCGAAGTGCTTGGGGCTCGCGACGAGCTTGTCGGGCGCGCTGTAGTCGGGCCCCTGGATCGCCTTGACGCGTGCGGCGGCGAACACCGAGTTCAGGTAGGGATCCTCGCCGGCGGCCTCGGAGATGCGCCCCCAGCGCGGCTCGTGCGAGACGTCCACCATCGGGGCGTAGGTCTGCTTCAGTCCGACCGCCGCCGCCTCGCGCGCGCCGTACTTGTGATCGTCCGAGGCGACCTGCGAATCGAAGCTCGCGCCGGCGCCCAGCGGGATCGGGAAGATCGTCCTGAAGCCGTGGATGGTGTCGAAGGCGAAGAGGAGCGGGATGTGCAGCCGCGACTCATCGACCGCGATGTGCTGCAGCCTTCGGATCTGCGTCGCGCTGGTGACGCTGAGGATCGAGCCGAGACCTGCGCGCACCTCTTGGTCGGTGACCTTGAAGTCCGGCAGCAGCGTGATCTGCTCCAGCTTCTCCTGCAGCGTCATCTTCGAGAGCAGGCTGTTCACCCGCGTCTCGACCCCGCGATCGGCAGGCTGGCTTACGGGCTGGAGCGCCTGCTCGTCGCTCGATTGCGTCTGGGCCACGACGCCCCCGACGACCGCCGCGCTAACCATCACGATCGCCACCGCGAGCGCAGCCTTGAACCTGAACCTCGACATGGATTCCCCCCGTTGCGGACCTATAGCGGCGAGCGCTTACCCCAACATGTGACGACCGAAACTTGTTTGAGGCCGTGCGCTCGACCCCTGCGCGGCCCTCCCGGAGCCATCGGATGAGCCGGGTTGACCCGCGTCCGACCCGTCCGCGAGTATGCGCCCCGTGACTCGGGGCAGAAAGGCGACCGCGCTGCTCACGGCGATCGCGATCGTCGTCGTGGTGTTGGGGGGTGCGCAGACGGCGAGCGCGGCGACCGCGCGCGGCAACAAGATCGTGCGGACGGCGCACGTGCTGAAGGAGAAGTTCGGCCTGCGGTCCGTCTACTTCGGGGTTTGGGTCCGTGGACGTAGGCTGGCCATCGGCACGCTCGGCCAGTCGCGGCCGGGCGTCCCGGCGACCAGGGCCGATCACTTCAGGATCGGCAACACCACCGAGTCGTTCACGACGACGCTCCTGTTGCAGCTGGTCGACCAGGGGCGTGTGAGCCTCGACGACCCGCTGTCGAAATGGTTGCCGACGCTTCCGAACGCCGACCAGGTCACGGTCGGGATGCTCGCCCGAAGCACATCCGGCTATGCCGACTACGTCACGACGAACCGTTTCGTGGACTCGTTCCACGCGCACCCGCTCCGGAGGTGGAGGGTCTCCGAGCTCCTCAAGTTCGCCTTCAGCCGACCGCCGCTGTTTGCGCCCGGTACGAGCTGGGCGTTCTCCGATACGAACTTCGTCCTCTTGGGGGAGGTCCTGCGCCGCGTCGGCGGAAGGCCCGTCGAGCGGCTCCTGCGCCGGCGGATCCTGAGCAAGCTCGGTCTTCGCCAGACGGCGATGCGGCTCGACTCGCACATCCCGGCGCC
>Ga0126312_10000554_pt1 | contig 22757 bp, 22 predicted proteins | sample Plot104A_FD_92537 | JGI IMG/M metagenome (GOLD analysis project Ga0126312, IMG submission 92537) | Serpentine soil microbial communities from UC McLaughlin Reserve, CA, USA - Plot104A | ecosystem: Environmental > Terrestrial > Soil > Grasslands | place: USA: UC McLaughlin Reserve, Lake County...
GCCCTCGCCTACCTGTTCGGGCGGGACGGCCGCGGCCCCGGCGGGGAGCCGATCCCCCAGGGAGAGAAGGAGCTCTGCCGCGAGCAGTTCCCGGCCCTGCTCGAGGCCTACGAGATGCGACACGGGCCCGTCTGCCGCTCCTTCTACGGCCAGCACGCCTTCGCCGCGGCGGCGATCACCGAGGACGACGAGATCGAGATTCTCTGGAGCCGCGCGGAGAGCACCCTGAGCCCCGGCGAGATCCGCCTGCTGTCTCGGTGCGACCAGCTCAGCTACGCCGCCTACCACCGGCTACACCGCTACGACCGGCGCCACTGCCAGCAGATGATCTTCTCCGTCGTCTTGGAGCTGCTCCGGCGGGTCGACCAGCAGCGACAGGACGCGCGGAAGCACACCGGATCGCGCAACGGGGCCGCCCCCGACGGGAAGGCCCCCGGCGCTGCCGCGGCCGGGGCAGACCGGAAGTCCGAGCGCGAGGACCGGCGGCAGCTCGCCGAGCTCTCCGAGCAGCTCGACGAGGCGGAGGACTTCATGCTCCGCTCGGCGACGCGACGGGCCCAGGGGCACTACCTCAAGGGCATGCTCCGCGGCACCGGCGCGGTGCTCGCGTGCATCGCGGCGATCGCCTGGCTCCTATGGGAGGTGGGCCTCGCCGGGAGCGAGAACGCGGACGTGATCCTGGCCCTCAGCGCGGGGGCCCTCGGAGCGCTCGTGAGCGTGCTCATGCGCATGACCGTGGGCGAGTTCAGCATGAACCTCCCAACTCTCGACTCCGAGATGCACGAGACCGACCTCCACCTGGTGGCGGCGGCCCGGCCGCTGATCGGCGCCGTGTCGGGGGTCATCGCGTACTCCCTCGTGCGCGGCTCGCTGGTTCCGATCGATTCGCCGAGCGGCGACGATCCCACGTTCCTGTGGATGGGGGTCGCCTTTCTCGCCGGCTTCTCGGAGCGCCTCGCGCAGGACATGTTCGCCCGGAGCGGGCGCGGGCTCGAGGGCCCGATCGGCGAGGCTCCGACGAGCGGCCCGTCGGCGGGCCTCAGCCCCACGCCCGGCCAGGTGAGCCGCCGGCGGGCGCTGGCGCTCACCCGGCGGGGCCGCAAGGCGGCCGCGTGAACGCGGGCCAGACCTGTGTGAGAAGGCTCGTATTGGACGCTAGGCGCCCTCGCCCATGACTCCGGACGGCTCGGATCTGGGCGGGTCGGGGAGCGACCCGCCGGCATCGAGCGCGACCACCGGGGCCGTGATCCTGGGCCGCTACCGGCTCGAGGTCGGCGCTCCCTCCGGAACTGCCGTTTCGACTTCGGGCGCGCCCGAGGGCGAGGTCGGGCCGCTCGAGCGCGCTCTCGAGGGGGATCCTCAGCGGGAGGAGGCCGCGGGCGCCGGCGCCGCACTGGGCGCCGTCGTTGGCGAAGCGTCGGAGGTCACGGCGAAGGCGGAGCGGGCGCTCGGGCTGTTCAGGGCACTGGCGGAGGGCAGGGTCCTCGACCCCAGCGAGCTGACCGGCGAGGTCGACGCTCTCCTGACCCTGCTCGAGCGACTCGACCGCGAGGGACGCTGGCGGGAAGCCCTTCGGCTCGCCCGCTCCCTGTCCGGCCTGCTCGCGCTCCTGATGCGGTGGCAGCAGCTGGTGCGCTCACTCGGGATCGCCCTGCAAGCGGCGGACAAGCTCGGCGACCTGCCCGCCGTCGCCTGGGCGAAGCACGAGCTCGGCAGCCTGCACCTGGTCGCGGAGAACCACTCACGCGCCGAGCGGCGGCTCGAGGAGGCGTGTGAGCTCAGGAGCCGGCTCGGCGACCGGCGCGGGCTCGCCGCGACCGAGCGGAACCTCCAGGTCCTCTGCCGGCAGCTGCGAGAGCTCCTGCGCGATCGGCGCCTCGAGGAGCGGGGCCGGTTTTGGGAGCGCGGTGGGCGGAGCCGGCTCGTGGTCGCGGTCGCCGCCGCGACGCTGCTCGCCGCGGGTGGCGTGGCCGGTGCCGTGGCCGGCGGCATGGGCGACGACGGAGGCGATGCGGTGGCCGCGGGCGGGGCGCCGACGATCAGCATCAGCGCACCCAGGCAGGGTGCGGAGTACGAGACCGGCAGCAGGGTGGTCGCGGACTACCGCTGCGAGCCCGGCAGCGGCAGTAACGCGATCCGGTCCTGCACCGGAAGCGTCCCGGACGGCGGCCGGATCGACACGACCGACGGTCGCCACGTCTTCACGGTGACCGCGACCGCGGCGGATGGACAGCAGACCACGAAGCGCCTCTCCTACGGCGTGTCCCGCTCCGCGTCCCCGGACCGCACCAGGCCGGACATCCTGATCAGCGCGCCACGGCCCGGAACGCTATCCCCCGAGGCGCCTCGTCTCGCCGACTACGACTGCCGCGACGAGCCGGGCGGGTCCGGCATCGCGACCTGCCGCGGAAGCGTCCCCGACGGCGAACCGCTCGAGCTCGCCCGCGGCGAGCACACCTTCATGGTTACTGCCGTGGACCGCGCGGGAAACGTGGCCCGGCGGAAGGTCGTCTACACCGTCTCCCGCCCGCCTCGAAAGGACGACGTCGGGCCGTCGATCACGATCACGAGCCCCGCTGCGGGGAGGGTGTACGTCGTAGGCGAGTCCGTCCTAGCGGACTATGGCTGCAGCGATGAGCCGGGCGGCTCGGGCCGCGCGACCTGCGAAGGCCCCGTGCCACCGGGGGGAAGGATCGTCACGAAGGCGACCGGTTCCTTCACCTTCACCGTGACGGCGAGTGACCGCGCGGGCAACTCGACGACGAGAAGCGTGACCTACTCGGTCGTCGACGACACCCCCGAGCCAGCCGTCCCCGAGCCGCCGCCCCCGCCCGCCCCCGGGTGAGCGGGGCCCGCCCCCGAAGCCGACCTGGGCGGGCGGGGGGCGGCTCGATGCGGCCCTCGGCCGGGGATGCCGGCGCGGCTGGGCGTGCCCGCCCAGCCATTGAAGGAAAGCCGCGCTGGGGCTAGGGTCGCGCTCCGTGCGTGGCCGGACATGCGGACGAGACGAGGCCGCCAGTCCAGAAGCGACCGCGTCGCCAAGCGTTGACGGAGGCTCTCCGAGGGAGCGGGCGTGCCTGACCTGAGCGGCGTTCCGGCGCTCGACGTCGCCATCGGGCTCGCCTTCCTGTTCTTCCTGCTGTCGACGGCGGCCTCGGCGGTGAACGAGGGCATCGCGAGCATCCTCGGCTGGCGGGCGAAGACGCTCGAGGACGCGATCCGGAACGTGCTCGACGATCCGGAGGTCAAGCGGGGCTGGAAGGAGTGGTTCGGTCGCGTCGACAAGACCGGCCTGAAGGAGCCGAGCGCGGTCGCCAGCGAGCACGACGGCGTGCGGGTGCCGCCCGACCTCACCTCGGCGCTGTTCGACCACTGGCGCATTCAGGCGCTGGTGCGGAACCCGCGCTCGTCGCTGCGGCGCCGCCGACGGCCCTCCTACCTGCCGCCGCGAGCCTTCTCGCTCGCCGTTGCGGAGACCCTGGCGGAGGGCGCGCCCGACCGCCCGGAGGGCGCATCGCTCTGGCAACAGGCGGACGAGGAGATCCTCGAGCGAGCGCAGGAGGTGCTTCGCTCACTTCCCAGGGGCCAGGTCCGGAACGTGCTCCAGAAGGCGGCGGCAAACGCCAACGGAACGCTCGAGGGGTTTCGCACGCAGGTCGAGACCGCGTTCGACGAGGCCATGGAGCGGGCCTCCGGCTGGTACAAGCGCAAGGTCCAGCTCGTGCTGGTCCTGATCGCCGCGGCCGCGGCGATCGGGCTCAACGTCGACAGCACGCGCGTCGGTGCGCGACTGTGGAACGACGACGCCGTTCGGGCCGCCGTGGTCGCGAAGGCGAACGAGACGGAGCCGCAGCAGGCCGCCGACGCCGTCTCTAGGGTCGAGCAGCTCCATCTGCCCGTTGGCTGGGGCGCGGAAAACGCTCCCGATGACGTGGCGGGGGCGCTTCGGCGCATCCCCGGGTGGCTGATCACGATCGCCGCGCTCAGCCTCGGCGCTCCGTTCTGGTTCGACCTGCTGAGCCGCCTCGCCCGCCTGCGCGGAAGCGGCGTGCCTGAGAGACCGCGCAGCCTGAGCGATACGGCGGGGACCCGCCCGGCCTAGGACCCGTCGAACGGCTTCGCTTGCCGCCTGCTGGCCTCGAGGCCGGCCCGGACGGACCGCTGGAGGTGACGGTCGCTGAGCTCCGGATGCGGCCTTGACCGCCCCGCCGGGCGGCTATAGCGTCGGAGCCGACCGGCCGGGCACAGCGAGGGAGGGACGCGCATGAACAGCGGACCGATGTTGCAGCAGGGCTCAAGGGGCCCGGACGTAAGGCGGGTTCAGCGCATCCTCGTGATGATCAAGCTCTTCGGCTGGGAGGAGATCGACGGAATCTTCGGGCCCAAGACCAAGGGCGCCGTGAAATCGTTCCAGGAGTCGAAGAACCTGGTCGAGGACGGCATCGTGGGACCGGCCACCTGGGGGGCGATGCCCAAGGATCCGAACACACCGCTCGTCTCGAACGGGGACACCGGCCCCGTCGTCAAGGCGCTTCAGCAGGGCCTGCACACGATCGCCAGCGGCGGAAGCGGCCCCGACCCCGGCCCGATCGACGGGATCTTCGGGCCCAAGACCGAGGCGGCTGTGCGCGCCTACCAGACCGATGAGGGCGTGGCTTCCGACGGCATCGTGGGAGACCGGACCTGGTGGGTGCCAGCCGGCGCCGCGGGCGCGACGCTCGCCTCGTTGTCGGGGCTCACGACCGCCTGAAGACGGCGTCGAAACCGAATCTGAACCGGTGCCCGCTTGAGCTCCGGGGCGCGTCTCCGCGCTCGGGCCCGTGTGAAGGTCGTCTCCGCCACGCGCCACGCCGGTAAGCCGCCGCCCGAGGGGTCGCTCGCGCCGAAAAGAGCGGTGTCACGCTTTGCGCGCTGCGACGATCTCGCGGGACCGCAGCGTGACGAGTTAGGACGGGAGGAGCGTCAGGTGCTCCGCCCGGGCTGCCCGTCTCAGTTCATCGTCCCAGCAGCCGAACCCGGTTTCATCGGCCTCTCGCACCACGAGCGCGGCCGCGAGCTGGACGGCGTCGTACGCGCGCAGCACATGGCGAGCGGCCAGTTCAGCCGCGCGCCGTATCACTTCCGTCGAGATGTCGGCGACCACAACGCCGCTCCAGAACTCATCGAGCTCCGACCGCTTCGCCCGGTACCCGGGGCCAGATAGTCGCTCGCCGGCGCGCATTCTCGCGAGTGCCGAATGCGCCTCCACGTAGGTGATCTCGGCTACGGCAACAGCCGCGGCGGCCTCGAGCGCATGCTGCACATCGGCGGTACCGGTCTCCTCGATGAAGAGCTTGATAAGGGCGCTCGTATCGAGGAAGAGGATCAGCGGCGCCCCTCGCTCACATAGGCGGCCGCCGACTTTCCGCCACCCCGAAGCGGGAGCGCCCTCGGCAACGATGGCTTGGCCCCGTTCCAACGCAGCCTGCCTTCTGCCACAAGTCGTGCCACGCCCGGCGAGACGCCCGCGGGGATGACACGAGCGACCGGCTTGCCCCGCTTGGTGACAGTCACGACCTCGCCCGCCTCGACGCGATCGATGTAGCTGCTGACCTTGTCCTTGAACTCTCGCAGGCCCACGTTGGTAGCCATGTAGCCACATTACCAAGCGAAGCGGCTACAACGCGGCTGTCAAGTATGCGACTAAGCGCGCCCGACAGGATTCGAACCTGTGACCTTCGGTTCCGTAGAGCGTTGGACAACGGCTCTGTAGAGCCGGATCCGGCCCGGATGCCACCTGGATGCGACCACGAGCGCGGGGGTGACATCGCACGAGCTTCGCCGGCCCGGTCGAACCGGCGGCCGCGACTCGGAGATCCTCACCTTCGACGGCGACGACCGGATTCTGAGGACCGAGGTCTACTTCGGCTGGGACGCGATCTGAGCTCGGAGCTCCGTCACCAAACCACGCAGGTTGTCGGGCTCGAGGCCCGAGCCGATCGCCACGCCGATCGCACCGGCCGCGAGGAATGCGGAAGCGTTGGCGGCGGTGATGCCGCCGACGGCGACGAAGCGCGCGCTCGGAAACGGACCGGCGAGCGCGCGCAGCCAATCCGCTCCGAGGGCCGCGGCTGGAAATAGCTTGAGGGTTCGACACCCGAGCGCGAGCGCGGCTTGCGTTTCGGATGGGGTGCTGACGCCCGGTAGGTAGGGGAGCGCGGTCGCCTGAGCCGCCTCGACTGCTCCGCTGTCGAGGCCCGGGGCGACTGCGAATCGGGCGCCGGCGCGCACCGCGGCGCGTACCTGGTCGGCGGTGCAGACGGTGCCCGCGCCGGCGACATGCCCGAGCTCGCTCGCGCGCTGGCAGACCGCCCCCACCACCACGAGATCCGGGTCCGCGGTGAGCGAAACCTCGACGAGCTCCACGCCGGCCTCCCAGCACGCCTCGGCCACACCGACGGCGGCGGCGGAATCCAGCCCGCGGAGGACGGCGAGGACGGGCGCCCGCGCGAGGTGATCGACTAAGAAATCGTCCGCCGGGGCGCTTGCCATGGCTCCGAGCGCGGAGTATATTGCGGTTTGCACCCCGGTTCGGCGTTTCACTAGGCGAGACAGGAGGAGATCTCGATGCGTGGGCGAAGGATTGGTTTCGCGCTCTCGGCGGCGGCGATGATCGCGTTCGCAGCGGCGGGCTGCGGCAGCTCCGACGACGACGCCGAATCGGCCGGCAAGCAGTCGGCGAAGTCAATGCGGGCGAGCTGCAACTCGCTCGACAAGAAGACGACCGGCGCGACGATCGCCTACATGCCCCCGGGACTCGAGTTCCCCTACTACGTCGGCATTGGCAAAGGCGTGGAGAGCCAGGGCCAGAAGTACGGCTACGAGGTCACCACCTCGGCGCCGGTAAGCGGCGCGGACTACGCCGGACAGGCCTCGAGGATGCGCGACATCATCCATCGCGGCGTCGACGGGATCATCTTCCACACGCACAACAACAGCGCGACGGCGCCACTGATCAAGCAGGCGGCCGACGAGGGAATCGCGGTCGTGATCGTCAACCAGGATCTGACCAACTTCCCCGCCCCGGTGCACGCCGTGGTCGGCTACCGTGAGCGCAAAACCGACCACAAGATGGGCAAGTACGCGGTCAAGCAGATGAACGGCAAGGCGAACATCGGGCTGATCGCCGGACTTCCCGGCTACGACTCGACGGAGCGGATCGGCGGCTTCAAGGACGCGATCGAGGGCGAGCCCGGTATGAAGGTGGTCTCCACCCTCGTCGGCAACTGGGACGTGCCTGGCGGCCACAAGGCGGCGCTCGACATGCTCCAGGCCCACCCGGAGATCAATCTGATTTTCGCCGCCAACGACTTCATGGCAGAGGGCGCCTACCAGGCGGCTCAGTCGCTGCATCGCAAGAACCTCAGCATCCTCGGGAGCGACGGCGACACGAACGCCTTCGTGCTGATCGACAAGGGCGGCGCCTACAAAGCCACGATGAACACCGTGCCGGTGGTCCAGGGCATGGTCGCGATGCGGGTCATGCACGACTGCCTGAGCCACACGTTCAAGGGGCCCTTCTATGTCGAGACGCCCGGCAAGCTCGTGACCAAGGCGAACGTACTGCCGGTGCTGAAGAACTACGCCCTGCTGTGGCCGAAGCCTAAGCACCGCTACTAGTTCGAGCACGAGGCAAGGCTCAAGCGAGCGTGCACGGAGAGCCGATCTGGGAGACGCGCAGCGTCACGAAGACGTTCCCTGGCGTCCGCGCCCTCGACAAAGTGTCGGTTCGCCTCCACGCCGGTGAAGTGCATGCGCTCGTCGGTGAGAACGGCAGCGGGAAGTCAACGCTGGCGAAATGCCTCTCGGGCACCTATCAACCGGAGGACGGGCACGTCGTGCAAAGCGGGCGGCCCGTCGAGCTGCGCAACCCCGCACTCGCGCGGGAGCTCGGCGTGGCGATCTTCTATCAGGAGCTGTCGCTTGTTCCCGCGCTTTCGGTCGCCGAGAACGTCTGCCTGGATGGCGTCGCGAGCCGCGGGGGTTTCGTCTCGTTGCGCGGCATGCGGCGCGCGGCGCGCGGCGCGCTCGATCGCCTGAATGTCTCGATCGACCTCGAACGATCGGTCGGCGAGCTCTCGATCGCCGAGCAGCAGCTGGTCGAGCTCGCGCGGGCGATCTCCAACCCGGACGTAAGCCTGCTGATCCTCGACGAGCCGACGGCCGCACTGGGACCCGAGGAGGTCAGCCGCCTCCACCGGGTCGTACGTCGGTTCGCGCAGCATGCCGCGGTGCTCTACATCTCGCATCGCCTCGAGGAGGTGCTCTCGGTCGCCGACAAGGTGACCGTGCTCCGCGACGGGCGCGTGGTCGGCGAGCGGCAAACCGCGGGGTCGTCGCTTCGAGAGATCGCTCGCCTGATGGTCGGAGCCGAGATCGAGGAGTACTTCGCGCGTAGCGAGCAGGACAGCCAGCGAGAGTCGCTGCTCGAGGCGCGCGATCTGCGCACGCCGGCACTGCCATCCGGGGTGAGCTTCGTCGTCCGGCGGGGCGAGGTTCTCGGACTCGGCGGACTGATCGGCTCCGGCAGGTCGGCGATAGCGCGCGCCATCTACGGCGTCGACCCGCTGGTCGGCGGCGAGCTCGTGCTCGATGGCCGGTCGCTGCGGCTCCGCTCGCCCAGGGACGCGATCGCCGCCGGCATCGCATTCGTGCCCGAGAATCGCAAGGCCGACGCGCTCTTCTTCAATCTGTCGGTGCCGCAGAACATCAGCATCGCCCGGCTCGACGGCGTCTCGCGCGGAGCGTTCCTGGATCTGGGCAAGGAGTCGAGCCGGGGGCGCGAGATCGCCCGCATGCTCAGACTCGCCCCCGGGGCCGAGCGACGCGAGGTCGCCCTCCTGTCGGGCGGCATGCAACAGAAAGTGGTGCTGGGCCGCTGGCTGTTCGCGGAGGCGAAGCTGCTGGTCCTCGACGAGCCCACCGCCGGAATCGACATCGGGACCAAGCGTCAGATCTACCGACTGATCGACGAGCTGACCGAGCGCGGGGTCGGGGTCGTATTGGTCAGTTCCGACTATCCCGAGCTGCTGAATATCAGCGACCACGTCGCGGTGGTCCGCCGCGGGCGCATCGTGCACACAGCGCGGCGCGGCACCCTCTCCCAGGGCGAGCTGATCGAGCTCGCGTCCGCCTCCGAGAACGCGCAGGCCGCGGCATGACCACGATCGCCGCGCGTTTGGGGGGTCCGCTCGGCGCGTTCGCGCGCGCGCGGGTCGCGGGGCCGTGCGCGATCCTCGCCCTGCTGGTCCTCGTCGCCGCGCTGACCACCCCCCGCTTTCTCGACGCCCAGAACCTGCGCAACCTCGGGCTCGAGATGGCGATCGTCGCGATCATCGCGATCGGCTCGACGCTGGTGATCCTGACCGCGCAGATCGACCTCTCCCCCGGCTCGATCGTCGCGCTCACGAGCATGAGCACCGCGCTCCTCCTGACGGAGGTCCACATGGACCCGGTCTACGCCTCCCTGCTGATACTCGCGCTGGGCGCGGGTGCCGGGCTCGTCAACGGGTTCTTCTCCTCCTACGGCCGGATCCCCTCGTTCATCTTCACGCTCGCGACGCTCTCGATCTACCGGGGGCTGGCGTTCGCCGAGAACGACGGGACCCCGATCTTCGGCCTGGGCGGCCTATCGCACCTCTTCTACGACGAGCTCGCCGGCGTCCCATACCCGTTCCTCTACGCGGTCGTGCTCTACGCGCTCGCCTGGGCCTACCTGCGGTACACGCGCGGCGGTCGGCGTATCTACGCGGTTGGCGGAAACGAGTCGGCGGCGCGGCTCGTCGGGATCAAGGTCAACCGCGTGCGGATGAAGGTGTTCGTGATCGCCGGCATCCTGGCGGCGTTCGGCGGGCTCCTGATGAGCTCCCAGCTCGATTCGGGCTCCCCCGACTACGGCCAGGGCATGGAGCTGCAGGCGATCGCCGCAGCGGTGATCGGAGGAGCCAGCCTCTTCGGCGGGCGGGGCAGCATCGTCGCGACGCTCGTCGGCGCGACGATCATCGCGGTCGTCCAGAACGTGCTCAACCTCCACTCCGTCGGCACGGCGTGGCAGAACATCACCACCGGCGTGATCATCGCAATCGCGGTCGGCATCGACATGTGGCGCGGCGAGGTGGCGCGCGTCGGCGTCGCTGGCTGGCGGAGGCTGTCGCCGCGTCGACCGGAGCCCGAGCCCGTCTCCGACGAGGCGGCGGCTCGCCGAGAGGAGCGTGAGAATGCCCGCGCGGGGGTCTGATTCCGGAGGAGGGCGCGCCGCCGGGCCCTCGGCGCCCGAGGGATACACGGTGCGTGCGGTAGTGCGGGCGGTCCAGCTGCTCGATCTGCTGCGCGAGAGCAGCGACGGTGGGGCGAGCCTGCAGGAGCTGTCCAAGCGCTCGGGCCTCGCCAAGGCCTCCGTCTACCGCATGCTTCGCACGCTTGACTGGGCGGGCCTGGTCGAGCGCGTCCCGGGCTCGGAGCGCTATCGCCTCGGCGTGCGCTGCCTCGAGTTCGGCAGGGCGTACCTGGAGCAGGTGGACTTCCGCAGGGAGGCGCTGCCGGTGCTCGAGCGCCTGCGCCAGCAGTTCAACGAGACCGTTCACCTCGCAGTCCTGGACGATCGCCTGCGGGTCGTCTACCTCGAGAAGCTCGACAGCGCGCACGCCGTTGGGATCATGATGTCGCGCGTCGGGCGCACGGCACCGTCGTACTGCACCGGTCTCGGCAAGGCATTGCTTGCGGCCCTAAGCGACGATCCGGTCACGCTTCTCGACCAGTGGGCCGAGCTGCGGCGCCACACCGCCAACACGATCTGCGACCCGGACGCGCTGCGCGACGAGCTCGAGTCGATCCGGTCGCGCGGCTACGCGCTCGACCTCGAAGAGCACGAGCCGGGCGTTCGCTGCGTGGCGGCCTCGATTCCCGGCCTGCCCGCCGATGCCGCCGCGGCGCTCTCGATCGCGGGGCCGGCGCACCGCATGCCGGACGAGCTGCTGTGCGGCAGGCTGGCGGAGGCGGTGGTGTCGGCCGCCGGCGAGGTCGCTGCGCGGCTCGGCGCAGTGCCGGAGGTGCGGAGGTGATCCTGGCCATCGACTCCGGCACCACGCGCACGCGGGTGTGGCTGATGCCGAGCGGCGGGGATCCAGTCGAGGCCGCGTCGGGCATCGCGGGTGCCCGCGACCGGGCGCACCGGCGTGATCGCGCCTGGCTGCTCGCGATGGTCCGCAAGCTGACAGGGCAGGCGCTCGCCACCGCGGGAGCCGACTGGGGCGACGTCGAGGCCGCGATCGGCTTCGGCATGATCACATCTGAGCTCGGGCTCGTGGAGGTTCCACACCTGGTCGCGCCGGTCGGCCGCGAGGCGCTCGCCGCCGCGATCACCGACTGGGACGGCGGCCTGTGCCCGGTGCCGCTGCTGCTCGTGCCCGGCGTGCGTACGCCGCCCGAACTCGTCCCGGGCGCCGATGTCATGCGCGGCGAGGAGACCGAGATCGCCGGCGTACTGGCGCGCGAGCTGATCGCGCCGCCGTTCCTGTACGTGTCGCCGGGCTCGCACTCGAAGTTCGCCTGGGTCGACGAACAGGGGCGCATCGCCTGGAGCCTGACCACGCTTTCCGGGGAGCTACTCTGGGCCCTGCACCGCGAGACGATCCTCGCCGGGCTCGTCGATCCGGCTGCGCCGGATCTCGACCCGGTCAGAGTCGAGGAGGGGGCGCGGATCGCCGAGAGCGGCGGGCTCACCCGCACGCTCTTCGCAGCGCGGGTGGCGAATGTGCTACTGGACCTCTCGCCCGCCGAGTGCTCCTCGCTGCTGCACGGGGCGGTGGCGGGCGACGACCTGCGCGCGCTGGAGGCGACGCTGCCGGCCGGCGAGCGCCGCGTCGCGATCGCGCTCTCCGGCCGGGGTCTGCTGCGGCAGTGCTACCGGCTGCTGCTCGAGCGGCGCGGCTGGACGAGCGATGTGCAGCTCATCGACGAACCGCTCGGGCCGATCGGCGCCCGCGCCCTGTATGAGGCGCGGCGCGCGCGTGCCGGCGAGCAAGGGAGGCGGCTTCGTGCGTAGGGCAATCCTGTCGTTCGAGCGCCCTGAGGCGTCGCTGGTCGAGGGCTTTCGCGAGCTGCTTCAGCGCTACAGCCCCAGCTGCTTCGTCAGCGACGTGATGGAGCGAGCGCGCACGCTCCGAAGCGACATCCGGCCCGTGGTCGACGGGCGCTTCGCGGGCCCGGCGCTGACAGTGAAGCTCTATCCGGGTGATCTCGTCGACTGCCTCGACGCGCTCAAGGTCGCCGAGCCCGGGGATGTGATCGTCGTCGACGCCGCCGCCGAGACGGAGACCTCGATCTGGGGCGGGCTGATGGCGGGGCTCTGCCTGAAGCAGGGCGTCGCCGGCGCTGTCGTCGACGGGGCGATCCGCGATATCGACGAGATCCGCGACCTCGGCTTTCCGATCTTCTCCAAGGCCGTCGTTCCCCGCTCGACGCACTCGCCGTATTCGGGCCGCCTCGAACCGCTCGAGGTGAACGTCACCATCAGCTGCGGCGGCACGCTCGTCGCCCCCGGCGATATTGTGCTCGCCGACGAGATCGGCGTCGTCGCCGTGCCCAAGCAGGAGGCGGGCGGCGTCCTCGCGGCCGCGCGCGAGCAGGCCGACCGCGAGGAGGCCACCCGGCGTCTGATCGACGAGGGGAAGTCGGTCGACGAGCTGCTCGCGGAGTTCGGGAGGCTCTGATGACGGTCGTCATCGCCGACTACGACTACGGCGACGTCGCGATCGAGCGCGACGTCATCGAGGGCGCCGGCTTCGCTCTCACGGCGCTTCAGTGCCGCTCTGAGGAGGAGCTCATCGCGGGTGTGCGTGACGCGGAGGCGATCCTGACCCAGTACGCCCTCGTCGGCGCGCGCACGATCGCCGCGCTACCGCGCCTGCGTCACATCGCGCGCTACGGCGTCGGCGTCGACATCGTCGACGTGGATGCGGCGACGGACGCCGGCATCCTCGTCACCAACGTCCCCGCCGACTACTGCCGCGACGAGGTCGCCGAGCATGCGATGGCGATGCTGCTCTACTTCGCGCGCAAGCTTCGCGTCTTCGACGAGGCGGTGCACGCGGGCACCTGGCGGTGGCAGGCGGGCGCTCCCGTCGGCCGCCTGCGCGAAGCCCGCCTCGGGATCGTGGGTCTGGGTAACATCGGCCGCGCGATCGCCGAGCGAGCGTGCGCCTTCGGCCTCGATCTCCTCGCGCACGACCCGTATGTCGATCGAGCGATCGCCGCCTCGCTGGGCGTCGCGCTGGTTTCGCTCGACGAGCTGCTCGAGCGCTGCGATTTCGTCGTCATCCAGGTGCCGCTCACCGACGAGACGCGTGGGCTCTTCGACCGCGAGCGCATCGCCCGCATGAAGCCGGGCGCCGTGCTCATCAACACGGCTCGCGCCCCGCTCGTGGATGCCGAGGCGCTCTACGAGGCGTTGCGCGCGGGCCGGCTGGCGGGAGCGGCGCTCGACGACCTCCCCGAGGAGCCCGCGAAGCACCGCGGCTGGCGGCCCGACAACCCGCTGTTAACGCTCCCCAACTGTCTCGTCACACCGCACGTCGCTTACTACAGCGAGCAGTCGATCCGCGACGCGCGCAGCTTTGCGGCCGAGGAGGTCGTGCGCGTGATACGCGGCGAAGAGCCGCGCTCGCCGGTCAACGTCGACCGGCTGCGGGCGCTGGCGCCGGCGGGCGCGGCAGGCCATCGAGCAAAGGAAGGAGGTTAGGCGTGACTGCCACCTATCCGCGAGCGTTCTCCCATATCGGGCTGAGCGTGCCCGACCTCGAGCGGGCAGTGCGCTTCTACACGGAGGTGCTGGGCTGGTACGTGATCATGCCACCGACCGAGGTCGCCGAGGACGACAGCGCGATCGGCGTGATGTGCAAGGACGTCTTCGGCGAGGGCTTCGGCGGCTTCAAGATCGCCCATCTGGCCACCAGCGACGGGATCGGCGTCGAGCTCTTCGAGTTTCGGAACCCCGAGCCGGCAAGCGGCGAGTTCGCGTACTGGAAGCCGGGCGTCTTTCACTTCTGCGTCCAGGATCCCGACCTCGAGGGGCTCGCCGAGCGGATCGTCGCGGCGGGCGGAAAGCAGCGCATGCCCGTGCGCCACTACTACCCGGGCGAGAAGCCGTACCGAATGGTCTACTGCGAGGATCCGTTCGGAAACATCGTCGAGATCTACAGCCATAGCTACGAACTCACCTATTCGGCTGGCGCCTACGCGCCCGAGGAGGTGGAGGCGGGATGAGCAGCGTGGAGGAGCGAGTTGCGGCGTCGCCGCTGGCCGACGCCCTCCAGAACTACCGAATCGTCGACCTCAGCATCACGCTCGACGATCGCCTGCCCTGTGTCTGGCCGGGTCACATGCCCTTCGAGCACAAGGTGCACAACTGGTACACGGTCTCGGCGACGGGCGGTCAGCGGCTTCGGTCGACGGCACCGTACTACACGTGTTGGATGACGCTCGACGAGCACGTCGGAACCCACTTCGACGCGCCGACACACTTCATTCCGCCACCGGACTCGGGGCTCGAGCACGCCAACGAGTTCGGCGCCATGTACGGGGACAAGGTGCCGCTCGAGCTGATGCAGGGCCCCGCCACGGTGATCGACGTCCGCTCGCTGCGGGAAGGGTCCGAGAACGGCGTCAGCCCGCTGATCACGCCGGAGTTCCTCGATGCCTGGCAGCGGGCGAACGGCTCCGTGTCCGCGGGCGAGGTCGTGCTCTTCTTCGGTGGCTGGGACGAGCTCTACCTGCCGTATCCCGAGGGAGCAAGGTATGTGCAGGGGCCGGTCGCCAACCGCGACTCACCCGGCTGGCCGGCGCCGAGCGCCGACGCGGTCCGCTCGCTGTACGAGCGAGGAGTTCGCACGCTCGGCACCGACGGCCCAAGCATCGGCGCAGCGCACGAGGGCCTCTCGATGCACTACGCGGGCCTCGGGCGCGGGATGGTCTACGTCGAAGGTCTCGGCCACCTCGGAGATCTGCCGGTCCACGGCGCCTACTTCGTCTTCATGCCGCTCAAGATCGCCGAGTCGTCCGGCGGGAGCGGCCGCGCGCTCGCGTACGTGGCCAAGGGGGCTTAAGCCCTTGATCAGTCAGAGAAGTAAGGTGCTAGTCATCAACAGCCCTGGGTACTCCGAGGTGCGGGACTTCCGAGCCTCGGGAGTTCATCTTGCCGCACTCGATGACGAGTGCCACGTCGATCATGTCTGATGAATGCGGAGCGACACCTCCGACGCGAACCCAACGTTGGGCATTGCCTGCTGGTCGGTGGTGATCCGATCTCTGTCCTAATCCTCTATCTGGGGTGGGTTGAAGAGATCTTGGACGCGGATGCGGCCCTCGAGGGGGCCATAAGCCGTGGATGGGTGGATCGACGGCCTAAGCGCGGCTCATGCTCGCAGGAGCAGTTCTTCATCACAGCCGCCGGACGCCGATTCGCAGAGGAACTATCTGACCGTGGTTCGTTCCCAAATGAACCTACGGACGCATAGCTGCTGGGTAGCTCGCACGCTCGACGGGTCGCCGGAGAGACCCCGCTGACGTCGAGCGCCCAATACTGCACCGGAATCGGGCAGTGAAAGGTGCACCACCTGCCCGGCCGGTGACGACCGCCTGAGTTCTCACTCCCCGTCGAATCGAACTGGGTCAAGACAGGTCGGGAGGTGCTCAGAGCGGACGCAGGTGAGAGGATGGCGGTGGAGGGCGTCTCGCGACGTGACGCAGGCGCTGGGTCTTCTTCGCCAACGGTGCTGGCGCTTGCGGCATCGCGCTTGCCACGCACGGAGGCGTGCTCGGCTCGGAACGAGCTGGGATGTCGCCCGCGCGATCACGGTGACGGGCGACCTCACGGAGTTGGTGTGGGTAATCCGCCGGGACGACGCCGGGCGCGCTCGGCGTCGTCGTCCTTGCCACTGCGGTCAGCGCGGTTCTGAGCGCAGGCCTGCCTTAAAGCCCGAGCGGGGCGCTTGCCGAGGCGGTGGGCTGCCGCGCGAGCGGACTCCATCTGGTCGCGGTTCGCGCCTATCGGTCGCAGGGCGATCCTCGCCGCCCTCTCGACCGCGCGCCTGGGCCACGTCGGCCGCCACGCTGCTCTGTTCGGTCCGACGGCAGCGCTCGGATCGGCGCCCGCGAGCTTCGCTCCAGCGGCTCGCCCATCGCGCCGGACCGAGCCGCCCTGGTCGCCCTCGCCGCCCCCGCTTCGTGATGGTCGCCGTGATGGCCGTCGCGCCCCTGCACCCCAGCATCGGCGGCATGACGCTGGCAGGTCGTCGTGTCGTGATCGCGATCCACGTACGCGGTCGGATCGGCTGATCCTGCCTCGTGCCCGGGGCGGAGGGAGAGCGCCATGCTGCACGTTTGCGCTGAAACTCCTCATCGCTGAGTGGGGGGCGGATCACCGCCGGCGGCAACAGGACTCATAGATCGACGCCGACTCTTCACGGACGATCGGTCATAGGCAAGGCATCGTGGCAGGGAGATGTGCTAGGGAGCCGACGGCGGCACATGAGGCATTCGCCTCATCTTGCGGAACTGTCGTTACGGCACGACGACGAGCTTCGTTCCGGCGCCCTCCGTCTGACGGCGCCACGCCTCCGTGACGGAGTCGAGCGGTACCCGCTCCACCTCGAGCCGGATCTCACCCGCGACCGCGTGCTCTACGAGCCGCTGGTAGTGCTCCGCGAGCTCGTCACGAGGGACGGCGAAGTTCGTATGGCCGAGGATCGACAGGCTCTTGAAGCGCACTGCCCGTGACGCAACCTGCGCCGTCCCGCCCGCCGACTGGCCGAGGTTGACGATCGTGGCGTGCGGCGCGGCAGCCTGGACAGCGGCCGCTGCTGGCTCGCCCCACAGTGGGTCGAAGACGTAGCTCGGGCCCTCGCCGCCGAACGCTTCCTTGAAGGCCGCCACGAGATCGCCGGGCTCGCCGAGGCGGAGCGTCGCATCGGCACCGTACTGTGCGGCGCGCTCGAGCCCCGCCGCACTACGACCGGCCGCGACGACCCTGGCGGCACCGAGCAGCCTGGCCGCCTGCACGGCGACCAGGCCGACCGAGCCCGTGGCACCGAGCACGAGCACGGTCTCGCCGCCGGTGAGCGGCGCTCGCCACGCGAACGGCAACCAACCGGCGAGGCCGGCGATGCCGAGCGCGGCGGCGAGCGCGGCATCCGCACCGTGGGGCACCTCGATGATGTGTGCGTCCCCGACCGGTGCGCGCTCGGCGATCGCGCCGTGCGACGTTCGCCCGAGCGCGCCGCCGAAGATCCAGACTATCCTGGCGTCGGCAGCGCGACCCACGGCCTCGCAACCGGGAACGTAGGGCAGCTCGGGGTGATCGGTAGCGAGAACGCCACGCGAGACGGCGAGGTCGATCGGATTGATCGGCGCCGCAAGTACCTCGATCGTCTCTCCGGACGGCGCGCCAACGTCGCCCACCTCGGCCACCGCGCCGACCTCACGTATGAGTGCCGCTTTCACGGGCGCAACCCTAACGTCGAGCGCTCGCCCTAAGGTCCTCGGAGGTCGGGCTCAGGGGCGACGATTGCTGCGGCGCGGCCGCTCGTCGAGGTCCTGAGAGCGGCTCGGGCAGCACGCGCGCGGCGCGCCGCGCCAGCACCTGAACCGCGCGGCCGTCGTGGGCTCCGGCGGCGAGCGCGCCGCGGACCGCGCGCTCGACGCGGCGCGCGCCTCCCGCTGCGCCGAGGGGCGCGCTGGCGCCGGCCACCAGACGCGCCTACGAGCGCGACTTCCGCACCTTCGCCGCGTGGTGCGCCGCCCAAGGCCAGGACCACTGCCGACCAGCCCGGCCGCGGTGGCCGCCTTCCTCGCCGCCGGGCCAGAGCGTGTTCCGACCGGTGACGATCGCGCGCCGCGCCGCCGCGATCGCCTGGGTTCCCCGCGGCCACGAGCAGCCCGGCCCGTGCGACCGGCCGCCGTGCGCCAGGTGCTCGCCGGCACGCGCCGCCAGCACGGCACCGCGCCACCCCGCCGCGCCCGCCCGCTCGAAGTCGACCCGCTCGGCCGATTGGCGGAGGCGATCGACGCCAGCACGCTCGCCGGGCTGCGCGACCGGGCGCTCTGCTGCTCGGCTTCGCCGGCGCACTCCGCCGCTCGAGCTCCTCGCGCTCGACGTCGAGGACCTCGACTTACGGCACCCTGCTCGACGGCTCCGCCGCCGGCTTCGCTAGCCGCATGGACGCCCTTCGAGATCGAGCGCGCCGCAGACGATCGCTGACTCCGTACGTTGGGCCACTAGTGGGCCACGAGGGGGAGCCGCGTGGGCGCGGGCCATCCGTGCCGAACACGCCCATTAGCGGGAAAACGTGGAACGCGCCCGACAGGATTCGAACCTGTGACCTTCGGTTCCGTAGACCGACGCTCTATCCAGCTGAGCTACGGGCGCGTGCGGCACTAGGGTAGCCACTCGTCGTGGGAGGTCGTGGGCAGATCTCGGGCATGCCGTCGGTGCCCGGCGTGTCGCATCGGTTCGTGGGCGCGCGGGGGCTTCGGTTCCACATGGCGGAGGCCGGAGAGGGGCCGCCGCTCGTGCTCCTGCACGGGTGGCCGCAGCACTGGTTCGAGTGGCGCGAGGTGATCGGTCCGCTCGCGGAGCGCTATCGCGTGCTGTGCCCGGACCTGCGCGGCTTCGGCTGGTCGGACGCGCCGCCGCATGGCTACGAGAAGGAGGCGCTCGCCGACGACGTCGTCGCTCTGCTCGATGCGCTCGGAGTCGAGCGCTTCAGGCTCATCGGGCACGACTGGGGTGGCTGGATCGGGTTCCTCATCGCGCTCAGGGCGCCCGAGCGCGTGGAGCGCCTGATGCCGCTCAACGTCGCCCATCCGTTCGGCGGTCCCAACCGGGGCCGCACCCGGACGATGTGGCGCTTCTGGTACCAGGCGGTCATCGCCGCCCCGCTGGTAGGGCCCAGGGTCGTGGCCGGCAGCCGGTTCCTCGCCCGCTGGCTGGGAGCGGGGCCGGCCGTCTGGAGCGAGGAGGAGGCCGGGACCTTCCTCGGGCAGTTCCGCGACCCGGCGCGCGCCCGTGCCTCGACGCTCCTCTACCGCTCCTTCCTGACGCGCGAGCTCCGCGGGCTCGCGGCCGGACGCTACCGGCGGCTGCGGCTCACGACGCCCACGCTCCTCCTCTACGGGACCGAGGACAACGTGATCCGGCCGGCACATATCGAGGGCTTCGAGCCGTACGCAGACGCCATGGCCGTGGAGATGGTCCCCGGCTGCGGGCACTTCATCGTCGACGAGCGCCCGCAGCTCGTGGTCGAGCGGGCGCTTTCGTTCCTCGCCTGAGCCGGTCGTTTCCGCGGAAAGATTCCGCTACCCGGATGGGGTACGGCGGAACTGCCGCGGCGGAGCGGTGCCGTCGATCGGCGCCGGCGGAGGACCGCCGCGCAAGCAGGCGCGGCCGTCACGCCATCGTGTCGATGACCACCTCGAAGTACTGCCGGCCCTGGTCGCTACCCGAGCCGGCCTCGGCCGCGCCCTGGCGTGCCTGGTCGCCCAGGTCGTCGGTCGCCCGCATCGCGTCCTCACTCTCCCAGAAAGTGATGCCGACTCCCTCGCCACTAGACTCATCGAGCAGCAGCGTGAAGCCCTTGAAGCCGTCGGCCCCGTCGTACTTCGGGACCACGTTGTTGCGGACGTGATCCGATACGTCGCCGGCCTTGTCCGGCGAGAAGGAGATCCGTCCCATTCGCGCGTGCATTCGAGCCTCCTCGGTTGGTGTCGCGACGCTAACCGTCTCCGGCCCAAGTCGCAACGGCGGGTAGCTTCGCCAGTGACAGCCCCGTCGGCGCCCCCGCGCGGTCGTCCGCCGAAGGCACCATCCGGCAACGACGCCGGCGCGTGTCTGGCGATGCCGTGTGTACACCCCAGCCCGATAGAGCGTACGTCTCCGCCAAGACGCCAGCCTGCATGGTTGCGTGCGGGTGGTGCCTGCTCTTCGCTATCGCTGTGCCCTCCCGACCGAGCCCGCCTCACATCGTCCTGATCGCCATCGGCTCGCTGCTGGCCTTCGTCCCGGTCCTCGCTCGGTGGACGAACCGGCAGTTGGTCGGCATAGGGCACGGGACCGACACCAAGGGGGCCGCACGCGCGGGGAGGCCTAGGCGATGACGCTGCTCGCCGCATCAGCCGCGCTCTGGGTGTTCATCCTGGTGCCGCTCATCGTCGTCTGGGTCATTGGCCTGGTCGACATCGTCCGGCGCGATCTCTCCCCTCAGGCCAAGCTCGGTTGGATCCTGGTCGTGGTGCTGCTGCCAGTCGTAGGGACGCTCGTCTACTTCGTCTTGCGCAAGCCGACCGAGGACGAGATCCGGCGCGCCCGCGAGGCGGCCGCCGACAGACCTCGCGACTGGCGCAGCGGCGCTGGACCGCGGCCTCCGATGGACTGAGATATGGGCGGCCCGCTTCGGCCCTAAGACCCGCTCCAACCCCGCCCCGAGGCCCCGACCTGACCCGGTCGGAGGGCAGCCGACTGCGCCTCCCAGCACCCAATCCGAAGCGGAGAGGGCGGGATTCGAACCGGCCGCTACGGTCACGGCGGCTGACGACGCCCACGCTCCGCCTCCACGGGATCGAGGACAAGGGTGATCCGTCCGCGCACATCGAAGGCTTCGAGCCGTACGTCGACGACATGGCGATCGAGCTGGTCCCCGGCTGTGGGCACTTCATCGTCGACGAGCGCCCCCAGCTGGTGCTCGAGCGGGCGCTTTCGTTTCCTGGGCTGAGCTCGCCGAGGCGGGAGAGCGTTCGAACGCGTGAGGTAGCTTGCGCCCCCCTAGATCAGCAGGGCCAAGGCTCGTCAGAGGCCTTCGGGCGGCGTCGTTTCCGCTGCCCGAACCTGGGTAGCGGCTATCCAGAGGAAGGAATCCCGAGCAAGGACGACCCGGATGGCCGAGAAGACAGCGCGCTCGAAGACCCGCGAAGAGGGCGACAAGGAGATGAAGGCCCCGGACGAGAGGGACGTCCGCAACATCCGCCCGCGCAAGAAGGACAAGGCGCGAAGCCGGCGGCAAACCGAGCGCCGCAAGAAGCAATATCCCAGCTACTCCGTCGTCGACCCCAAGCGGATCCCTGACGGCCCGGACGTTCTGCTGGACGTCCCGGTCGCCAAGGTCGATGAGATCGACATCGAGGTCGACGAGCTCCGCGCCCAGGTGGCCGTCATGGCGTCGGTGCAGAAGCTGCTCAACCTCAGCGTCGGCGCCGACGCCAGGCTCGGTCAGGTCGAGCTCAAGATCGAGGGCGTAGAGGCGCAGGCGCTGCTGACCGCGCGGCTGAAGAACGTGCACGCAATCCTCGACCGGGTGGCGTTGTCGCTCGATCGCAACCCGCAGCTCCTCGCGGCCATCGGCCGAAGCGTGGAGGAGGTCGGCGCGGGGGCCGGCGAGATGCTCGCCGACACCGGCGAGGGGGTCGAGGAGGTCGGCGCGGGGGCCGGCAGCGCGGTCGAGGACGTCGGCAAGGGGGCCGGCGAGGCCGTCGGGAACGTGGGCCGCGGCGCCCGGCGGGGGGTCGGTGGAATCGGACGGGGCGCCGGAGAGGCGGTCGGCTCCGTCGGTAAGGGGACCGGACAGGCGGTCGGCGAGATCGGCGAGGGCGCCGGGCGTGGCGTCTCTGGCGCCGGTCGTGGCGCGAAAAAGGGCCTGCGCGGCGTTGCCGCCGCGCGAAAGGGCGGGTGACCGATGGCCCAGGGAAGCAGCAGCCGCTCGAAGGGCAACGCGAGCTCGCGCGATGGGCGGGGCAGCCGCGGGAGGAACGCGCGCAACCGTAATACCCGCGCCAGAAGCAACTCGAGCTCGGGCAACGGACGCCCCGCCTCGCAGAAGCCTGAGACCTACCGCTTCGCCCACAATGTCGGCGGGCAAGGCACCGTGCCGGAGCGCGAGTACCTGGAGTACTCGAAGGACGGCGCCGGGGTCGACGAACCCGACCTAATTCTGAACGTCCCCGTCGTCAAGCTCGACGGGCTCCATCTCCACGTCGAGGACGTCGAGGCGCACGTCGCGCTGCAGGCGCAGGTGCTGGACCTGCTCAAGCTCAATGTCGGCATAGACGTCACCCTTCGCAAGGTCAGGGTTGACGTGAAGGGAGTCGAAGCCCAGGCGCTGCTGAAGGTGCGACTCGATCACGTCGCGGCCTCGATCGACCGCGTGCTCACAGCCATCGACCGGAACCCCGAGCTGCTCGAGAGCGTCGGCTCCGCGCTCGAGGACGTCGGCTGGGGCACCGGCCACACGCTTGCCGAGAGCGGCGAGGCGGTCGAGCAGGTGGGCGGGGGCGCCGGGGGGGCGCTCGAGCAGCTCGGGCCAGGCGCCGCACAGGCTGTCGGGGACATCGGCGAGGGCGCCGGCGAGGCTGTCGGCGACGTCGGAGAGGGGACCGGCGAGGCCCTCGACGAGATCGGAGCCGGCGCCGAGCGGGGGGTCGGCGATATCGGACGAGGCGCCGGCCAGGCCGTCGGCGACATCGGCGAGGGCGCCGGCGAGGCGATCGATCCGGCGGTGATCGCAAAGGAGACGGTCCGGGCCACGGCGCGCCAGATCGGCTCCACCGCCACCGAGGGCGCCAAGCACACGGCGAAGGCGCTCGGCGCGGCGACGCAACGCAAGGTGCGGCAGGCCAAGGAGCGCCGCCGCGAGCGCCGGGCCGACGAGCAGAACGCGACGAAGGCGGCGATCGGC
>Ga0126312_10000555_pt1 | contig 22737 bp, 24 predicted proteins | sample Plot104A_FD_92537 | JGI IMG/M metagenome (GOLD analysis project Ga0126312, IMG submission 92537) | Serpentine soil microbial communities from UC McLaughlin Reserve, CA, USA - Plot104A | ecosystem: Environmental > Terrestrial > Soil > Grasslands | place: USA: UC McLaughlin Reserve, Lake County...
GGGGCTGGCATAGAGCCCGGCGACTGCCGGGAAAGGCGGCCGCAGCCGCGGCTGGCCGCGCCGACCCTCAAGGGAGTCCAGCAACGCCGTCTCCTCACCGCAGATGTAGGCTCCCGCGCCGGCATGCACAATGATCTCCAGGTCGTAGCCGGTGCCGAGGATGTTCTTGCCCGCGTAGCCGGCCGAGTACGCCTCCCGGACCGCCTGCTGGAGCCGACGCACAACGTGCAGGACTTCCCCTCGGACGTAGATGAACGCGAAGTTGCTGCGGATCGCATACGCGGAGATGATCACGCCCTCGACCAGTGTGTGTGGGCTTGCCATCATCAGCGGGATGTCCTTGCAAGTGCCCGGCTCCGACTCGTCGGCATTGACCACCAGGTACTTGGGCTTCGGATTGTCCTGGGGGATGAAACCCCACTTCATGCCGGTCGGGAAGCCGGCACCTCCACGCCCGCGTAGCCCGGAGTCCTTGACCAGGGTCACGACATCGGCCGAATCCATCTCGAGCGCCTTGCGCAGCGCGGCATATCCGCCGCGGCGCTCGTAGTTGGTGAGCTTCCACGCCCGCTCATCTGCCCAGTTCTCGGTCAGCACCGGTGTCAACGGATCGGCAGCGCCTGTTGAGAGGTGCCCGGAGCTGGCCGAAGCGTCAGTCACGTGCCCTCCTTCGCGACGGCCGGCTGGGCATGACGACGTTCCGGTACGGGCGGCGCGGCCCAGCCGCGCTCCCGCGCAATCCGCAGCCCGAGCACTGATTCCGGCGCCGAGGTCGGTCCTTCGTCGGCGCGGCTGTCAGAGAAGCCGGCGAGCACCCGCTCGGCCTCCTTCCAGGTGCACACTCGGGCACCTCGGGTGGCGGTCACCTGCTCTCCGGCGCGTAGCTGGTCGACGACATCGATGGCGATCTCTGGCGTGATGTTGTCGAAGAACTCCCAGTTGACCATCATCACCGGAGCAAGATCACAGGCAGCGTTGCACTCGATGTGCTCCAAGGTGATCTTGCCGTCGGTGGTCGTTTCGTCGTTGCCGACCTCCAGGTGATCTTGCAGTGCGGCATAGACCTCGTCGCCACCGACGATTGCGCACAGCGCCGTTGTGCACACCCCCACGTGGTACTCCCCAACCGGGCGGCGCTTGTACATGGTGTAGAAGGTCGCGACCCCGCTCACGTCAGCGGCCGAGATGTCAAGGATCTCCGCGCACGCCTCGATTCCGGCGGGTGTCACCCGGCCTTCCACGCTTTGCACCAAATGCAGCATCGGCAGCAGCGCCGACCGCCGCTGCGGGTAGCGTGCCGCGATCTGGCGCATCTCCTCCCGAGTCTGCTCGGTGATCTTGGTATCGGTCACCGAGTAGTCCAGGCTCGGCTCGTCGAAATGGGTGGTGAAGTGCCCGTGTCCGATCAGTTCCTCCGACGCCACATCGCCGCCGGCGTGTCCGTCGCGGGCCTCGGGCGGCGGCGGCTCGACCAACTCGCTCAACGGTCGACACCACCCATCACCGGGTCCAGGCTGGCGACCGCAACGACGACGTCCGACACCATGGAGCCCTCGCACATGGCGGGCATCGCCTGGAGGTTGGTGAAACTCGGGTCGCGGAAGTGCGCTCGGAACGGGCGGGTGCCGCCGTCGGAGACGACATGTGCGCCGAGCTCGCCGCGCGGGCTCTCCACCGGTACATAGGCCTGGCCGGGGGGCACCCGGAAGCCCTCCGTGACCAGCTTGAAGTGGTGGATCAGCGCCTCCATCGACTCGCCCATGATGTGCTTGATGTGCTCGTTGGAGTTGCCCAGCCCATCCGCCCCTATCGACAGCTGGGCCGGCCAGGCGATCTTGGCGTCGCGCACCATGATCGGGTCGCCCTGCATCTTCTCCAGCCGCTCGACGCACTGCTCGATGATCTTGAGGCTCTCCCACATCTCGTTCAGCCGGATCCTGAACCGCCCGTACGCATCCGGTGTGTCCCAGGTCTGCACCTCGAAGTCGTAGGTTTCGTAGTCACAGTAGGGCTGCTTCTTGCGCAGATCCCAGTCGAATCCGGTCGAGCGCAGCGGTGGCCCGGTTATGCCGAGCGCCATGCAGCCGGCGAGATCGAGGTAGCCGACGTCACACAGCCGGCCCTTGAAGATCGGATTCTCATTGCAGAACGCCGCATATTCGGGCAGGTGTTTCTTCATCCAGCCGATGAGCTCGCGAACTTTCTTCAGCGCACCCTTGGGCAGGTCCTGTGCCACCCCGCCTGGGCGGATGTACCCGTGATTCATCCGCAGCCCGGTGATCAGCTCGAAGACATCCAGGACCTTCTCCCGCTCCCGGAAGCCAATCGTCATCACGGTCAGCGCGCCGATCTCCATGCCGCCCGTGGCGATGCAGACCAAGTGTGAGGAGATCCGGTTGAGCTCCATCAGCATCACCCGGATCACTTTCGCCTTCTCCGGAATCTGATCCTCGATGTCGAGCAGGCGCTCAACGCCGAGGCAATAGGTCGTCTCGCTGAACAGTGGCGACAGGTAGTCCATCCGGGTGCAGAAGGTGACGCCCTGGGTCCAGTTGCGGAACTCCATGTTCTTCTCGATGCCGGTGTGCAAATAGCCAATGCCGCATCGAGCCTCGGTGATCGACTCACCTTCCATTTCCAAGATCAACCGGAGGACTCCGTGGGTCGAAGGATGTTGCGGACCCATGTTGACCACGATCCGCTCGTCGCCTCGCTCAGCGTGCTCTGAGACGAGTTGGTCCCAGTCCTGGCCGGTGACGGTGTACACGTGGCCCTCGGCTTCCTCGCCGCCGACGCCGTAAACGTCTTCCTGGGGCTCGTTTGCCTCCGCGCCTGGAGGCATGTCGCCAACCGTCGTGGTCATGAGTAGGTCCTCCGCTGTTCAGGTGGCGGAATCGTTGCGCCTTTGTACTCGACCGGAACGCCGCCAAGCGGATAGTCCTTGCGCTGCGGGTGACCGGGCCAGTCGTCCGGCATCAGGATCCGAGTCAGTGCGGGATGTCCGTCGAAGACGATGCCGAACATGTCGTACGTCTCCCGCTCGTGCCAGTCGGCCGTGGGATAGGTGGCCACGACCGAAGGAATGTGCGGATCGCTGTCGGGTGCTGATACCTCCAGTCGAATGCGCCGGTTATGGGTCATCGACTGCAGGTGGTAGACGGCATGCAGCTCCTGTCCGCTGTCGGCCGGATAGTGCACGCCGGAAACGCTGCTGCAGAACTCGAAGCGCAGGTATGCGTCGTCTCGGAGGTGTTGGACCAGCTCGGTCAGGTGCTCACGGGCCACGTGGAAGGTGATCTCACCGCGATGGATGACCACCTTGGTGATCACGTCGCTGTAGCTGGGCACCAGCTCAGCCATCCGCTCGTACACCGAGTCCCACCATCCGCCGAACGGCGGGCTGGACGGTGATGGAAACTCGATGGTTCGAGTCAGCCCACCGAAGCCGGAGGTGTCGCCCGTTCCGGTGACGCCGAACATCCCCTTGCGCGTCGCCAGCACCTCCGGAGTCGGCTCCGCTGCCACCACTTCTGTTCCGCCGGTGGTGGCCTGAACGTCCGCAGAGGAAACGCCTGGCTCGGATCCGGTCAGCATCTCCGGCTTGGTCTCTGCATCCGGCTCTGACTCGCCCTCGGGAACCGCACCCTTGACTCGGGCGTCGGCATCCGATTCCTTGTGTAGATCTTCGGGTCGCGTCTTCTCACTCATCGCAGCAGGCCCTTCAGCTCGTGGGTTGCCGGCGCGGTGAGCTGGCGCTGCTCCTCTTCACGAGCGGCCTCCACGGCATGAATGCCGATCGGGGTATGCCGCACCTTTTCCCGCAGCTTGAACATCGCGTCGATCAACATCTCCGGCCGCGGCGGGCAACCCGGCAGGTACATGTCTACCGGCACGATGTGATCAACACCTTGGACGATGGCGTAGTTGTTGAACATGCCGCCGGTGCTGGCGCACACACCCATTGCCAGCACCCATTTGGGGTTGGGCATCTGGTCGTAGATCTGACGCAAGACGGGTGCCATCTTCTGACTCACCCGGCCAGCGACGATCATCAGGTCGGCTTGCCGCGGCGAGGCGCGGAAGACCTCTTGGCCCCAGCGCCCGGAGTCGTAGCGTGGAGCGCCATAGGTCATCATCTCGATGGCGCAACAGGCCAGTCCGAAGGTTGCGGGCCAGAATGCGGCGCTGCGCATGTAGCCGAAGAGGTTTTCCAGCGTGGTCAGCAGCACGCCGCTCGGCAGCTTCTCTTCTACACCCATCGCGTCCTCGCTACGCTCGCCCGAGCCACCTCAGTTAGAGAATTCCGTCCAATCAGTCCCAATCGAGGCCACCTCGTCGCAACACGTAGATGTAGGCGATGAACACCGTCGCGATGAACAGCACCATCTCAATCAGCGCGAAGGTGCCCATCTGGTCGAACGTCACCGCCCAGGGATAGAGGAAGACGATCTCGATGTCGAAGACGATGAACAACATCGCGGTGATGTAGTACTTCACCGGAAACCGCCCGCCCCCGACCGGCTGTGGGGTGGGTTCGATGCCGCACTCGTACGAGTCGTACTTCGCCCGGTTGTAGCGTCCTGGCCCGACCAGCATGCTGGTGATGACCGTCAAGGCCACGAATCCGGAGGCGATCGCCAGCAAGATCACGATGCCGAGGTAGGGGTTCATGCTGCGGGCGCTATCCGGGAAAGGGAATTGATGATCTTGTCCATGGCGTCCCCGTCGGCCGAATCGGTGAGGTTGGCCATGAGCTTGAGGACAAACCTCATCAGCGTTCGGTGCGGCAGGCCATACGTCGTGCAGACCTTCATCACCGGCGGCTTGCCGATCAGCTTCACGAACGCCCGGCCCAGCGTGTAGTAGCCGCCGAGCCTTGACTTCAGCTGCGTGGGATAGGACGTCAGCGCCAGCTCGGCGCCCGGCGTACCCGCACCCCGATCGTGAGCGTCGGCGATCGCCGTCGCGGCCATCTCGCCCGACTCGATAGCATAGGCGATGCCTTCACCATTGAACGGGTTGACCATGCCGCCGGCATCACCGACCAGCAGCAAACCGCGATCGTAGTGCGGCTGGCGGTTGAAACCCATCGGCAGCGCCGCGCCCCGAACTGAACTGGTTCGGTTCGCCTCGCGAAGGCCCCAGTGCTCTGGCGTGTTGTCCAGCCAGCGCCGCAGCAGATCCTTGTAGTCGCATTTTCCGAACGCAGTTGAAGTATTGAGGATGCCGAGCCCGACGTTGCACGTGCCGTCGCCCATGCCGAAAATCCACCCGTAGCCCGGCAGCAGAGCGCTCTCTTTGGGCTTGCCGTCCCAGAGCTCCAGCCAGGACTCCAAATAGTCGTCGCGATGCCGGGGGCTGCGATAGTAGGTACGCACCGCCACCCCCATCGGGCGGTCCTCGCGCCGGTGAAGTCCCATGGCCAGGCTCAATCGGCTGGAGTTGCCGTCGGCGGCAACGATCACCGGCGCGGTGAACCGCCGGCCGTCAGTGGTGGTCACACCGACGATGCGGTCGGTGTGGCTGTCGATGAGCGGCTCGACGACGTTCGCCAGCTCGTACAGCTTGGCCCCTGCTGCGATCGCATTGCGGGCCAGCAGGTCATCGAAGTCCGCGCGCGGCCGCACCAACCCGTACGAGGGGAAGTCCGCAAGCTCCGGCCAATCAAGTTCGAACGGCTGGCGACCTCCATAGATCCGCAAACCCTTGTTGTGCAGCCAGCCCGCGTTCTCCGACGTGTCGATGCCGAGCCGGATCAGCTGCCGGGTCGAGCGCGGCGTCATCCCATCGCCGCATACCTTCTCCCGCGGGAACTGGGCCTTGTCGAGCAGCGCGACCTCGAGTCCGCGACGAGCAAGATGAGTTGCGGTCGCCGAGCCGGCGGGTCCGGCGCCAACGACAATCACATCGGCCTCAATCGAGCTGGGTGAGGTCGACGAGTCATCGGCAACGGGTCCTCCCGGCCCGCCGATGGTTATTGGCATGGCGACTCCTGCTCATTCGCGCCACCACAGCGCAAGCCTGTCGGATAGTTAGTGAAATCCTTCACTAAGTCCCGCTGAAGAGTCTACGACTACCGCCAGCGGGAACCTAGCTAGGTCCGGATCGTTGCTGGACAAGGAAAATCGAGGCCAATTTAGAGGGCTTCAGAGTTGCCTAATTGTCGCCACCAACCGGTCAGCGGTATTGATGGGCCGGCCTCATAATCCGAGCGCGTCTCGCATGGGCACCAGCTTGGCGTTCGACTCTGCGAGTTCGGCCTCCGGATCTGAGCCTGCGACGATCCCGCAACCGGCGAACAACCGGATCTGCTGAGGGTCGGTCTCCGAGATCTGCCCGCAGCGCAGCGCGATTCCCCACTCGCCGTCACCCGATGCGTCGATCCAGCCGACCGGGCCGGCATAGCGCTCACGGTCAAGGTGCTCAAGTTCGGCGATCGTCGTCCTTGCCACCTCGGTCGGTGTGCCACAGACAGCTGCGCTGGGATGGAGGGCGGCTGCCAGAGCCAGCGAGCTGGCTCCGCGGTCGGCTACCCCGGTGACGTCGGTCGCCAGGTGTAGCACGTTGGGCAACTCGAGCACGTACGGCGTATCCGGCACGTTCATTCCCGAGCAATAGGGCGCCAGCGCTCGAGCAACTGACGAGACGGCGTACTCATGTTCCTCAAGATCCTTGCTGGATTGGGCCAGTGACCCGGCCAACGCCAGATCGCCGATCCGATCACCGGTGCGGCGGATGGTGCCGGCCAGGACGCGGGAAGTCGCCAGGCCGTCCTCGCGACGGACCAACATCTCCGGCGTCGCGCCGATCAGGCCGTCAACGACATAGGTCCAGCAGCGGGCGTAGCGATCTGCCAACGATGTCGCCAACCAGCGCGGGTCGATGTCGTTTTCGGCAAAAGCAAGCAGGTCCCGAGCCAGAACCACTTTCTCCAGCAGGCCGTGGTTGATCCGGCCAACCGCCTCACCCACCGCGGCTTCCCATTCCGGTCCAGACAACGCGCCGTCGGCGAAGGTGACGTTTTGGGGTGCGATCGGCGGCTCCGAAGCCGGCAACGCCGGTAGCGCGTCCGGATCAATGCCGATCCGGGTCAGCCAGGAACGACCATGCCGGCGGCCAAGGATGACCTCCGGAACGATCAGCGTGGACTGTGCTGCCGTGTTGGCGGGGTCGAAGGCGAAGCTGCCGAATGCCAGGAGTCCAGCTCCTGCGAGGGGCTGATCGAGGTCAGAGTCCGAGACAACGTTGGCGGCAAGCTCTGACCACCAGTCGGCTGCGTCAGCGATGCTGCCTGCCTTGTAACGGACGACCTCGCCCCAGCCGATCATGCCGTCGCCGTGCCGGCCCCAGACATAGGAGTCGGCTCGGGGCGCGATCCTCAACAAGGGTCCGGGATCTTGGATCTCGGTAGTCCGCGCGTACATCAACGGAGGCGTCAGGTCCCGCGGCACGCCGCTCAGCGTAGGCGTTTCTTCGCTCAAAGCCACGGATGTGCCCAATATCACCTGACCTGAGCGTCTTTCGTGCTTTGTGCTGAGGGACGCCGACCAATGTCGGGACTCCGACGCAAATCAACGCTTGCGCTGCTGGGACGCGGCCTTGGCCGCTTCGCGTTGTTTACGCTGCTCCTGCAGCATCTTCTGCTGCTCAGCTTGCCGGGCCCGCATCGACTCGGCGTCCATGGAGTTGAGCAAGATCGCCGCAACGATCGCGGCCAGCACGAGCGACCAGAACGGCGAGACGCCAAGCAGAATCGGAGCGGTGACCAGCAAGGCAACATCGAAGCCACGGAACAAGTTGGTCAGCAGGCCGGGCGGGAAGGCGCCGGCCTGAGTAGCGATCATCGGCGCACCGAAGTCCACACCTTTTGCCTGGGTCCAGCGGATCGCCGCCAGCAGACCGGCCGACCCTGTTGCGGTGGCCATGAGCACCGCCTCGGACAAGCTGCGCTGGACGGTCGTCCCACGGAATCCGGCGAAAGCCGGTGCCACGGAAATCGTCCAAATAACCACCACGGTCGCCGGTATGGCGATCGAGGCCAGCTTGATCTGGGCAACCGAGAAAGGTAGGCATCGCACCAGTCCCTTGCTCCGGGTCAGGACCCGCAGGCCGCCGAGCAGCGGGATCGTCGCTCCGAAGAGCGCCAGAGCAGCGAAGACCGAACTCAGGCTGCCCATGCCAAGGGCGTCTGCGGCGTAGGGCACGACAATCGTGCCGGCGACTAACAGGAGCGGTTGGGGGAATCGGCGCAGCCGCTGCCACTCCCGCCAGATGATCGCTCCCAGCCCCAGGCCGCGTCCGCGAACGGGATTCACCTGGCCGATCTCTATGGCCCGCCGCGCAACGACGATGTCCCTGGCGAGCCCGATATCCAGAGCGAAGAAGGCACCGGAGAGACCGCTGACCAGTGCTCCGCCGCTCAACAAGCGAGCGCGATGGATCTGCCGCAACCGGAGCCGAGCCAACACGAAGCTGGCGACCAGGACCGCACCGGAGAAGCCGATCATGATCAACCCGAGCTGGCTGCCCAGCTCCCCCGCGAAGTCCAAACGGATCCAGTTCGCAGCCACTCCGACCACAAGCATCAAAGCTGCGACCGCCAGCAACCCGAAGAGATAGGTGAAAATCCGGCTGAGCAGATGACGGTCGATTCCTTGTTGAGCAGCCGCAAAAGCCACCGCAGCTGCCGCGGACAAGGCGGTGGCGGCAGACCAGATGAGCACTTCGGTCGAGCCGGAGCCGGTGAGAGCGGAGACTACGGCTCCGATCACGGCACCGCCGGCTAAGGCCGCCAGGACCGCCGCCACCAGCCGCAAACCCAGGAGCTTGGCCCGGGAAATGGGTGCATCGAGCAACCAGAATCCCTCCGCTGCCGAGGCGAGCACCGGGCCGAACAGCCGGCTGACCGATAGGGCAACGGCGACCGCGCCGGCGAAGGCCGCCCAAGGCAGCACCGTTCGTGCCGAGAGGCAGGAGACGCTGGTACAGGAAGCCACGAACCGTTGTGCATTCAAGATCACGTTGATGATCATGGCCCCGATCATCAGAGCGCCGATCACGACCACGTACGCGTCTTGGATCGCCTCTACCAGATTCTTCGTCGCTCGGCCGCGCCGCCAATCCCGGATCATGCCCTTGAGCTCCCGGGGAGTCGCCGGGACCAGGTGTCCGTAGGTACGAGGCTCCGGAACCGGGGCGTCCTCGCTGGCTTCGATACTGCTCACCCGCGCGGCGCTCCTAGCTCGACCACCCGGGTAGCGACTCGCTCCACCAGGGCGGGTTCATGGCTGGCGAAAACGATCGCCAGCCCTGACTGGCGTTCGCTCCTCAGCCGACCCGAGAGCCAGGTCACTCCTTCGGTGTCCAGCCGCTGTTCGGGCTCATCCAAGATCAACAGTTTTCGAGGCCGAACGAATGCGGTGGCCAGGGCGAGCCGCCGGCGTTGGCCCGACGACAGGGTGCCTGGCAGCTGGCCGGACTGCGCCACCAGCTGAACCTCTTCGAGGACCTCGTCCACGAGTTCGTCCGGCTCGCTGATCCCGTGGGCCCGGGCCAGCAGGTCGAGGTGCTCGACCACGCTCAGGTCCGGGAAGAAATCAAGATCATCGATCACAGTGGCCACGTCCCGCCGGATCTCGGCGGACGTCTCCCGCATGGGATTTCCGCAAACCTCGACGGTCCCGTCATCTGGCCGGTCCGCACCTACCAGGCAACGCAGCAGTGTCGACTTGCCGGCACCGTTGCGACCAGTGAGCGCAATCGCCTCCCCGGTCCGTACCTCCAGGTTGAACTTGTCGAAGATGGTGTTCGAGCCGAAAGCACGGCGCAGCCCGCTGGCCTTCAGGATGGTCGTGCGTTTGGCCATGGGGGGATTCTGCCCGCTGCCCCAAGCACGTCCAGACCGCTCGTCCGATTTCAGACAGACCATCCGTTCGTGAGCAGGGAGAAGCGCTGCCGGCGCCACTGGCGGATGCCGCCAATCCAGTCGCCGAGATCTGAGTCGTGCGGGCTCTGCAGCGGTTCCTCACGGTCTACCCACACTTTGGCAACCGGCGCAGAGTGACCGAAACGGACGTACACGTTTCGAAAACTTGCAGGAGTTGTCGGGGGCGGAAAGGAACTCGTTGGCCTCTTGAGGCGGAGGGCTGGCCCTTAAGGTTGGCCCGTGGCAGGCCAAACGGATCGTGGATCGGCGCGAGCGACGTTGGCCAAGCGCCAGCGGGACGTGGCGGCGATGTTCGACCGGGTTGCCCCGCGCTACGACCTGGCCAACGATGTGTTGTCGCTGGGGCAGGATCGAGCCTGGCGGCGACTCGTCGTGGACGCGGTCCAGCCCAGTCGTGGAGAGCGCATTCTGGACATCGCGGCCGGTACCGGAACCTCCAGCGCCCCCTTTGCCGAAGCCGGCGCATTCGTCGCCGCAGTGGATCTCTCGCTCGGCATGCTCGCCGTCGGCAAGCAACGGCTGCCCCAGCTGGCTTTCCTGGCTGGCGACGCCCTGCGGCTGCCGTTTCGGTCAGACAGCTTCGACGCTGTGACCATGACCTTCGGCCTCCGCAATGTGGAGGACCCGGCCGCCGCACTGACGGAGATGGCTCGGGTGACCCGCCCGGGCGGTCGGCTGGTCATCTGCGAGTTCTCCATGCCGACATGGCGGCCGTTCGCGCGTCTGTACGGCAGCTATCTGGTCGCCGCACTGCCCAAGATCGCCGCGGTGGTCTCGTCCAACCCAGCTGCGTACGAGTACCTGGCCGAGTCGATCCAAGCCTGGCCGGACCAGCAAGGGCTGGCAGACCTGATCAGGGCGGCCGGGTGGCGGGACGTGGCCTGGCGCAACGTCTCCGGTGGCATCGTCGCCCTGCACCGAGCCGGGATCTGACCTCACTCCGACTGGGCGAGAGCCTGCATCGCCAGGTCCAGAGCCCGCCGTTGGGAACGATCGATCCGGACCTCAACGACCTCGATCCCACTCGGTTGCATGCCCAGCAGTTTGCTGAGGTCGTCAAGATATTCGACACGGGTGAACGCTGCCCCAGTCGCGGAAACCAGCGGCTCAAGATCAACGTCGTGCGGTGTTGCGAAGACCCGCTCAAAGGCGGAAGCAAGGTGGGGCTGGCCCTGCTCCAGGGTGGCAAAGATGCTGCCGCCGCCGTCGTTGGCGACCACGATTCGTACGTCACCCCGTGGCTCATCGGTGCTGAAGACCAACCCCGTGCTGTCATGCAGGAAGGTCAGATCGCCGACCAAAGCATGTACCGGACGACGGCAGCCCAATGCGATGCCGATCGCCGAGGAGATCGCCCCATCGATGCCCGAGAGCCCCCGATTGGCATAGACCAAGGGCGGTGTGGGTGTTATCGGCGCAAGATCAAGATCACGGACCGGGTTCGACGAGCCGGCGAGGACCACGTCGCGATCGCCGAGACCGGTCCAGACGGCTCCAGCAAGCTGGGGACCGGTCATAGCCCGCTGACCATTCAAGAACTGGTCCAGAGCGGTCCGCAGCGCGGTGTCGGCAGCCATCCAGCGGCGCAGCCAGGCATGGTCGCAAGGACTCTGCACACCAACTGCGTCGACCACCATGGGAACCTGCCGGCCAGGATCCACCCAGTCCGCGTATGGCGAAACCATGATCAGCTCGACGTCCTGTCGAGCCAAAAGTCGGGACACCGGCCGGGAGAGAGTGGGATGGCCGAAGACGACAACCCGCTCCACGTCGTCGGCCAAGGCAGTGCCCAGAAGCAACCGGTAGCAGGAGATTGCTTCAGGTCCGCGGCGCGCGTTGCTGGAGGGCTCGGCAAAAACCGGAAACCCACCCGCTGAGGCGAGGCTGAGCGCCGCCCTCGCGATCGCTGGTCGGCAATCACCGACCACGACGACAGTCCGCGCCTCACCCTGCAATTGATGCGGTTCGGCCGGGCGCGGCTGCGGAAGCTCCCCGACCTCGGCCGGGAGCTCCCCCCGGTCGGTCCAGCTGGCCGGGTCAGGGGTCAGCGGCTCGGAGAACGACATGTTGAGATGCACAGGTCCGGGCAGGCGGCTGCGCAAGCCCAGCGCCGCCACTACCAGTCGAGACAACTCGAAGCGCCACCATTGGGAATTCCGCGCCTCATCGGTGAGCTGGGCAGCCGCCCGGACGTGGGAGATGAACAGTTGATCTTGCTGGGTTGTTTGGTTTGCCCCGGTGTTGATCATGCTCCGTGGCCGGTCTGCGGTGATCACCAACAACGGGAGATGGCTGTGCCAAGCCTCCAAGACCGCGGGGTGCAGATTGGCCGCCGCTGTTCCCGACGTCGTGACCACCGCGACCGGCCGGTCGGACCCTTTGGCCAGACCGAGCGCTAGGAAGCCTGCGGTCCGTTCATCGATCCGGACGTGCAACCGCAGCCGCTCTACGCGGTCGGCCTCGAACACCTGGTACGCCAGCGGCGCGCTGCGCGACCCTGGGGCCAGCACGACGTCCCGCACCCCCCGGCTGATCAGCTCTTCAACCACCACCCGAGCGCACTGGCTGGCGTTGTTCTCACCTGCGCCGGTCACGCCGATGCCTTGGACAGCACCTGGCGGGCTTGGCGCAGTCTCGCGTTCCAGGCCTCCGCCACCCTCGGCGGCGCCCGCCAGGCTGAGAGCCGGTCGGGATCGACGCTCACGTCGCGAATGTGCAGCCAGCCATCGGTTGCGATCAGCGGCGATTGGGCAAGGTCACCGGCCAGCAAGGGGACTGTGTTGAGACCACAGGCGAACGGCAGCTCAGGCAGGGCGGTCGCCAACGCCAGCCCTGCCCGGATCCCGATCGAGGTTTCCAGCGCGCTGGAGACAACGACCGGCATTCCGATCCGCTCGGCGATCTTCATACACGCCCGTACGCCGCCGAGCGGCTGAACCTTGAGCACAGCGACGTCAGCCGCGCCCAGATCGACAACCCGGTACGGATCAGCGCTTCGCCGAATGGACTCGTCCGCTGCAATTCGTACGTCAATGGCCGCTCGCGCCAGCCGCCCACGCAGCTCGGCCAGCTCCTCCACGGCTGCGCACGGCTGCTCGACATACTCAAGCTCGAAGCGGGCCAACTCCCGGATCGATCGCTGAGCCGCCGCTACATCCCAGCCGCCATTGGCATCGATGCGTATGCGGCCAGCCGGCCCAAGGGCGTCGCGAACCGCTTCCACACGGGCCAGATCGTCGGCCAGCGATTGTCCGGCCTCAGCTACCTTCACTTTTGCGGTTCGGCAACCCGACGCCACCGCCATCTGGTGCGCCGATTCCGGTTCGACGGCGGGAATGGTGCAGTTGACCGGCACGCTGGTCCGAACCGGCTCCGGCCAACCGACCTCCGCCGACTCCACGGCTGCACGAAGCCAGGTCGCGGCCTCGGCAAGCCGGTAATCCAGGAACGGGCTCCACTCAGCCCAGCCGGCCGAGCCTCGCCAAACCATGCCCTGCCGGGTCTCGATGCCGCGGAACCTGGTCCGTAGGCCAATGGCGTAGGCGTGTGCGGCCGTTTGTACCGAGGTCCGGCGGAACGAGTGCTCAACCGTGCTCGGCTCCGCCACCCGCCCATCCTGCCATCGGGTCAACTGAGCGCCCAACTGACAGGCAATTCGCCCACGTGAGGAATTGCAGACTTAGCGTGTGGCCGGCATTTGCTGAAGCGTCGTTGCCAGTTGGATGGAGTTGCCAAAAGATGTTGAGGGAGCGGAGGGCTTTTAACTCAATTTGCGGCGCAAAGACCTTTGGCCGCCCATCTGGCCCACACTGGGCCGCCAACCATGCGTTTGCTGGAAGAGGTCGAGATAGGCCTGGCTCATGGGCGCTTTCGCGCTGTGCGCTTGGCTGGGATGGATGACCTCATAAACGACCCAACCATGGCGGCCAATCTCATTGAGAGTAGCCAGGAGGGATGTCTGCAGTAGCACGGCTACGCCGTGCTCGGTTTGCAGTACATAAGCGAAAGCTGCCTGGCGCTCGGAGAAATTGTCGTTGTGGAGGGAGTATTCCAACAGTCTGCCGTATTCGTAACGATCCATTTTATCCTCACGTCTTAGCATCGGATTTCGCTTGATATGGTGCATTTGCTGCCCACCAACACATTCGCCGAGCTCGACGCCACTGTCGAGCTAGGGCTCTACCGCAAGACCTTGAGCGGCAAGCGCGGGAACGTCGAGCATATGGCACTCACTAACCTTGAGGCGTGACCATTGCCGGCCAGCACTCCATTCTGCGGCCGGTCACCTCGGATTCGGTCCGATCCGCGCTCGCCGAAGCCCTTCGTGGCGGTCCACCCATCGCGCCACTTCCTGACTCAGCCGTCGAGCGCAACAACCTGCTGGCAGCGCTGAAGCCGGACAAGCCGGTCGTCGAGCCGGACGCGGCCGTTGTTGTCGGCACTTCGGGCTCGACCGGCCGGCCGAAGGCAGCCGTGCTCTCGGCAACGGCCATCCGGGCCGCGGTAGCTGCAGCGCATGATCGGCTCGGTGGACCAGGTGACTGGGCCCTGGCCACACCTCCTTACTACGTCGCCGGACTGATGGTGCTGGCAAGGGCGATCCTGGCGAACAAGGTCGTGCACCAGGTGCGCTCGGACCTGAGTGGACTTCCAGCCACGGTCCCGGCAATGCGTGGCCGCCGCTACCTCGCCGTGGTCCCCGCACAACTGGCCCGAGCGCTTACTCAGCCACAGACGACCAAGGCGCTGGCTGCCCTCGATGCGGTGCTCGTGGGCGGTTCCGCCGTTGACGACTCTCTTCGCCGACGGGCCGAGCAGAACAAGATCACCGTCGTCGCTTCCTATGGGATGACCGAGACCTGTGGCGGTTGCGTATACGACGGCAGGCCCTTGGACGAGGTGACCATCGACCTGGAGCCCGGGACCAACCGGATCTTGATCACCTCAGCAATGGCGTTCTCCAGTTATCGGCTTCGTAGGGACCTGACCGACCAAGCGCTGAGAGGCAGCACCGTGCTCACCCAGGATCGCGGTGAATGGACCGCCGGCCGGTTGCGGGTCAAAGGTCGCCTCGACGATGAGGTGACCAGCGGCGGAATCAATGTCGATCTTGCCGAGTTGGAGCGGGTCTGCCGTTCGTGGCCCGGACTGTCCGGTGCGGATCTCGCGATCGTCGCGGTGCCGAATCCGCATTGGGGCTCGACGATCGTCGCGGTTACCGACGGCCATGGCTCACTCCAGGACCTGCGGCGATTCCTCTTCCAGACCTTGCCGGGCCATGCCGCACCGCGCCAGCTGATTCACCTTGACCGGTTGCCCCGAACCGGCAGCGGAAAGATCGACCGGCCCGAAATCGCTGACCGGGTGGCTAGCCAGGTGTCGGCTGGAAGTCCCCGATGACAGCGGCAGTGGCGGGCCAGTCCCCGACTGCTGCGCAGTGGCTGGCAGGCGCCCGGCCGCGGACACTGCCCGCGGCGGTCTCTCCGGTCGTGGTCGGCAGCGGGCTCGCCTACTTCGAGGGCGGTTTCGCCCTGCTCCGAGCCGCGCTGGCGCTCGTTGTCGCCGTTGCCCTCCAGGTGGGCGTCAACTATGCGAACGACTACTCCGATGGCATTCGTGGCACAGACTCGGCCCGCGTGGGTCCGCTACGGCTGGTGGGGTCTGGCCTCGCCCGACCGGCGAGGGTCAAGACGGCCGCCTTCGGTTGCTTCGGGATCGCCGGGCTCGCCGGTTTGGTATTGGTATGGGCGCTCCAGCAATGGTGGTTGCTGGTAGTGGGCGTCGCTTGCATCCTTGCTGCCTGGTATTACACCGGCGGCAAGCGACCGTACGGCTATCGCGCCCTCGGCGAGGTGTTCGTCTTCGTCTTTTTCGGCCTGGTCGCGACCTGCGGCACCGGATACGTCCAACTTGGCTACATTTCGCCGGCGCTGGCCTTCGCCGGAGTCGGTGTCGGGGCACTGGCATGCGCCATCTTGGTGGTCAACAACCTCCGCGACATCGCAGGGGATCGAGCGGTCGGCAAGCGTACGCTGGCCACCAGGGTCGGCGACCGCCGCACCCGTTGGCTTTATCTGATCTTGATCGCATGGACAGCGGTCATGATCGTGATGGTGGCAGCGCTCACCTCCTGGTGGGCGCTACTCGGTTTGACCGGGCTGATCTTGACCATCCCGGCGATACGCATCGTCATCACCGGCGGCACAGGTCCTAGCCTCATTGCGGTGCTCAAAGCCACCAGCCTGACCGAACTGCTTGTCAGCGTGTCACTCTCGGCAGGGCTTGTCATCGCCACAATGTGATCTGGACCAGCAGATCCGATCAGATCAGGGGTGGGTGGCCGGCTCGTGCCATCCGCAATATGGTTCCCCACGACATGCGCCTCCGCTGTCCGCAGGACTGGCTCAGGCCGAGCCAATAGCCCCGGACGGTTTCCAGGAAGGCCTCTTTGGATCGAAGCCGAAGGCAGCTCACCACGATCCAGACCAGCACGTACGCCACACCGATTGCCGTGGGCAGGTTGCGTCGTGCAAGCCAGACCCGGTTCCGAGCTTGGTACCGGTAGAACTCAGCGTGCCTGGTCGGCTCGATCACGGGATGGTGCACCTCGATGGCCCCGTCGTAACGCACGTGGAATCCAGCGTCCCAAACACGCCAAGCTAGTTCGATCCCCTCATGGGCGTACCAGAACGGTTCTGGCCAACCGCCAGTTCGATCGAAGACCTCGCGCCTGATCGCGACGGCACCCTCCCAAACCGACATTGCCGGACTGCTGCGCGCCGGATCACCCACCCGCACCCGGGGTATCCACCGGCGTGGGGTCGGCTTTCCGTCGGGATCGACGACCCGCGGCTGGATCAAACCGAGACCAGGATCGGCCGCGAAGCGGACCGCCATTCGATGCAGCACGTCGACGTCAGGCAGTCTGGCATCGTCATCCAGGAAGAACAGCAGTTCGCCTGACACCAGCGGAGCGCCGGCGTTTCGGCCCGCCGGGATCCCGACATTCTTCGGGAGCGCAAGCGTCCGCACACCCAATGGCATTCCAGACGGCTCCCAGCCATTGCCCACCACGATGATGTCGGTCTCAACTCCCTGCTGGGACTGCAACGACTCGATGGCGCGACCAAGGTCATTCCTCCGCTTGCCCTGGGTAAGGACGACAACGCCAAATCGCAGCGCCATCAACGCAGCCGGGACGAGTTCAGAACGGCTACCAGGTGGCCGATGACCGTGACACCAGCGGCCACCAGCAACCCAAGCAGCAGTGCCCGGGTCGCCGTACCGTGCAGGAAGAGGTCGAGGAAAGCGGCGACCAAGATCAACAAAGAAAGCTCCACCGAATGAAAGACCCGATGGAACGGCGCGAATCGCGCCGCTCGCCTCGCCGCCCGCAGTGCACCGCCGCCGCGGCTGGATGCCACAGGCTCCCGCACGTCGTCGGCGTCTCGAACCTGCGGCAGCCCCGCGTAGTGCCGGGCGACGTGCACAAGATCGTTTTCCACCTTGTTCAGGGCTACGAGCAACGCCAGCAACAGGCCCGCGCTGATCCAGACTCCGTTGACACGAAGTTCTCCAGTAGCTCGCAGCCCGAGCGCCAAAGTGATCCCGCATTCGGCCACGTAGTGCCCGATCCGATCCAGATACACACCCTTGGCCGAAAAGCTTTGCCGCCACCGGGCAACCTCGCCGTCGCAGCAGTCCAGCAGCATCTGCATCTGGATGAGCAGTACCACCGCGATCGCCCCGATCAGCGAGGGCCAACTGGTGACGGCCGCGGCAAGCGCCGCGACGAAGATCATCAACCAGGTGACGCCGTTGGCGGAGATACCAAGTCGTAACAGGATTCGCGTCAGATAAGGCGAGAGGTCACGGAGATAGGCCCGCGCCACCCAGTGCTCGGCGCCAGCCCGCGTCCGTACGCTTTCCGGCTGAGTGATCAACTTCAGCTCCCCGATCGTCGGGTGTGCCGGTCGATCCTCAGCGCCGTGGGTAACAGAGCTCACCACGTGCGCGGCGGTCGAGAGGCGGGCACGGTCGAGAGCATCTGCCCATGCTAATGGCGTATTGTCCCCAGGCTCTGGCAAGACGCATACTCTGCATATGGGCCGTTACCTGCCAATCGTCATGGTGGCGCTGCTCGCGATCTATTGCATCGTGGAGGTTGCGCAGGCGCCGCCGCTATCGGTGCGTCGGATGCCACGCTGGTTGTGGGCAACCGCAATCATCTGCCTGCCCCTCGCCGGCTCGGTCTGCTGGCTCTTCCTCGGTCGTCCGAACGCAAAATCGCTCGGCCTCGAGAAGAAGCAGGACCGGCCAAAGGCGCCCGACGATGACATCGACTTCCTGCGAGGGCTCTAGTCCTTACTGGCTGCGAGCGTCGATGATCGCGGACGTGCTATCCCGCTCGCGCCGCGCCCGCAGTTCCTATAAGGAGTAGGCGTGCTCTATGGCCGCCGCGAAGCGTCTGCTGCTGGCCTCGCCGGCGGTGTCGCCGAAGTAGTACTGCGCCAGCTCGATCAAACGCCCGTCCTTGGCCGGTTCGTCGATTCCCAACCCCAGCGCATGCAGCCAGCTGACCACCCGCCCGGCGTCTTCGGTTCGAAGCAGCGGCAGCAGGTCCAGCAGGGCCGACCGCGGGCGGTAAACCTTGGTCGACACCGGTTCAGTGATCAACAGGGGTTTCCCTGTGGCCAGCCAGTCGTACGCCACCGCTGAGATGTCGGTGACACATGCGTCGGCGAAGCGCCACTGCCAGCCGTACCCACCAGAGTCGATCAAGTGCCGGTCACCAGCCTGGTGCAGCAGGCGGCGGATCTTACGGTCCGCAGCTCGATACGCCGCCGAAACGATTCCGGTCCGAGCGTGTGGCCGGTAGATCACCCGAATCGAGGAATCGTTCAGCAGGGCCTCGATGATCTCTACCCCGTGGCTGATCAGCGAACTGTAGGCCAGGCTGGGCCGGTCCCCTTCCCAAGTCGGCGCGTACCACACCCGAAGTCCGGTGTCCCGGGGCCAGTCCGGAGCACCGGGATAGTCATGATCAAGTTGGGGCCGCCCGATTGCCACTGTGCGGGTGGCTGCATCGAAGCCGCGCAGGGCCGAACCGAGACGGTCCCGACCGGCATCTCCGCCGACCAAGACCAGATCGTAGGCCTTGTGCTGGTTGGACACGCTGGACACCTTGTCGCTCTCGCCGTGGCCGATCTGGACGTGCACCGGATCCGCGAAGCGCAGCATGCGAAAGTTGGAATCGACCTGGTTGACGTAAAGGACGATCCGTACGTCGCGCTCCTCGACCAGCTCCTCCAGAGCTCCACTCCCCCGGGCAAACGCGATCGGCAGCGTGGTGGAGTCCTGGACAAGCTTGCCGGTGTCGGGTCGGTCGACGATGACAAAGACAGGTCGGGCATTCGCCAGCCGCTCAAGCGGGCGGCGCCACAGCTCGAACTGGTAGAGGTTCTCGGGGTCGGTGGCGAAGTACAGCGCGACGCCACCGTTGGGAACCAGGCCGGAACGCTCAGCGCGCGACCGGAACCGGGGTGCCTGCACCTCATTTCGGAGACGGCTCGTGGCAGTCCCAACGAACCGACCGGCCCGCTGGACGGTCGCTCGACTGGATATCACTGGGGTGGCGAGTCGACCTTCTCGGCCTCCTTGGGCTCGAGGACCTCCCGGACGAAGGGAGCTCCCACCTGGACCTCACTACGATCGCCGCTCCACACGGTATGGAAGGTTCCGTCGGCATCAACCCGGTGGTAGGTGTGAGCGCCGAAGAAGTCCCGCTGGCCCTGGACCAGCGCCGCCGGCAGCCGCTCGGCACGAATGCCGTCGTAGTAAGCCAACGAAGAGGAGAAAGCGGGCGTCGGGATGCCATTCCGGGCCGCGCCGGCGACCACCCTGCGCCAGGCGGCCAGACTCGCCCCTACCACGTCGGTGAAGTAGTCGTCCGCCAGCAGCAAGGGCAGCTCAGGGTTCCGTTCGTACGCTTCGGTGATCCGGTTCAAGAACCGGGCCCGGATGATGCAGCCGCCACGCCAAATTCGTGCCATGGCTCCACGGTCGATGTTCCAATCGAACTCCTCGCTGGCTGCGGCGATCTGATCGAACCCTTGGGAGTAGGCCACGACCTTGGAGGCGTAGAGCGCCTGCCGGACGTCCTCGACGAAGACTTCGCGATCCGCGACGTCCCAGTCGCCGCTGTGTGCCGGAAGCTTGCTCAGGGCCGCCTGTCGTTGCGGCACGGAGCCCGAGAGTGCCCGAGCGAAGGTCGCCTCCGCAATCCCGGTGATCGGCACGCCAAGATCGAGAGCGTTCTGCACCGTCCATCGACCGGTGCCCTTTTGCTCAGCTTGATCCAGAACGACATCCACGAAGGCCTGGCCGGTCCTGGCATCGACGTGACCGAGAACCTGCGCAGTGATCTCGATCAAGTAGGACTCGAGGTCGCCCTCATTCCACGTCTGGAAGATCTTGGCCATTTCAGCGGCACTGGCTCCGGTGGCCTGCCTGATCAAGTCGTACGCTTCGGCGATCAGTTGCATGTCGGCGTACTCGATGCCGTTGTGGACCATTTTGACGAAATGTCCAGCTCCGTCCGGGCCGACATAAGTGCAGCAGGGCAGGCCATCGACCTTCGCCGCGATACTTTCCAACAACGGACCGAGGGACTCATACGACTCACGAGAACCGCCCGGCATGATCGAAGGGCCGTTCAGCGCCCCTTCCTCGCCACCGGAAACTCCTGTTCCGACGAAGTGCAGGCCGTGTTGCCTCAGCTGCGCCTCGCGGCGAATCGTGTCGGGGAAGTGGGCATTGCCGGCATCGATGACGATGTCGCCTTCCTCGAGCAAGGGAACCAGGTCATCGATCACTGCATCGGTCCCCGGCCCGGCCTTCACCATGATGAGAACCCGTCGCGGTTTTTCCAACGAGGCGACGAAGTCGGCGAGGGTTTCGGACGGCAGGAAGGTGCCTTCCGAGCCCGCCTCGGCCATCAACGCCTGAGTTCTCGCATAGCTTCGGTTGTGCACGGCAACGCGATGCCCATGGCGGGCGAAGTTCCGAGCCAGATTGCGTCCCATCACGGCAAGGCCGGTCACCCCGATTTGCGCGAGTTCGGGCATTGTTGCCACTCCTATGGGGTCTTGTGAGACGATCGTCAAGCGAGCGGAGTCGCTGGATGTGCCTCAGCGTAACCGGTTCCGGGCCCGGGGTCGCTAGTCTGCTGCGTTCAGGTTCTTCAAGCCGCCGCCGGAGGATGGTCATGCTACAGCCGCTGGGTGTGAGTGCCGAGGCCGAGGCGGTCTATGTCACGCTCGCGCCGCTCGGTGCCACCACCACAACGCATCTGACCGATCTGACACACCAAACCGACGGTGTTGAGCAAAGCCTGGAAGAGCTCCGGCGCCTCGGCCTAGCGACCGAGCTGTCAGCGGGACTCTGGCAGGCCCTGCCGGCGCTTCCTGAGGTGGTCAAAGCGCTCCGAGCGCAGCGACTCTCGGAAGTGGAAATGGCCAGCGCGGCCGCCGAGAACTTGCACAGCCACCTCGTGGCGTCGTCGCGATCCCAGTCCGACGACCTGCGCATCATCATCGGCCGAGAAGCAATTCTGGCCGCGAACCGCGATTTTTGCGCCTCGGCACAACGAGAGATCTGCATGTTCGACAAGCCGCCCTACGGCGAGGACCGGGCGGCAACCGTCGAGGCGCTGAGTTCAGAGTCTCCGGAGTGGCAGGCGCTTGATCGCGGAGTCCAGCTTCGCTGCGTCTACCACCCAGGCTTCGACTCCGAGCGGCTCAAGGAGTTGGTGCTTTTCGCGGAGAAGGGGGAGAACTCCCGAACAGCCCAGGTTCCGATGAAGCTGATCGTGGTCGACGCTCAGATCGCGATGATTCCGTCGATGCGCTCCTACCTGCCCGGGCACGAGCTGATCCTGTCAGTCGTTCAGCATCCGACTCTGGTGGAAGCGCTGCAGTGGCTGTTCGAGGCTGTCTGGGATACGGCTGTTCCGATCGTTGCCGCGTCGATGTCGGACAGCGACCCACGCCGTCAGATGCTGATCTCCTTGTTAATGGCGGGCTCCACCGACACCGCGATCGCCGGCCAACTCGGCATCAATGTGCGCTCGGTTCGGCGCTGGATCTCAGATCTGATGGACCAGCTCGGCGTCACGACTCGACTACAGCTCGGCGCGGCGTTGGTGCGGGCAGAGCTGCTTCGAACCCGTAACGGCGTCAATGGACACCAGCCGGAAACCAATGGCCTGTTGCCCAGACGGGTCCCCTACCTGCACTCCGCCTGAGAGCCACGCCCGCGGTCCTGGATCAGAACCGCGGGCGTCGCCCAAGGGGAGATCCGCGCGAACCTCGGGGAAAGGCCGCACGGCTGGTGAACCGCCGCTCACGTCGACAAGCTCACCCCGGGAAACGTCAGGCATCCCGGCTTCCATAAGGAAGATCTAGGAGGTAATTCAGCCTTCCTGACGAAGGCATTTCAGTGTTTCTCGGCCTCTACGGCACTTCTCTCAGATACCGTGACCGGCGCTGTACTTGATCCCGTGGCCAGCGTCGGCAGCGGTCTCAGCTGCAGCCATACCACCAGCCAGCAGTGCTAGCACTGCCCCGGCAGCGGCAAGCATGCGGACCCGTAGCGAAACGCTTGATGAAAACATGGAGTTTCCTTCCCTTGTTGCCCGCGGGCCCGGCGTTGATCTGCGGCACCCGCGATTCCCTGACGTTGCAAAAACCGTAAGCAGGCCGCATTGCCGAAGTCATCTCAAACCGATGTCA
>Ga0126312_10000556_pt1 | contig 22734 bp, 26 predicted proteins | sample Plot104A_FD_92537 | JGI IMG/M metagenome (GOLD analysis project Ga0126312, IMG submission 92537) | Serpentine soil microbial communities from UC McLaughlin Reserve, CA, USA - Plot104A | ecosystem: Environmental > Terrestrial > Soil > Grasslands | place: USA: UC McLaughlin Reserve, Lake County...
CCCCCCTCCTAGCTCGTAGCAGGCTTTCGTTGCAGGTTATTAGGTTGCGGCTACCTATTCTTGTTGAGCATCGCTCTCTGCCAGCGCCTCTTCCGACCCCGAGCGAAGGCAGCGTACAGCTCACGCTCCCGTTGCTGCCGCTCCTGTTCCAGGGTCTGCTTGGGCGATATAAGGTAAGCTAAGAACCGCATCTGCTCAGACCCCCCTCTAGCTGTGTGTACACAGTCTGCACCGCGCCAGTCTTACCCCAACATATGGTCTGACAAACGATTGGTCTGCAACATCTTGTGTTTTGTGCTTGGATGTGGATAATCAGGTACCTGCTGGTCTACGCACCATTCTCCCGCTGACTCACACATCTGGTAATAGAGTCAGAGGCCAGCAGGTTCTCTTATTAGCTACAAACTTCCGCCGCGATTTGACAGAGTTATTACAATGAAAGGGCTGGTGTCCGTATTCCTTTCCCTTTCCCCACTATTACCCCATACGGACACCAGTCTTACATGCAGAAAACCCTATCAATCTCACGTCCGTCGGACAACCCTTTATTAAGCAGCCGTTACGGTACTTAATGAGTTTTCACAAACTCATCAGTCATCCAATCACCCAACCCTGCACCACGCAGCAGCTAGGAGAATCAATCCCGTATGTCTGAAAAGGGAAAACAAAATGATGTTGCGTACAATCATGGTGGAACTAAGGATATGGATAATCTGCCTGTACACAATCACGAACTAAAGCTACGTCGAGCAGTTCAGCATCTGACCACGCTGGATGAGCAGATTTATGATTGGCTTGACGGAGCGTATCGCTACGTTGCCGAAATTGACCCTCAAAGCGGTAAGAAACATATCAGGGTCAAGGTACTCAATCCGCCACCCGCTACGTTGCGCCTCTTAATCGGAGACTGCTTGCACAATTTTCGTTCCGCTCTGGACAATTTAGCCTATGAACTTGCGGTGGCGCACCACAGAGGCCCGTTGCCCCATCCCTACTTCAAAGACTCCGAATTCCCCATCTTCAAAGGCTCTATGAAGCCCAGGGACCGCAGGAAGAAGATAGGCTGCATCCACCCAAGGGCGCAGGTCATAATCAGAAGGCTTCAACCCTACCAGCACCCTACCACGTATTGGCTTGACCCACTCTGGCAACTTCATCAGCTAAACAACGTGGATAAACACAGGCTTCCCAACGTTATACAGTTCGCCACCGTTGCTGGAGCCTACTTTCCTGATTCGCCCACTCGCCCGCCTGACCTACAGGTTTATATGGGACCATTGACGGACGGTAGGAAAGTCGCCACCTACACCCCTCCACCCAACGAACCAGTAGATACGGTACATACAGATTTCATGTTCATAGAGGACCTACGGTTTGCGCAAGACACCTATATGATAAATGCAGGAGTGCGAAACACATTGCGTAGTATTCACTCCCGTATTAGAGATGATGTGCTTCCGCCACTAGCTAAATACTTACCAGACCCTGAATGGTTTAAATCTGTAGTACAGACCTAGTCGCTCCTATTGCACACTACTCTAGATAGTGGTAGTGTATGTAGTATCAATAATAAATACTACAACGGGAGCTACCATCTACATACGAGCCATCAAGATTGAGAGGGACGGTGAGCAATACGGCACGTACTACCAAGCCGTGCGTTCCTACCGTGAAGGCGGCAAGGTCAAGCAAGAGGTTATCCACTTAGGAGGGTACGAGACAGCAGATGCAGCCCTAGAGTCATGGCCCATAGAGATACAGGAGTTGAGGCGAGTAGGCAAACCGAAGAAAGCAGGAAAGCTACAGGACAAGCTAGACCGATTGCAGGAGCTAACGGAAGGGAGATGATATACGTGAGCGGTTAGCAGAGTTGACACCAGGGTTTGACACCATTGCCACCGCAGAGCAGAGAGTTGACACCATCACCAAGCAGGAAATATTAGCTTATCCAAGCCTACGCGAACGATATGTAGATGGCGACCACCACTATCGTCAGGAGGATGGTCAGGATCAGGAGCTCTCTTACGGGTTCGCCTTACGGCTGCACGGGGTCGCGTTCCTGCAGGGCGTAGAGGCGGGCGTAGAGACCGCCGGAGGCCAGGAGGTCGTCGTGGGTGCCTAGCTTCGCGACGCGGCCTTCGTCTATCACCAGGATCTGGTCGACGTTTCTGACCAGCCTGAGCTCGTGAGCTATGACGAAGGTTGTGCGCCCCTCCGTGAGGGGACGCCAGCTGTCCTCGACGGCGCTCGCGGCCTCGGCGTCGAGACCTGACTGGGGCTCGTCCAGGATCAGGATCGGGCTCTCCCTCAGCATCGCCCGCGCGATGGAGATGCGCTGCCTCTGGCCCCCGCTCAGGCTCTCCCCGCGCTCCGAGAGCAACGTATCGTAGCCATCAGGCAGCTCCCTTATGAAGTCGTCGGCGCCGGCGAGCTCGGCGGAGCGTTCGATCTCCTCCCGCGCCGCCCCCGACTTCCCGTAGCCTATGTTCTCGGCTACCGTGGCCCTGAAGAGCATAGGCTCCTGCGGCACGAAGGTTATGGAGCTCCGCAGGGACTTGAGGGTGAAGCCCCTTATGTCATAGCCGTCTATGAGCACCCTGCCGCTCTGCGGGTCGTAGAGGCGGGCGATGAGGCTCGCCACGGTGGTCTTGCCGGCTCCGCTCAGGCCGACGAGGGCGACGCGACTCCCCGCCTCGACTTCGAAATCCATGCCCTTCAAGACCTCGCCGGCCTCGAACGTGTAGGCAAAATGTACGTCCTCGAAGGTGACGCGGCCATCGAGGGCGGGAGCGGGACGTGCACCGGGGGACTCCTTCACGCTCGGCTCGGCGTTGAGCAGCTCGATGATCCGCTCGCCGGAGACGAGGGACTTGCCGATCTGGTTCGCCTGCCTGCTCAGCGCCCACAGCGGGGAGAGGAAGAGGCCGAGGTAGGCGACGAAGACGGTGAGCTGGCCGACGGAGAGGGCGCCCGAGAGCACCTGCATGGCCCCGAGGTAGAGGACGAGCGCCGTCCCGAAGCCGCCGACTACGCCGAGCACGACGCTGAACTTCGCCTCGATCAGCGAGGAGTCGACGCTCGCCCTCAAGGACTCCTCGCTCTCGGTGCGGAAGCGCTCCAGCTCGTCCTCCTCGCGGCCGAAGATCTTGACTGCCCTTATCCCCGTCACCGCCTCCTGGATGACCGAGGCGATGGCGCCCTCCTTGGTCCTCACTACCCGCATCCGCTCGACCAGGGCGCTCCTGTAGCGCCTGACGGCCAGAAACAGGAAGGGGACGGTAAGGAGCGAGAGGAGGGTGAGCTGGGGGCTCATCCACAACATGATCGCGAGCATCCCTATCAGGATGAAGAAAGAAGACCCTACCTCTACTATGGAGTCGACGAGCAGGCTGCGGACCTCCTTGACGTCGCTCGTCACCCGCGTGATGGTGTCGCCCGTCCTCCTCTTGCCGTGGTAGTCGAGCCCGAGGTCGTGGACCTTCTCGTAGAGGGCCTCGCGCATGTCGAAGACGGTCTCCTGCCCGAGCTTCTGCAGGAGGTAGCGCCGGAAGGAGGTGAGCCCCCTGCTGGCCATGGTTATAAAGACGAGAAGAAACGCTATCCCGGCTAGCAACAGCGCCTCGCCGGAGAGGGACTCGGGCCAGAAGCTCGGAAGGCTCTTGTTGGCGTTGAGAATGTAGTCGAGGGCGAGGGCCAGCGGCCACGGCTGGGCGAGGCTGGTCAGCGTCTCGGCGAGCAGGACGAGGAGCGCGAGCACGAGCCCCTTGCGCCGGGTCCTCAGAAACGGCGTGAAGTTGGAGAGCGTCTCACCCAGGTTCCGCGCGGCTGCGCGCAGCTCGATCAATCTCTTCACCCGGATAGGATACCGCACCACTGATGGGTAGAATGTGTTGGAGATACCCGGATCAGGAGGCTCTAAGCGTAAATGGCACGACGAGTTCTCGCGGCCGTGGAAGACCTGCTGTTCAAGAGCAAGATCTCCGAGACCGCCGACCAGCTTGGCATAGAGGCGCGATTCCCCCGCAGCCAGAAGAGGCTGCTCGATGCCCTGCGCGAGTCCCCGCCCGACCTCCTCGTCCTCGACCTGAACTCCTCCCGATTCGAGCCGCTGGAGCTTCTACAGACCGTGAAGTCCGAGGCGGTCACACGACAGGTCTCAACCCTCGGCTTCCTCTCGCACGTCCAGAAGGACCTCGCTGTGGCGGCGAAGGAGGCGGGCTGCGACCGCGTGATGGCCCGTAGTGCCTTCACCAGAGATCTACCCAAAATACTCGCCGGAGGTGAGGCAGGCGTTGGCTGAGAGCGGAGCCTGGGAGCGCCTACGCAGCGAGCGGCTCTTCGAGACCCCCTACTTCGCCCTACGCTCGGACCGGCTGCGCCTCCCCGACGGTGCCATAAAAGACCCTTACTACGTGGTCGAGCGCCCCGACGCGGTCATTGTCTTCCCGCTCACGCGAGATGGAGAGGTAGTCCTCGTCAGCCAGTACCGGCCACCGCTGGAGAGGATGGAGCTAGGCCTGCCCGCAGGGCTCGTCGAGGAGGGCGAGAAGCCGGAGGTAGCGGCGCGGCGCGAGCTGATCGAGGAGACTGGTTATTCAGGGGGTGAGTGGGAAGAGTTGGGCGCTCTCGCCTCCTCTCCTAGCCTCAAGGACAACTGGGCTTACCTGTTCCTCGCGCGCGGCGTCGAGGAGACCTCGGAGCCCGACCCCGACGAGCACGAGCTCGTCGAGGTGGTAAGGGTGGGTGTAGAGGATCTTCACGGCCTGATCCAGACCGGAGAGATAGTGAGCTCCAGCGGCGTCGCTGCCGTCATGCTCGCGCTGGAGCGTTTGAAGGGCTCGTGAGCGAGGGAGCGCCGCGATTCTCCATCGTCGACCTCGACCCCGCCAACGAAGAGACCATCCACCAGGCGGCGGCCCTTCTAGTCGAGGGGTTCGAGGAGCACTGGCCCGAAGCCTGGCCCGACATGGACACCGCCATCGAAGAGGTAAGGGAGTCTTTCGGGGAGGGCAGGATCTGCCGCGCGGCCATAGACGAGAGCGGCGCCGTCATCGGTTGGACAGGGGGGATACCCTCCTACGAGGGCAACGTGTGGGAGCTGCACCCGCTCGTAGTGCGCCGTGACCTCCAGCGCCGGGGCATCGGCAGTTCCCTGGTCGCGGATCTCGAGGCCCGCGTCAGGGAGCGTGGCGGTTACACCCTCTGGCTCGGCACAGACGACGAGAGCGGGATGACCACCCTCTCCGGCGTGGACCTCTACCCCGAGGTCCTCGAGCACCTCGCGAACATACAGAACTTGCGCGGCCACCCCTACGAGTTCTACCAGAGGCTCGGCTTCTCCATAATCGGGGTGATGCCCGACGCCAACGGGCCTGGCAAGCCGGATATCTACATGGCCAAGCGGTGCCGTTGAGGGCAGCTTGTCAGCACGTCAGCTACTATCGCCCAGCTCATGCTTAGCCGCTCCGAGACGGCTTCCGGGCAGAAGCTCTGGCACACGTTGCGGAGCAACGAACCGCGCAGAAGCTGCTTACAAGCCGCCTGGCGAAAGCTAAGGCGGCGTGCTGAAAGCGAGGGCCTTGATTTCAAGGCCCGAAGCGTGCTGAGAGCCTGCGTAGCAGGCGCGCTGACAAGCTGCCCGAAGGGCAGCGTGCTGACTAGCAGGTAAAGGAGCTGCCGCAGCCGCAACCGCCCTGGACGTTGGGGTTGTTGACGGCGAAGCCTGCGCCCATGAGGCCGTCTACGTAGTCGAACTCGGACCCCACGATGTAGGGGACGCTCATGGCGTCGACGAGGACGCGCACGCCCTTGGTCTCGAAGACCTCGTCGTCGTCGTTGATCTCATCGTCGAAGTAGATGCTGTACTGGAAGCCGGAGCAGCCGCCGGGACGCACACCGATGCGCAGTGCGAGGTCCTCCTCGCCTTCCTGGGCCATGAGGGCCTTTACCTTCTCTGCTGCGTTGTCCGTGATGTTGAGTATGGTCTGCTGCTTCTGGTCCATCAGCACCTCCCACGGAATGCTGTAGTTGGTCTCTCGAGACACCAAATTATTACACTCCCAGCCGTATAGTTCAACGGCGAAACCTCTGGAGCCCGGCGCGCGCCGCCTTGGCCAATCCTATCCTCCACGCCGAGGCGCCTCTCCCCGCCCGCGCGATGAGCGAGCCAGGGTTCATGGTCCCGAGCGCCCTTCGCCAGAGCGGCAGGCGCCCGTACGCCCTCATGGCTCTCCCGTAGGCAGGCGAGACGTGGCGGGGACCTGCGGGCGTGGCGGAGTAGAGATGGTCGGAGTAAGCCCTGGCGAACTCTCTCATCGGCTCCTCCTCGACCCCGGCGGCGCCAGCGAGGAGCATTATCCGCTCGGTCGGGGTGAGGGCCGGGGAGTCGGCTATGGTGCCTCTGCCGGGCGGCAGCGCGTCGCGCAGGCGGCCCGTGAGGTCTGCGTAGAGGTCCTCGGGGCGTCCGCGGGCGCGGAGCGCCCCTTTGGCGAGCGGGACGGCAGCCACGAGCAGCGCGGCCGCGAGAACGACGAGCGGCCAGGAAGGGCCGTCCAACCCCGCGCCGGAAGGGGTGGTCGTGGCTTTCTCCTGGGTCTGCCTGCGCTGCCGAGGGGTCTCCTGATCCTCCCTTGTCCGCCCCGCAACGTTGGGGTCGGGGAGGATGTCCTGCTGCCCCGCGTTGGGTGAGATCCGCGCGGCGTTCTCCTCCATGGCCGAGGGCATCGTGAAGCCAGGGGTCGGGTCGAACGGGTACCAGCCCACCCCTGGGAAGTAGACCTCCACCCAGTTGTGCATGTTGCTCCCGGTCACGAGGTACTCGTCATGATCGACCTCCTGGCCCGTGGTGGCCCCGTAGACTACGCGCGAGGGCACGCCCATCTCACGCAGCAGGATAGCCATCGAGGTGGCGAATTGGGTGCAGAAGCCCTCCTTGCCGTCGCCGAGGAACTCCTCTATGGCCTGGTCGGCCCTGCGGTAGCTCACGTCGAGGTTGTAGACGAAGCCGCCGTCGTAGACCAGGTACCGCTCGACGGCCCTCGCCTTCTCGTAAGGGGTCCTCGGATCGTAGTCGCTCTGTATCTTCTGCGCCGTCTCGGCGATGATTGGGGGCTGGTCGCCTGGGAGCTGCAGGAACCTCTGCACTACCTCGGGCGGGTAGCTCTCGCCCGCCTGCTGGAGCTGGTATTCCGTCGGCTGGGGAATCTCGGAGATAACCTCGTAGTAGCCGTCCTCCTCGATCGGCCTCTCGAGCGTCCACGAGCCGTCCGAGTTCTGCATGACATACGGCGCTATCTCGTCCGAGACGGTAGAGATCATGTACCCGCCGAAGACCACGTCCGTCTCGGCGTTGAGGACCTCGACGCGCTGGCGCACAGTGGTACTGGGGATGCCGAAGGCGATCTCCTCGCCGTCTTCGCTGGCTGGTCCCGTGGTGTCCAGCCACCTCACGCCGTCGAAGTAGTCGAGGGTTCCGCCGCGCCACAGGAGCGGCTCCGTGCTGTGCACCCGCATGAGCTCCGCGTCCCTACCGGTGGTGAGGTAGTCACCGACGTCGGCCTGCACGTCGAGCCTGCTCGTCCCCCCTGTGCCGATGCGCGTCCAGTCGATGAAGCCAGGGCTGATCGTCGCGTCCGAGAAGGGTATCCTCGGCACCGCGAGCACGAGGACGACGACAACAGCCCCGGCCACCACCCCGCCCGGACTATCCGTGGAGAGCAGGAGCGCCACGGCGCAGACGAGGAAGACGGCGAAGAACGGCCCAGCCCCGTCCTCGAAGCTGATGGTGCTGAGGACCCCTATCGTCAGGCCGAAGACGGCTATGGAGACGACGGGGCTCCCCTCGTAGAGGGTGGCCGAGGTGGCGAAGGTGACCACGATCATTACCACCGGGATGAGCATGACGAAGAGCCCCGGGGCGAGGTCGTAGGGTATGGGCTCGAGGTACATGATGCCGGCGGCGTCGTAGACGTCGGCCCCGATCCTGAAGAACAACTCCCGCCAGTGCGAGAGCGAGAAGAGCGGCGGCCACCCGTAGGCGGCGAAGAGGGTGTAGAGCACGACGGTGGGAAACAGCAGGACGAAGCGGTACTTTCCGGCCGACCCCACGAGCGCTGCGAGGAGCGCTGCGAGGAGCATCGTCAAGAGGGCACCACCACCCAACGAGACAATGGAGGAGGGCTCGAAGGGAGAGTAGACGTTGTCCGTGAAGAGGATGGCGAAGGCCCCGCCGCTCGCCAGCGCCGCCGCGTAGAGGGGCAACCTCACCCTGGCTCCGCCCACTATCCGGCCCTCAGGTTGGCGCCGGAGAGCCCCGCCACGCCATCGGGGTGGCTCATGACGCGCACGGCCGCCCCCGCGGCGCCGAGCCTGTCTACGCTGCGCAAGAACTCGGCCTCGCGGCTCTGGGCCGCACCCCCCGAAGGCATCCTGTAGGTGTGGGTAGCAATCGCGACCACGAGAACCGAGGTCCCCGCGCTCCGCAGCTTGCGGACGCACCCAGGCAGGTCCTCGTCGCGGGTGCGGGAGATCAGGACCACGCTCTCCCCCAGCCCTCCCTTCTGAGCGAGCGCGGCCTCCGCGAGCGAGCGCTCCCCGTCCGCCCGCGCCGTGGCGAGTAGCCTCATGGCCTCCCAGTAGGAAGCTTCACCGGAGCCGAACTGCGTGGCGGCCCCCGCGCGATCCGCGCACACGAGCCTGGAGGGCAGCCGCTCGCGCCTCAGGTGCGTGAGCACCGAGGCCGCGGCCGAGACGGCGTCCTCGACTTCGGCCTCGAGGGTTCGGATCCCCTCCCTGCGGAGATCCAGGGCTACCGTGTAGCGACGCGGCGCCTCGAGGGCGAACTCCTTGACGTAGAGCTCCCCCGTGCGGGCCACGCTCTTCCAGTGGATGTGCCGCCTGTCGTCGCCGTGGCGGTACTCCCTGAGGCCGGCGAACTCGTCTCCCCGCTGGCCGTGCGCGCCCCTCGCGCCAACCTCGACGTTCCCGCCGACGAGGGGGAAGCCCGGCAGGTCGTGTACCTCGGGGTAGACTACGACCTCGGTTCTCTCCTCGAACCTCCTGACGAAGCGCAGAAGCCCGAACGAATCGGTCACCCATACCTCTGCCGGCCCGAGCTCGTAGACGCCCCTGCGGGCGAAGGCGAGGGGGGCCTCTATCCTGGTCTCTCCGAGGGGAGGGGCTTCGAAGACGCGCGGCTCGGGGAGCCTGTCGGCAACGCTCACCTTCGACGAGCCGGAGCGCTCGAGGAGGAGCCTTATGCTCGCGGGTCTCCCCGCCGTGATGTGGGTGCCAGGGGGCAGGGCGCGAGAGTAGCGGAGGCCTCTGGAGCCCGCCCACGCGAGCACCAGCGCGGCCAGGAGCAAGGCGAGGAGCGCGTAGGCGAGCTGGTGAAGCTGGGTGGTCCCTATCATGCGCGCCAGGAAGAGGACGAGGAGCCCGATCACGAGCGCCTGCCAGCCGCGGGCCGTCGGGCGGACGGCGAGCCGCGAGGCTCCCCGCATGACTCCCTAGACCGCCTCTGTCACTGGGACGGAGCGAAGGATCTCGCGCACTATCTCCTCGGAGACTTCCGCCGCTCCGTTCCCAGCCTCGCTCGCACCGGAGGAGGGTATGATCCTGTGCGAGAGGACGCGCGAGGCCATTGACTTGACGTCGTCGGGGGCGCAGTAGGAGCGCCCGCTAGCAGCGGCGCGCGCCCTCGAGGCGGCGAGGAGCATGCGGCTCGCGCGCGGGGAGGCCCCGAGGAAGACGTCGGGGTGCTCGCGGGTGGCCGAGGTCACCGAGACTACGTAGTTCAGGACGGCCTCGCTCGCGTGAACCTCCTCGACGAGGTCGCGCATGCTGAGGAACTCGTCGAGGCTCACTACGGGCTCGAGGTCGGCCACGGGGTCCTGGGAGAGCATCAGCATATCCGTCTCGGCCCCCTCGTCCGGGTAGCCCAGGTCCATCTTCACCATGAACCTGTCAAGCTCGGCGTGCGGCAGCGCGTAGGTGCCCTCGTGCTCTATGGGGTTCTGTGTAGCCACCACGCCGAAGGGCCTGGGAAGGTAGCGCGTCTGGCCGTCGACGGTAACTGACCCCTCCTCCATCGCCTCGAGGAGCGCGCTCTGGGTCTTGGGGCTGGCGCGGTTGATCTCATCGGCGAGCACCACGTTGGCGAAGACGGGTCCTGGCCAGAACTCGAAGCCGCCCTCGCCTTGGTTGTAGACGTTCAGACCCGTCACGTCCGACGGAAGCAGGTCGGGGGTGAACTGAACTCGCCTGAACTCCCCGCCCACGGAGCGGGCGAGCGACTTGGCGAGCAGGGTCTTCCCCACCCCTGGAACGTCCTCTATGAGGACGTGACCGCCGGCGAGCAGGGTGACTACCGCAAGCGTGACACCCTCGCGCTTGCCGGCGACGGCGCGCTCGACGTTACCGACGATGCGCCCCACCCTCTCAGCGAAACCGTTGTAGTCCAATGCCCCGCCCGTAACTAGTTAGCCGAAAAGGAAGTATATCTTAGCTTGTCAGCACGCTCAGCCCTCTTCGAGGGCTCCGCTTGTCAGCACGGCGCACCGGCTTTAAGCCGGGCGCCTTTCAGCACGCATCGGCCGCTAGTCTAGGCCTCGCTTTCAGCTAGTCAGCAAGTTCAGGGCAGGCTGAAGTGCTGAAAGCGACCGCAGGGAGCGTGCTGACAAGCGGAGCCCTAAGGGCGTAGCGAGCTGAAAGCCTGCTAAAAGCAGGCGTGCTAGCTCGCTGCCAGGCTTCCTTCGCCGTAGAACTGCTCGACGTAGCGGCGCTGCACCTCGTTGAGGCCGCGCGAGTACCAGACCATCACCACGTAGCGCGGCTCCTTCGGTGTGCTCTTGGGGTACATGCCGCACTCCATAGGGAGGCGGTTGCCCTTCCTGGCGTTGCACTTGGTACAGGCCGTCACGACGTTGTCCCAGGTGTTCTTGCCGCCGCGCGAGAGGGGCTTGACGTGGTCGCGGGTCAGGCGGTCGCGGCGGCCCAGGTCGTCGCGGTGCTTGCCGCAATACTGGCACTTGTAGTTGTCCCTGGCGAAGAGGATCGCGTTGGTGACGTGGCGCCTGAGGCGCCGCGGTATCTCTACGTACTTGACGAGCCTAATGACGAGCGGGTAAGGGTACTCGGCCCTCTCGGACCGGAAGCGGCGCTCGAGGTTGGCCTCGACGATCTCAGCCTTCTCCGAGACGACGAGGACGATCGCCCTCTTGGCCGGCACCAGGGCCACGGGCTCGTAGCTGGCGTTGAGCGTCAAGCAGCGTGCCACGGCCAAGATTCTAACATAACGGAATGCTTGTAAGGGGCGAAACCGCATACGTATAGTGGTTTGGCAAACCACTATGTTCGAGCAGCGCTATCTCCTCTCGGTCTTCGGGGCCTGCACGACGGCCTCGAGGATCGGGACAGCGGAGGCGCGGAAGGGGTCCGCGGCGGGGAGGCCCGTCTCTTCGGCTATGCGCGCTACGAGCTCCTCTGCACCCGCGTCGTCGAGGCCCCTCGTGTTGACGCTCACCGCGACGACTGGGGCAGGCTTTACGAGGGCCGCCACCTCCTCGTAGAGGCGGGCGATGCGCGAGGGCTCGGGGCGCGGGACGCCGGCGAACACCTCTTCGTTTTGGGGAGCGGCGCAGAGGATCAGGCAGTCGGGGCAGGAGCCGTGCAGGAGGCCGAGCGTGACTCCCGAGTAGGCGGGATGGCCCAAAGAGCCCTGGCCCTCGACGAGGATGAGGTCGGGGTCTCTTCTGGCCGCCTCCAGGACCAATTGCTCCGAAGCGCCGGCTACGAAGTCGGAGATCACGGCGTCAACGCAGATGCCCCACCCCGCTATGATGATCCCCGTCTGCCCCGTAGCGACGAACTCGGAGGCTAGCCCCGCCTCGCTAGCGCAGCGCCCGATCTCCAGGGAAGCCGTCATCTTGCCTATGGCTGTGTCCGTGCCCACGGTGAGCGCCACTTTCGGCTCGACCCCGAACCCTTCACCCGAGAAGAGGGGGATGTCCGCTGGCGGCTCGCGCACGTCCCATACCTTCTTGCCCGGGAAATCGGGGGCAAGGCGCTGGTGGAGGCCGCTTACGATCTCGAGTCCCGCGTCTGCCGCCAGACCGAGCGTCGCCAGCCACTCCTCGGGCAGCCGTCCTCCGGCGGGGGCGAGCCCGACGAGGATCGAGGTAGGCGAGAGCTCGAGCGCCTCCTCCAGGCTCCCGACTATAGGGGCGTCGCGCTCGAGCTCGGGCATTGCCTCGCGCACGCTCGAGTAGGCGAGCGTCGAGTCGATGACGGCTACCACTTCGTCCTTGCCGTAGCGGATGAGACCGTGGGCGGTCTTGGCGTGGCGATTCGCGAACCACCCTTCGGCGAGGACCGCGTAGCGGCGGTCCGGAACCCTCTCCGGCATCATCGCGGCTCCACCCCCAGGCCGGGCTCCTCCGAAAGGATGATACGGCCTCCCTCGTAGCCGATGCCGCAGAAAGGGTCGTCCGAGAGGAGCATCGCGCCGTCGAGGTCGACGAGATCGCAGAGACCGGAGATCTGGGCCGCAGCGGCGATGCCGAGCGAGGTCTCCACCATGCACCCGAGCATCACCATCATCCCCAGAGAGCGGGCAGTGTGGATCATCTCGAGGGCGCCTCTGATCCCACCGCACTTGGCGAGCTTGACGTTGACCCCGCTGGCGCACCCCCGGAGAGGGGGCACGTCTCCTGCGACGAGGGCCGCTTCGTCGGCGAAGACAGGCACTGGATGGGCTGCTCTGGCGGCCCTTCGCAGCGCCTCGGGTCCGGCAGAGGCGGGGACAGGCTGCTCGATCATGCGCACCCCGAAGCTCTTGAGCTCCTCCACTACCTCGGGGGCCTCCTCGGGCGAGAAGGCCTCGTTGGCGTCGACCCAGATCTCCGCCCCCGAGAGCTCCGCGACCGCCCTGACGGTATCCAGGTCCTCCGTGCCCCCCACCTTCATCTTGAGGATGGGGAGCTCAGAGAGCCTCCTCGCCTCCTCGACCGTGGTCCCCGGCTCCGCTATGGCCAGGGTGTAGGCGCTCGTTGGCTCGGGGCGGGAGAGGCCGAGCAGCCTGTAGAGGGGGACGCCGAGCCTCTTCGCGGCGAGGTCGTGGAGGGCCGCGTCAATGGCTGCGAGCGCCGTCGAGGGCAGGTGGCCGTTCGCCGCGAGGGCACCCTCGATGTCCCAGGGGTCAGGGATCTCGACTCCTTCGAGCGCCTGTGCGACGTCCCCCGAATCCTGGCCGTAGTAGCGCGTGGGGGCCCCCTCGCCGCGGCCGATAGAGCCTTCCTCTTCGAGCTCGAGGATCACGCGCTCGAAGGCGTCGGCCGAGCTGCGGGCTATGGCGAAGGTGCGCTCGGTGTGCACCGTCACGGTCCTTACCCTAGTCTCCACGCGTCGCTCCCCCTCGCGGCCTCCTCGCCCGCCGCATTGTAGCGCGTTCCTTCGGGAAGAGCGCCTTCTGTTAAGGGCTCGTCAAAAAAGTGAAGCGCGGGGGAGCGAGGTTTATACTCAAGGTGTGCTCCGGCGAGCTGAGAGGAGAAGCGAGCCTTGGATGCGAGTGCGGCAGAGATCCTGATAGTCGAGGATGACGAGGTGATCTTGGGCACCCTCGCCTACAACCTCTCCCGCCAGGGCTTCGAGGTGAAGGGGGCGACGACGGGCGCCGAGGGATTGAGGCTCGCCCGCAAGCTGAGGCCCGACCTGATCCTGCTCGACGTCATGCTCCCTGGCGAGTCGGGCATCGAGGTCTGCGAGCGCATTCGCGGGCGCGACCGGGAGGTCGTGATAGTCATGGTCACGGCGAAGGACGCCGAGGACGACAAGGTAAGGGGCTTCGAGGCAGGCGCCGACGACTACGTGACCAAGCCCTTCGGGATTAAGGAGCTGGTCGCTCGCATCAACGCAAACCTGAAGAGGAGCGAGACGGGAGGGCGCGGCAAGGTACTCGAGGCCGGCGACCTCCAGCTCGACACCAAGAACTTCACGGCCCGCGTCGGGGAGGAGCCACTCGACCTGCGGCTCAAGGAGTTCGAGCTGCTCGCGGCGCTGGCCTCGGCCCCAGGGGAGCTCAAGAGCAGGGAGGAGCTCGCCAAGGAGGTCTGGGGGCACGCCGGCGTAGGTTCCTCGCGCACCATAGACGTCCACATCCGCAGGATCAGAGCGGCGCTGGAGGCGAGGTCCTCCTACGAGTACATCCACACCGCACGCGGCCTCGGGTACCGCTTCGAGCCGAAGAGCCGGGCAGGGGTGGCCGCCAAATCGCCGGAGTAGATGACGCGATGCTCGAGGGACGTAAGGACGTCCAGTACTTCAGCCCGGACGAGCTGCGGCGGGTCAACAAGATCCGGCGCGACTTCGTGGCTAACGTCTCGCACGAGCTGAAGACCCCTGCGACGAGTCTGCGCCTGCTCGCAGAGAGCCTCGAGGAGACAATAGGCGAGGACCCGATCCAGGCCCGCCTCTTCGCCGCGCAGCTGAAGAAGGAGACGGAGAGGCTCTCGCAGCTCATAACAGACCTCCTCGACCTTACGCGCGTGGAGAGCCAGGAGCGCGTCGAGAACCCCGTGCCGGTAGACGTGCGCAGCGTGCTCGTAAGCGTGCTCGCGCGCATGAGGAGGGTGGCAAGGAAGAAGAACATAACCCTGCAGTGGAAGCGGTTCGGCAGGGCCGCCCAGTACACGGTGCGCGGGGACGAGACGCAGCTCGCCTCCATGTTTGCCAACCTCGTAGATAACGCGGTGAAGTACACGCCACCAGGCGGCCGGGTCGAGGTCACAGGGGACTTCGAAGGCTCGGAAATAGCGGTCAGGGTCTCGGATACAGGTATCGGCATACCGGAGGGGAGCCTGCCCCGCATCTTCGAGCGGTTCTACAGGGTGGACAAAGCGCGCTCCAAAGAGACGGGCGGGACCGGCCTCGGCCTCTCCATAGTCAGGCATATAGCCGAGAACCACGGCGGCAGGGTCATCGTCGAGAGTACCCCGGGCGAAGGCTCCACCTTCATAGTCTTTCTGCCGCGCTGTTAGCGCGCTCCGGCCTGCGGCCTCCGCTTGTTAGCACGCTCAGCCCTTTTAAGGGCTTCGCTTGTCAGCTAGTCAGCAAGTGCAGGGCAGGCTGAAGTGCTGAAAAGCGGAGGCCGCAGGCCGGAGCGTGCTGAAAGCGAGGGCCTTGTAAAAGGCCCGAAGCGGGCTGAAAGCTGGCGGGGCGCATCGACGCTCTGTACGGTGAGTACGTAGCCCTTGGCAACACCCTGATGGACAAGAGGGACGAGCAGGACGCGAGCGATGCGATCCGCAACGTCTACATAACGATCTGTGTCCTGCTCCTCGCCGGTCTTCTCATCGGCGCGCTCGCGGCGGCGCTCATAAACAGGGGGCTCGTCGGCTCCGTCCGCAAGCTGAGGGAGGAAGCCGATAAGGTCGGCAGGGGCGATATGGACCACAGATCGACCTGAACAGCGGCTGGGACGCCGGAGAGCTAGGAAGCATGCTTTCTCGAGCGCCAGAGCACCGTGCGGACCCTCGCCCGGTGCTCTACGCCATCATGGCGATCCGGTCCTTCCTGCGCAGGAACACCGAGTGGGGCGATATGGAACGCAAGGGGTTCGATGAAGAGGCAGTAGGCTTCAGGTAACAGGCTCATTGCCAATGCCTGTAGCCTATTCGAAGTGGTCCCAGCCTGAGAGGCCCTCGACCGGAACCCCGTCGCGCCGGAAGACGACTCCGGCTCCTTCGGTGACCTCGCCAATAGTAGTTACGGGCAGCTCGTCAATTAGTGGCTCGGGGGCGGAGATCAGGAGCTCGTAGTCCTCGCCCCCCGTCGCCGCCAGCAGGTCGGGGTCGCGGCCTAGGGATCTAGCAACCCGCCTGGTGTCCTCCGCTACCGGCAGGAGACCGAGGTCTATCCTGCCCCCCACCCCGCTCCGCTCGCAGAGGCGGCGCGCATCGGAGGCGAGGCCGTCGGAGAGGTCTATCATGGCGCGAGCCCCAAGCCCGGCCGCGGCGCTACCAGCCTCCACCCTCGGCTCGGGGCGCAGGTGTCTGCGGACGAGGCGTTCCGGCCCGGGGGCACCTCCTTGGAGGACGAGGAGCCCGGCGGCCGAGGCGCCGAGCTCCCCCGTCACCGCCAGCAGGTCGCCTGGCCTCGCCCCCGAGCGCAGGACGGGCGGCGTCGAGAGCTCCCCTAGTATGGCCACGTCCACCGTCAGGACGCGGGCGCGGGTAGTGTCGCCCCCAAGCGGGTAGACGCCGAAGACCTCGCAGGCCTCGATCACCCCTCTGAAACAGCGCAGCGCCGTCTCGGGCGATGGCGCTGCGCCCGAGGCGAGGACGAAGCGGGGGGTCCCCCCCATCGCCGCCACGTCCGAGACGTTGACCGCGACGGCCTTGTAGCCCACGTCCTCGGGGGCGGCCCAGTCCTCGAAGTGGTGTCCCGAGACGAGCATGTCGGAGGCTGCGAGCCAGTCGCGCCCGCCGAGCTTGATAGCCGCGCAGTCGTCCCCCATCGATACGAGCACCTCGGACGGCCTCTGGGGCAGCTCGGCGGAGAGCCGGCGTATGATGTCTGACTCGTTCACCTCTCGCGGAACCACTCGCCCCGGCCGCTCACGCGCCCAGCCTCCTTATCGCATCCCAGAGGGTGTCCGACTCCTCTTCCGTGTACCAGGTAGGCAAGCCGCGCCACTGCGTCTCCGTGACCCAGAGGTGGGCGTCGTGCGCCGCGCTCTCTGGCCTGACCTCTCCCCCTCTGTGGCGCGCCAGAAACCCAGCGCCGGCGTAGAGCTCGGGGTCTTCCTCTCCCCGCCAGGGTTCTACCCGCGCCCACCAGAGGGCCTCCGGCTCCGCGTCGAGGCCCGTCTCCTCGATGGTCTCGCGCCTGGCGCAGGCGACGAAATCCTCACCGGGCTCCAGCATGCCGCCGGGGTTCTCCCAGAGCCCAACCGGCGGCTTGCGGCGCCTGAGCAAGAGCGCTCGCGGCTCGTCCCCCTCGAGGTCAACGAGTACCGACCCAGCCCCGAGGTTCGCGCGGACCACGCCGCTATTTCCTCGAAGCCGTGGGGGCGCGGGTTCAGGAAGAGGTTCCTCGGGGAGGAGGCTCGAGGGTCCGGCGACGCGCCCGATGTTCTCGGGGCTCCACCAGCTCGGCAGTTCGAGCCACTCCTCGATTGTCACCCACCTGTAGCCGAGATGCTCGTGGGAGAGGCGCACCCCCCGATCTCGCGCCCTGCCTATGTAGGTAACGGAGGCAAGAAGGTTGCCGCTAGGTGCCTCCCCTACCCAGGTGGCGAGCATGCGCTGGGGAGCGACGAGGAGGCCGGTCTCTTCGTATAGCTCGCGCACGGCGCCTTCTTCGAAGGTCTCTCCCGTAGAGAGGCGCCCGGCAGGCGGGTCCCAGGTGCCGGTAGGGCGCTGGAGCAGGAGCACGCGTCCGTCATCCCTCACGGGGAGGATGCCCGCAACGAGGTCGGCCTTCAATGTATCGTGGGGCTACTCTTCACGAGCCGAGTATATCTCGACGCTCATCCCCTTCACGCGTCTACCCTCCGCGGCAGCCACGCGAGCACGTCGAGGTGCCGGGAGAAGTGAAGGATGGGCTCCTCGTCCGGCAGAGCCATCCCAATCTGCTGCGTCATCGCGAGCGTCTCTAACGTTAGCTCGGCCCGTTGCAGGGACCATGGATGATGGTGGATGTCGCCGCGGTAGAGGTTGCCCTTCCTGTCCGCGGCGTACAGGCAGTAGCGCTCCGTCAGGAAGTGCTCGAGGGTGCCCGGCCGGCTCTCGAAGGGCTCTCCCACGGGGCGGTAACGACCCGCGAACCGCGCCTCCTTCGCGCCCCTGTGCGTGCGCGCGCTCCTGTAGCGAACCTTGCCGCCTACGACGCGGGAGGACATCTCTGCGTCGTAGTAGGGCAGGCTGAAGCCGGCACGCGCCAGGCGGACGGCTATACGGTTGCCCGCGTCCAGGCTGAAGAACCAGATGCCAGGCTTGTCCTCAGCCGTCACGTAGGTGCGGAGGTTTAGCTCGGGGAAATTCGAGAGATAAGGGACGCTCGGCAGAGCGCGGGGCCGCACGCTGCTCATGCGGAATGGCGTGACGCCCAGCCACGCACCTCCATCGAAGGTGTCGAGGCCGAGGACAGGGGGAATCAGGGGGCGGAGTGCGCCCGCATCGACGCGCCAGTGCATGAAGAGCAGGTCGCGCCAGCTCATGAACAGGGCCCACGAGCCCGGAGGAACGGGATAGGGGCGGTGGTCCGTCCGGCTCAGAATCTCGTTGGGTCGTAATTCCTGCATGGTCCCCGCCAATGCTAAGCCAAACGCGCCGGGTTGTCAGCTTCTCAGCACGCTCCAGCCTTCGGCTTCCGCTTGTCAGCCCGGCGCACCGGCTTTAAGCCGGGCGCCTTTCAGCACGCTTCGGCCTTGCGGCCTCGCTTTCAGATATTTTTTGGCCTCTCCCTCGCCTCGTGGATGACCAGTAGGGCGCCCTCTCTCACGGTTACCCTGCCCTCCTCGCCGACGAGCTCGTTGTGGAAGCCCAGGGTGTCCCCTATCTCCAGCCCGGCGTCCCGCAACGGATAGCCGAAACCTGCGAGGGTGACCCCGGCCGCCAGACCCGTAAGGGGGAAGACGGAGACGCTGTCCCCCGGCTCTCCGGTCACCGTCCGCGAGCCCCGCTCGAGGACGAACGCCTCTCCCCAGCCGGCCAACATGGTGGCGCGCAGGCCCATACGCTCTGCGGCGAGCAGGATGTGCGGCACGGCGAAGAGGGCGCTCGTGCGTCCCCCCGCGGCGCAGAGGAGGTCCACCGCGGTCGCCCCTCTATCCCTTACGGCGATAACGGCGAGGTGGCCGTCCATCTTGTCCTTCCTGACGGGGTGGATCTCCACCTCTACCCCGCGCTCTTCGAGCTCCCGAGCCCCCCCCATGGAGTCCATGTCCCCGACTACCAGGTCGGGGATCACACCAGCATCCATGGCATACCTGGCGCCGCCGTCCGCCGCGACCACGAGATCCGCCCTCTCGGCGACGCGCCCGAGGAGGTCCGGCGGGTCGGGGGCACCGTTCAGAAAGATTACCGCTCGCAAGCTAGGAGGGCTTCGCCTGCCGGTACTTCAGCTGTCGAGACGAAGGCTGCGCCACTTCGAGCGCCCTTAGCAGCGGCAAGACGGCGACGAGGACGACGGCGAGGCTAGGGACGAGATACGCCAGGTTGTAAGCCGCGGAGTAGAGGTAAGGGTTCCATCCCTCGGGGGCATATGAGGCGAAGAAGACGATCCCGGAGACGAAGTGGCAGAGAAAGCGAGCAAGCGCCGCAACGATCGTGCCGAGGACGGCGCCCCTCAGCGTCGGCGCGAAGAGACCGGCGAGCCCGAGGACCCCGAAGGCCAGGGGATAGTCGAAGAGCACCTGCACGGGGTGAACGGCGAACGGCTCGATGGCAAGGTCAAGGAGCCCGTAGGCCGCCCCCGCGGCGACGCCGACGAGAGCTCCCTGGCGCAGAGCCAGCAGTATCAGGGGCACCATCTCGAGCGAGATCGAACCGCCGAAAGGCATCTGGAAGATCTTGATCAGGCCCAGCACGAACGCCAGGGCTATCGCGAGCGCCGCCTCCGCGAGCACCCTGGTGTCTCTGAACGCCTCCATCGCGCACTCTCCTTCTCTGTGCGGGGATGCGCCGAACGAGGCTCTCGAATCTCCCTGCGCCGGCATTACCCGGATCAGGTTCAACGGGTCGGCGCCTCTCTCTCAAGGCGCCCTCTCAGCCTCACGGCTCCCCGGCGTATGATCGCTCCTTAACTGTAGCTTACGGCACGCTCGAGGACAACCTGCTGCCAAGTCATGAATCTTCAGACGGACTCGAAATGACCCGACCACATGAGCCCCAGTACGGTGGCCGCGTCGGTGATCTCACCGCTCGAGACCCTCTGCAAGGCCTCCTCGAGCGGCAGCTCCACTACCTCTATGAACTCGGTAGGCTCGGGGCGCGGACCCCTAGGGCCTCTTACGGCCCTGCAGCGGAAGAGATGGCACACCTCGGTGGTGCGGCCCGTGCTTGTGTGGATAGAGACGAGCCGCTCCAGCCCCTCTGCCCTGAACCCCGTCTCCTCCAAGAGCTCGCGCGCCGCAGCCCCGGCCGGTTCTTCGTCAGGATCCACACCTCCACTCGGCAGCTCCAGGGTGAATCGCCCTAGCGGCTGGCGCCACTGGCGCACCAGGACGACCCTGCCCTCACGGGTAAGGGACACCACAGAAGCGAACCCGCCGCCCTCGAGCACTCCGTACTCGATGGTGGCCCCACCCGGTAGCTCCACCTCGTCAACCCTGAAGGCGCACCAGGGGTTGCGGTAGAGGTAGCTCCGCCCCAGCGTCAGCCAGCTCCCTTCATCCATGCCTCGGAAGTATAGAGGCTCACCGCGCGATCATAACCGAGTCCGTCAATAAAGGTTGACAATACGTATTGCGTCAACTATGATTGACGCATGGACGAGAAGACGAGGACGCAGGTTGGGTGGCCGCAGGATCCGCGTGAGGGTCTGGAAGCCGTCGTCGCCTTGAGGCGAATGCTCGAGGCGCTCGAGGCGGCTCAGGTCGAGAACGCCTTCGTGGCTGGGTGGTCGTGGGCGCGGATCGCTGAGGTGCTGGGCGTGAGCAAGCAGGCGGTACACAAGAAGCACGCCAGGCGGATCAGGGAAAGGTATCCCGGAGAACCACCGGGGCGAAAGGGCGAGGACGCATGAGGTTCATCCGTTTGGCAGATACATCCCGCAAGAGTGTGGAGGCCGCCTTCGAAGAAGCCAGGACGCTGGGTCATGACTCGGTGGGCGACGATGACCTTCTTCTGGGGATCCTCCGCGCAGATGAGGGAATAGGTGCGGCGGCGCTCACTTCGCTAGGCGTAACGCTCGAGGAGGCGCGAGAGGAGTCCGAAGGGATGCTCTCTGATGCTCTCTCTTCGATCGGGATCTCCTTCGAGGAGATACGCCGGCAGGCGGGGGATGCCTTCGAGATGCGCCTTCCCCCAGGTCGTCGGCTCCCGCTTTCTCCTCGGGGCAAGAAGGTGCTGGTCGATGCGCGCAAAGAAGTACGAAGGCTTGGAGACGACTACCTCGGTACCGAGCACGTCCTGCTTGGTATATTAGGCACCCAGGGCGGGACGGCCGTCAGGTTGCTGGCCGGCATGGGCGTCTCGCCCGAGGTTGTGGAGGAGAGGCTGTACCAATTTCGCAGGCAAGCAGCCGGCTAGTCGTCTACTCGAAGTAGTTGGCTGCCTTGGTGGTGTAGGACTCCATATCCTCGGGGACCTCGTCCTCGGGGTAGATCGCCTCGACGGGGCACTCCGGCTCGCAGGCGCCGCAGTCAATGCACTCCTCGGGGTTGATCATGAAGTGGTCGCCCGCGTCGTAGATGCAGTCCACGGGACATACCTCGACGCAGCTCTGGTCCTTGGTGCCTATGCACGGTTCCGTTATGACGTAGGTCACTTGAGGCTCCTTCTCCTGTCTCTCGTTGAGGGCTTTATACCAGCCAGCCGCTGGCGACAACACCCGCCGTTGACCACCGTCATCGCCGCCCATGACCGCGGTCATGCAAAGCTGTGATCCAGGTCAAACCACCGGTAAAAGGGGGATTTATCGGGAAGGGTTCTCAGGTACGGGCGCGCAGCTCGGCTGGTCTGAGGATGGTGATGGTCTTGCTATCCAGGTCGAGGATGCCATCGCGGGCGAGGCGGGAGAGGGCGCGCGAGAGGGCCTCGCGCGAGATGCCCGTCGCCTCCGCCATCTCCTGGCGGGAGAGGGATGGCTCGAAGACGACGCCACGCTTGGTCACCCTTCCCTCCTCGGTAGCGAGGTTCAGGAGCATACGGGCGACGCGCTGGGGGGCGCTGCGGAAGACGAGGTCCCCTACCAGGTCCTCCAGCTCGCGGGAACGGGTGGCGAGGGTACGGGCGAGGCGGACCGCCCCATCGGGGAAGCGGGTCATCAGCTCGATCAGGTCGTCGCGGAAGACGGCGTAGAGCACGCAGTCGGTGAGTGCCGCGGCGCCCTGGCTCTGCGGCCTCCCTTCGAGCGCGGCCCCGAGGCCGAGGACGGAGCCGTCGCCGACGACGCCGAGGATCTGGTCCCTCGGCTTCGGGCCGCCGAGGGATCGGTAGAGCTTCGCGCGTCCCTCGCGCATGAAGTAGACGGCCCCCGATGGCTCGCCTTCCCTGTAGAGGGTGGTGCCAGCCCCGATCTCGAGCACCGCGGCCGCTATGGCGAGCGACTGGAAGAACTCCTCTTCGAGACCCTCGAGAAACTCGAACTCCTGCAGGCCCTCGAGCTTGGTCAGGTGCTCGACGGCCCTGCAACGCGCACCGGGGAGGCGCGCCCAGGACGGTGGCGCGTTCTCACCGTACACCTTGGTTCTCCCCTGCTCGCCGCAACTTCACGAACCCTTTATACGCTAAGTGGGGAAGGTTTGCTATACGACGAACCCCTCTCCGCTTCTTCGGCCACCTGCGCGAAGACGCCCGTGATCTCCAGGGGCCACTCGGGGCGGAAGCGGACGCCGAGCCGGAGCAGTTTGTAAATCCGGTGGCGCTCTTCTGGCGCGAGGTCCTCCAAGGCCTCAACGACCATGCCCGCGTAGGACTCCATGAGGGCGTCCCTGTCGTGCTCCAGGCGCTGAAGCGCCTCGCCCCTGGCCTGCGCCGTTTCCAATTCGCGCTCGGCGGTCTCCCGAACCTCGTC
>Ga0126312_10000557_pt1 | contig 22725 bp, 13 predicted proteins | sample Plot104A_FD_92537 | JGI IMG/M metagenome (GOLD analysis project Ga0126312, IMG submission 92537) | Serpentine soil microbial communities from UC McLaughlin Reserve, CA, USA - Plot104A | ecosystem: Environmental > Terrestrial > Soil > Grasslands | place: USA: UC McLaughlin Reserve, Lake County...
AGTACCATATTCTCCCCATTCTGATATGTAAGTACCATTACTAGAGAATACTTGTATTCTATTATTAGCTGTATCAGCCACATAGATATTGCCAGAGGAGTCTACAGCAACACCTGCAGGAGATCTCATTTCACCTTCACCACCGCCGTACTCTCCACCCAATTCTCTTATCAAAATACCATTACTAGAGAATACTCGTATTCTGCTGTTACCTGTATCAGCCACATAGATATTACCTTCTTGATCTACAGCAACACCTGCAGGAGATCTCATTTCATCAGCGTAAGTGTCGCCGTACTCTCCACCCCATTCTCTTATCAAGGTACCATTATTACTAGAGAATACTTGTATTCTATTATTAGCCGTATCAGCTACATACACATTACCTTCTTGATCTACAGCAATACCTTCAGGCTGCAATAATTCATATCTTTCCTCTTTAAAAATTGGAACAAAAGAAAGTTCCTGAGAGTATGTTAATGGCCAAAGGTATAATGATGAGGAAACTAAGGTTATTGAAATTAGAAATAGTATCGACAACCTATATCGGATGCAGAAGTTTAGAAAAAATTTTTTCTTGATTGCATTGCTGTTCATATCCAAAACGGATATAAGTAGTACCTTATCAATTTTCCGTAGGTTTTTTGCCCTGATTTTAAAAAACTCATATCATTCATACAATAGTATATTCTTGCCAAGCCATAATAATATAGTATTGTAAAGGATACACCAACGCTTTGCGAAAAGGGGATAGTTATGAATTCTAAGAAATGTTATTGATCCTAATGATTGGTAGTGTGTCATCTCGTTGCTTTGAAGAGAGCAATAACGAAGAATCATCTATAAATGGGTTACATATGCGCATTGATTCCATATTGACGCCGATTGACACATAATGCCTATAACGAATAGTTCCATGATATATTTTGCCTTGAGCCGTCAACAGCTTTTCCACCTTCTTCAATGTTTGTGATAATTGCCATAATCCCAGCAGCAATGACATTCCTGGCATTAAAAGTAGCCACTGTAATTTCTCAAGAATTAAAAGGACACGCAGGTGTTGTTAATCCTACTATACTAGCCCTGGAGCCATCACATTTTTAATTTTGGTAAGGGCATTGTCTCCTCCCTAAAAAGAATGTCGACAAGAATATGTATCGATCGTTAATAGGAGATAAAAAATATCGCATCACCATGTTAGCGAGGTGTATATACGCACATAAACATTATACTACTAATCAAAATACTATATGTAATTTTTTGATATGTTAACCAGTGAGACGAGCTGCATTAGTTTCACTTTCAATATTAAGAATATTTTCATATAAATTGGCAGTATTATCCCAGCTGAATTGCCTTGAGAATTCAAGTGCATTCTTACTATACTTGTATAGCCGGCCGGGATCTCTAAGCAACGAAATTGCCTGCTGTGCCATCGCTGAGGGACTTTTTTCCATGACAGTGATTCCAGTTTTACCATTACGTATGGAGTCTCTGATTCCATGGACATCATACCCTATTGCAGGCGTGCCCATGGCATTAGCTTCAGTTACGATTAACCCCCAACCTTCGCGCACAGCCGGTACAAGAATAATATGAGCTCGGCTCAATAGGTCATATTTTTTTTCATTCGAAATTTTTCCGAAGAATGTAACATCTTTTCTCTTAACTGATTCAAGTTTTTTTCGAAAATATCCATCTCCAATTACCCACATTTTTGCCTCTGGTATTTCACGTTTGATAATTGAGAACGCCAGTAATGCATGATCAGGAAGTTTTGCCCTCTTTAGTCTCCCCATGAAAACTAGGGTAGGCCTATCTTCTTTCTCTTTCACATTTGAAAGCGGTGTGATGCTCAGGCCTGGAGGTATAACAAAAATTTTTTTGAAGCCTAACTCTTCCAGATCGAACTTGGTAGAATTGGAGAGCGCTACTGTTATTATATTCTTGTAATTTGACAACCACTTTTTTTCAAGGTAGTAATAGCCAATGTAATTTAGAGGAAACTTTGTTTCATAGAACCAGAATTCACGTGCTAGTTGATGGATTACCGCAATTGCTCTTTTTTCTCTGGCAAACTTCGGAGCAAAAAATGGTCTAGTATTGATCTCGTCAATTGTAAGGTCGTAATTATGCTTGTAAGCTTTCATATAACTTTCTGCTTTTTTGTATACTGTATATTTATTACCTTCTCTAATAACGTCTACTCCGTTGATATTTTCATTTAATTGACAACCCTTATAACTCGCAGTGAAGAGTGTCATCTCGTGACCTCTTTTTGCAAGTCTTTCCATTACTTCATGTGTAATAACCTCAGCCCCACCCGCCTCCGGATTTTTGATGTCTCTCCAGTTAAGCCACAATATGCGCATTTGTGTTATAATCATGCTGCGAATATGGTATTAAACAATTCCTTTCCTTTTTTCGGACACATTCTTAAAAAAGAGGCAGTTATATGACACGATTTGCACAACATGTATGAGAAGATGCTTTGGGTTCTTAATGGAGAATAGCTACATCAGCGATGTCTGTTGATATATTTCATGCAATCACTAAATGTACAGTCCAAGGAGATAAGCAGGTGCTTTAAGTGATAAAAGCAAAGATGATAGAAGCCTATCTCTTGTTATTTTTCTCGCACTTGTTTTTCTTAAATGTGTTTTCGTTCTTATGAGATCATTGTAATATCCATTTGACATAATTGCTCTTGTAGATCTTCCATATCTGAAGTTCTTTTTCCACAGATCGAAGATGGTCGCTGGTTCATTATGATATACTGCATTAGGTAAAATATTGACCTTGTCAGAGAGCTTCCACGCCTCATAATAGATAATTGCATGATCATGAGCGATTACTGAAGGAAGTAGCGATTTTGGTATGGCCTCAAAGGCACATTCTAGCAAACTCGTCTTATAGAATCTGGCAAGCAAAGCTCCATAGATAGGATCTAATTGTATGTGAGCATCATTGTTGATCAACCTCCTATCAGCTTCAAACATTTTTTGGATCAACGTTTTGGCAGTATAACTTGTCTCTTCTAGGCAGAGCATATCATAACCTTGGAAGAGCGGAAGCGACCTTTCGACAGCGTCTTCAACCAAAACTTGGTCAGAATCCAACATTAGCACAAACTCTCCTGACGCCGCCTTGCAACCCAAATATCTAGCCCCCAACAGCTTCCAGTCTGTAAATATCACTTTGCATCCCTTGCTAGCCGCGATTTTGGCAGTATCATCTTTGCTATTGCTATCGACTATTATTACTTCAATATTTTGATACGATTGTTTTTCAACCGCCAATAAGCATTCTTCGATGGTGTTAGAAGAATTTCTTGTTGGAATTACAATTGATACCAGATGCTTCAAGAAGGTCTCTCCGTAGTTCTGCCAGCTTGATGATACACCATAATGCAATTTTCCATAGTTTAAGAAAATATATATTTGCACTGTTCTTTGCCGAATTTCAATGTACATATTGTTTGTATATTGATTTGCTGACTCTGTGGCGTTCTTCTACTTACTAGTTGAAAAATGCTCTATATGTGATCATATAGTGCAATTGTCATAAAATTGGCCTGCAATTGATTGTAATAATAGTAGCTCAATTTTGTTAGAGAATTCTCAATTCAGGTGACCGTTGAAACAATAGCTCTTGGTGAGGATGAATTAAAAAAGTTAGACTACCTTTATTTTGGAGAGTAGCTTGTATTTATAATTGGCTTATATTGATTCCATTTTTACCAATTGCGTTGGTGATGGCTAGTTCCTGTGACCTAAGGAAATTTATGCTTGTTTCTGACTTTGAAATCGTTACCCACGCAGTCCTTACAAAAATCTAACAAATGGGCATATATAGCGCTCGCACTTTTGGAGCTAAGCAATGTCTAACGGCGATATCATCGCTTAGGATTTTGAGAATGTAAGTAACAAGAGCAGAAATGAGGTAATAATCAGTGCATATATTTCCTGAGTGTTAAAGCTGATCAAAACTTGCTGTATCGATGCTGAAGAGTGAATTTTAGGCAAAGATGACAAATCCTCAAAATCAAGGCTGCTTATTGAACGAATTTGACAAAGATCACCCTATTTCCTAGATTTATGATAAGTGTTCTTACTTGCCTATGATGGCCATCTTTTGCCTAGTTTAGCGATCGATGTTTGAAAAGGAGATAGATAATACGGTCTCCGGCAAGTTTATATTCTAAGTAAATTTCGTTGAAGCCCAATCCGTCCTTATCTTTAATATTATAGAACATACGGTATTCTTGCAAGGAAGGAATTATCTGCCTTTGTCAGCTTAGGACTGCTATAGCATATCATTGCATGGACACTTCTAGTGCCCTAAAAGATATATTCTGACCCATCAACTCCTAATTGCTAACAGTTGCGCCCGCGGCATAGATGCCATAACATGGCGCTGTGTCATTGTTATGCGATTACGATTAGATAATCTATATAATATAGCGATATAGATACCTATTGCCAGAAATACAAAGTTATTATCAGATCCCTTGCTGCTTTTGTAAGCAAGTAGTTCATTTAATACATCAAATATTTGTGTGTCTAGGTAACGGTTTTGATGATACTTTGTATTGTAGCTGTGTAATCATTTGCGGATGACACAGATACACCTAACTGCATATATTGAAAATGTATTTCCCATTATTTCTGCAAACACCTACACTATTTTTTGTGGTATTTTTGGTTGCATAATGTACCTCCACTATCTATTGAACGCAGGAAGTTCGAGAAAGATTGTCCAAATCTCGACTCGAATGTCATATGTATTGACATACATAACCGTATTGACACAGTCATAATGGCATATTGGTGTCTATAGAATTTTTATTTTTGTTTCCTTAGATCATGCCAGTTGATCGTCTCCAGGTCTCATATCAAACTAATTAGAACTTTCTGCAATACGAATAAAGGAAAACCCTTATTACTTTTATCTTTTTCCTATCATAATTGTTAAGTATTCGTGATATCAGGAGAAAGAATTTCTCCTTATGCATAGTGGGAATGGGAAGAGTGGGGCTTCCTTTAGCTCTTTCCTTTTCATCAAAAGGAGTAAAGGTGTTTGGAGTCGAAAAAAATGAATCAACCTTACAATTACTTAAAGAGAAAAGGCTGCCCTTCTTTGAAGTTGGCCTACAAGAAGCATTGGAGAAAAGTCAAGACTCTATATTTTTCGAGTCTTATGATTCGTTCTCTTTTGAACAGTGTTCTATTATAATTATCGCGGTAGGAACACCGCTGAATGAGAATTTTATGCCAAACATGTCATCGATAGAAGACGTTGTTAAGTCAATATGCCGAACATCCAAGAATGACTCCATAGTTATTCTTAGAAGCACGTTAGTGCCCGGAAGTACTGAAAAAATACTTCAGCCTCTCATCAGACAGCTCAACAAATCCTTACATATTGCAGTATGTCCGGAAAGAATTGTAGAAGGAAATGCGATGAGGGAAATTGCGACGTTACCGGAAATCGTAGGAGCAGACGATGAGCAGACCGGCAACACAGTTAGAGAATTATTTTTGTTGTTAGGCGAATCGAAGAAAATTACAATTACAAATAGTAAAACCGCTGAAGCAGCCAAGATCTTTAACAATGTTTATAGATATGTTACATTCGCGTTAGCTAACGAATTTGCGCTTGTCTCAGAAAAGATGGGTATCGATGGAAGAGAAGCTATAGAGATAGCTAATAGAGCATACCCTAGGGGCGCTATACCAATGCCAGGTCCTGCTGCAGGACCTTGTTTGCGCAAGGATGGATTTTTTTTACCAAACATGTCAACTAACAGTCTGACTAAAATAGCATGGTCGCTCAATGAGTCCATTACGGTACACATAATTGAGACTGTAGAAAATGCATATGGCAAAATTTATGGCAAGAAGGTAGGCGTATTGGGAAAGACGTATAAGGCCAATGTAGATGATATACGAGATTCGCTTGCAATTAAACTGATCGAAGAATTAAGTATAAAGAAGGGCGCAGAGGTTATTTCATATGATCCTTACACTACCAACTCTAGCACTTTACAGGATGTGCTAAATTCAGAGATTCTAATCTTAGCAGTAAACCATTCAGCTTTCAATAATATACATGAAGATATGTTAAAGAATGTAAAATTGATTTATGATGTTTGGGGACAACTTTCACATTTAGATTTTTCCTCATATGGAATAAGATATATTGCATTAGGAAAATTGGAAGATGAAATCACAAAAAATCGGTAATGGCCAGCTTTTAATAACAGGTGGCAGTGGTTTTATAGGAAGTCATATTATCAACTTATTGAAGGAAGAGTTTGACATAGTCGTAGCAGATAGGTTCAAGCCGCAGTCAGATACAAAATATGTAAAAGTAGATTTGACAAAACCATTTTCGTTAACAAAGGATATCGAAGTATGTATACACTTAGCAGCGCACGTAGGAGGGATCCAATATTTCACAAAACACCCTGTTGAAAATCTTCGTAATAATCCTGTAATGACTTCCAACTTACTCGATGCAGCTGTTAATGCGAATGTGAAGCAAATAGTATATACTAGCACCAGTGCAGTATACGAACATGCAACCACCTTTCCTAGTAGTGAGGAATCTTATACCCACTGTCCGCCACCAAGCCAACCATATGGGTTCTCAAAATTAGTCGGTGAATATCTTTGCAGAGCGTATAATGAGCAATTTGGATTGAAATATACTATATTGCGACTATCTGGTGTGTATGGGCCAGGTGAGGATCCCGATCCAGAATACGGCCACGTTATACCACATCTAATTAGAAAGGTCCTATCAGGTCAGTTTCCTGTTGAAATTTATGGGACAGGAGAACAAACTAGAACATTCACTCATGGAAAGGATACAGCACGGGCATTTCTTCATAGTATAAAAAACAAAAATGCCATAAATGATTCATTTAATGTTTGCGGAAATGAGGAGATAAAGATTTATGAACTTTTGCAGTTGATTTGGACTATGACAGGGCACAAAGAAGAACTAAAAGTCAAGAATCTTCCTCCATTCCCGTATGATATCAAGAGAAGGTTCCTCTCAAATAGGAAGATAAATGAAAAATTAGATTGGAAGCCTCTTATTTCCCTTAGGCATGGATTAGCCGAAACTATTGAATGGATTAGAAGGAGACGTCAAGCTGCTAGAATGCGATAGCATTTTTTTGATACTATTCAATCTTAGGATATTTCAATTGGATGTTAAATTAGGGTCATAAAGTCTTAAATTAGAGACATGGTTGACTGTTGAGATAGGGATATAACTCAACATCTGTTAATTCCTATTTTTGCTTAAATGAAAAATCGAAATTTGACTTGAAACTATTCCAAAATATTTCCAATCTGATTATAAGCCCTACAAACCGAGGGAGCGGGCTGCCAAAGAAGAAAAGATTTGAAGACCTATACAGAGGGCCATGGAATAGAAGAAGTTCTAAGGCAGAAAGGCACTAATGATAAGAGAGCTAGTTATTTCTCTAAGGTAATTTTAATCCCTTTCGCAATGCGATCTATGGTAATTCTGACCGTGCTCGCAGCGTTGATGGTAGCCTCCAAATAACTCATCTGCGCCCTAGACTATCTTACTATCAAGCATCTTCTTAGCAATGTCGATTATGTTCTTATCGAAACTATATTGGGACCAAAATTTGTTTCTCAGAATCCTGCTATGAAGTTATTGTTTAATTTTTGTCTCAACTCCTGATCAATAACCAGTGGAGATTTATCATAATTTTTCTGGTTAATAGGGTCCATTCATCCACTTTGTTATTATCTATTACCTCATTTAGTATATTTACGACAATCAGCTCATAGTTACTGAAGGCTAATTCAACTGCTTGCTTTATCTTTTCAAGGGAATCAGAAATGTTCGTCGCTTGATTGAAAACTGGAATTATTAGAGATCCTTGATTCGGGAAGGGATATACGTTTACTAACCACTATCTTTTCTGGGGATAGTGTCATTGAGGCCTTCAAGTGCTAATAAAACCATTTAAAGCTTGCTGAAGCAATATTTCGGTTCCTAGTTTAAGAATAATTCTTAGCTAGATGTAACAGTGTTTTTTGCTTCTCTGCTATGTCATGATACATGATTCACCCAGTTTCTCCAGGGCATTTATTTACTTTGACATTGTCATTTAGTTTCTTTTGCACGTTGCGCACTTGCGCTGGCCTCTTGCTATGCCACTGCATTGTCTACAGATTGTTCTTGATAGTGACAGAGTAATATTTTAGTTATAAGACTCTAGTACCTTCAGTATCAAACCTTACATTGATGGCTGAATGGTATAACACTCCAAAACTAGGAGAGTCAAATGGATTAGAAGCCAAATGCTCATATCTTGTCAGTGTTCCCATAGACACTTTTTAGAGATGAGGGTCTGTAATAAAGGTAGTACCTAAGCCCGCAATAAGAGAATTAATAGAATAAGAAAAAATGGAGTGAAAACCGTGCGATAGATCTAAGAATAGGCTGTGAGGTGGTATCCGGCTCCGCATTCCTAATGGAATTTATCCATCTATAGCCATTGTTTTCAAGTATCGGGTTAACATCAGCAGCGGTGCTGCCTATTTCATGTAGGATTTTCGGATGTATCTCTATGGTAAGGTGCTTTACTGCTTTCTTTGATAGGAATTCTTTCATGGCTCCTAATGCATAGACTTCATCTACACAAATCCATCATCATCACCAATTCGATCTGTTTTACATCAAGGTTGGCAGTCGAGGGTTATATGATGTGTCTACCGTAATGGCATCTTGTGCTTATGTTTTGTGTTCTGGTATATTAGGCACTCTGACCCTATCCATGAAGCCGCTTCTCCATTGGTCAAATATTGCAGGGGTCTTTTTGCTGCTTGGACGGGACATTACCAAGAAGACGATCTTAATTTTGCGGTAGGATTTGAAAGAAAAGTGATGTTCGACTAAGTGACCTATGTCGAAAAGATGGTAGCCGCTCAAGATAGATTTGCATGAGAGAATGGTAGGTGCGGGATACAAGGTAGGTAGAATCAGTGCCAAACAAGCATACATAAGATAGCCAGGAACCTTCATGCAATTAATAAAGAAGCACTATTAGTATGGCACTCTGCTCCTTGAATCATAGCAAAGAACCCAAAATAGGCACGAAGTAGATTTTACCATTAAGATCTGCTTATGCAAAGCATTGGGATGTTTTCCAGGCACTCAGTCATGGTGGTAGGTTCCCTGATATATCTAATTCCCAGGTACTCATTTGCAATACTCGGCCATGTGACAGGGGTAGCGTCATCAAAGAATAGGCATTACATGCAGAGAGGAAGATGCCCATTTCATTAATAGCTAACAACGGAAATGAAAGTCAATCGGACTATATATATATTTTATACTACATTATGCGTTATGATTATGCCGGGCTCGAATGGTTCTATATACGGCTTCCACCATAATCCGTTAGATGAACCTGTAGGCGGTATAGTCAGAATTATCAATATCCTCAAGATTATGAGCCGCATCTTTGGCTCAAACATCATACAATATACTTTAAGCAATGATGGCCTAGAAAGGAATATTGACGGTATAACTGAGAAACACATTCGAAAGCCATTTCCATTTGCAAAGATCAAGGCGGGATATCTATGTATGTTTCCTTTTACTATTGCAAGTAGCCTTCGCTCAGAGCTTCTTTCTTCCTTAACAGAATGCTCAATAATGATCTTCGAACAACCCTTTATGGGATACGCGCTATCTAAAACTTTAGATATTTCCAATAATACTCTGAAGATATACGATGCCCACAATGTTGAAGTAAATTACTGGCGTCCTTACCTTAATGGCCCAGTTAAGAAAAGGCTCTTGAGAAGGGTAAGAACAGTAGAACAGTATATTGTAGATTTTGTTGACTATATTTTTGTGACGTCTTCAGAAGAGGCAAGAATATTTAGAGAAGAGTATTCTGCAGTCTCAGAAAAGATGGTAATGGTGCCAAACGGAGTAGATACCACTTCTCTCAAGCCGCTAGACGAAGAAACAAGAGAAGTTGAAAGAAATAGTAGGCTTAAGTTGGGATACTCAAAATACGTCGTATTTATAGGATCGAATGTTAAGGCAAACATTGATGCAGCGGAATGGATCGTTAACTATCTTGCTCCAAGACTGCCTCATATCTGTTTTATAATTATTGGTGCTGTGTGCAGGGTTTTGGAAAATAGTAAATATCCCACAAATATCAAGCTCCTAGGCGTACTTCCTATCAAGGAGAAGAACATGCTCTTAAGACTTGCCGATGCTGCTATTAATCCTGTTGTTATTGGGGCAGGTACTAGTTTGAAGATGTTGGAGTACCTTGCAGCAGGTTTACCTATTATTACAACCAATGTAGGGGCGAGAGGTTTGGATCTTATTAATTATCATGACTCAATCGTATGCGAGTTAGAAAAAATTGAAGAAAATATTCTTGAGCTATTTAGTAACGATAGCCTTCGACTGACTTTAGCGAAGAATGCCAGGATTAAAGCTCAAGGGTTTGACTGGAAAACTATTGAAAAAAACATCAAATTAAGACTTCGTATTTAATGTACTATAACAGATCTCGTCTTCATTATCAGAAATAAATTTACATTGACAGCAATCTCTTTTGTATTTGGAAGATGCATATGAAGCTCGACAAGTTCAGAATGTTTCATCATTAGAGTCTACAAATCCATAAACCTAACAAATGAGACTTTCAATGCGTTGCCGACTCTATTAGAACAGATCACTTGCTGCTGGAAAACTAAAAGAACGAGACTTTCTTGTCTTATGCGTTCAGAAAACTGAGATTAGCAACATAACAGAAAAGAATGGTTTTCTGGAGCAAGTTGATTTAAATTATGGATAAATAATAATTACCATTTTATAATGCCGAGCGGTTCAAGGGAAGATGACAAGCTTATCTCTATTATAACAGTAAATAACAACCCGGGATCTCTCTTATCAAGAACCGTTAGATCCAATTTGGATTCAAATTATACAGCAAATTGGATCGAATTGGTACTTGATGATGATAATAATCCACAGAATACTAGTTTGGATAATTTCCAGGCAAATCTTGAGAATAGGTTAACCATTCCATCTAACCAAGTCATAATAAGAAATGATGAGAACGAGGAATGGTGTAAAACAATAAACATAGGGCTGGCCAAGACACAAGCAGATATTATTATCTTTTCAAACTCTGATGTTGTTAATTCTACAGATGCCATAACTAAAAAAACCTGGCATCTGAATAGCAATAATGAATTAAGGATATATCAGTTCAGCCTGCTTCTTCGCTTTGGTGAACCTGAGGTATTGGCCACTTACTTAGATCCGCTTGGTTACGCATGCAATTTTATGGTAAATCGAGCTATACTCGTTAGCTTTGATAAGACTGTTGCAATAGCCGTAAAACATAATGTCATGAACAGGGTCGGTATCTCACTTCCTGATTATTTCATGGAATATGAAGATCAAGTTTTTTGGGGAGCTCTCCTATACGGATTCAAGATTCTATCCGCTCTAGATGCCATAGCTCAACATTATAGAGGAAAATGTGAAAAGCCGGTTTACTTTATCCGCGAAAGGAGGGTTTATTTATACACAACAAATCATATTTTCACCATAAATAATCTACAATTGCATAATCGTCTGCATTTTCTTCTGCAGATATTTTTTATCAAATTGCTCGAAGCCTTGCTTGCTTTAGTCGCTAAAAGAAATTTCACATTATCGTTAAAAATTGTTGACGGTATTGGTGCGCTTTTTCAACTTTTGCGCTCACGGCGTAAAAATAGCGCTAAATTACGGCTCAGATCGATCTCGATTAAAGAGGTATTGAAATATTTCGAACCATTCATGCCACTCCGCCAATTGAACTACCTAACGCATCAGGAAGCAGGCAAAAGACATCTGTTTAATAATCAAGTATTGCTTAAAATACTAGCGGCTAAAGGAATGATGTGTTAATTGTATTACCAATACAAATTGCAAAGAATGTTGAACCGTAGGTATTTGTATGCTATTGAGATCATAATCAAAGATGCGTGATTAGATGTCTTGGATGACTAGAATACGAGGAATCATAAGAGCTGATTCTGGCTTAGCATATGTAGGACTAGGCAGTTTTATAACATTAGCAGTTGGCGGATTATTCTGGTTCATTCTTGCTTCAATGCTTACCGCCAAGGATTATGGGGAACTGAATTACTACATTTCGGTTGCATCAGTTTCAAGCGTAATCTCGATGTTAGGATTGAGTACAACGGTGATAACATACGTTGCTAAGGGTTCTAAGAAGATCGGATCGCAGGCTAATCTTGCGGTATTATTATCTAATGCAATCGGAGCTGTTGTGTTGATGACTATTACAAATTATTATACCAGCCTGTTGCTAGTTGGAATGAGTTTCTTTTCGATGACTATCTCAGAGACCTTGGGAATGAAATTATACAAAAAGTACTTCATCTTACTCGTTGCAGAGAGAGCTACACAGATAGGATTAGCTATTGCGCTTTACTATGCTATTGGGCTGCAAGGTGTTATAATTGGGTATACTTTAGGTGCATTGACTTTTAGCTATAGTTTTTTTAGATCCCTAAGAAATATTTCCTTTGATATAAGTGAATTAAAATCAAGGTTCACCTTTATCCTGCACAACTACGCTTTCAATATCTCTGACTCGCTTGCGCTCCATGCTGATAAATTGATCATTGCTCCTGTCTTTGGTTTTACTGTTCTAGGTTTTTATCAACTTGGTTTTCAGTTTCTGATGGTTCTTAGTGTAATCCCTGCAAGTTTATTCTACTATCTGCTTCCCCAGTTTTCTAGTGGAAATAAAAAAAGAAATGTAATTTACGTTGCTTTGATATTGGCTACGTTGTTTGCATCAATTGCACCTATAATTATTCCTGTTCTAATAAACATGTTCTTTCGGGGATACATTGAAGTTATTCTAACAGCTCAAATCATGAGCATCGGCATAGTACCAATGACTATAAACTCGATATTAAACTCTAGTTCACTTGCAAATGGGCATAGCAAAAATGTCCTTATTGGGGCAATAGCATACATATCCTCATTACTAATTCTCTTTTATTTGCTTGGCACACTGGTTGGTGTAGTCGGATTAGGAGTAGCGGTAGTTGTTTCGTTATCTTTACAATCTCTTGTCTTGTTTCTAATGTCTAGGAGATACCGGTTAGGTCCCTAAAGCAAGAGTCATCATAAATATAATGGGCAGAAAAATGCCATTTATGTTTGGGACCCTGAACATCCATCGTATAATAGGAAGTCTATAGAGGAGCGGATATAATTCAGAAAAAGGCTGCTAAGCCCCCTTCAAAAAGGTGGCTATAAATATACATATAAGCAAGAATGATTGAAACCCCTACCTTTTCCTTACAAGTACATGGATTCCCACTTTGAAGTCTACTTGTATATCTTTTTGTGGTCTACCTATAGCCATCTTGATAAAGATATCAAGTGCTCTGCTTAAAAGCGCGGGCGATTTTGGAATTGTAACGCTCGTTCCACTATTGAGCACCTTAATATACTTGACAAAGCTCTAGGTTAGCGAGAGATATTTTATCCTTAATGCCTTCGATATTATCAAGGTTAATTTTCACCACAATAACTTGCTTGGCTTTAGCTGGCGCTAAAAAAGCGTATAATCTCAATCCACCCGCCAATATCAGGAACTATAGAATCGTTATGCAATAATGAAGCAAAAAGTGCCATGATTTCAGGCTTAAAAGTATTATGGATTATTCCATGCTCGCCGGCATGGGCTTGAGAGAGGTACACCTTGAGCATTGTTTGGCTTCGTATACTTCCAGGTTGTCATTATTTTTTTGATGATGTCGTAAGTCTTTACGAGCTCTGAGTTTACTGAAGAATGTACAACTTGCGGAGCATCCGAGGTGTAACTTTTTAGCCAATCTATTGAGAAACCGCATACCTTAACAGGGATAATATATCCTTGATTCGTTCTTAAATTTGTTAAGAATTGTATTTGCCGTAGGTAAAAAGAAGCCATTTATTGATATTAGACCTACTAAGTTTTAAGTAGCGGAATTTGATCTTTGCCCTACTTTATTCTCCCTCCTATATCTAACTTGAATTCTCTACAAATACTAAGGAACTAGCTGCGGAGATGTATATACATGTAAGGTGCAGGTACTGGAAAGGCACAGTATCACTATCTAAGACTACCAGTAGCTAAAGAGATGACTTTGTTTGCGATTGCCGCTAGCAAACTTAGGATCCAGGATACGGGATGCCTGTCTCCTCAATATTATCAGGGGTGACGGCATTTATCATATGTATGTATTTCTTTTATCTATATATAATTAGCTCTTTTTTTAGAATAACCGTATATTTGCTCATAGATAGAGCAACAGTGTATATGCAGTTTTCACGGGTATATTACAAATCAACCTCCTGGCTATAATATAGCCATACTTGCAGCTGCGTTATGGTTCCTACATGTGTTAACGACAGGGCTTTCCGTTATTACTTTTCGATGGCTTATGGCGCCACTGGATTCATCTTAGCACTCATTAGTCCCGCCAACATAATTTTTGATATCATTGCCTTACTATCCCTTGCGTTGATCATCACTCTTACCCTATACTGCTATCGTAAACGGCAGAAAAATGTTCTTAAATTCAATGCAAAGCTGCCTTGGCGGTATTGTCGCTTTGGCTGTTATTACTATGAGTACAATAGACATAGTTTTTCCAATACCAGCTGTATTTTTTACTCATGGTTCTTACGCTGGAGAGGACCCGGCAAATGAACTGTTCTCATTGTTATCCAGTCTTTTTATCATTTGGATTTTCCTATTGCTATTCTGCTTAGGCCTGAAAGGTCTATTTAGAGCAGCATTCCATTGAGGATGTGTCTATGCTCTGTTCGTTCTTATGGAAAAAATATGAAGTTCTATCTCTCATATTACATATATATAGGATTAAACAAGGAAAAAATATAGGCCTGGAAGTCACAGACGACGTTAAATTTCATTGATGACGCAGCGAGCAAAAATGCAATCAAAAATAATCCACCTAATTGCAGGAGTAATTTTTCTAGTTCTCGCCATAATAACGCTTAGAGAGTTCCTCTTTGGAGGTTCTTTGCTTATCTACAGAGACACTGATTTTGACCCACAGCTGTATCTCTATAATGCTTTGAATGTGTTCGACTTTGAAGCAACTCGTAGACTGCTGATTTTTGGACCATTTCTATCCATGACAACCACATTAGGACTATCTCCTCTAATAGCAGAAAAGCTTACTTTTTTAGTTATACATTTCATGATAGGATTTTTTGGCTATATAGCATGTTATAAATTTCTTTTACCTAGAGTAACAGATGATAAGCGCAAGAAGTTCATTTTTATTGCTGCCTTGATCTTTGGATTTTTTTATTTGTATAATCCTTTTATGGCACAGGGACTAGGCATGATTGTTTGGGGATATGCATTTTCCTATTCATTAATTCCATTGATCTTCTACTACTACGACAAGAGTCTTCGCGATACAAGATTTTCCAATATCTTTATTACAAGTGTCTTGATATCTTTGGTTCTAGCAGGAACAGCACAGTTTCTTATCGGACTACCGTTTTTCATTTTGCTCCCCTGGCTACTATTTGTCTGCATCCGTAACCTAAAATTTCGCAAACCGGTATTTCCAGCAATTAGAACTTCTCTGTTGATATTTTCATTATGGTTTGGCATTTCCTTCTATTGGCTGTATATGAGTATGCAAATAACTGGTTCTGGCAATACTCCGAGCCCTGATTATATTCTCACAAATCAAATGCTAGATACGTTCAGCTCTACGGCTAGCCTCACTAACGTGCTAAGACTTATGCCTTTTTGGTGGCCTTATATTGACCTTGAAGCTTATTCTTTCGGATTTGTTTCTTTCGGATTTGTATGGACAGTGCTAAGTTTTTTTATACCACTCGCAGTTGTTTTTTCGATACTATTCCTTAGGTGTGACAAACTCAAGTTTGAATTAATTATATTCGCACTGATCGCTGTATTTGTCATATTTCTTACTAAGGGCTCCCAAGAACCACTACCTCAAGTTTATTCATCCTTGTATGACATACCTGTCTTTGGGTGGATGTTTCGGAATCCGACGCTTTCCGTTGCAGTATATTTGCCTTTTTACTTTGGAATGATTATTACGTTTGGACTCTATAGTTTACTGCGGCTGCAATCGAAGGATTGGGCGCTAAATTGTATTAAATTTCTATGCCCTGCCATTCTTGTGGTATCAATCGCGTTAGTCGGCTGGCCACTTTTTACTGGGGATTTTGGAGGTATATATAAAGATAACAACAAGTTTGTTGGAGACACTATGCCTGAAGACTTGTATCGGATCGATGCACCAACCGAAAGTATTATGGTATTTGGAGACATCAACAAACTTGAAACTGCGGAGTCGCTATTTCCCAAGAACCATACATCGTTAATAATGACCGGGCATGATCTAGAAATGCTGCAACAAAATAAAATAATTCCAGATAAGGTTATTTTAGACAATAAAGAAGATCTGCTCTTCTATTTTCTAAACAGCGATTCTGTCTTAATTGAACCATTTAGCTCTACCAGAAATCATCAACCATCCAAGGTATGGTCAGTCGGTGGAACAAACGACCCATTACATGGACCGTTTCATGTCTACTTAGAGTCTTTTGGAATAAATAACACAGATATGGATTACAACAAGGGTCTGGTTTTTACATGGAATAAAGATAAACTCAACATACCGTTAGAAGTAAAGGCTACAACCGAGTATCATCTATTTGCAAGATATTTAGAAAGCGAAGCAGGCGGGGAAATGAATGTCTTACTTAATGGAAGAACTGTTAATATATTTTCGAAAGGTTCGGAAAACAAATTTGTGTGGAAAGATATAGGAACGTTCGACCTGTCAAATGGTAAGCATATTTTAAACTTGGAAAATCATAATGGACTCAATGCCGTCAACATCTTTTCATTGATTCCCTCCTCTGCATTAACAGAATTAGACAATAAAGTGCAAAGTTTCATACAGGGGAATAAATTAATTTATGTGATCGATAGTAAGGACCTTTTATTACAGGGATCAGGCAGGACTATTAATTATGAACAGAGTAACCAAACAATTCTCAGAATTGACCCCCAATCTGCCGCTTATAGGGATATAGACCTCGCAAAAAGTTCGAATTATATTATTGCTATAAATGCAACAACTTGTAAAGAATGTCAAATGCTAAGTGTTAGCATTGGATCTGTATCTAAGCAATTCTCGCTTCAAAGTGATACTGAAGGGTTTCGGTGGCTTTATTTCCCAGTAACCCTTGAGGCCGGAAAAACAAATCTGCATATTTACTCTGAACAAGGGGCATCTATTTCAAACGTATTAATTCAATCTGATAACGATAAAGAAAGTCTTGATCCATTGGCGGTAAAGGAAACACCTGTAACCATGTCGGATGTCAATAGAGTGAGTCCAACAGAATATAAGATTAGTGTCAGCGCACAACGGCCATTTATGATAACTTTGGATCGTCCCTATGATAACCTATGGTCAGCGTTTGTAAATGGAAGGGAGTATAAGTCTCTGATGCTATATCCATCAATAAACGGTTTCTTCATTAACGACAGTGGTTTTCTAGATATAACAATAGAATACAAGCCCCAGAAGTGGTTCATTCAAGGTGCTACAATAACAATCATTACTATAATAGGTTCAGTCGGCTACCTATTATGGCAAAAACATAAAAGAATTGAGGATTATTTGGAGTGGTTTAGAACCAAGGTCCTTGATCGTAGGGAGGCAAGACGATCATTACAATGAAGAAAGTGTATCAAATTATACATCTATTAAAACTCCAGATTCTCTCAAGTATATTCAATCATGTATCTGTGAAATCTCCAGGATTTCCTATCTTCCTTGCACTAATAATGTTCCTAGCTATGCCATTTCTAGTAGCACAGGAATATAGAGTACCAGCAACACCTACAACACCATTTGAAAGCACAAAAGACAGCTTTGGAGTATATATACCAGAAGGCTGGGCAATTCATGATCTAAACAACACGGGCTCTATGTTGATACAAGAGTCAAGACAAGGCTACGGAATACTAGCGCAACTATGCCTAGTAGAGCAGGAAGAAGAAGGGAGACAACAACAAGAACAAGGATCACTTATCAATGCCAGTACGACCGGTAGCTGTCAACAACAACAACAAGCCCAAGAGGAGATCATACACATTATACGATATCCTAACTTAGGTGCTAGATTAGGGATTGCTGTAAGCGACATCAGAGATATGATACCTGATTCTATTTTGCAATATGAAATACAGAAACTCCAGGAGCTTGGTTATAGGGATATCAATGTCATAAGTAGTGTAGACACAAAAATGATTGTATACAATCCCGGTGCATCAGGTATACTAGCGACTGTACCCGCCAGGATTGTAGAAATGATATACAGCACTGATTCTGCTCCAAATGAAATAAGAAGAGGTCATCTCTATTTGACTGCTACAAATGCAACACCTCCCAGCTTGGAAACGATAACAGGGTATAGCATGTTTTATGAAGCTGCAGCAGCAGCTACTACAGTAAGACCAGAAGAGATAACACGATCGGAAAGTTTACCACGTTTGTCACCAGAAGTGGTGCAGATATTAAATTCCTTTGGGCCAATACCATCACAAGAAATAGTACAATTTACATTTCATGCAAGAGCCCAACAAGCAGCAGTGAGCAATCAAACAGATGACGCAGGAGAAGAACCGGGCCAATCTACATCTGCAACACGGTACCTGGATTCGACCATAGTAATGTTAATAGTTTATTCCCTATTAGTTATAGGGGTCGTATGGAAGTTTATCAGTTACATGAGAGAAAACCATAGCTCAAGATTGGATGTAATTTCATAACCATTATCAAAAAACCCTAATGAAGAGTGTAAGTCCTGTCGCAGTATTCTTCCTTTTGTCTCTACCGACCGTGGTAGCAATCGCAAGGTATATGTGCAATATCCTTGACTACAATCAAATTGCTATTGTTTTCAAATCCACTACCCTATTTGAGTAGCCATGAGAGGTTTGTCGAACTTTGATCAAACATCTTTTTATTTCTATGCCGGTAGGGATCGTAGTCTTGATTTAAAAAAGCGCAGCAGCGATATAGGTATGAATCAAAGCCATCGAGGTATCCTGTAAGATTATGTTAGGTGGAATACTATCATTGTAGAATGCTTCTGTTATATTACAGGTGATGAGGAAGACTACCTTACTATCAACTGTCTTCTTAGCAATGTCCACTATATTTCTTACCGAAACTATATTGGGACCAAATTTTTGGTCCTAAGAACTTGTTATAAAAATAGTGATTAATGCTACTGAAGGCTATTTTGTCCTAGTCTTTCTCCCAATAATAGGCTTGTTGTATGTCATACCTACGATGAAAACAGCCACTGTCCAAGATCTGATCAGATAGGTTCGGTATATCGATGCTCATACCGATGTGCTATCCTATATTTATACCAAATTCGTGCTACATCTAGGAACATATTCACGATCTGCCTTGTATTGAATCTACGATCTATTTTCATTATGACTGGCATCTCCTGGACTTTTAATTGCAGAATGGAGGCTATCGTAAGCAACTCAACATCAAAAGCATACCGGTTCACGCTGACACTACCGAAGATTGTACGCATTATATCTCCTTTTCCCACTTTGAGTCCTGTTTGTGTGTCACTCTGAGCAATGCCTAAAGTCACCTTGATTAAGAGGTTAAATGCTCTGCTCAAAAACTCCCGCGATTTTGGAATTCTAACACTAGATTCTGGGTGTCTTTTAGATGCTATTACTAAATCACATATGCTGAGCCTCTCAACATAGTCTTTTATCAGCTCAGGAGAAATATCCAAGTCACCGTCCAAGAATATTACAGCATCTCCTTGTGAGTGTAAAACCCCTTGTTTGACTGCATAACCCTTTCCTCTATTTGGCGTATAAGTTATAATGTGTACATGCTCATCTGTCATTGCTATATCTCTTAAAATAGTCAGTGTATCATCCGTACTGCCATCATCTACGACAATCAGCTCATAGTTACTGAAGGCAAATTCTACAGCTTGTTTTATTTTTTCAAGAGAATAGGAAATCTTTGTCGCTTGGTTGAAAATCGGAATTATCAGTGAGATCCTTGATTCTGAAATGGATCTACGTTTACTAACCACTATCTTTTCTGGGGATAGTGTCATTGAGAGCAGCAACTGCCGAGTATAAGCATTTAAAGCTTACTGAAGGCATATTTCAGTTGCCAATTTAAGAAAAATCTATAATGATTTATTTATTATACGCCAAAAAAAGGGAATTTGCCGAGATTAGGCTTATTATTTTAGGGAGAGCTATTTGTCACCTGCCTTATAATATCTACCTTTTCTATCTAACGTGAATTCATCTGCACATTCCCAAATCGGATGCAGAGACGCACAGATGCAAGCCGAGGGTATTGAAACGAGTACTATTAATATATCCACGATCAGGAGGAGCTAAGATATGACTTCGTTTGCTATTGGCGCTAGCAAACTCAGTAGGGATCTAGGATATGGGCTACCTATCTCCTCAATATTGTCTGGAATAGCATTTTCTGTGTCCATTTTCTTTTACGCATATACTGTTGGCTCTTTTTTTAGAATACTTGTCTACCCGCTTATAGATAGAGCAACAGTTTACACGGCTTTTCAGGAATATGTTATAAGCCAACATCTTGATTATATTATTGTCGTACTTGCAGCAGCCTCTTGGTTGTTTCTTTCTGTTAAAAACAGGGCTATCCGCTATTACTTCTCGCTAGCTTATGGCATTAGTGGGATTCTCTTGGCACTCATTAGTCCAGATAACATAATTTTCGATATCCTTGCCTTGCTGTCTCTTCCCTTGATCATCATAGTTATTCTATTCTACCACCGCAAACGGCAGAAAGACCTTCTTAGTTTCAATGCAAAGTTGACTTGGCGCTATATCTCTCTAGCTGTGGTTGCTATCAGTGTGATAGGCATAGTTTTTCCAGTATTAGCCGTTTTTCTTACCCCTGTGCTTGGTTATTCGGCTGGAGATGATCCCGCAAATGAACTATTCTTATTGTTATCTAGTTTTTCTACTCTTTACATTTTCCCGCTGGTATTCTGCCTACCTGTGAAACTTTTAGAGAGAGGAGTATCGAAAATGCTCAAATTAGATATTAAAGAAGACATAACTCAAACCCTACCTGATGATTATGCTAAGAATAAGCTAAAGACACAAACCAAGGTAGGATTTCTACTACTTGCTATCATTCTATCTATTGTTTTGGTCCTTATTCCACAACACCCTTTGGTAAACCCAGACAATCGAGATATTGGAGTTGATACTCATTACTATGTCACTTGGGTTCGAGAGTTAGCGAAATCAAAAAATGTATCTGACCTTATTTATCAAGCATTCGCCGTACAAGGACAAAGCGGAGACAGACCTATATCTTTGTTATTTCTTTTTCTGATTTACCACGTCGTTGGAGGTAATCTTTCAGAATTAATAGAACATTTTCCAATAATTCTTGGGCCAGCTACCGTTTTGGCATTTTATGTATTGACGCGAGAACTCACAAGAAATGAAAAAATAGCGGTGATCGCTGCGTTTTTTGGAGCAGTATCCTTTCACACATTAATTGGGATATATGCTGGATTTTATGCTAACTGGCTTGCACTGATAGTAGGGTACATATCAATAGCATTTCTCTTTAGATACTTGCGATCCGGTCGCTTTTCTGACATAGTTGTCTTTTCGACTTTGCTTATTGGAGTTTTGTTTATGCATATATATACATGGACAGTACTTGCAGCAATTTCAGGCACCTTCCTAATGGCCATGTTGTTAGCATCTATATGGAAGAAGAACAAGAAGAAGGCGGACAGCAACAGCAACAGCAACAGCAACGTCCCCAATCTTTTCACAAAGAGAAGGATAATTTGGCTTCTTCTAGCCATCCTCCTATCTATTGTGATTGACATTACAAAGGTGGTGTTAATTGGTTCTTCTGGAGGCATAGAACGAGATATACAAGTTGCGCAGACAAACCTTGGCATCGAACAATTTAACATGCGATGGCGTATCTTAAATGCGACAATGCATGATAGCCTAGGCGGAATTTTCAGCAACTTTATAATTTTGCTCCTCGGATTATTTTGGGTTCTCAAATCGAATATGCGAGAGCCTAGTACTCTCTTTTTAATTATTTTCGTTTCAGCAGGAATGGTTCCACTTATTTTTGGATTGTGGGTACTTCAGGCTAGGGTACTTTATAATATACCGTTTGAAATTCCTGCAGCCATAGCTTTGTACTACATATCAACTAGAGCAGGCACTAGGCTAGTGACACTAGCCGCTGCATGCACATGGCTTGTAGCCATCTCTTTGGTTACTGTCATGAACTATTATCTTGTTTGGAGGCCGGGGATACATTAGTATCCAATAGCAGCAACTATGTATGGTACACAATAATTTTGCGATTTTTGGCATCATTATTGCTAGGAAGCTGTAGATACTAAATTAAATATTATCCTCCATAAGGCACTCTGAATAGATTTCTCCCAAAAAAGGAACGAAAAGACAAAGATTCACAAACTTTCATTAGCAACTCTTTAATA
>Ga0126312_10000558_pt1 | contig 22724 bp, 35 predicted proteins | sample Plot104A_FD_92537 | JGI IMG/M metagenome (GOLD analysis project Ga0126312, IMG submission 92537) | Serpentine soil microbial communities from UC McLaughlin Reserve, CA, USA - Plot104A | ecosystem: Environmental > Terrestrial > Soil > Grasslands | place: USA: UC McLaughlin Reserve, Lake County...
AGGAAGTACTCCCTGACGTGCTCGTAGAGGTCACGGTAGCGCAAGGGGTTGCGATCCCCAGATGCTACCTGGAAGACCTCGGGATACTCGGGGCGCCTGGCAGCGGCCGCTAGAGTCGCGTTCACCACGTGGTCCACGGGGACTATGTCGACGAGGCTCTCGGGGTCGCCCGGGAACTCGGGTATGATGCCCTTTCCGAAGGCCATGATAATGGGGTCTGCCATCCTGGAGCCCTGGATCCAACCGGGATAAGGCTCGCTGTGGCTGCTCTCGATAATGGCTGGCCTGAGGATGACGAGGGGAGCCTCCCCACGCTCCCTCAGCACTATCCGCTCGGCGAGCGACTTGGTGAAGGTGTAGACGTCGTGCCAGCCTAGAGAGAGCGCCCGCTGGGTCCCCTGCTCGACGAGGCGCTCGCGCATCCAGGCGCGCCTGAGCTGGTCGACCCTGCCAGCTACCTCTTCCTCCTCGCCGACCATCCCGAGCTCGTTCCTCGCCTCGCTCTCGAAACGCCTGAGAAGGGGACGCTCCCTCGAGGCGGCGTCCACCTCCCGCACCACCGCCTCGAGCCTGGAGACCTCTTCGCGCGGGTCCAGGGCCGTCCCGTTCGGGGACTCGTCCCCCGGCACCTCCTCCCGCGCGAGGCCAGGCCGCACACCGGCGACGTATGCAGTCGAGATGTGCAAGAAAAGAGGTAGCTTCTCCCACCCGCGGGCCAGCTCGAGGAGCCCGAGGGTCCCCCTGACGTTGGAGTCGACCGCGGCGTCGAGCGGCGCGTCGAAGATCACAGAGGCTGCGGCGTGGATCACCACGTCTACCTCTGCCGAGAGCTCGAGCAACTCCTCTCGTCCGAGCCCGAGCGAGGGGGCATGCACGTCGCCTTCGAACACGCGCACCTTCTCCGAGACGTATGGCTCGAACCCTTCCCCTAGCTTCTCGCGGAGCCCGCCGAAAGCGGCGGACCCGAGCACGTCGTTCTCGAACCTCGATGCGGCCCCCTTGTCGCGGGAGGCCCGGATCAGGAGGTAGAGCCGTCCCAGGTCGGGGAGGCTGCGCAGGATCTTCTCCGCCAGCGCCGTGCCGAGGAAGCCGGTTCCGCCCGTGAGCAGGATGGACTTGCCCCGGTAGGCCTCAGCGAGCACGCTTCTTCCTCACCCTCTCCCCGAACTTCCTCTCGGTGCCTGCGAGCAGCGCCCTCGCGTTCTCCCTGTGCCGCCAGAGGACGAGCAGGCCCCCCGCCACCGTGTAGGCGACGTAGGGAAGAGGCTGGCCCGTCAACCAGAACGCGATGGGGCTCACGATCATCAACACTATGGCCGCGAGCGAGGTGTAACGGCTCGTGAGGGCCACCGCCCACCACAGGGCGAAGAGCACGAGCCCGACGGGGAGCGCGAGCCCGATGGTAGTCCCTGCCCCCGTGGCCACCGCCTTTCCCCCCTTGAACCCGAGGAACACCGACCAGCAGGCCCCTACGACGGCGGCCAGCGCAACTGCGGCCGTGGCCCAGCCGTTATCCGTGAGCGCCCGCGCCAGCACCACGGGGATAAACCCTTTGAGCATGTCCCCTAGCATGGTCAGCGCGGCCGGCCACTTGCCAGCGGCCCGCAGGACGTTAGCCATCCCGATGTTTCCGCTGCCGACCTCGAGCACGTCGACCCCGAAGGCCCGACCCACCAGAAGGCCGGTGGGGATCGAGCCCAGTACGTACCCGCACAAGATTAGAAGCACCCCCAACATTGCGGGAGAAAGTATAGCCTACCAAGGACCGTTTATCCCCACGGAGACGCCGTATACGAGGGGCCCACGCCCCCACCTCGGCACGACCGTAGAGACGCAGCATGCTGCGTCTCTACAACCACATATCGCGTTTTCGCGCTACCTCGAGCGCCAGCACCATCGCCCTGGCCTTGTTGCGGGTCTCCTCGTGCTCGAGGGAGGGAACGGAGTCTGCGACGACGCCGCCGCCGGCCTGGAAGTAGGCGACGCCTTCTTTCAGGAGCGCGGTGCGCAGCGTTATGCAGGTATCCAGGCGGCCGTCGACGCCGTAGTAGCCCGTAGCGCCCGCGTAAGGACCGCGGCGGGTAGGTTCGAGTTCGTCTATGATCTCCATTGCCCTTACCTTCGGCGCCCCCGAGACGGTCCCCGCTGGAAAGGCGGCGGCGAGGGCGTCCAGGGCGTTCAGGTTACCTCGCAGGTTCCCCTCTACGGTAGATACGATGTGCATGACGTGCGAGTAGCGCTCTACCTCCATGAAGCTCGTGAGCTCGACGGAGCCGACCTCGCTCACGCGCCCGAGGTCGTTGCGCCCGAGGTCGACGAGCATGACGTGCTCGGCCCGCTCTTTCTCGTCGGCGAGCAGCACTTCGGCCAGAGCAGCGTCATCCTCTTGAGTCGCCCCGCGGGGGCGGGTGCCCGCGATGGGCCGGGTCATCACGCGGCTGCCCTCGACGCGCACGAGCGGCTCGGGTGAGGCCCCCACCAGGGCCAGGTCCCCGAGCTTCAGGTAAGTCATGTAGGGAGAGGGGTTGACCGTGCGCAGGCCGCGGTAGAGGAGCAATGGGTCGAGCTCTCCTATCTCTGACTGGAACCTCTGGGAGGGTACGATCTGGAAGGCATCCCCGGCCCTTATGTACTCCTTGGCCCTCTCGACGGCCTCCTCGTACCTCGCCCTGGTGAAGTTGGATGAGACCTCGAAGCTCCCGCTGCCCGAGGGCAGCGCCCTGCGGGCGAGCGGGGCCGAGAGCCTCTCGGCGACACGCCTGAGATCATCTGCCGCCCTGCGGTAAGCCGCCGCGAACCCCTCCCCCTCTACATCGCGCAGGTTCGCTGCGTCGACCAGCGAGACAACCAGCACCTTGTGGCGCAGGTGATCAAAGACCACCAGCGTGTCCGTAACTACGAAGCAAGCCTCCGGAACGCCAAGGTCGTCGGGCGGAGCGTCTGGCAACCTCTCCAGGTAGCGCACGGCGTCGTAGGAGAAGTAGCCTACCGCCCCTCCGACGAACGCGGGCAAGTTGGGCAGGGGGGCAACGCTCTTCTTGCCAACGATCTCAGCGAGACCTCCGAACGGGTCCTTCGCCGGAACCTCCCTCACCCCGTCCGCGTCGACGACGGTGTAGAGGCCGTCGCGGTAGGAGAGCGTTCGTTTGGGGGTGAAGCCGAGAAACGAGTAGCGGCCGAAGCGCTCCGCGGCCTCCGCGCTCTCCAGCAGGAAGACGTTGTCCTCGCCAGAGAACTTCAAGACCGCCGAGATGGGGGTCTCGAGGTCTCCTATGAACTCGGCGTAGAGCGGGACCACGTCGTAGTCGCGGGCGAGCCCGCGGGCCTCGCCAAGCGATGGGGTCGGGAAGATCCTAGCCGTGCCGGTCACCGAGCACCCTCGCCACCTCCCCTGTCCCTACTCCCCGCTCCTCGAGGAGCACGAGCAGGTGGTAGACGAGGTCTGCAGCCTCCTCGGCCAGCCTCTCGCCTTCCAGCGCAGCCACGACTACCTCGACGGCCTCCTCACCTACCTTCTGGGCTACGCGCGCTTTCCCGTCCCCGAGCAGCTTCGCCGTGTAGGAGCCCTCGGGCATCTCGCGGTGGCGCTCTGCGATGGTCGCTGCGAGCCTCTCTAGGGTGGCCCCGAGGCCCACCTCACCCGAGCCACCTGCCAGCGTCGTAAAAAAGCAGCTATGCTCGCCTGTGTGGCAGGCAGGGCCGCGAGGCTCTACCCTGTAGAGGAGGGCGTCGCCGTCGCAGTCAACCTTCACCTCGACCACCTTCTGGGTGTTGCCGCTCGAGGCGCCCTTGCGCCACAGCTCGTCGCGGGAGCGGGAGTAGTAGTGGGCCTCGCCGCTCTCGATGGTTGTGTCCAGGGCCTCGCGGTTCGCGTAGGCTAGCGTCAGGACTGCGCCCGTGTTTGCGTCCTGGGTAATGACGGGGACGAGGCCCCTCTCGTCGAACCGAATCCGCCCACTCACCTGACCGGGACCCCGGCCTGTCGCATGTGCTCCTTGACCTCCGCAACGCTCCACTCGCCGAAGTGGAAGATGCTCGCCGCGAGCACCGCTCCGGCCCCGGCGTTTACGGCGGCGACCATGTGCTCGGGGCTCCCTGCTCCTCCCGAAGCTACTATGGGGAGGCTCGTCTTCTCGGCTACGGTCGAGATGAGATCGAGGTCGTAGCCCGTCTCCGTGCCGTCCGCGTCCATGCTGTTGAGGACGAACTCCCCTGCCCCCCGCCTCTCTCCCTCGACGAGCCAGGAGATCGCATCCTCCCCCGTGTTGAGCCTGCCGCCGTTCAGGTATACCTCCCAGCCCTCGGCAAACTCGCGCCGCTTCACGTCGACGCTCAACACCACGCACTGGCTCCCGAAGCGCTCGGCGCTCTCGTTTATGAGGCCGGGGTTCCTTACGGCGGCGCTGTTTACGGAGACCTTATCGGCCCCTGCGCGCAGCATGGCGCGCATGTCGTCAACGGTCCTCACGCCCCCTCCGATGGTATATGGGACGAATACCTCTTCGGCCGCGCGGCGGGCGAGCGCTACCGCCGTATCCCTCCCTTCGTGCGAGGCCGTTATGTCGTAGAAGACGATCTCGTCGGCCCCCTCGCCGTCGTAGAAGGCGGCCAGCTCGACCGGGTCCCCCGCGTCGCGGAGGTTCGTAAAGCGCGTCCCCTTCACAACGCGACCCGCGGCGACGTCGAGGCAAGGGATTATGCGCACGAGGAGGCCCATGCTAGACGTATGGCACCCTGGCGGCTCTGCACTCCTCGGCGATGCGGGCGTGCAGGGCCTCGGCGCCGGGGAGCAGCACCGAGCCCTGATCCCCTGTTCCAACTACCATGGAGCCGTCGCGTCCCTTCCAGTGGCGGTGGATGGTGTATGCGGCGAGCGTGCCTTCCACCAGGCCGAGTATCCTGTCGAGCTCGGCGTGGGAGAGGCTAGCCGACACGTCAAGCTTGGAGACGTCTATGTTCTCGGGGGCAGAGAGGTCAGCCGAGAGGTTGCCCGTCCTGAGGCGCAGGCCAGGCGTATCCCAGAGCACCTCGATCGCGCCTCTTAGCGCCGCGGCCCGCCCCTCCTTGTTGCCCTTGCGAAACCTTGGTTCCTCCATCCCCCGCAAGCGCTTCTCCAGGTCGCCCTTCCCGCCGTCGCGTTCGAGGCGCAGGATCTTGAGCGTCGCCGCCGAGTCCACCTCCGAGACGGACCACTGCCCCCTCTGCCTCTGGAAAGGATAGTCGGTGTACTCGACCCCTACCCTCTCGAGCGCCGCAAGGAGCTCCTCAGCGTAGGGCTCGCCGCCGAACATCCTGCGGCTCGCGGAGTAGGCAGGCAGGGCCAACTTCGAGAGGATGCGCTCGATCTTCCTGGTACCCCTCTCGTTTGGGACGGCGAGCGGGGCGTCGACGCCAACGATTACCCCCCTACGCTCGCTCGCGTAGCCCTCTATGGCGCCTGCTATCTCCTCCACGCTCCCTGCGAAGGAGTTGGCGATGATGCTCCCCCGCTCGTCCATCACCACGAGGCAAGAGACCCCATCCCGCGCCTCTCCCGGCCTCCACGCCAGAGCGCAGCCGACGAACCTCATGTCCCTACCTCCTCCACTACCCCTGCAACCTCCTCACAGACCTCCCGGCAAAGCATCGCGTCGGCGTGCTCGACCATCACCCTGACTACCGGTTCCGTCCCGCTCGGCCTGAGGAGGATGCGTCCCTCCTCGCCGAGCCGGTCCTCTGCCTCTCTGACCGCCCGCTCCACGGGCTCCGAGGTGGCCACCCTCTTCGCCGACGCGGCGTCGGCCACGCTCACGTTGATGAGCCTCTGCGGGTAGATCTCCATCATCCCCGCCAGCTCCGAGAGTGATCTGCCGCTGCGGGCCATCACGTCAAGCAGCGCGAGCGCGGTGACGATACCGTCCCCCGTCGTGACGTGCTCGGAGAGGATCACGTGCCCGGACTGCTCCCCTCCGATTGAGGCTCCGCTTCTTTGCATGGCCTCTGCGACGTGCCTGTCGCCGACCGGCGTCACCTCGCAAGGGATCTCCAGAGACTCCATAGCCTTGAAGAAGCCGAGGTTGCTCATCACGGTGACGACTACCCCACCCGCCAGCGCCCCGCGCTCCTTCAAGTCGCGCGCGAGGATGGCGATTATCGCATCCCCGTCCACGACGCTGCCCCTCTCGTCCACCGCGAGCACCCTGTCTGCATCCCCGTCGAAGGCGAAGGCAACGTCGCAGCCAGAGGCATCCAGGCCGTGAATGTGGGTCGAGCCACAACCCTCGTTTATGTTCGTGCCGCTCGGCTCGCCTCCAACGACGGCGAGCTCGGCTCCCGTCTGCGCGAAGGCCATAGGCGCGGCCTCGTAGGCCGCTCCGTTGGCACAATCCAGAAGCACCTTCATGTTCTCGGCCCGCGGGCGCAGCCGCCCCAGGACTCCTTCGACGTAGAGCCTCGCTGCGTCTTCTGCTAACTCGACGGTCCCGACGCCGCTACCCGTGGGGCGCGCGGGGCTCGCGTCTTCTGTAAGAGATTCGATCTCACGCTCCTCTTCGGCAGAGAGCTTGCGGCCACCGCCGGAGAAGAACTTGATGCCGTTGTCAGGGAAAGGATTGTGCGAGGCGCTCACCACGCCGGCGGCCGTAGCCCCGAGACGGGGGGCGAGCGCTGCGACACCGGGGGTAGGGAGGATGCCGAGGTCGATAACCGTCGCGCCCGCGCTCGCGACGCCGGCGGCCAGGGAGACCGAGAGCATCCCCCCGGAGAGGCGCGTGTCGCGGCCGAGCAAGATCCGACCCCCGAAGAGCCGGCCGGCGGCCAGGCCGAGCCTGAGGGCGTCCTCGGGTCTCAGGCCATCGTTGGCGATCCCGCGCACCCCGTCGGTGCCGAACGCGATCGGTCTACTCTCCAAAGAACCCACCTCCGCGCGCGACGGGCGGGGAAAGGGACCCGTCTTGGTAAGAACCGCCCTAGCGCTTGGAGAACTGCGGGCGCTTGCGGGCCTTCTTGAGGCCGTACTTCTTCCGCTCGACGGCCCGGCTATCGCGTGTGAGCAAGCCCGCGGCCTTGAGCTCTCCACGAGCCTCCTGTGACTCCTCGGCGAGCGCCCGCGCGATGCCGTGGCGCAGGGCGTCGGCCTGGCCCGTCGGACCACCACCCTCTATCTTGGCGACGATGTCGTAGCGGTTGGCGGCGCCAAGGAGCTCGAGCGGCGCGCGTACGGCGGTCCTGTAAGCCTGGCGGCTGAAGTACTCCTCGTAGTCGCGGCCGTTCACGGTGATCTTGCCGTCGCCGGGGAGCAACCTTACGCGCGCTACGGCCGTCTTGCGCCTGCCGGTTCCCCTGTAGAGAGCCTCTGCCATGCTCACCCCACCTCGAGATTCTGCGGGTTCTGAGCGGCGTGCGGATGCTCTGGTCCCGCGTAGACCTTCAACTTCTTGAACTGCTGGCGGGCTAGCCGCGTCTTCGGCATCATCCCGTAGACGGCCTTGCGCAGGATCTCCGTCGGCCTGCGCTCGAGCATCTGCTCGTAGCTCGTCTCCTTCATGCCCCCAGGGTAGCCGGAGTGCCGCCGATAGACCTTCTGCTCGGTCTTCCTGCCGGTGACCACTACCTTCTCGGCGTTCACCACCACTACGAAGTCGCCCACGTCCACGTGCGGCGTGTACTGCGGCTTGTTCTTGCCGCGCAGGATGCGCGCGATCTCCGTCGCCAGCCGCCCGAGGGTCTTTCCCTCGGCATCTACGACGTACCACTTCCGTTCGACCTCTAGAGGCCGCGCCATGTAACTCTTCACCAAATCCTCCGGGGTTTCTTACCAGCTCAAAGGAGTATCAAACCGTAAGATAGTAGCATACATCCCCGGTAGTAACAGCTAGTAAAGCGCTTTTCGGAATCTATTAGATTCCGAAAAGCGCGCTAGTCAGCTAGTCAGCACGCTCGAGCCCGTAGGGCTCTCGCTTTCAGCTAGTCAGCTAGCTGAAATGCTGACGGCTTATAGCTGACTGCACGCTTTAGAGGTTCCTGACCAGCGCGACGGCGAGCCCGTCAACGCGCTCCCGCATAAAGGGCAGGATGAGGCCGGAGAGACGGGGATCTCTCGCCAGCCTCTCGTTGAACTCGTGGATGGCCCGCGTGGAATCGTCCTGCGGATCGATGATGCTCCCGCCCCAGATGGTGTTGTCCCCGAGGATGAGCGAGCCGGGCCGCGAGAGCCTTAGCGCCCACTCGAGGTACTCTGGATAACCCCCCTTGTCCGCGTCTATGAAGGTGATGTCGAAGGGCCCTTCGCCGCCCTCGGCCAGCTGCGCGAGTAGCTCCCTCGCGTCGCCGACCCGGATCTCTACCTTCTCGGCGAGTCCCGCGCGCTCGACGTTCCGGCGGGCTACCTCGGCGTGATGCTCGTTTATCTCGAGGGAGATCAGGGATCCCCCATCGGCCATGCCGCGCGCGAGGTTTATCGCGCTGTAGCCCCCCAGGGTGCCTATCTCCAGGATACGCCTGGCGCCGGTTATCTCCGCGAGCAACCTCAAGAGCTTGCCCTCGTTCGCCGAGACGTTTATCTCGGGGAGCTCAGCTCGCCGCGATTCCCGCACCGCGGCCTCGAGCGCCTCGTCCTGCGAGGCGAAGAGACCCTCGATGTAGCCGTCTATCTCGATGAGTTGTGTCTTCAGATCATCGGCCTGCGCCATTCGCGCCTCCTTCGAAGTCCAGGTTTTCGTATTCTACGCCCACGAGCGTGAGGCCCCAGCTGGCGAGAGCAGGGCCCGCATCACCGCGCTCCCCACCAGAGAGCAGCCGCTCGAACGACGCCACCCCACGCCTGCCGTCAGCCACCTCGAGCATGGTACCGACGAGGGTGCGAACCATGCCGTACAGGAAAGAGTCTGCGGTTACCCTGTAGACGAGAAGGTCGCCGCTGCGCTCCCAGAAGGACTCCGTCACTATCCGCTCGAAGCGGACGTGGTAGCTCTTTGCAGGGGTGAAGGCCTTGAAGTCGTGGGTGCCGCTGACGAGTTCGGCCGCGTCGTGCAGGAGGCCGAGGTCGAGGTCTCTGGAGACGTAGAGCGCACGCCGCCTCCTCAGGGGTGCGCGCACCGGGTCGTTGACGATCCTGTACTCGTAGCTCCTGCTCCTCGCGTCCCTGCGCGCGTCGAAGCCCCCGTTCGCGGCGGCGCAGCGCCTGAGCGCGAGGTCCTCGGGGAGGACCGCGGTCGTCCTGTAGGCGATTGAGGATGGCTCAAGCGCCGTCTCAGCCTCGAAGGAGACTACCTGGCCGCTCGCGTGCACCCCCGCGTCGGTGCGTCCTGCGACGCTTATCTTCACGGGCTGGCGCAGCACGATACGTAGCGCCTCTGAGAGGGTCTCCTCGACAGTCCGCACTCCAGGCTGCGCGGCCCAGCCGGCGAACCCTGCGCCTTCGTACTCGACGAGCCCAGCGTACTTGTTCAGAGCAGGATCCCCCCTGCGAGCACGCCCGCGGCGGCGGCGAGGGCGATGGCGTCGCTGGCTCGAAAGCGCAGCTCTCTGTAGCGGGTCCTTCCCTCTCCGCCGCGGTATCCCCTGCTCTCCATCGCCTCGGCGAGCTCGTCGGCCCTGCGGAAGGCTCCTATGGTGAGCGGAACGAGTACCGGCAGCGTCGCCCTGACGCGCCTGAGAGGCCCGCCCTCCGAGAGGTCGGCGCCTCTGGCGGCCTGGGCACGCGTGATCTTCTGCGCCTCCTCATCGAGGGTGGGGATGAAGCGGAGCGCTATCGTCATCATCATCGCCACCTCATGAGCGGGGAAGCGGAGCCTCTGGAGGGGGGAGAGCAGGTCCTCTATGCCGTCGGCGAGGGCGAGCGGAGCCGTAGTCGCCGTGAGAATGCCGGCAGCCGAGACGAGCAGCAGTATCCTGAGCGCGAGGAAGAAACCCATCCTCAGGCCACCCGTGTGAACTTCGAGAAAGCCCCAATCGAGGAGCGTGCTCCCCTCTCTGGAGAAAAGCACCTGGAACACAACGGTGAGCGCCACTATAAAGGCTACGGGTCTGAGGAGGCGCAGGAACTCGCCCGGGGGCACGCGGCTCGCCGTCACGAGGAGGGCGAGCACGGCCGCGAGGGCGAGCAGACCGGCCACAGAATCAACGAGGAAAAGCCCGACGACGAGCGCGGCTGTGGCCAGGATCTTGGCGCGCGGGTCGAGCGCGTGCAGGGGCGAAGCCACGGGGTAGAACTGTCCGATGCCCCGCGTCGCTGCCACTCCTACGCCCCCAGCAGGACCTTCAGAGCCGCGAGCGTCTCGTCGAGGCGCACGGGCCTCCCGACCTCGGGGTGTGAACTTCGCAGGAGCGAGGCCACCCGCACCGTCGCCGGGGCAGCCGCGGGAGACGCGTAGAAGACCTCGGACGGGGTGCCGAGCGCCCGCACCTCGCCCGCATCGAGGAGGCACACCCTGTCCGCGACCTCGGCTATCTCGTCGAGGTCGTGGGAGACCATCACTACGGTTGTGCCCGACACTTTAAGGCCGCGCACGACGTCTAGCAGGTCCTCGCGCGTTGCGGGGTCGAGCCCGGCCGTCGGCTCGTCGAGCACGAGGACCTCGGGGCCCATCGCGAGCACGCCGGCGATGGCCACCCGCCGCTTCTCCCCGCCCGAGAGCGCGTGCGGCGACCTCTCCGCAAGGTGCGCGGCGCCGAGAAGCGCCAGCGTCTCGCGCACCCGCCCACGCACCTCGGCCTCGCCCAGACCGAGCTGGCGGGGGGCGAAGGCCACGTCCTCCTCGACGGTCGGGGCGAAGAGCGCGGCCTCGGGGAACTGGAAGACGAGTCCTACCCTCCTCCGCAGCTCGTTCTTCGCGAGGGTACGCGCGTCCGCGCCGTCGACGAGCACGTGGCCGCCAGTCGGCTCGAGAAGGAGGTTGAGGTGCTGGACGAGCGTGCTCTTACCGGAGCCCGTGCCGCCGACTATGCCGAGAACCTCGTCCGGCTCGACCGCGAGCGAGACCCCCTTTAGCGCCTCTACCTCGAAGGGGGTGTTCTGCGCGTAGACGTGGCGCACATCTCTTAGCTCTACCCTCACCGCGCCCGCGCCCCGCTCTTCTCCCCGATCTCCCGCGCAAGCTCCTCAGGCGTCCGTAGCTTCGCTGTACCGAGACCTAGGCCGGCCGCAAGCCGCAGTACCGGCGGCAACGTGAGACGGTTCTCCCGCAGCAGGCTGGCGTCCGAGAGCAGTTGTTCGGGGCTCACGTCGGCGGCGAGCCTCCCCGCGTTCAGCACGAGGATGCGGTCGGAGTCGAGCAGCTCCTCGATGTGGTGGGTGACGTGCAGGACTGTCCTCTCGCCGCGAAGGTTCTCCAGCCTCTCCATTACCTCCCTGCGTCCCGAGGCGTCGAGCATCGAGGTTGGCTCGTCGAGGAGCAGTATCTCGGGGTCGAGTGCGATGAGGCCGGCGAGGGCTACCCGCTGCTTCTCGCCCCCAGAGAGGGTGTGTGGCTCGCGCCGCTCGTAGCCTTGCAGGCCGACGGCGAGTATCGCCTCCCGCACCCGCTCTCTCATCTCCTCGCGTTCGATGCCGAGGTTCTCGAGCCCGAAGGCGACGTCGTCCTCGACGAACGGGGCTACGAGCCCGTTATCCGGGTTCTGGAAGAGCATCCCTACCCGCCTTCGCACGAGATAGGGCTCTGTAGCAGGATCGAGGGACCCGACGCGGACGCTGCCGGAGTCAGCGCGGAGCAGGCCGTTCAGGAGGCGCACCAGGGTGGACTTGCCGCCGCCGTTGGGTCCTACGACGCCGACGTACTCTCCCGCGCGCAGCCCGAAGGTGACGTCGGTGAGCGCCGGCCTGGTGGAGGCCGGGTAGGAGTAGGTAAGGGATTCGCAGAAGACGATTGGGGGCCCGCTGCGACGGGCCCCCTCGTCCGAGTTCTTCATTTCGAACGCTTACTCTACCGTGTGGTTGACCAGCTCCAGGTAGACCTGCTCCGCGCCGTCGCCGAGGCGAGGCCCGAGCTTGAGGATACGGGTGTAGCCCGAGTCGCGGTCGTCGAGCTCGGGGGCAACATCCTCGAAGAGCCTGCGGACTATGGTCTTGTCCTTCAGTACCTTTACAGCCTGCCTTCTCGCCGCCAGGTCGTCCTTCTTGGCCGTGTTGATGAGCCTGTCGACGACGCTGCGGAGCTCCTTGGCCTTAGGCGCCGTGGTCTTGATGCGGCCGTGCTGGATCAGCTGTCCCGCCATCGTGCCGAGCATCGCTTTGCGGTGCTGGGCGTCCCGGCTCAGCTTGCGGCCCCTCTTAGCGTGTCTCATTGCCCTCGCTCGCCAGGGAGTAGCCGTACTCGAGGAGCTTGTGGCGGATCTCGTCGACGCTCTTCATCCCGAGGTTGCGGATGTTCATGAGCTCCTCCTCGCTCATGGTCGCGAGCTGGCCGATGGTGTCGATGCCCTCGCGCTTGAGGCAATTGTAAGAGCGGACCGTGAGCTCGAGGTCCTCGACGGGGCGCTCGTCTGTTATGACGGGGCGGCCTCCCGGACGGCGACCGTCGACGGCGCCGGCGCCCTGGTAGCCGTCCGTAAACAACCCGAGGATGTCTATGAGCTGCCTCGAGGCCTCCTGGAGGGCCTCTCGAGGCTCGATGCGCCCGTCCGTGAAGACCTCGATCGTAAGGGCGTCGAGGTCGGCGCGGGCTCCTGCCCTCGTCTCGGCGACAGAGTAGTTGACCCTCTGCACGGGCGAGAAGAGCGAGTCGATGGCGATGACGCCGATGGGGTCGGCGTCGCTCTTGTTCTGCTCGGCCCGCGCGTAGCCCTGGCCCTTCTCGATGGTCAGGCGCATGTCGAGGTGCCCACCCTCCGAGACGCTCGCTATGTAGGCCTCCGGGTCAACTACCTCGACATCTGCCTTCAGGTCGATGTCGGCGGCCGTCACCTCGCCCGGTCCGTCCTTTGTTATCTCGAGCTCCATCGGCTCCTCTCGCTCGAGCTTGAACTTCAGCTCCTTCACGTTGAGGATGATGTCTACCACGTCCTCCCTGACGCCGGGGATCGTGGAGAACTCGTGACTTACGCCCTCTATGCGCACTTTCGTGACGGCGGCCCCAGGGAGCCCGGAGAGCATCACGCGCCTCAAAGAGTTGCCAAGGGTGTGCCCCAGCCCGCGCGGGAGCGGCTCCGCGACGAAGATCCCTCGCCGCTCGTCCTCCTCTTCCACCCTGAAACGGGGCGGTGCTATATCCAACATCGTCAAAGTACCACCTGCTTTACAGAAATAGGTTCTACCGGCTGTAGAACTCGATGATGAGCTGCTCTTCTACGGGGGTGTCGATCTCATCCCTGCTGGGGGAGTGTAGGATCCTGCCCGTGAAGTTCTCGTGGTCGGCCTCGAGCCAGGCCGGGACGGCGACAACCTGCTCGACCGCGGTCTCGATCGGCACCAGGTTCCGGCTCTTCTCCTTGACCATGATCACGTCGTTCGGCCTCAGGATGGCGGAGGGGATGTTGTGCTTGCGCCCGTTCAACAGGAAGTGCCCGTGGGAGACGAGCTGCCGCGCCTGCGGCCGGCTCGTCGCGAAGCCCATCCTGTAGACGACGTTGTCCATCCTGAGCTCCATGAGCCTCAGCAGGTTCTCGCCGCTAACCCCTTGTATCCTCGTGGCCTTGTCATAGGCCCTCCTGAACTGCTTCTCCGAGACACCGTAGTACCAGCGGGCCTTCTGCTTCTCGAGGAGCCGCATGCCGTACTCCGTCTGCCTCTGCCTCCCGCGGCCATGCTCCCCCGGCGGATAGGGCTTCTTCTCGAGGGGGTTCTTCCGCATGGAAGAGATCATCACCCCCGCCCGCCGGTCTCGCCGGCCTCTGGGTCCCGTGTAACGCGCCACTGCTCTCGCTGACCTCCTAAGTCTCTACTAGCCTCTGCGTCGCTTGGGCGGCCTGCAGCCGTTGTGCGGCTGGCCCGTGACGTCCTTTATGGAGAGCACCTCGATGCCCATCGACTGGAAGGTACGGGCGGCCATGTCCCTGCCCGATCCGTGACCCTTGACCTCGATGTCCACGCGCCTGACGCCCTGGTCCATAGCCTTGTTGGCAACGCTCTCGGCCGTCATCTGGGCAGCGTAGGGCGTGCTCTTGCGGCTACCCTTGAACCCGAGGGAGCCCGCCGACTCCCAGGCAATGACGTTGCCCTCCTGGTCGGTGACGGAGACTATGGTGTTGTTGAAGGAGCTCTTTATATGGACGACGCCGGTAGGGATGTTCCTGCGGACCCTCCGGCGCGAACGGGAAGCTCCCCTGCGCTGCTGACGTTGTCTGCCCATCTACTTCTTCTTCCTTCCGCCTATGGACGGCTTCGGGCCCTTGCGCTGGCGGGCGTTGGTCTTGGTCCTCTGCCCTCGCACGGGGAGGCCCCTGCGGTGCCTGATCCCGCGGTAGGTCCCAATGTCTATGAGCCGCCTGATGTTCTGGTTGACCTCGCGCCTGAGGTCGCCCTCTACCTGCACGTTCTGGTCCACGTAGGTCCGGATCTTGCCTACCTCGCCCTCGGCGAGGTCGCGGACCTTGGTGTCGGGGTCGACGCCGGTCTGGGCGAGGACCTTCCTCGCCGTCGAACGGCCTACCCCGTAGATGTAGGTAAGCCCTACCTCTACCCTCTTCTCCCTCGGCAGGTCAACGCCGGCTATACGCGCCATACCCTAGCCCTGCCTCTGCTTGTGCCGCGGGTTGGTGCAGATAACACGCACAACCCCGCGGCGCCTTATTACCTTGCAGCGCTCGCAGATGGGTTTCACACTCGCTCGCACTTTCACAACCTCTCCTCCTTAGGTCCTGAACCTGTAGGTTATACGTCCCCGGCTCAAGTCGTAGGGGCTCAGCTCGACCTTCACCTTGTCGCCCGGCAGTATCCTTATGTAGTTCATGCGCATCTTGCCCGAGATGTGCGCGAGCACGTTGTGCCCGCTCTCGAGCTCTACCCGAAACTGCGTGTTGGGCAACGCCTCGGTGACGGTGCCTTCAACCTCTATGACGTCTTCTTTGGCCAAGGACCTCCTGTCTCAAACGGTTACAAGATAGCTGGAGCCAAACGCATATGTTATCACGCGCGGTCCACCTCTCACACCCCGAAATCTCGCGGCTCGCCGTCGAGGGTAAGCACCCACGGGCCTCTCTCGGTTACGGCTATGGTGTGCTCGAAGTGGGCGGAGAGGGAGCCGTCTGCCGTGTAGATGGACCAGCCGTCCCACTCGCTGATGCGGATGTCGTAGCTCCCGAGGGTGACCATCGGCTCTATGGCGAAGGTCATCCCCGGGAGGAGGCGCACACCCGTGCCCTGGCGGCCGTAGTTGGGGATCTGGGGGTCCTCGTGCATCTTGCGCCCTACCCCGTGGGAGACGAGGTCCCGCACCACACCGTAGCCCCTTTCCTCGGCCAGCGACTGTATCGCGTGCCCGATGTCCCCTAGATGCCTGCCCTGATACGCCTGCTCCGTGGCCGCCTCGAGGCAGCGCCTCGTGGTCTCGAGGAGCCTGTGTGTCTCGAGGGGAACCTCCCCTACCGCGACGGTGGTGGCCGAGTCGGTAACGAAGCCGTCGTAGCGCACGCCGACGTCGAGGGAGATTATGTCCCCCTCCTTCAGGCGGTAGGAGCCCGGGATACCGTGCACGATCATGGCGTTCGGCGAGGCGCAGATCGAGGCGGGAAAGCCCTGGTAGCCCTTGAACTCGGGGGTCCCGCTGCGCGAGAGGATGAACTCCTCGGCTAAAGTGTCGAGCTCCTTCGTCGTCACGCCGGGACGGACGTTCTCGGCGAGCATCCTCAGGCAGGCCGCGGTAACTCGTCCGCCCTCGCGCATGGTCTCGAGTTCTGTCTGGCTCTTGCGGACTATCAAGGTTGCTCCTCCACGGCTTCCAGGATGTCCTCGTTGACCCTCGGGATCTCCTTTGTGGCGTCGACGGTCGCGAGGATGCCCTTGTCTGCGTAGTAGCTCTTCAAGGGCTCGGTGTGTTGGTGGTAGATCTTCAACCTGTGCCTCAGCGCCTCTTCCGTGTCGTCCTTGCGCTGGACAAAGGGGCCAGGGTCCTCGTCGCCGTTCTCCGGAGGCGGGTCGTGCTCGACGTGGTAGATGCGGCCCGTCGCCTCGCTCGTTCGCCGGCCCGAGAGACGTTTGATCAGTACCTCGTCGGGCGCTTCGAGGGCGATGGCGGCGTCCAGCTCGGCTTCGATCTCCGAGAGCATCTCATCGAGGGCCTCCGCCTGTGACTCGTTTCGAGGGAAACCGTCGAGGATCCAGGAGTCCGCCTCGTCGAGGTAAGGCCGCATCATCTGAATGATGATCTCGTCGGGGACCAGCTCGCCGCGGTCGTTGTAGTCCTTTATCTTCTCTCCAAGCTGCGATCCGGACTTGATCTCGGCGCGCACCAGGTCCCCCGTGGAGATGTGCTTCGCGCCCACCCTCTCCGAGATACGCTGCGCCTGGGTTCCCTTGCCCGCTCCCTGGGGCCCTAGGAGCACGATCCTCATCGCTTCCTGAGAAACCCTTCGTAGTTGCGCATCATAAGCTGGCTCTCGAGCTGGCGCACGGTGTCGAGGGAGACGCCAACGACGATAAGAATCGAGGTCCCTCCGAGGAAGATCGACTGCGGCAGGCTCATGACGCCGGTGATCAGGTACGGCACCACCGCGACCGCAGCGAGGAAGATGGCCCCGAAGAGCGTGATCCTTGTGAGGACGTTGTTCAGGTACACCGCGGTAGGCTGTCCGGGACGGATGCCGGGCACGTAGCCGCCGCTCTTCTTGAGGTTGTCCGCGTGCTCTATGGGGTTGAACTGCACCGCCGTGTAGAAGTAGGTGAACATCACGATGAGGAAAGCGTAGAGGATCAAGTATGGAGCGTTCCCGGGGGAGAAGAACAGGGCGATCTGGCCGACGATCGAGTCCTGGTTCCCGCCAGCGAAGAGCTGGCCGAGGACCACGGGGAAGATCAGGAGTGACGAGGCGAAGATGATGGGGATCACACCCGCCATGTTGACCTTGAGGGGCAGATACGTGGTCCCTCCCTGGCTCATCTTTCTCCCTACCTGCCGCTTGGCGTAGGTTATGGGGATGCGCCGCTGTCCCTCGTTGACGAAGACAATAGCAGCGACGATCAGGACGGCGATGATCCCGAGGATTACCAGGGTGAGCACGTTGCCGTCCTCGAGGAGCGTCCGGATCGCGCTCGGCGCCCGCGAGAGGATCGAGACCGTAATTATGAGAGAGATGCCGTTCCCGAGGCCGTGCTGGCTTATGAGCTCTCCCAGCCACATGGTGAGCATCACGCCCGTGGTCAGAGTAAGGATGACCAGGAAGATATCTATGGGGCTGGCCTCGGCGAGCACCCCGCCGGCCTGGGCCGACCGGAAGAACAGAACCATCGCTATCGACTGGACGAAGGCCAGCACCAGCGTGAAGTACCTTGTGTACTGCGTGATCTTCTGCTGCCCCGTATCTCCCTCTTTGGCGAGCTCCTGCAAGCGGGGCACGGCGACGGTCATGAGCTGCATGACTATAGCAGCCGTGATGTACGGCATGATCCCTAGCGAGAACACAGAGAAGTTGTTGAAAGCACCCCCCGTGAACACGCCGAAGAGGCCGGTTATAGCGTTCTGCCCCGTCTGGAGCCCCGTGGCGAGGGCCTCGCGGCTTATCCCCGGCAGGGGCACGAAAGCCCCGAGCCTGTAGAGGGCTATTATTAGCCCCGTGAACATCAGCCGCTGGCGCAGCTCCGGAACCTTCCAGGCGTTTGCAAGGGATCCCAGCATCTCTATCTCTCCATTACTTCGGTCTTCCCGCCGGCCGCCTCTATCTTCTCTTTGGCCGACCTCGAGAAGGCGTGCGCTCTTACGGTGACGGCGCGCCCTATCTCCCCGTCGCCGAGGATCTTGACGAGCTCGGCCTTCTTCCTGACGAGGCCGGCGGCGCGCAGCTCGTCCGGGCCTATCGTATCACCGGAGAGGTTCCCGAGTTCGCCGACGTTCACGCCTGCGTAGACCACGGGCCTCGCGACGGTGTGCCTGCCCCTGGCCTCGCCCTTGAGGCGGGGAAGCCTGCGCTGCAGCGGCATCTGGCCGCCCTCGTAGGAGGCGTGCGCCTTCGCGCCGGAGCGAGCCCCCGCGCCCTTGTGGCCGCGGCCGCTGGTCTTGCCGTGCCCGCTCCCCATGCCGCGCCCTACGCGCTTGCGCGCCTTCTTCGAGCCGGACGCCCCTTTGAGCTCGTTCAACCTCAATGTTCTTCAACCTCCTCGCAGGAGACGAGGTGGCGCACCTTGTGGAGCATGCCCCGGATCTGGGGAGTATCCTCGTGCATCCTGGTGTCCCTGATGCGCTTGAGCCCGAGGGCGCGCACCGTCCGCTTGTGCTCCTGCTTGGAGCCTATGACGCTCCTCACCTGCGTAACCTTGAGGGGGCTCATAGCGCTATCTTCACCCCCCTGCTCTTCTCTATCTCGGCCTTGGTCCTCAGCTGCTTGAGGCCCTGCACGGTCGCCTGCACCAGGTTCACCGCCGTCGTCGAGCCCAGCGCCTTGGTGAGCACGTCCCTGACCCCCGCGAGCTCCATTACCGCCCTCACGGCGCCGCCCGCGATGACCCCAGTACCCTCAGAGGCAGGCTTGAGCATCACAGAGGAGCTCTCGAACTTGCCGAGGACCTCGTGCGGGATCGTGGTGTTGCGCATCGGCACGTCGAACATGTTGGCCTTGGCGCGATCCTGGCCCTTGCCGATCGCAGCAGGAACGGTGTTTGCCTTGCCGAGACCCACGCCCACCCTTCCTTTCCCGTCGCCGACGACGACGAGGGCGCTGAAGTTGAAGCGCCGGCCGCCCTTGACGACCTTGGCGACGCGCCGGATCTCAACGACCCTGTCCTGGAACTCGCCGCCATCGCGCCCTCCTCGCTCGCGGGGCCTCGGTCCCCTCGCGTCGCGCTCCCTCGTCGTGGAGCCCCCTCCCCTCGGGTTGCCGCCCGTCGCGCCAGAGGGTCCCTGTCCCCTGCTCTGAGATGTCCTCGGTCTTCCCAAAATACGTTCCTCCTAAAGCTTCAGTCCGCCGGAGCGGGCGCCCTCGGCGAGCGCGGCGATCCGGCCGTGGTATCTGTTTCCGCCCCGATCGAAGACCACGGTCTCGATCCCTGCCTCCGCAGCTCTCGCCGCTATCAACTCGCCTACCTTGCGGGCGGCCTCGGTGCGGCTATCGACCTCCCCCACCTCGCGGGAGTCGGCGGCCGCCAGAGTGTTGCCAGCCGTGTCGTCTATGAGCTGGGCGTAGATGTGAGCGTTCGAGCGGTACACGGAGAGCCTCGGGCGCTCCGGGGTCCCTGCTATCTTGCGCCTTACGCGCTTGCGGCGCTTCTCCCTGTGCAGCCGCTTCTTCTCGACTACGGCCATCGTAAAACCTCCTCCTCCTAGCCGGCCTTGCCGACCTTGCGCCGGATCTGCTCGTCGCTGTAGCGGATGCCCTTGCCCTTGTAGGGCTCGGGCGGCCTGACGGCCCTGATCTCCGCCGCCATCTGGCCTACCCGCTGCTTGTCTATCCCGCTCACGATTATCGTGGTGGGGTTTGGCACCTCGAACTCTACGCCCTCTCGCGGCGAGAGGGTAACGGGGTGCGAGAAACCTACCTGCAGGTTTAAGTCCCGTGCCTGGAGCTGGGCCCTGTAGCCGACGCCGGCGATCTGGAGGGTCTTGGAGAACCCTTCGGTCACGCCCGTGACGGCGTTCTGGACCAGGCTCCTGGTAAGCCCGTGCATCGCCTTGTGCTCGGGCGCGTCGGAGGCGCGCTCGAGGACGAGGCTCCCGTCCTCCTGCCTCACATCGACGCCGCGCCCTACGGGCACGGTCAGCTCGCCCTTTGGGCCCGTAACCTTCACGTTCCGGCCTGAGATCTCGACGTTCACCGAAGCCGGGACCTCGACCGGCGCCTTACCGATTCTGGACATACCGTGCCTCCCTAGTACACGAAGCAGAGGACTTCGCCGCCGACGCCCCTGCTCCGGGCCTGATGGTCGGTGAGGATCCCCTGCGAGGTCGAGAGGATCGCCACCCCGAGACCATCGAGGACGCGGGGGATGTCCTTCTGCTTGCGGTAGACGCGCCTGCCGGGGCGGCTCATCCGCCGCAGACCGGCTATCCCCCGCCTTCCGTCGGGGCCGTACTTCAGCTCGACGACGAGCCTCTTCTCGGCTCCTGCTCCCTTCTCCGAGAAGTCGTTAACGTAGCCCTCCTCCTTGAGGATCCTGGCTATCTCCGCCTTCATCTTGGAGTGGGGGATCTCGACAGTATCGTGCTTCGCCATCTGCGCGTTGCGGACCCTCGTGAGGAAATCCGCTATGGGATCGTTAACCGCCATACCTGCCTACCAACTCGCTTTCGTCACCCCTGGGATCTTGCCCTCATGGGCGAGCTCCCTGAGGCAGATCCTGCACAGCCCAAACTTCCGGTAGTACCCGTGCGCCCTGCCGCACCGCTGGCACCTGTTGTACTCCCTGACCGGGAACTTCTGCCTTCTCTTCTGCTTCACAAGCAACGCTTTTCTGGTCATACGTTACCCTCCCTGAAGGGCATCCCGAGAAGCCGCAGGAGTTCCCGCGCCTCCTCGTCGCTCTCCGTGGTCGTGACTACCGCGACATCGAGGCCGCGGGTCGCGTCTATTGCGTCGTAGGAGATCTCGGGGAAGATGAGCTGCTCGCGCAGGCCGAGGGCGTAGTTGCCGTGGCCATCGAAGGATCTGGGGCTCACCCCCCTGAAGTCCCTGACGCGCGGCAGGGCGACCGAGATCAAACGGTCGAGGAACTCCCACATGCGCTCGCCGCGCAGGGTTACCCTGGCGCCGACCGGCATCCCCTCCCTGATCTTGAACCCCGCGATGCTCTTGCGCGCCCTCCTCAGCTGCGCCTTCTGGCCGGTGATCCTGGCGAGGTCCTCCATCGCGCCGTCGAGCGCCCTGCTGTTCTGCACGGCCTCTCCCACGCCCATGTTGACCACGATCTTCTCGAGCCGCGGGACCCGCATGGGGTTATCGATGTCGAACCTCTCCTTGAGGGCAGGGGCGATCTCCTCGTTGTACCTGTCCTTGAGCCTAGCCATCTATGTCCTCACCTGACCTCTTCGCGACCCTGATCTTCTCCCCTGCATCGGTGAACCTGTAGCCCACCTTGGTCGGCTCCCCCGAGTTCGGGTCTACCAGCATCACGTTCGAGACGTGTATGGGGGCGGCGAAGGTGTAGAGCCCCTGCTGGTTGTTCTGCGTCGGCTGGGCGTGCCGCGTGCGGATGTTGACGCCGCCGACTACCACGCGGTTCTCCTGCGGGATTACCCTCTCGACCTCCCCGCGCTTGCCCTTCTCCTTGCCGGTTATCACGACTACGGTGTCCCCGCGCTTTATCTTTAGACCCATACTAGAGCACCTCCGGGGCCAGCGAGATGATCCGCGTGTAGCCCTTCTCCCTCAACTCGCGGGCGACGGGTCCGAAGATGCGCGTCCCGCGCGGGGCGCCGTCTGGGTTGATTATCACCCCGGCGTTCTCCCCGAACCTTATATACGAGCCGTCGTCGCGGCGCGTCTCCTTCCTGGTGCGCACCACGACGGCCCGCACCACCTCGCCCTTCTTGACGGCGCCGCCCGGGGTCGCCTCTTTGACGGAGGCCACTATCACATCCCCCACGCCGGCGCTCCTGCGCTTGCTGCCGCCGAGCACGCGGATGGTCAGGAGGCTCCTCGCCCCCGTGTTGTCCGCGACCCTTATCCTGGACTCCTGCTGTATCACTACTCGGCCCTCGAAATGATGTTCGCCAGCCGCCAGCGCTTGCGCGCGGAGAGCGGACGGGTCTCGACGATCCTTACAGTGTCCCCCACGCGCGCCTCGTTGCGCTCGTCGTGCACCATGAAGCGCTTGGAGCGCCTGACGCGCTTCTTGTAGAAGGGATGACGCACGAGGGTCTCGACGGAGACGGCCACGGTCTTGTCAGGTCTGTCGGAGACGACCATCCCTACCCGCTCCTTGCGGGTGCCGCGGTCAGGGTCGCTCTGGATACGGCCCTCGTCCTGGTCGAGCCTCGGACCCTTGGCCGGACCCGTGTCGAGACCCAACTCCACCGCGGCGCCACCTTCGACGAGCTCCTCGACCGCCTCTGCCGGACTCTGCTCGGTACCTTCTTCTTGCTCTGTGTTCTTCTCTTCCTCTGCCACTATCCTCTAGTCTCCTGCCTCTTCTGGTTCCGGACGGTAAGGAGCCTGGCGATATTCCTCCTTACCTCCTTGAGCTGTCCCGTGTTCTCCAGCTGCCCCGTGGCGTGCTGGAAGCGGAGGTTGAAGAGCTCGCGCCGGGTCTCCGCCAGGCGCTGCTCGAGCTCCTCCACGTCCAGCTCGCGAGCCTCTGTCGCCTTCACTACTGGCCACCCCCTCGCACCAGGAAGCGGGTCTTTATAGGGAGCTTCTGGGCAGCGAGCATCATGGCGCTACGCGCCAGGTCCTCGCTCACGCCGCTCATCTCGAACATCACGCGCCCCGGCTTGACTACTGCAACGTAGGACTCGGGACTCCCCTTGCCGCTCCCCATACGGGTCTCGGCCGGCTTCTTTGTAACCGGCTTGTGGGGGAAGATGTTGATCCAGACCTTCCCTCCGCGGCGGATCTTGCGCGTCATCGCGATACGCGCAGCCTCAATCTGCCTGTTGGTTATCTATGCCGGCTCGAGGGCCTGCAGCCCATACTCGCCGAACTGCACCTCGGTTCCGCCCTTGGCCTGG
>Ga0126312_10000560_pt1 | contig 22691 bp, 23 predicted proteins | sample Plot104A_FD_92537 | JGI IMG/M metagenome (GOLD analysis project Ga0126312, IMG submission 92537) | Serpentine soil microbial communities from UC McLaughlin Reserve, CA, USA - Plot104A | ecosystem: Environmental > Terrestrial > Soil > Grasslands | place: USA: UC McLaughlin Reserve, Lake County...
CCGCCCTTCTCGGACTCGAACTGCGCCCAGACGCCCGAGACCGTCAGCAGCTTCTGCACCTGCTCAGTCGGCTGCGCGCCCTTCCGCAGCCACGCCAGGGCCTTCTCGCCGTCGATGTCGGCGACGGCCGGGTCCTGGCGGGGGCGGTAATGGCCGATCGTCTCGATGTTGCGGCCGTCGCGGGGCGAGCGCGCATCGGCGACGACCACCCGGTACGTCGGCTGCTTCTTCTTGCCCATCCGCATGAGGCGGATCTTCACGGACACTTCGAGGTGTTCCTCTCGAGCTCGGGTCCGGGCGTCGGGAGAACGCCCGCAGGACGCACCAGGGTAGCCAGTCAGCGGCCCGGCACCGGGAGCCGCGGCATCTTGCCCTTGGCCACCGACCGCATCATCTGCTGAACCATCTTGAACTGCTTGAGCATCCCGTTGACGTCCTGGGTGGTCGTGCCGCTCCCGCGGGCGATCCGCAGCCGGCGGGAGCCGTTGATGACGGTCGGGTTGCGCCGCTCCTCGGGCGTCATCGACCGGATGATCGCCTCGATCCGACCGAGCTGCGACTCGTCGACTTCGGCCTCGCGGGCTTCCTTCGGCAGCCCCGGCATCATGCCGACAAGGTTCTGGATCGGGCCCATCTTGCGCACCTGCTGCATCTGCTCGAGGAAGTCCTCGAGGGTGAACTGGCCCTTGCGGAGCTTCTTCTCGGCCTTCGCCGCCTCCTCCTCGTCGAAGGCGGCCTCGGCCTTCTCGATGAGCGTGAGCATGTCGCCCATGCCGAGGATGCGGCTGGCCATGCGGTCGGGGTGGAACGGCTCGAAGTCGTCGAGCTTCTCGCCCGTGCCGGCGAAGAGGATCGGCTTGCCGACCACCTCTTTCACCGAGAGCGCCGCGCCTCCGCGGGCGTCACCGTCGATCTTCGTGAGGATCACACCGTCGAGCCCCACCGCCTCGTCGAACGCCTCGGCCACGTTGACGGCCTCCTGGCCGGTCATGGCGTCGACGACGAGTAGCGTGTCGTGCGGCTCGACCTTGGCGCGGATGCGGCGCAGCTCCCCCATCAGGTCGGCGTCGACCTGGAGCCGACCGGCGGTGTCGATGATCACGACGTTGCGCCCGGTGCGGTCGGCCTCCTTCAGCGCGCCCCGCGCCACCTTGACCGGGTCGGTCGGCTCGGAGAACACCGGCACGTCGATGCGTTGGCCGAGCACGCGCAGCTGCTCGACCGCCGCGGGCCGCTGGAGGTCGGCGGCGACCAGCAGCGGCTTGCGCCCGTCGGCGACGAGATGGCGCGCGAGTTTGCCGGCGGCGGTCGTCTTCCCCGAGCCCTGCAAGCCGGCGAGCATCACGACCGTCGGCGGCTTCGAGCTCATGGCGAGCTTGCCCGTCTCACCGCCGAGCGTCGTCACGAGCTCTTCGTGGACGATCTTGATGACCTGCTGGGCGGGGCTCAGGCTCTTCGCGACCTCGGCGCCGCGTGCGCGTTCCTTGACGCGGTTGATGAACGACTTGACGACCGCGACGTTGACGTCGGCCTCGAGCAGCGCGACGCGGATCTCACGCGCGACCTCGTCGACGTCCTTGTCGCTCAGGCGGCCACGGCCGCGCAGCCGTTTGAAGATGCCGTCGAAACGGTCCGCGAGGGCGTCGAACACGCCCTTCACGCTACGCGAAGAGCGCGGCGGCGAACTCCTCGGGGTCGAACGGCACGAGGTCCTCGGGCGCTTCGCCCACGCCGACCAGCTTCACCGGAATGCCCAGGTCGACCTCGATCGCCAGCACGATGCCGCCCTTGGCCGTTCCGTCGAGCTTCGTGAGCACGACGCCGGTCACCCCGACGGCCTCCGTGAACTGACGCGCCTGCGCCAGGCCGTTCTGGCCCGTGGTCGCGTCGATGACGAGGAGGACCTCCTGCGGCGCGCCCGGAGTCCGCTCGGCGACGCGGCGGATCTTCTTGAGCTCCTCCATCAGGTTGACCTTGGTGTGCATCCGCCCGGCGGTGTCCACGAGCACGACGCCGGCGCCCCGACCACCCGCCGCGGCCGCGGCGTCGAAGACCACAGATCCCGGGTCCGCGCCCTCCTGGCCACGCACCACGTCGGCGCCGACGCGCACCGCCCAGTGAGCGAGCTGGTCGGCGGCCGCGGCCCTGAACGTGTCCGCCGCCGCCATCAGCGTCGGGCGACCGTCTCCGATCTCGCGTCGGGCGAGCTTGGCGATCGTCGTCGTCTTGCCGGTCCCGTTCACTCCGACGAACAGCCACACCGTCGGCCCGTCCGGCGCGTGGTGCAGGGAACGGTCGACACCGGCGAGGTCGTCGACGATCTCCTCACGCAGGAGCGTGACCAGCTGCTCCGGGTCGTCCACCCGCGCCGAGGTCGCCCGCGCCCGCAGCTCGTCGATCAGCCGCGACGTCGTCGGCACGCCCACGTCGGCGACGAGCAAGGCCTCCTCGACGCTGTCCCATGCCTCGTCGTCGATCGTTCGCCGCCCGGTGAGCGCGCCGAGCGATCGGGACACGGCGGCGCGCGTCTTCCCCAGCCGGTCGCGCAGGCGCGGCGGACGCGGTGGCGCCACGACGTCGCCGCCGGGCTCGCCCGGCTCGGTCGGCACAGGAGCCTCCTCGAGCCGCCGGGCGCGGCGCGCCAGGCCGAGCCCGAGCCAGATGAGCACGGCGGCGAGCACGAAGATGCCGATGAGGAGCACGGCGGCGAGGGTCGGGGACATCAGTGCTCCTCGGCGGCGGGCGGGGGCGGATCGCCGCGGCGGTACGTGATCGTCTCGCGAGGGGTCTCGATCCCGGCCTCGTCGAGGGCCGCCTTGATGCGCGCTCGGAGCTCCCGGGCAACCCGCCACTGCTGCAGAGGAAGGGTCTGGACGACAAGGCGGATCTTCATGCTCTGCGCGCCGAGCTCCTCGACTCCCCACACGTCAGGCTCCATGAGGATGGCGTCGCGCCAGTTCTCGTCGTGCCACATGGTGTCGGCGGTCTCCTTGATCGCGCTGATGGCGCTCGCGATGTCCGTGTCGCGGTCGATCTCGATGTCGAGCAGCGCGCGCGACCACTGCTGCGACTTGTTGCCCACCCGCTTGATCTCGCCGTTCGGGACGTGCCAGACGACGCCCTCGACGTCGCGGAGGCGCGTCGTTCGCAGGCTCACGCCCTCGACGGTGCCGCTGACACCCCCGCCGGGGACGCCTCCGACGGTTCCTCCGACGTCGATGACGTCACCGACGCCGTACTGATCCTCGACGAGCATGAAGAACCCCGCGATGAAGTCGCGGACGAGACTTTGGGCTCCGAAGCCCAGCGCGATCCCGAGCACGCCCGCGCCGGCGATCAGCGGCGCGAGGTCGATCCCGAGCTCTCCCAGCGCGACCAGCACCGCGATGCCCCAGATCATCGCGTTGGCGAGTCTCCCCAACACGTCGGCCATCGTCTTGGCCCGCTGCGCGCGACGCGCGCTCGGCGCCCCGCTGGTGTCGATGAACCCGAATGGCGACTTCTTGGGCTTGCGGTCCTTGGGCTTGTCGGCGGGCGGGGCGACTATGCGACGGATGAGTCGATCGACGAGCTGGGTGACGATCCACGCGACGAGCAGGATGAGCACGACGCGCGCCGGCTTCGCGAACGCGTCGGCGATCTCGGCGGCGCGGTCGTTGTCGGTCACCCGGAACACCGTCGAGCACAGCCACGACCGCTGACCGCGTGCCCCGCAGACTTCGGTCTCGGGGCTCACCTGGGACTGCACGGACGTCGCCGCCGGCAACAGCGCGAGAGGAGGCATGACCGCCCGAAGCTAGCGCCGGCCGGGCCGGCCGATCGGCCCGGGGTCTGCGAACGACCCGCTACGCGGGCGCCGGCTCCGCGTTCCGCATGGCTTCCTCGACCCGCTGGCTGACGACCTTGCTGGAGCCGCCCGGCGGCATCGAGACACCGTAGAGAAGGTCGCCCGCCTCCATCGTGCGCTTCTGGTGGGTGACGATGACCAGCTGCGCCTCGTTGCGGAACTCGTCGACGAGGTCGAGGAAGCGGTGGAGGTTGACGTCGTCGAGCGCGGCTTCGACCTCATCCAGGAGATAGAAGGGCGACGGCCGGGCCCGGAACACCGCGAACAGGAACGCCAGCGCGGTGAGCGAGCGCTCGCCACCGGAGAGCAACGACAGTCGACGCACGTTCTTGCCCGAAGGGCGCGCCTCGATCTCGATCCCCGTGTTGAGCACGTCATCGGGGTCGGTGAGAAAGACGCGACCCGCGCCGCCGGGGAACAGGGTCGCGAACAACGCGGCGAAGTGCTCGCTCACGTCTTGGAAGGCGGTTTGGAACACGCTCACGATCTCGCGGTCGACGGCCCGGATCACGCGCAACAACTCGCGCCGGCTCTCCTTCACGTCATCGAGCTGCTGCTGAAGGAACGCGTGGCGTTCGGCCAGGGCATCGTGCTCCTGGAGCGCCAACGGATTGATCGGGCCGAGCATCCGCAGCTCACGTTCGAGCTCGCGGGCGCGGCCGGCGAGCGTGGTCCCCTCGGGCATTTCCGGCTGCGGCGCGTCGAGGGCGACCGCGGGCTCGCAGTCGAAGTCGGTGCGCAGCTTCTCGATCGCATTGTCGAGCCGCATGCGCGTCTCGGCCTCGTCGATCTCGGCGCGGTTGAGCTTCTCGCGCGTCTCGGCGCTCTCCTGCTCGAGCGCGGCTCTTTCCGCTCGCAGGGCATCGAGGCGCTCGCCCGACGATCGCGCCGCCTCGGACTGGCGCCGCCTCCGCTCACGGAGCCGGTCGTGGATGGCCTCGACCTCGGACAGCAACGCGGTCAGGCGCTGCTCGACCTCTCTGTAGGCGCGCGCCCGTCCGGAGAGCGCGGACCGACGCTGCTCGGCTTCGGCGTGCTCGGTCGCGTCGCGACTCGACAATCGCGCGTCGACGCCCTCGAGCCGGCGGGTCAACACGGCCCACCGTTCTGCGAGCGTGGCGACGCGCACCTCGAGGTCGCGGCGCATGGCGGCGACGTCGCTCGCGCGCCGGGCGAGCTCGGCAACGGCGGCGTCGTGCGCGGCCTGCGCATCGCGTTGACGAGCGCGGGCGGCTTCGAGGTGCGCGCCCGCCTCGGCCCGAACTCTCTCCGCGGCGGCGCGCGTCGTCTCGCCTGCCGCGGCTTCGGCGGCAGCGTCTTCCAGCGCCGCCTGGGTCACCGCCGGCGCCGTCCCGCCGCCGAGGCGCCACGGACCCGACCCGCCGAGCCGGTCGCCATCGCGGGTGACGACGATCACGTCGGGGTGCGCGAGCGTCGTGTCGAGCGCAGCCCGCCATCCGCCTTCCACGAGCACGATGCCGGCGAGGAGCCGCTCGAGCACACCGCCGAGGTCGGGCCGGCGCGCTCGCACGGACTCGGCGAGCGGGCGCGCGCCGACCGGCAGCGACACCGGCGAGCGTGCACCGGCGGGGAGCGCGTCGGCGACGAGCACGAGCGCGCGGGCGTCGCCGGCCTTGACGTGCTCGAGCGCGCGTCGGGCCGCGTCGCCGCCTTCGAGCACGACGGCTTGGAGCGCGTCGCCCAGGCCGGCCGCGACCGCCGCTTCGGTCCCGGACTCGAGCTCTACGTGGTCGCCGAGCGGGCCGGCGACACCATCCAGGTCGCCGAGCACCTCGGCGCCGGTCCCGGCGCGTGCTTCGCCCAGCGCGAGGTCGAGGGCGTCGAGTCGGGCTCGCCGGCGCGCCGCGTCGGCTTCGGCCTCGCGCCAGCGTTCGTCGGCTTCGGTGAGGCGCGCTTCGGCCGCGGGCACGCCCTCCGTTCCGTCCCGCTGCTCGTCGGTCATCGCCGCGCGCTCCGACTCCAGGTCCTGCTCGGCCGCTTCCACCTCGGCGAGCTTCGGCTCGAGCGCAGACGACTCGTCGTCGACCTCGGCGAGCTCGCGTCGCAGCGCGTCGGCGTCGGCCACGAGCGTCTCGATCACGCCCTCGTCGGCGGCGGCCGTCAGCTCGCGCTCGAGACCGCGCTGCTTCTCGGCGAGCAGCGCGCGCAGGCCACGGCCGCGTTCGCGCATCGTCTCGGCCCGCACGAGCGCTTCAGCGGCGTCGTCGTGGCCGAGGGCGGTGAGCGAGTGCTCGATGTCGAGCACGCTGCGGTCGAGCTCGCGCAACCGCGCTCGCACGAGCCGCTCCTTCTCGGCGTTCTCGTTGCGGGCGTCGTGCAGGCGCTCGAGCCGGGCCTGGCGGCCGGCGATCTCGTGGCCGGCGAGGTAGAGGCGGATCGCGCGCAGCTCCGCTTCGACGCCGCCGTACCGTCGGGCGGCGTCGGCCTGCCTCTCCAGCGGCCGGAGCTGGCGGCCGACCTCGCGCACGAGGTCGTTGAGGCGCAGCAGGTTGCCCTCGGTGGCTTCGAGCCGGCGCTCGGCCCGTTCCCGGCGCTTGCGGAACTTGAGCACGCCGGCGGCCTCTTCGATAACCGCCCGGCGGTCGCCGGGTTGGGAGGTCAGCACCTCGTCGAGCTGACCCTGGCCGACGATGACGTGCTGCTGGCGGCCGATGCCCGTATCCGACAGCAGCTCCTGGATGTCGAGCAGCCGGCACGTGACGCCGTTGATCTGGTACTCGGACTCGCCGTCGCGGAAGAGCGTCCGCGTGATCGTCACTTCCGTGAACTCGATCGGCAGCAGGCGGGCCGTGTTGTCGATCGTCAGCGAGACCTCGGACCGCCCGAGCGCCGACCGCTCCGGTGTGCCGGCGAAGATGACGTCGTCCATCCGGCCGCCGCGCAGGGTGCGCGGCCCTTGCGCCCCGAGCACCCAGGCCACCGCGTCGACGAGGTTCGACTTGCCCGAGCCGTTCGGCCCCACCACGACCGTCACACCGGGCTCGAACTCGAGCACGGTCTTGTCGGCAAACGACTTGAAGCCTCGCAGGGTCAGAGACTTGAGGAACACCCGGCCGGCTCTCCTTCAGGGAACTCAGGCAGCCGTCGGATCGTACCCACGAGGATCGCGCTCGGCGGGGACGCTTCCGTGAAAATCGCGGTCTACCGCACGCGAAAGCCCTGCTCCCCGACCGGCATCTCGTCGATCACGTCGACGCCGTCGACATGGGCCCGCCGCGGCCCCCGACGGCACCACGCGACGACCCGGTCGACGGCAGCCGGAGGACCCTCGAGCACGACCTCGACCCGGCCGTCGGCGAGGTTGCGCACCCAGCCGGCGACCCCGGCGGCCAGCGCCGCGTCGCGGCACGACTCCCGGAACCACACACCCTGCACCCGGCCGGCGACCAACGCACGGCGCCGGACGCGATCAACGGTCATGGTCCGTCAGACCTGGCACGCCTCGCAGAAGAACGTGGAACGCCCGCCGATGCGCTGGCGGACGATCGGCTGGCGGCAGCGCCGGCACGCCTCGCCCTCGCGGGCGTACACCTTGTGGTGCAGCTGATACTCGCCCGGCTTCCCGTTGAGGTCGACGTACTGCTCGTCGGCGAGCGAGGAGCCGCGGTACTTCACGGCGTCCTGGAGCGTCTCGACCATCGAGCGATAGAGCCGGCGAATCTCCTCGCCCGACAGCGAGTCGCTCATGCGGTCCCAGCGCAGACCGGCGCCGAAGAGGATCTCGTCGCTGTAGATGTTGCCGATACCGGCGAGGAACTTCTGGTCCATCAGAAGGGTCTTGAGCTTCATGTGCTTCGACGCGACCAGGCGACCGAAGTTGTCCCATGACATCGCGTCCTCGAGCGGGTCGATCCCGAGGTGCGAGAGCTCCGGCGCCTCCTTCTCGACGCCGTCGAGCTCGGTGACGAACATCTCGCCGAACGTGCGCGGGTCGATGAAGCGCAGCTGACCGCCCTGCGTGAACGTGATCACGACGTGCGTGTGCTTGGTCATCGCCTCGCGGGTTCCCTTGGCCCGGATGAGCTGTCCGGACATCCCGAGATGAATCACGAGGACGTCGCCACCGTCGAGCCTCGCCAGGATGTACTTGCCGCGCCGTTCGATCCCGGTGATCCGCTTGCCGACGAGACGGCTCGCGAACTGCTTCCGGTTGTGGTGCCGGCGTATCGAACGCATGCCGTCGGCATCGACAGCCTTGACGCGCTTGCCCACGATCTCCCGTTCGAGGTCGCGGCGAACGACCTCGACCTCAGGCAACTCCGGCATCGTCTCCCTCCGGTCGGGACGCTTCGGCCCCTGTCGTGACCGCGTGCGCACCGTTGCGCGGGTCCGCGATCTCGCGGAGGTACCGCCAGGCGACGCGTGCCGCCGCTTGCTCCGCGTGCTTCTTCGATCGGCCCTCGCCCGTTCCCCACGGTTCGCCGCGCAACATCACGGTGGCGAAGAAGCGCTTCGAGTGGTCGGGCCCTTCGTGGCGCACCTGGTAGCGGGGAAGCTGGTCGAAGGTCTGGGTCGCCAGCTCCTGCAGCCGGGTCTTGTAGTCGTGCCCGCCCGGACCGGCCGCGCCCTCGACGATACGCGCCTCGAGGAGCCGCAAGACGAGCTTGCGGGCGGAGTCCCACCCCCCGTCGAGGTACACGGCGGCGATCACCGCCTCCATGGCGTCGGCGAGGATCGACGGCTTGTCGCGCCCGCCCGTCGCTTCCTCCCCCTTGCCGAGCAGCAGCGAGCTGCCGAGCCCGGCTTCGCGCGCGACCTCGGCCAACACCTCACTGTTGACGACCGAGGCGCGCAGCTTGGCGAGCTCTCCTTCGGGCATGTCGGGGTACTCGGCGACCATGTAGTCGGTGACGATGAGCCCAAGGACGGCGTCGCCGAGGAACTCGAGCCGCTCGTTCGACAACGTGTCGGGATGCTCGGCGCAGTACGAGCGGTGCGCGAGCGCCCGATCGATCAGCTCGGGGTCACGGAACTTGAACCCGAGCACGGCGTCCAGACCGCGCGACTTGGCGTCCTTCCTTCGCCGACGACGTCCGGTGCGCACCGCTAACTCCCGAGCCGGACGACGACGTAGTCGACTGCCTCTTGCACGGTGCGCAGATCGCCGAGGTCCTCGTCGTCGATGCTGAAGCCGACGGTTCGCTCGCCGAGCTCCTCTTCGAGCGCTTCGACGAGCTCGATGAGCGCGAGCGAGTCGGCGTCGAGGTCCTCGGTGAAGCTCGATTCGAGCTTGATGCGGTCCTCGTCGATCTCGAGGATCTCCGCCAGCCGTTCGCGCAGGATCCGGTACACCTCGTCGGGGCCGATCGGGCCGTGCGCGACGTGGGTCTCAGCCGGCATCAATGGCCTCCTTGAGCCTCCCGACCACGCCGGTCTCGGCGCACTCCTGCGCGACCCGCACTGCGTTGACGATGGCGCGCGCCGACGACGAGCCGTGCGAGATGACGCACACGCCGTCGACGCCGAGCAGTACCGCGCCGCCGGTCATGTCGGGGTCGAACACTCCCGCCGCGTCGAGCAGCAGCGGGGCGACGACCTTGCCCGCCTCTTTCGCCTCCGGCGTCGAGTCGAGCACGCCGAAGACGAGCTCGACGGCGGCGCGCAGCGCGCCCTCGAGCGTCTTCAGCACGACGTTGCCGGTGAACCCGTCGGTCACGACGACGTCGACCGTCCCGTGCATGAGGTCGCGGCCCTCGACGTTTCCGTGGAAGCCCGGCACCTTCTCGAGCAGCGAGAACGCGCGCTTGCGCAGCTCGTCGCCCTTCCCGGGCTCCTCGCCGTTCGAGAGCAGGCCGACCGTCGGCTCGTCCACGGCGAGGCGGGTACGCGCGTATTCGCGTCCCATGCGCGCGAACTGGGCGAGCCATTCGGGGGTGCAGTCGACGGTGGACCCGCCGTCGATGAGTAGTTGGTGGCGGGTCCCCGCGGGCACGGGGATCGGCACCGCGATGGCGGGACGCGAGATGCCGCGCACCCGGCCCATGCGCAGCAGCGCCGCCGCCATCGTCGCTCCCGTGTTCCCGGCACCGACCATGGCCTGGGCGCGCCCTTCGCGGACGGCCTGGGCGCAACGCACGAGCGAAGAGTCCTTCTTGCGCCGCGCCGCCGCGGCCGGGTCCTCGTCCATGGCCACGACGTCGCCGGCGTGCTCGACGTCGACGCCCGCGACACGGCCCTCGGGGAGCAGCGGAGCGATCGCGTTCTCCTGCCCGACGAGCAGCACGTCGACGCCGAGGTCGGTGACGGCGTCGAGCGCACCGCTGACGATCTCGCCCGGGGCGTTGTCGCCGCCCATGGCGTCGACCGCGACGGTGATGCGCTGGGTGCTCACGTGCGCTAGTCGACCTCGATGACCTGGCGGTCGCGGTACCAGCCGCAGTTGTCGCACACGACGTGCGGCCGCTTCACGGCCCCGCAGTTGGCGCAGAGCGAGCGGGGTGGTGCTGCCAGGCGCCAGCTCGCGGCGCGGCGACTGCGGGTCTTGGCCCGGGGGGTCTTGCGCTTCGGTACAGCCATCGATCGCCTTTCCGTCTCAGCTCAGATCGAGTTCGGACAACGCCGACCAGCGCGGGTCCGGCGGCGGCGGCTCCGCCTCGGCGACGCCGTCCGGCGTGCAGGGACCACGACCGGTCGTCTCGCACGTCGGCGCGAGGGGTAGCTCCAGGAGGACGACGTCACGTACGAGCTGCTCGAGGTCGATCTCGTGTCCCTCGAGCGGGTACGTGTCGCCCTCGACGGGCTCGGGCTCGAACAGCTCGCCCACCTGCGGGGTCAGGGCATGCTCCAGGTCGGTCAGGCACACGCCGCAGGTGCCCCGCCACACCGCTCGGACCGTCCCCCGCACGACGATCCCATCGGACACCCGCTCCAGCACCAGATCGAGGACCACCGGCTCGTCGTCAGGGACGCGGGCCGCCGACCCGGCCAGCGAATCCAGCGGCGTCTCGAGATGCACGCCGCGGCGGGAGGCCCGGTGGGTCAGCAGGTCGGCGACGTCGATGCGTAGCGCCGGATTGTCGGCCGTCATGTGGCGAGGGGCGGGAGAGGAAGAACTGGGCCCGGCGTCGCCCCACAGGACGTCGAAGCTGAGACAGGATACCAGGCGCCTGGATTTCCAGAATCTGTAAGATGGGGCGAAATGCGCCTATCGGGCGTCCTGGTCGAAGAACGTCTCCTCCAGCTCCGCCTCGACCTCGATCGAGCCTGGTAGCTCGTCCATCTCGGGCTCGGGCTCGGCCTCGGGCTCGGGCTCGGCCTCGTGCTCGGGCTCGATGACAACCTGCAGGCGCTCGCGCCCTTTCTCGACCGCCTGCAGCGTCCGCTCGAGCACGACCTCGAAGGCGGCGAGCTTCTGGTCGACGTAGTCTTCGGCCTCGTGCCGGAGCTGGCGGGCGGAGGCCTCGGCGTCGTCGACGACGGTCTGCGCGACGCGGCGGGCCTCGCGCACCACCTCGGTGCGCTCCACCATGCGCTCGGCGCGGACCCGCCCCGCCTCGATGATGTCGTCGGCCTCACGGCGAGCTTGGCTGAGGAACTCCTCGCGCTCCTTGAGCAGCCACCGCGAATGCCGCAGCTCCTGGGGGAGCGTCGCGATCGACTCCTCGAGCAGCTCGAGGAACTCCTCCCGGTTGACGAGCACCGACGCCGACATGGGCATCGACCGGCCCGCCTCGACCAGCTCCTTGAGGCGCAGCAGGATGCTCTCGACGTCGTACGCGGCCTGGTCGCTCACGAACCTTCTCCGGAGGCGTTCGTTCCGAACCGCTCGGCGAGGCGCTTGGCGACCGCCGGCGGCACCATGCTCGCGACGTCTCCGCCGAACTGGGCGATCTCTCGCACGAGGCTCGACGACAAGAAGGAGTACTGGGGGCTCGTCGAGATGAAGAACGTGTCGATGCCAGAGAGCCGCTGGTTCATCTGCGCCATCTGGAGCTCGTAGTCGAAGTCCGACACCGCTCGCAGGCCCTTGACGATCGTCTGCGCGCGGTGCTCCTCGGCGTAGTCGACGAGCAACCCCTCGAGCGACCCAATCGTCACGTTGGTGAGGTGCGCGGTGACCTCGCGCAACATCTCTTGCCGCTCCTCCAGCGTGAACAGGGACCCCGACTTCTGCGGGTTGCGCGTCACCGGGACGATGACGTCGTCGAAGTGGCGAGCCGTCCGCTCGATGATGTCGAGATGCCCGTTCGTCACCGGGTCGAACGACCCCGGGCACAATGCTGTGGCCACGCCCCGTCGCTCCCTGCTCGGTGAGATGCTGTCAGCCGATCGGCGTCGTGAGGACGGTGACGAGCGTATCGCCGTACGCCCGCTCCCACGTGGTCCCCCACGACTCGGGACCCGCGACTGGGGCGTCGTCCGCCGACGATCGCTCGACGACGACCGTGGCGCCCTCGGTCAACCATCCCGTCCTGTCGAGACCGCCGAGGACACGACCCAACTCGGCCGTGGTCGCGGTGTAGGGCGGGTCGAGGAACACGAGGTCGAACGGCCGCTCGGCGGGAGGCTTGCCACCCAGGAACGTCGCCACGGTGCTGTCCTGCACTCGGGCCTGGCTGCGGAGGCGCGTCGTGGTGAGGTTGCGGCGGATGGCCTTGACCGCGGCATGGTCACGCTCGACGAGAAGGGCGCGGCCTGCGCCGCGCGACAGTGCCTCGATCGCCAGCGCCCCGCTCCCCGCATACAGGTCGAGCACGGACGCGTGCACAATCCGGTCGGGCCCGAGCGCCGCGAACAACGACTCCTTCACCCGATCCGTGGTCGGCCGCGCCGCGCCGCCCTTCGGTGCGACGAGCGACAAACCACCGGCGCTGCCGGCGATCACGCGCAGACCCCCGTGGCGTGTGCGCGGCATCAGCTCTTGAACAGGAACTCGACCGCGTCGCCGAGCAGGTCCTCGACCTCCTCGCGCAGCTGCGCGTGCTCCGACAACGTGGGGTCGCCGTCGAGGATCTGCTCGGCGACGGCGCGCGCCTCGAGCACGATCGGCTCGTCACGCGGGATCCGCCCCAGCTTGAGGTCGCTGAACCCGGCTTGGCGCTCGCCGAACACCTCCCCGGCGCCGCGGATCTCGAGGTCGCGCTCGGCGAGGAGGAAGCCGTCGGTCGATCCGGCGACGGCCTCCATGCGCGCCTCGGCCTCGGGGGTCGTCGGGTCGGCGAACAGGAAGCACCACGATTCGCCTCCACCGCGTCCGATGCGGCCGCGCAACTGGTGCAGCTGCGAGAGACCGAAGCGGTCGGCGTCCTCGACGATCATGACCGTCGCGTTGGAAACGTCGACGCCGACCTCGATCACGGTTGTCGCCACCAGCACGTCGAGCGCGCCGGAGCGGAACGCGTCCATGACCGTTTCCTTCTCGCGCGCCGGCAGCTGGCCGTGCAGCAGGCCGAGGCGCAAGCCCGCGAGCTCCTCCTCGTCGAGGCGTTCGAGCTCCTCGGTGGCGGCCTTCGCCTCGGTGCGGGCCGAGCCCTCGACGAGCGGGCACACGACGTACGCCTGCCGGCCCGCGTCGATCTCGGTGCGCAGGCGCTCGTACGCGGTCGTGCGCTCGAGCGGGCTGGGCCCGATCACCTGCGTCGTCACCGGTGTCCGCCCCGGAGGCATCTCCCGCAGCTCGGACTTGTCGAGGTCGCCGTACACGAGCATGGCGGCGGTCCGGGGGATGGGCGTGGCCGTCATGACGAGGACATCGGGTTCCTCGCCCATGCCGCGCAGCAGCGCGCGCTGCTCGACGCCGAAGCGGTGCTGCTCGTCGATCACCGCGACGCCGAGGCGGCCGAACTCGACCTCGCCGTAGATCAACGCGTGCGTGCCCACGACGATGTCGACCTCACCCGCGTGCAGCCCATCGGCGATCCGGCGACGGTCGGCGGCGCCGGTGCGGTTGGTCATCAGCTCGACGCGCACGGGCCGCTCGCCCACCAGGGTCGCCTCCGACGCCACCGAAAGCTCCTCGAGAAGGCGGCGCGACGTGAGGTAGTGCTGCTCGGCCAGCACCTCGGTGGGCGCCATGAGCGCGCCCTGGTAGCCGCCTTGCACAGCCACGAGCAGCGCGCTGAGTGCGACGACGGTCTTGCCCGAGCCGACATCACCTTGGAGGAGCCGGTGCATCGGCGCCGGTGCGGCGAGATCACGGAAGATCTCGTCGATCGCACGCTGCTGATCGCCCGTCAGCGCGAACGGCAGCCCACCGTGGAACGACTCCACGAGACGGCCGTCGACCTTGTGCCGGATCCCCGTCTGCTCCTGCTCGAGGGCACGCTTGCGCGCCACCAGCCCCACCTGCATGCGAACGAACTCGTCGAACTTGAGTCGATCCGCCGCCCGCCGGTGGTCGTCGTGCGCTTCGGGACGGTGAATCCCCTGGTACGCGCGCGTCCGGTCGACGAGCCCGCGGTCGTCGAGGAGCTCGGTGTCGAGCGGTTCGGCGAAGCCGCGGGGCTTGGTCTTCTGGAGACACGCGGCAACGAGCTTCCGCAGCTGCCAGGTGAAGACCTCGGCCTTCCCCGACTGCGGGTACACCGGCACGATCGCGCCCGTGTTCTCGCCGACGCGGTCGAGGATGTCGACGATCGGGTTGGTCATCTGCAACCGGGAGCGCCGGTACTCGACCCGCCCGAAGAAGGCCGCTTCGGTTCCCTCCGGAAGCTGCTTCTCCCGCCAGCGTTGGTTGAAGAACACGACGCGCAGGTAGGACGATCCGTCGAACACTTCCGCCTCGACCATGGCGCGGCCCTGGCGCGTCCGGAAGCCCCGGATCTTCTTGACCTCGGCGAACACGGTCGCCTCCTCGCCCATCGTGAGCTCGGCGATCTCCGCCCGCTTCGTGCGGTCGTGGTACCGGCGCGGGTAGTGCTGGAGCAGGTCCAGGACGCTGTGGAGCTCCACCTCGGCGAGGGACGCCTCGAGCTTGGGGCCCACAGCCCGCAGCTCGGAGACCGGGTGCGCGGCGAGCTCGCGCAGTGTCAGCCCGTCCCGCCGACCCACCACCTACTCGACGCCGACGAGGTACGGGTACAGCGGCTGGTCGCCCTCGTGCACCTCGATCTCGAGCTGTGGATGCGCGAGCGCGAGGTGCTCCTCCAGCCGGGCGGTGTCAGACGTGGCGGCGCCGGCGCCCACGAGAACTGTGACCAGCTCGCTGTCGTCGTCGGCGAGCCGGTCGACGAGCCCGATGGCGGCGTCGACCGCGGTCTTGGCCACGACCCACACGCCTTCGCGGCTGACGGCTATCCAGTCTCCGGCCCTGATCGGCCCGGCCTCCCCGACGCCGTCACGCACGGCCTGCGTGACCTCGCCGGTGCGCACGCGCTGCACGGCCTCGGTCATCGCGGCCGCGTTGGAGTCGACCCCGGCCTGCGGGTCGTAGGCGACGAGCGCCGCCAGCGCCTCCACGACCGCCTGTGTGGGCACCACCTGGACGCGGCGCGCAGTCAGCGCATGCACCTGCTCCGCCACCGGGACGATGTTCTTGTTGTTCGGCAGCACGATCACCGAGTCGGCCGGGCATCGTTCGACCGCCTCGAGGATCTGCGCCGTCGACGGGTTCATCGACTGTCCGCCGGCGACCACGGCATGGACGCCCAGGCTGTTCAGCAGGCGCTGCACCCCTTCGCCGACGCCCACGGCGACGACGGCGGTCGTGCACGGCTCGCCGGCGGTCGCGGGGTCGGCGCCTGACTCACGCGCCGGCCCCGTGCTCGTCTGCTCGCGTACCCACTGCTCTTCCTCGACCTGGTCGACGAGGTCGGTGACGCGAATGCTCCGTGGTCGGCCGGCGTCGATGCCCGCTTCGATCGCGGCGCCGACGTCGTTGGTGTGCACGTGGCAGTTCCACATACCGTCCCCGCCGACGACGACGATCGAGTCGCCGAGCGAAGCCCACGTGTCCTTGAACGCGGGGATCGTCGAGTCGTTCGCTTCGAGGAGGTACATGACCTCGTACCGGAGCGACGACGCGTCCTCGCCGTGCATGTGGGCCTCGACCGCGGGCGGCGTCGCCACCACCTCCGGTTCCGGCAGCGGACGGCCGTCGACCACGGTGAGGAAGGCGTCGATCATCAGCGCGAACCCCTGGCCGCCCGCGTCGACCACGCCCGCTTCCTTGAGCACCGGGAGGAGCTCGGGCGTGCGCTCGACGGCATCGCGGGCGGCGGCGGCGGCGCGATCGAGCAGAGCGGCCAGCGACTCCTCGCCTGCTTCGTGCGCAGCCTCCACCGCCTCGGTCACGGCGCGCACGACAGTGAGGATCGTGCCCTCGACCGGCCGCAGCACCGCTTGGTACGCGGCGTCGGTCGCGCGCCGGAGACCGGCGACCAGGTCGGCACCCGACGCCTCGTCGTGGTCGGAGAACGTGTCGGCGAGCCCCCGCAGGATCTGCGACAGGATGACGCCCGAGTTGCCACGTGCGCCCATGAGCGATCCGTGCGAGACGGCGTGGCAGATCTCGGCCATCCCGTCCGCCGAGTCGAGCTCCCCCACGACCGACTCGAGCGTGAGCGCCATGTTCGTGCCCGTGTCGCCGTCCGGGACCGGATAGACGTTGAGCCGGTTCAGCTCGTCCTGGTGGGAGCGCAGCGCGTCGCGGTACGTGACGACGACGCGCCGCAGATCGGCGGGCGCCAGCTCCTCGAGGACACTCATTACTCCCCTGTCGCCGTCGCAAGCTCCGGCTCGTTGCCTTCTGTCGCCCTCGCCAGGCTCGGGCTCTGCGGCGACGGTCGGCGAAGCCGCCGTGCGCCGCGGGAGACGGTCGGCAAAGCCGCCGTCCTCCGCGAATGGATGTTACTGCCGCCACATTCCGAGGCTTCTGGATGCCGTTGCTATCCTTACCTCTTCCCGAAGCCTGTTCCGAGGTGGTCCCGATGGCATCCGTGTGTGACGTCTGCGGCAAGAAGCCGCAGTTCGGCATGCGCATCAGCCACTCGCACCGGCGGACGAAGCGACGATGGAACCCCAACGTCCAGCGCGTCCGGGCCATCGTGGACGGCAGCCCCAAGCGGATCCACGTGTGCACCTCCTGCCTGAAGGCAGGCAAGGTGCAAAAGCCGTAGCGGGCGGCGCGGCATGCAGGGAGTGATCCGGTCCTACGACCCCGAGACCCACGAGGGCGTGGTCGTGCGCGACACCGACCGCGAAGAGTTCACCATCGCGCTCGACGCGCTCGAGGGCTCGATCTTCCGCATGCTGCGCCAGGGTCAGCGGGTCGTGTTCGATCTCGACGACACCGGCCTCGCGACCAAGGTGCGGATCGGCGCCGAGGTCGACATGGGCCTCCCGACCGCCGACGTCTGACCACTTCCAGCCCGCGCCGGCGCCGGTCAGAGCGGCCGCCGCTTGCGGCTCCCCGTGAGCGCGCCGTAGACGAAGAGCAGCAGCGTCGCGCCGACGAACGCGACGAGCAGCGAGTAGAGGCTGAACTCGTTGATGCCTTCACCGCCGGCGGCCGAGAAGATGATGCCGCCGAGGACGCCGCCGGCGATCCCGATGAGGACCGTCCCGATGCAGCCGGCGCCTTTGACCCCGGTGACGCCCTTCGCCAGTGCGCCGGCGATGAAGCCGACCACGATCCACGACAGCCAGCTCATGACGTCCTCCCCGACGGGCGCGGCCGGCGTCAACCTACCCGTGTCCGCTTGCGCGAGCGGGTCCCCGGTACCCCGCGCGACGGTTCGGCCGGTTTGGGCGCCCACCGGTAGGCTGGTTGGACCGTTTCCCCGCAAGGAGTCGGCGTCGTGGCCGTCACGCTGAACGCCCCACCCACCCGCAACGAGAAGCTCCTGGGCTGGGTGAACGAGATGGTCGCCCTCTGCGAGCCGGACTCCGTCCAATGGTTCGAAGGGTCGGACGAGGAGTACGAGCTGCTGAAAAAGCAGCTGGTCGACGCGGGCACGCTCGTCGAGCTCGATCCGGCCAAGCGCCCAGGCTCGTACTGGGCGGCATCCGATCCGGGTGACGTCGCCCGCGTCGAGGACCGGACGTTTGTGTGCTCCGAGCGCGAAGCCGACGCCGGGCCGACCAACAACTGGGAGGACCCGTCGGAGATGCGGGCCCGGCTCCAGAAGCTGTTCGCGGGTTCGATGCGGGGTCGGACGATGTACGTCGTGCCGTTCAGCATGGGCCCGCTGGGCTCGCCGCTGTCGTACATCGGCGTGGAGATCACCGACTCGCCCTACGTCGCCGTGAGCATGCGCACGATGACCCGGGCCGGCACCCCCGCCCTCGAGGTCCTCGGGGACGGCGAGTTCGTGCCCTGCATGCACTCGGTGGGCGCGCCGCTCGAGCCGGGCGAAGCCGACGTCGCCTGGCCGTGCAACAACGAGGAGAAGTGGATCGTCCACTTCCCGGAGACCCGCGAGATCTGGTCGTACGGGTCGGGGTACGGCGGCAACGCGCTCCTCGGCAAGAAGTGCTTCGCGCTCCGGATCGCCTCGGTGATCGCCCGCGACGAGGGTTGGCTCGCGGAGCACATGCTGATCCTCAAGCTCACCAACCCCGAGGGTGTGAGCCGGTACATCGCGGCCGCGTTCCCGTCGGCGTGCGGCAAGACGAACCTCGCCATGCTCATCCCGACGTTGCCAGGTTGGGAGGCGGAGACGATCGGCGACGACATCGCGTGGATGAAGTTCGGCGACGATGGACGCCTGTACGCGATCAACCCAGAGTTCGGGTTCTTCGGCGTCGCCCCGGGCACGAGCATGGACACGAACCCCAACGCCATGCTGACCCTCACCAAGAACACGGTGTTCACGAACACCGCCTTCACCGACGACGGCGACGTCTGGTGGGAGGGCATGACCGCGGATCCGCCCGCGCACTGCACCGACTGGCGGCGCAACGACTGGACGCCCGAGTCCGATGCCCCGGCTGCGCACCCGAACTCGCGGTTCTGCGTGCCGGCGTCGCAGTGCCCGGCGATCGCCCCCGAGTGGGAGGACCCGAAGGGCGTCCCGATCTCGGCGTTCCTGTTCGGCGGACGCCGGGCCACGACGGTCCCGCTCGTGTTCGAGGCCCGCGACTGGCGCCACGGCGTGTTCATCGGAGCGACCATGGGGTCCGAGAAGACCGCGGCGGCGGCCGGCGGGCTCGGCCAGCTTCGCCGCGACCCGTTCGCGATGCTGCCGTTCTGCGGCTATCACATGGCCGACTACTTCGCCCACTGGCTGAGCATGACCGGTCGCACCGACGAGTCGAAGCTGCCGCGCATCTACGGCGTCAACTGGTTCCGAAAGGATGCCGACGGGAAGTTCCTGTGGCCCGGCTTCGGTGAGAACTCTCGTGTGCTCGAGTGGGTATTCGAGCGCTGCGACGGCACCGCCGGAGCGAAGGAGACGGCTATCGGCTCCGTCCCCGGCCCGAGGGACCTCGACGTCGACGGGCTCGACGTGCCTACCGAGGCGGTCGACGCCGCCGTGCGCGTCGATCCCGACGAGTGGCGGGCGGAGGTGCCGCTCATCCGCGAGCACTTCGAGTCCCTGGGCGACAAGCTCCCGACCCCGCTGTGGGACGAGCTGAGCGCGCTCGAGGCGCGGCTCGGCTAAGGCCTATCTGTCGCCCTCGCAAGCTCGGGCTCCTGCGCCGGCGGTCGGCAAAGCCACCGCCTCCGCGGGCGTTCGAGCTCTGTACGGCGCGCTGAACGTCACTGCCCGCGCCACGATCGCTCGTAACCCGCGACGCGGATCGCCTCACCCGCCGGAGTGAGCTGGAGCGGCCTGCGAGCGTCGACGTTCACCGCGACCTCGTCGGCGTACGCGCCGGGTGGGCGCTGGGCCGCTCGCTCGACCGCTTGGGGCTGGGGGCCGTGGTGGATGCCGGCAGGATGGAACGTGAGCATCCCCGCCTCGATCCCGGCCCGACTGAAGAACTCACCCCGGTGGTAGAAGATCACCTCGTCGTAGTCGGTGTTGCGGTGGAAGAACGGCACCCGCAGCACATCGGGATCCTCCTCGAACGGACGCGGTGCGAACGTCGCCACGACGAACCCAGGCCCGACGAACGTCGTATGCGCGGACGGCGGCAGGTGGTACCGCGCTGACACGACCGGACGGAAGTCGTCGACATGCAGTCGCAGCGGCGCCAGATCGCCCTTCCAGCCCACGACGTCGAACGGGTGGAACGGGTAGACGGCCCGCGTGACCTCGCCGGCGCGCATGATCCGCACCTCGAATTCGCCGGCCTCGTCGTGCGGCTCGGGCTCCGGCACCTCGATGATCGCCGGATCGAACAGCGCGTGCCGGCCGAGCAGCCCGCGATCCGGCAACGACAGCGCGCCCTCGAGCGACTCGACGGTGAACAGCTCGGTCGGTGAATCGGCCACGAACCGGTGCGTCGTGCCGCGCGGGACGAGCAGGTAGTCGGCGGCACGGTACGCAAGCGGGCCATATTCGGTTTCGATTCGCCCTTCACCGTCGTGCACGAGATAGAGCGCGTCGCCGTCGGCGTTGCGCAGAAACCAACCCGGCGTTCCCTCCGGACGCTGCCACCAGGACACACGCACCTCGTGGTTGGCGAGCAGCGTGAGCGGCATCGCGTCGCCGTCCATGCCGTCGAGCTTGCGTGTGTCGAGCGCGGCTGGCCGCAGCGGCCCGTCGACCGACGCCCAGCCGGTCGGCGCGTGGAGCCGGTAGAGGTGACTGGCCGGGCCGATGAAACCCTCGCGGCCGTGCTCCTCCTCGACGGTCCCCCCTGGAAGCCGCGCGTGTGCCTGCCGCGAGGCTCGTCCCCGTACCCACTGCGGACGCACGAATCGCTCATTCATCGGTGTCCTCCCGTGCGGCGGCGCGCGCCACCAGCGGCAGCACGCGTAACGGGATCTGCTCGGAAAGCGCGATCACGGTCGTGGTGCGGTTGATGCCCTGCACTTCCAAGATGCGATTGACCACGTGCTGCAGGTGCTCGTTCGTCCGCGCTACCACCCGACAGTGCAGGTCGCCCTGGCCGGTGGTGGCATGGACCTCGAGCACCTCGGGGATGTCGCGGAGATGGTCGACCACGTCGACGAGGCGACCCTGGGCGATCTCGATCGAGGTGAAGCCGAGCACCGCGTAGCCGATCCCCTTCAGGTCCACGTCGGGAGCGAACCCGGTGATCACCCCGCGGTCCACGAGCTTGCCCAACCGGGCCTGGACCGTTCCCCGCGCCACCCCGAGCATCCGGGCCAGCTCGAGGACGCCGACCCGCGGATGCTCCGCCAGCGCCGCGATCAGCCGGCCGTCGAGCTCGTCGAGGGCCTTGGTCATCGTGGAACAGATCGTACGGCGAGCTGCGAGATTTGTGAACAGATTGCCCATCAATTCTGGGCGTTGTTGACGGATTCAGGCGATCGGGTACAGATAGGGCTGTCAGATCGTCCGACAAACGGAGCGCGGGAGCCGCCGATGGACGCCGCCAGCTCCCCAGGCCGTGACTTCGCCGCTTTCCAGGCCCGAGCCGACGACGTCGTCCGCCATCACGCGGTGGTCGTCGCGAACCCGTACACGACCTGGTTCGCGAAGGGCGAGGCGACTCGCGACGACGTCCGCCATCTCACCGTCCAGTTCTCGGTCTTCAGCCACCTCTTCATCGAGGCCCAGCTGCGAAAGGTCATCAACGCGCCCGACCTCGATACGTACCGCGCCGGCAAGGAGATCCTCCTCAACGAGCTCGGCGTCGTGTTCCGCCCGCTGGAGTCCGAGGCGTCGAAGCCACTCGAGCCCGGCACGGATCCCGAGATCGTCGGCGCCGAGGGGACCGTCGACGGCGGCACGTTCCGGTTCGGGGCCGCGCACTTCGAGTGGCTGCTGAAATTCGCCGAACCCCTGGGCCTTGGCTTCGACGACCTCGGCACGCGCCGGCACGCCACCTCGAGCACCGAGTTCTTTTGCGACGAGCTCCTGCGCGTGTACGGCTCGGACGACGCGTCGATCGGCGAGGGCGCGTCATTCGCCGTCGAGCACTGGGCGGCGGCCGGCTTCTGGAAAGAGCTGATCCAAGGGCTGCGCGTCTTCAAGGAGCGCGAGTGCCCCGAACTGCCGCTGGGGTTCTGGACGTTCCACGATCAGCTCGAGGACCAGCACGCCGCCCACACGGAGGGCGAGCTCCGCGAGGTGTACGACACGCCGGGCTTCGACGAGGACCGTTTCCTCCGGGGCGCCGTCGAGATGCTCGACGGCGTCTACGCGTTCTGGCGTGGCCTCGACGCGGATCGGCGAGCCGGCGGGGCGATGTGACCACGCTTGACGCGCGTACCCCCCGAGATGCCGGCGCCGCGCCGGCGTTGCTCGACTTCGATCACCTCGAGGCGTGGGTCGGCAACGCACGACAGGCAGCGGCGTTCTTTGAGTCGACACTCGGGTTCGACGTCGTCGCGTACGGCGGCCCCGAAACCGGTATGGGCGACCGGGCGTCGTACGTGCTCGACCAGGGTGCAGTTCGGTTCGTGGTCACCGGCGCGCTTCGCCCGGAGTCCGAGATCGCCGAGCATGTGCGCACGCACGGGGACGGCGTGCGCGACATCGCCTTCGCCGTCGGCGACGCCTCCCGGGCCTTCGCGGCGGCGACGCGCCGGGGCGCCACTCCGGTGCGGGATCCGTACACGCAACGCGACCGTTGGGGGTCCGTGACCCGCGCGACCGTGGCCGCCTACGGCGACACGGTGCACACCTTCGTCCAGCGCGACGGCTACCGGGGACCATTCGCGCCGGGATACGAGGCGCGTGCGGTGCGCTCCCCGATCGGGCCTGCGGTCGGGCTCAACCAGATCGACCACGTCGTCGCCAACGTTCCCGAGGGGTCCCTCGACCCGTGGGTGCACTGGTACCGCAGCGTCTTCGGGCTCGACGAG